>QWCT01000692.1_pt1 | contig 20795 bp, 17 predicted proteins | sample 1972681 | NCBI WGS metagenome assembly QWCT01 (sample SAMN09866701, study PRJNA288562) | Human oral metagenome isolate pre3_saliva, whole genome shotgun sequencing... | isolation source: mouth | host: Homo sapiens | place: USA: California | reverse complement strand
GACGTGGGGCGGGTATTCGCGGGTGAGCAGATCAACGCGCATGATGTGGTCCTTCCGACAGTGGCGACGCGTGTAACACATAGTATCCGAAATCACGGGGATCGAAATTGAAACGAGACGGTGTAGCAATCGATGCACATCTGTAATACAGTGTGACCACACCCACGGACCTGCATCGATGCAGGTCTCACACGACCAACGAAGAGGTGCCGTATGGCAAAGAACCACGTTCTAGCGATTGTTCTTGCGGGCGGTGAGGGTAAGCGTCTGATGCCGCTGACAGCGGACCGCGCAAAGCCTGCCGTTCCGTTTGGAGGTCATTTCCGTCTGATCGATTTCGCGCTGTCGAATATCGTGAATTCCGGATACCTCAAGATCGTTGTGCTGACTCAGTACAAGTCGCACTCTCTTGACCGTCACGTCACGAAGACCTGGTACACCTCTCCCCTGCTCGGCAACTTCATTGCCCCTGTTCCGGCCCAGCAGCGTCGCGGACCCCACTGGTACCTGGGCAGCGCGGACGCTATTTACCAGTCGCTCAATATCGTCGACGATGAGCAGCCCGAATACATCGTCATCATCGGCGCTGACAACATCTACCGTATGGACTTCTCACAGATGGTCCAGCACCACATCGATTCGGGTCTGCCGGCCACGGTCGCAGGCATTCGTCAACCGATCGAGCTCGCTCCCGCACTGGGTGTTATCGACGGTGAGGGTGGTGTCGTCAAGAACTTCTTGGAGAAGCCCCAGCACGCCGAAGGCCTGCCGGACGATCCCACGAAGGTCCTTGCCTCGATGGGCAACTACGTCTTCACCACCAAGGACCTGGTCCACGCGCTGCGTGAGGATGCTAAGGACCCCGATTCGAAGCACGACATGGGTGGCAACATCATTCCGTGGTTCGTGTCGCGCGGTGAGTGCGGCGTCTATGACTTCCAGGACAACGATGTGCCGGGTTCGACCGACCGCGACCGCGATTACTGGCGCGACGTTGGTACGCTGGACGCCTACTACGAGGCGAACATGGACCTGATCTCGGTGCACCCGGTGTTCAACCTGTACAACCGCGAGTGGCCGACGATGACGATGATCGACGGCTCGCTGCCTCCCGCGAAGTTCGTCTATGGTGATCAGGATCGACTGGGCCATGCAATCGACTCGTTTGTCTCCCCGGGTGTCATCGTCTCCGGTGGCGAGATTGTGCGCTCGATTGTCTCCCCGCACACCTACGTCCATTCGTGGGCTCAGGTTGAGGACTCGGTCGTCATGCACGGCACGCGTATCGGTCGCCACTCGAAGGTCGTCAAGACGATTCTGGACAAGAATGTCGTCGTCGAGGAAGGTGCCGAAGTCGGCGTGGATCTCGCCCGCGACATCGAACGCGGCTACACGGTCACCGAGTCCGGTATTACGGTCGTTCCCAAGGGGACGGTCGTCACCAAGTGAGCATGACTCACCATCTCGATGAGCCGGGTGCCCCACTGCTGTTCGCCAGCGGAGCACCCGGCCTCGTTGTTACTGACGTTGATTCGACGCTAATCACCCAAGAGGTCATCGAAGAGCTGGCCGAGGTCGCGGGCACACGGGAGCGGGTCGCTGAGATTACGTCTCGAGCGATGAATGGCGAACTCGATTTCGCTGAGTCGCTGCGTGAGCGAGTTGCGACACTGCGCGGTGTTCCCGATTCTGTGTTCGGTGATGTCCTCGCGACCATCACGACAACGAAGGGTGCGCGCGCACTTATCGACGCCGTGCACGCCGCTGGTGGGCATTTCGGCGTCGTCTCGGGCGGGTTTGAAGAGGTGGTTGCTCCCCTCGCGGCCTCCCTCGGCATCGACTTCCACGCCGCGAACCGGCTGGAGGTCGAGGACGGCGTTCTCACGGGCCGCGTGCTGGGGCGTATCGTGACCTCCCAGGTCAAGGTCGAATGCCTACGTGAGTGGGCCTCGTCCCTGGGTGTGTCCATGGCGCGCACGGTCGCAATCGGAGACGGGGCGAACGACATCCCCATGATGGACGAGGCCGGGGTCGGGATCGCTTTTTGCGCGAAGCCCGCGGTACGTGAGCGGGTGTCGGTCCAGCTCAACGTACCTGACCTGTCGCTCGCGATCACTCCGCTGGGACTCTCCCGCGCCTAAACTGCCTTAGGGTTCGCGGGTGTCGGTCAGCTCGATGAGCTGGCCGTCCCAGCCGTCTTTCCAGACGCGCGCAAACTCGAGGATCTGCGCGGGGTAGATTTCTCCGTCGATGGTTGCTACGGCCTCGTCGATATCCCACCAGCGTTGCGTGTCAATGACGGAACGTTCCAGCTCAGTCCACCCATCCCGACTGAGAGTGGTTGAAGGGGCGTGCACGATGAAGAACCACTCGTCTTGGCGAGCGGTAACGGCCAGGAAATCGAACTCGGCGGTCCGGTAGAGAACGGGACCGACCAGATCGGATGTTTCCAAGCGAATTCCGGTCTCTTCGAACACCTCGCGCACGGCGGCTGCGCGGGGGTCTTCCCCCTCCTCAATGCCACCACCGATCGTGAACCACCAGGCACGCTCGGGCTGATCCTCGTCGTGCCCCATGGCCAGCAAGACACGTCCGTGGTCGTCAAAAAGGAGGACGCGGGCGGCCTCCCGATGGGGGTAGCCGTCCGCGTCCACAGGCCAGTCGAGTGCGCTCATGCCTCCAGCGTAGCGCGACGACGACGCACTCCCCAGACGAGGAGGGTGATCGCCACTGCTGTCACCGGCAACTCGATCGCGCCGTAGGTGAGGTTCCACGAGTCCTCGGGCGCAAGGAAGCCCACTCCGTTCGCCTGCGCGTGCAGGAGCGCGGCACCTACGAAACCGCCACACACTGCAAGAATCCCGACGAACGCGTTTCTCGCGCGCAGGAGCGCCCAAGCCAGGAAGTAGGCCAAGACTCCGGTGTAGATCGCATGCCCAAAGCCACCCAGCACCCCACGGATCAGAAAGGCTTGCCCCAGTCCGCCCATGCCGTCTTCAAGCGCGCTCACGTAGTAGCCAATGTCTTCGCCCCACGCGAAGCCGAGACCGACGAGTCCACCCAGAACAGCCCCCTGAGCGGGGTACTGCAGAGTCCTGCGAGCTGCAAGGATCAACATGAGTGCACCGATACCCTTCGCGGTTTCCTCAATGAGTGGTCCGCTCACGACTGACGTCATGACATCCGTGGTCTCCCCGCCTAGCGACGTCGATTGAACGGCAGCATCAGTCACGCCGTTGCCGATGCCGGCAATGATGAGCGCACCTCCAGTCCCCCACATGAATGCGGCAATCCACGACAGAACCGATGGAGCGAATCGCGCTAGCCACACGAAGAAGACGAGGCCGACGAACGCGCTCACGCACGAGGCACTCACAGCTAGCATCGCCGTAGAGGTGGTGACACCATCAATCGCACCGATCACTTCGTGGGCCAACGTCGGCATCCCGACGATGATCAGGATGACCGAGCACACGGTGAGAGCCCGAGACGAGGCACGGACATGTTGAGCATTAGTCACGTATGTTTCCTTTCTGTCGGCGCAATCATGGCCGCTCCTCCTGTGCATCCTCTGTGAGAAGCTGGTGAAGCGGCCATGATGCGGCACGTCAGAATCGTCGCATACCTGTGAGCTTCATGAAGATCTTGCGTTGTGAGGTTGCTTCCTTCGCGAGCTCTCTCGATTCTTCGATGCGTGCCTGCTCGGGACCACGATTCTTCATGACAACCTGGTGCAGGCCGAGTGTGGCAAGCGCGTACATGAACTGCTTCATTGCCTTCTTCGCCAACGGCCCACCGTTGGACGCCCAGGCCAGGGCGGCACGACGTGAGCGAGGATCGCACACCATCTGGATCTCACTGGGGACGATCCACCCCTGAGCCACGTAGGGCATGAGGCCCGCTGCGGCGTCGCGTCGTTCGCGCTTCATCGCCAGCGCGATGAACAGGAACCACAAGAGGAACAACGGGACGTGGATGAAGATGTAGAAGGTGTCGAACAGTTCATCGTCACCCCCAGACAGGACGGCAGTGCCGTTCCACGTCGCGTGCAGGAGCATACCCGTGAACCAGCCGAGCGCCACTGCACCACATCCGGCGGCGGCCGAGCGGGCGCGTGTGACCGCCCACCCCGTCGCCCAGCCCATGCAGCTCGTGTACATGACATGTCCGAAAACACCCATAACGACACGTTGGAAGAACATCTGCCCGAGGTCGCCGTCCGTCAAAACTGCTCTCACAAAGTAGGTGAAGTCCTCGACAACTAGGAATCCGCAGGCGGCGAATCCGGCGTAGACGAGTCCGTCGATGGCAGATGAAATGTGTGTACGGCGAGCCCACACGATAACGAGAACGCCGAGACCCTTCAACAGTTCTTCGACCACCGGCGCACCGACAACGACGGAAAAAATCATTCCTTGGACTTCGTCACCCGTTTGTTCAGTGACGGAGTACTGAACATATTCATTTCCCATGATTCCGAAGAAAATGGACACACCGCCGCCCCACGCCAGCGCGGCGAGCTTCATCCCCAGGGGTTCGGGTTCAAAGCGGTCGATGAACAGAAGCACTGAGACGACGATAGCGAGAGGAACGATGCACAAGATAGCGATGAAGACCGTCACAATCGGGCCACTGGCCTGAAGGAAACCCAGCACACCGACGAGCATGAGCGCTGCTCCCGCACCAGCGACAACCGACTCAAAGATCGGCAGGGGTTTTTTCTTCGGCTTGGGCACCGACCACACCTGGGCGGTACGGGGCGCGAGCGTCGGATACTGGGCAGTCTTCGGCCCCGGCATCGAGGGGCCAGACTCGACAAAGGCCTGGAACCTGGGGCTGAATTGCCCCTCAGCGGCACCGCCCGTGGAGGGCGAAGAGACCGGGGTGTTCGATCCACTCCTCGGCGGCGTGCGCGGCGTCGGGTTAGAGGGTGCCTCGGGGCCGGATTCCTTCGTCGCATCGGTGGCAGATTCCTGCGCTATCTCGGGTGCGGACGGGGTATTCGGAGCATCCTCGGGCCACTGCTGCACTGTCTCGCCGAGAGGAATACTGCGATCCGTGTGTACGGAGGACGAGGCCTTCGTAGATTCATCTGCAGTGGTTGTCTGTGTGCCGACGGGAGATTCACGTGTCTGCTCCGGATGCTGCGGGAGAGGCTCCCCAAGGGGAAGACTCCGGGCGGCTCCCACAGGGGACGAGGCCGGGGCTTGGCCACCCGCAAAGGGAGCCTGCGGACCACCAGCCGGACGCTGCCCCATACCCATCGGAGCCTGCGGACCACCAACCGGACGCTGCCCCATACCCATCGGAGCCTGCGGACCACCAACAGGACGCTGCCCCATACCCATCGGAGCCTGCGGACCACCAACAGGACGCTGCCCCATACCCATCGGAGCCTGCGGACCACCAACAGGACGCTGCGGTCGGATTTCAGGGTTCTGAGGCATGACCGTCGTCTCGGGCAGGAACGCAGCAGAGCGTCCCGGAGCGGCAGTCGGGTTCTGCGGCATGACCGTGGTCGCTTCCGAATCCACAACCGAACGACGCGGCAACGGACCAGGACGCTGCGGCATCACTGTCGTCGCCTCCGAATCCACACCCGAACGACGCGGCAACGGACCAGGACGCTGCGGCATCACTGTCGTCGCCTCCGAATCCACACCCGAACGACGCGGCAACAGATCAGGACGCTGCGGCATGACTGTCGTCGCCTCCGAATCCACACCCGAACGCCGCGGCAACAGATCAGGACGCTGCGGCATCACCGTCGTCGCCTCCGAATCCACACCCGAACGCCGCAGCAACGGACCAGGACGCTGCGGCATCACCGTCGTCGCCTGCTGATCGACAGCCGGGGATTGAGGAGCGGAAGGAACTCCACCGCCGCCGGGCACCGACGTCGCTTTGCCTGCACCCGTACGCTTAAGACCACCGTTTTGGCCAAGGTCACCTGCGCTCGGACGCCTACGCTCCGACAGCGGAGTCACAGCGCTTTCGGCGAAGCGCTGGGCAGCCGAGGCTGACAAAGCGACCTGCGAGTCGGGGGATTCGTGCTGAGCAGCCGATCCTTGGTCTGTCTGTCGGGATTCTGTCACGATCAGTCCTTCCGTACTCAGGCGTTCCGCGTGCGTGCGGTCACGGCTTGGGAGACAACATTTTGTTGATCGGCGATGGATGTTAGGCGAAGGAATTCCCTTCGATTCTCCACTACCGTCGCAAGTTTCTGGCGGTCAGCATCGATACGCGCCGGGTCAGGTCCGTGCTTAGCCATGATGCATTGGTCAAGTCCAAGAGAAGCGAGGTTTGCCAGGAAGGAACGCATCGCGCGGGTTGCATCGCGCCCACCTCGCGTTGACCACTTGATAGAGGCCTTCTGCACGCGCTTATCTGTGGCCATCGTCACCTCGCCTGGGAGCACCCATCCGGTGCGTACATAGGGGACCAAGCCCTTGCGGATTTTCGCTCGCTGCTGGCTTGTTGCTCTCAGCAGCAGGAGCGCCCACAGGATGAAGCCGGGTACATAAATGACACCGTACATGGTATAGAATCCCCGGTCGCCGAAATATGCTGCGCTGCCATTCCACGTCAGATGGATGAGCATGGCGCACACCCAAAAGATCGTGACGATGCCAGCCCTCATCCATCCGTTCTTGAACGAGAGCAGGGCCAGAGCCAAACCGATTCCGGTCATGGATGTTGCCATCACGTGCAAGAACGGACTCATCAGGCCGCGCAGAGCGACCAGCCACAGAAGGTGCGCCGTTCCCTCTGGTTCTCCGCGCAGGTAGTAGAGGATGTCTTCTGTGAACATGAAGCCAGCTGCTGACAATCCCCCGTAGATGGCACCATCGAGGACGGAGTTGATGTTGGTGCGACGAACGACGATGACGATGATCACGCCGATGGCTTTGAGGGTTTCCTCGACGAGGGGAGCGACGAAGGTTGTGGACAGAGCGTTCGCCGTATCAAAGTTGCCGAGTGAATAGTCTAGGTTCTTGCCCAGCGCAGTATTCACGATGCCAGAGGACAGGGTTGCGATGCCCGCGCCCCACAAAAACACTGCGACCTTGGTTTTCCATGGCTCGGGGGCCCACCGGTCCAGGCGGTGCAGGAACGCGAGAACGATCCCCAGGGGAATGAGGGCAAGCAGAGTAGTTTTCACGAGCGCCAGGTAGCTCGATGCCACCGGCGAGAGGAAGAAAACGGTTAGGCCGATCAGGCCGATAATCCCGGCAGCAGTCAGGACGATTTCAAGCCAGGGGAAGGAATGCTGAGCCTTCGGTGTCTGCCACACGGGAGCAGCTTCGTCGGGCGCGGGCGAACCAATGCTGCTGGCCTCACCGATGGCGGTGGCACTGAGCTTCTTGAGCCGGTAGTCTTCGCCCGGCCCTCCCCAATGGGCGCGTCGCATATCAGTATCCTCGTCCGCCAATGTGTGTATCGTCGTCAAAGTCAATGGGTTCCGGTATCGGAGCGCGCCCAGCGAGCCTGAGCAATTTTACCATTCGTGCGGAACGCAGGGCCCGAACCCCCGCGACGTCAACGTTGTGCACATTTCGCGTCAATTCGATGCGGTAGCAGGTTGCGTCGAGAGCCTCGAGGCGAGCGGCGGCCTGCGGATCCGAGGTTATTGAGCAACGCACCTCAGGAGTGAGCGTGTCACGGATGGCGCGTGATAGCGCCGACGCTCGTTCCAATCGTGCCGCGACCTCCACACGATCTCCCCTACGCGAGGCCGTGGTTCGTCGGTCGAGGCCATCGGTCGTTAGCTGGTCACCGTCGTCGTGGATGGAGGCGCGCGCGACGTCACGCATAGCCTCGGCCCCTCCCCCATTGAAAGGAGCAGTCTGTGCCAGGAGTGAGGCTTCGGAGGCACGGCGCAACAGCAGACGTGAGAGCGCGTCGCGCGAGGCGATAATGCGCTGGTGCAGACGGTCGAGCCTGCGTGCCCGACTGATCGCTGCTCCGACGCTGATTGCGAGCGCGACGAGGACGAGGACAATGGCGAAAAGAACCCAAGCGGACAGTGAGATCACGACAGCGATTCTCCTCGCTTTTTATGACGACGGAACAGATGACGCGTCCGGCGCGGACCGGAGGTTGCGGGACTACCCATGTCGATGGCCAGTTTGTATACCTCGAAAACCTTGTCTGCGACAACCTCCCAATCGTATTGAGCCGATGAGCGCTGGCCGGCGTTGGCCAGCGCGTCGAGCTGCGCCGGATCCCCCAGCAGGTCAATGAGGGTAGCCGCCAAGGCATCGGAGCTGCCCGTCTCGAAGAGGGCACCCGCGCGCCCATCCTCCAGGACCGCGCAAAAGGCCGGAATGTCGGAGGCAACAACTGCAGTGCGCGCGGCCATCGCCTCGACCAGAACGATTCCGAAGGACTCGCCTCCCGTCTGCGGAGCGACGTAGACGCTCGCGCCCGCCAACAGGGATTCCTTCTCCTCGTCGCTAATGCCACCCAGGAAGGACACCGATTCGCCGAAACGAGCCACGGCCTCGCGACAATCGGGGGCGTCTCCCCGGCCAGCGATCAGGAAACGTGTACCCGGGAAGCGCGCGAGGACAGTGTCGATTGCTCCGACGAAGATGCTCAGTCCCTTACGCGGCTCGTCGAGACGCCCAAGGAACACGACGACAGGACGCTCCTCGGTGGCGGCCCACTGAGGAAGGGGCGTCGCCGTGCGGAACGAGGCGGTCTCCACGCCATTCGGGATGATGACTGCGTCACCACCGTGGTGTTCGATGAGAGTGCGCCGTGCTTCCTCGGACACGGCGATGCGCACGCCAATGCGCTCCATGTAAAGCCTCATCGGGGCCGAGGCAATGGCGCGGGAAACCGAACGACCGAGCGCCGCGTGGAACGTGCCGACCAGCGGGGCGCGCGAGATCATCGCTGCCGCCATCGACACCGACGGCACAACGGGTTCGTGCACGTGGACAACGTCAAAGTCGTTCTCCTCCAGCCAGCGCCGCGTGCGCGTCATCGTCGTTGGCTTCACCGAAATGTTGGCAACAGAACCGTTGAAGGGAACTGATACCGAGGAGCCTGCGGATGTGATCCACTCGGGCAGGTCACGTGACGTTGACGGCGTCAGGACGCGCACGTCGTGGCCGCGTGAGCGGAGTTTGAGGGCAAGGTCGCGAATGTGGAAACCCACTCCGCCGGGAACGTCCCACGAATAGGGGTTCACGATCCCGATCTTCATCGATTCTTCCTCTCGTGCTCGGCCCGGGCACGGGCTAGGCGCTGGGGGTCCAAGTCGTCGATGAACACCCGCTGCATCATGTGCCAGTCTTCGGGTTTATCCGCCATCATCGCGGCGAACGCGCTGACCCACGCCTGTGTCAGTGCCTCCACGCGGTTGACACCGGGGGCGAGATCGGCTGGGACGGCGATGGGACCCACGCAGCGCACGCGCACGTCCGCCCCCGCCGGTGACTCGTTCTCGTAGGTAATGCACGCCGCGAAGAGTGGGCGTTCCAGCTTCAGCGCGAGGGCTGCGGGGCCGGCTGCGACGAGCGCGCGTCGCGTGCCTAGGTCCACTTCGATGCCAGAGCCGGAAATATCCCGGTCGGCCAGGAGGGGCACAATGACACTGCGTCCGCGTACGCGCTCGACGAGGGTAGCGAACACCGAGTCACCCTTGCCGACGCCGATGACTTCCATTCCCAAACCCTCGCGCAGGGCAACGAAACGCTGGAACAACGAACGCGGCTCGACCTTCTCAGCCACCGTGACGATTGTTCGCCCGTTCGCACACACCCATGCCCCCGCGCGATCCCAACTGCCCGAGTGCCCCAGGGCCAGAACGACCGGGCCGTCGACGCTGGCTGCGACGAGTTCCCCGAAGCCTTCGAAAGTGATGCCCTCTGCCAGCGATGCCCCACGTCGCGAACCGAGCATGAGCTCCTCGGCGTAGTTGCGAATATGCGAGCGAACAGCGGCAACGACCAGCTCCTCCGCTGGCTCGCTACCAGTGAGCCGAGCCATATTGGCACGCAGACGTGCGATGGACGCTCCCCCACGCCGCGCCGCGATCCCAGCTCCGACGTGGGCCGCGCGCATGACGAGGCCGAGCGGAAGGCGGGGAGCAACAGTGAAAGCTACGGACAGGAGGGAAAAGGTCACTGGGTTCCCTCGTCGATGTGACGCGCAGTGAACCAGATGCGCTGGCAGACGGTCACGAAGGATGCGAACGCCACCCAGGTTAGGCCGACGGCCAGGACCCACTCGGGTGCTCCCAGGCTCATGATTATCGCCGACCCCATACCAACGATCAGGCGATCCGTGCGCTCGGCAATACCGAGTTTGGCGACGACACCGACCGATTCCGCGCGTGCGCGCGCATAGGGCACAGCAGCCGCACCGATGATCGAGCAGATGCCCGCGATGATCACCCATGTACGCACAGGGGAATCAGCCATGCGGAAGATCGCGAAAGCAGTCAGCGATCCGAAGACCGCGCCGTCGGCGAGCCGGTCAAGCGTCGAATCCAGGAAGGCACCGAAGCGCGTTCCGCCGGTCGTCATACGCGCCAGCGTTCCGTCGACCGAATCGCCGAACATCACGACCGCCAGGGCGATGCCCCCCTGCCAGATCCACCCCCGCGGGATACAGACGACCGCGACGGCCACGGACGCGACCGTCCCAGCCACCGTCACCATGTTCGGGGTCACGCCCATGCGCGCGAGCACGCGAGCCAGGGGCGTGAACACGGCCTTGGTGATCGATCGTCCGTGGTTGCCGAGCATCAGCCCTCCTTCGGCCAGGCGGCGGCAAGCCGGGCGCGCGCGTCCTCAAGTAGTTCAGGCACAGCCTTCGTGCGCGCGATGATGGGGAGGAAGTTCGCATCCCCCGCCCACCGAGGCACGACGTGCTGGTGAAGGTGAGCGGCAATGCCTGCACCCGCGACCTCACCCTGGTTCATGCCCAGGTTGAAGCCGTGCGGTCCGGCCACCTCGCGGCTGACCCGCATGGCGGTAGCCGTCAGTTCTCCCAGCTCCACGCGCTCGGCGTCGGTCAGCTCCGTGTAGTCGGACACGTGACGGTACGGGCACACCAGCAGGTGGCCTGAGTTGTAGGGGAACAGGTTCATGAGCACAAAGCAGGTGGCCCCTCGGTGAACGATGAGTCCCTCGTCGTCAGCCTTGCCCGGCGCACTGCAGAACGGGCAGGTCCTGTCGCTTGCATCGGCTGGTTTGCCTTCTCCGTGGATGTAGGCCATCCGGTACGGGGTCCAGAAACGACCGAAGCCGTCCGGGACGCCCGCGAGCTCGCGGGCGTCCTCGGTGGGCAACGGTTCGGGGTGTGTGCCCGGCTCCGTCATGGTGCTCACGCCTCGTCGAGGCCGTCGATCTGGTCGGCGTTGTTGCGCTGCTCGATGTGCGAGACGATCAGATCGACGGCGCGATCAACGGCAACGCCGTTGTGCTGTGAGCCGTCACGCAGGCGGAAGGACACGGCCCCGGCCTCGACGTCCTCGCCGCCGACGATGAGCGTGAAGGGGATCTTGTCCTTTGAGGCGTTGCGGATCTTCTTGCCGAAGCGGTCATCCGACAGGTCGGTCTCGACGCGTACGCCACGCTCGCGCAGCTTGGCGGCAACGTCCTTGACGTAGTCGTCGAAGGCCTCCGCGACGGGGATGAGGCGGACCTGGACGGGCGAGAGCCACGCCGGGAACGCGCCCGCGTAGTGCTCGGTGAGAACACCGATGAAGCGCTCGACGGAGCCAAGCTTCGCGGAGTGAATCATGACGGGGCGCTGACGAGTGCCGTCGGCGGCCGTGTACTCCAGGTCGAAGCGCTCGGGCTGGTTGAAGTCGTACTGGATCGTCGACATCTGCCAGGTACGGCCGATGGCGTCCTTGACCTGCACGGAGACCTTGGGGCCGTAGAAGGCGGCACCGCCCGGATCGGGAACGAGGTCGAGGCCGGTCGCAGCACACGCGTCCTCCAGAGCCTTGGTGGCGGCCGCCCAGTCCTCGTCTGAGCCGATGAACTTGTCCTTCTTCTTGCCATCCTCGTCGCGCGTGGACAGCTCGAGGTAGAAGTCCTTCAGGCCGAAGGCGGAGAGGATCGAGAGGAAGAACTCGATCTGGCTACGGATTTCTTCGGAGGCCTGCTCGGGCGTGCAGTAGGTGTGCGAGTCGTCCTGCGTGAAGCCACGCATACGCGTCAGACCGTGGACGACGCCGCTCTTCTCGTAGCGGTAGTCGTGGCCCAGCTCGTAGAAGCGCAGGGGCAGCTCGCGGTAGGAGCGGCCACGCGAACGGAAGATGAGGTTGTGCATCGGGCAGTTCATGGCCTTGAGGTAGTACTCCTGGCCCGCCTTGGTGACGTTACCCTCAGCGTCGCGTTCCTCGTCCACGAGCATGGGCGGGAACATCGTGTCCGCGTAGTAGGGCAGGTGACCCGACGTGTGGAAGAGTCCGCCCTTGGAGATCTCGGGGGTGTGCACGAAGTCGAAACCGGCCAACTTGTGTCGGTCGGTCACGTAGGACTCGATCTCGTGGCGCAGGATGCCGCCCTTGGGGTGGAAGATGACCAGGCCGGGGCCGATCTCCTCGGGGAAGGAGTACAGGTCCAGCTCGGCTCCGAGGCGACGGTGGTCGCGGCGCTCGGCTTCCTTGATGCGCTCCTGGTAGGCGACGAGGTCCTCCTTGGAGGCCCAGGCGGTGCCGTAGATGCGCTGAAGCTGGTCGTTCGACTGGTCGCCCTTCCAGTAGGCGGCCGAGGCCTTGGTCAAGGCGAAGCCGTTGCCGATCAGCTTGGTGGAGGGCAGGTGGGGGCCGCGGCACAGGTCCTTCCAGGCGACGGAGCCGTCGCGGCGGACGTTATCGTACATGGTGAGGGTTGCGCCGCCGACCTCGACGGATGCCCCCTCGGCCCCCTTGCCCTTCGTGGTGACGAGCTCGAGCTTGTAGGGCTGCTCGGCCAACTCAACCACGGCCTCGTCCTCGGAGACTTCGCGGCGCACGAAGCGCTGGCCTTCCTTGACGATGCGCTTCATACGCTTCTCGAGCTCACGCAGCAGCTCGGGGGTCACCGCATCGATGTTGCCGAAGTCGTAGTAGAAGCCATCGGTGATGAACGGGCCGATGCCGAGGTCCACGTCGGGGAAGACGTCCTGAACGGCCTGCGCGAGCACGTGCGTGGCGCTGTGGCGCAGGATGTTCAGGCCATCCTCGCTGGCCAGGGTGATGGCCTCGACGGTCGTGCCCTCCTCAAAGGGGGTCGCAAGGTCACGCGGCGTGCCGTCAACCTTGATGGCGACGACGTCACGGGACTTTTCGAACCACGTCGTGCCCGTGGTCCCCGCTGGTACGGTCTGGTTTTCCCCGTCGATGACGAGCGAGATGTCGGGCACGGTGTCTCCTTGTTCGATTCGTTCGAGAGCTTTAGTCACTAGTGGGATTCTATCCCTGCTGACCCCGCCGTTCAGGAGCGGGCGTGCCAGTCCTTGACGGCTTTGGCCGCACTCAAGGCGCGATAGGTGCTCTTCTTAATGGGCATATCCCAGCCGCCGGGCACGTCTGTGAAGTGCGAGGCAAAGGCGCTCTTGTACTTGCCGACGCTGTAGAGTTCGGGGCAACGCGGCGAGTGCGCGCCCATAAGGTCGAATTCGCGTACGCCGTCGCGCGCCAGGAATTCGGCTGCCAGGAAGTCCAAAACGGGGGGCTGGCGTAGGCGTCGGCCGGCCTCCGTGGAAGCACCGTATTCGGCCTGTGCGCGAATGCCCTCAATCAGACAGAAGTCCCAGCACAGGATATTGCCGTCGGCGTCACGCATCGAGAAGATGCGCGCGTGCTTGGGGCCGAGAGTCGTGAGCAGGCTCATGTAATAGTCCTTGGGGTGAGGACGGAAACCATCGCGCTCGGCGGTCTCTTCCATGACGGCGTAGTACTCGTCGATGACCTCGGCGGCGTTGGCTGTGTCCTCATGGAAGGTGATGCCTTCGGCTTTGCCTTTCTTCAGGCCGGAGCGGATCGAGCGCTTACCGGACTTGGGCATGGTGGCCAGAATCGCGTCCTCGGTCTTGCCGGAGGTGTCGATAACGACGGTGCGGTCGTAGGAGATGGTCTGCAGCGGCATGACCAGGTCGGGGTGCTGGTAGATGGCGTGCAGGCGCACGAAGACGACGGACTTGTCCCGCTCCTTGATCTCGCGCACCAGGTCGGCGCGCAGCGCGGCCTCACGTTCCGGGCTGGCTTCCTTCACCCAGGCGGGACCCCACTTGGCCCACAGGTAGTGCACGCCGCGCACCGTGTACTTGTAGAGGGTGATGAAGGCGACCTTGACGTCGTCCTCGTACCAGGCGTAGCGCCCCCACACGCCGTGTCCCTGCGACTTTTCGAAGGTCTCCCACACGCAGGTCTGTTCGATCGGCAGGGAGCGGTCCTGGAATCCGGAGACTGCGGCAATCTTGTCTTCTTGAGAGATGGGCACGAGTGAGGTGGTCGTCATGGTGTCCTCAGTTTGTTGTAAATGTCTGTCGCGTGTAGGTAGGTGGTCAGTGTAGCAGGGGCTGCTCCCCCGTTGACGAGGTCGTGGCCGGGTCTCGGGTGCAGTTCCCTCGGGCGGGTGACCGCCTCAGTACGAGGTTTCGGTGGGCTTCGGGTAGTAGCGCGCGAACTTGCGGCGGTGGTTTTGCTTCTGAAGCCACACGGTCAGGTTACGGCGCGGGTCCTTCTCGGTGGGGTTCAGGAGCAGGTCGAAGCGGCGTCCCTCGCGGATGATGCGCTTGACGCGCGCACGCAGATCGGTGTCGATGACGTAGCGCAGGAGCAGCGAGTCGGGAACCAGCGTGTAGAGGATCTCGTCCTTGGCCTGCGTCTGCTCGCAGGCCTGGCCGTCGATGAGGTCAGCAACCATCGGGATCATGGGGTTGGCACCGGCGGCAGCCATGTACCAGTTGTTACGGCCAATACGGGGGTTAACCTCGAAGAAAACGGCGCGTCCGTCGCGCGGGTCGATCTTGACATCGAAGTTCGCGAACCCACGGTAGCCGTTCTCGGTGAGGAGCGTGCAGGCGTCTTTCCACAGCGCAGGGAAGTTCTCAGTGATCATGGCGACAGGGTTACCGATCATAGTCGGAGCATGGTCTTCGAGGAGCACGCGGGCCGAGCCGATGAGCGTGACTTCACCGCGCGAATCCACGTAGGCAGTGATCGAACGCATCGCGGTGTTATCCCCGGGGATCAGTTCCTGGACGAGGAACGTGTCGCGGAAGCCCGCATCCTTCAGAGTCTTCCAGAGCTGAGTCAGTTCCTCAGGCGTGTCGATGAACCAGATCTTGCGCTTGCCCTCAAACTCGAGGACGTCGTAGGGCTCGCCGTTAGCGGCCTTGGCCACCACGGGGAACGTAAAGGGGATCTCCGGGGCCGCCCAGGCCTCGTCCGTGGCGTTGGAGAAGTCCACCTCGACCGTGCCGGGCGTGTCGATGCCGGCGCGCTCGCAGGCGCGCGCGAACTCTGCCTTGTCAGTGAGCTTCTCCATGACCTCCAGGTTCGGGAAGGGCAGCGCATAGTGGCGCGAGAGCTTGTCCATGTTGCGGGCCACGAACGCGGAGAAGATGTCATGGTTCGCCATGAGGATGAGTTTCTTGTCGGGGAACTCCCCCGCGATCATCATGAGCGTGTCGAGGAGCTGGGCGTCGGTGGCGTGTGCGCTCACGTGGCGGACATCGAAAAAGTGTGACCGTGTGATCGATTCGGTCGGCTGGGACCCCACACAGATGCAGCGGCACCCGAAGGCTTCATTGAAACAGCGGCCAATTCCGTATACGCCGAAGTCCCCTCCGATGATCACAGGAAGGATGTCCTGGCGGGGAGAGAGCGGGCGAGGCTGAGTCAGGTAGTCAATCGTCATGCCACCAGCCTAGCGCCTGGTAGGATACAGAACGATCCCTGAGACTTGACTCACCTACCCGAAAGTCCATCATGAGTGCCCAATTCCCGCCCAACAATCGCCAGCCGTATCCGCGCCAGCCGATGGGCGGATACCAGCAAGGCGGATACCAGCAGGCACAGCCTCAACAAGGCGGCTACCAGCAAGGCGGCTACCAGCAGAGCGGATACCAACAGCAAGGTGGCTACCAGCAAGGCGGCTACCAGCAGAGCGGATACCAACAGCAAGGTGGCTACCAACAGGGCGGCTACCAACAAGCGGGTCCACAGCAGCGCGGGTATCAGCAGGGCATCCAGCAACGCTACGGCGCGCCCATGCCCAGGCAGCCTCGGCCCGCCATGGTAGCGATGGATGATTCTTCGGATGACAATACGAGAAAGATGATCATTGCCGCGATTATCACTGGCGTCTTCGTCATTACGCTGGTGTGCGGCTTTCTGCTGAAGGACTACTTCTTTTCCGAAGTAGTCGTCTCGGAGGGTTCCTCTCGCCAGACAACATCGGAAGCCGTAGCGAGTACGCAGATACATCCATTCGTCGCCCTCACGACGCCTACTGCCTCCTCAGAATCCCATGTTCCTGCGCTCTGATCTTCTGCCCGCTGCTCGTGTCGATGCCGACCCGTGGTGGAAGAACGCGGTCCTCTACCAGGTGTACCCCCGCTCTTTCCAGGACACGAACGGCGACGGGATCGGAGATCTCGACGGTATCTACAGTCGCCTCGAGTACCTGGCCCGCCTCGGGGTCGACATCATCTGGATCTCCCCCATCTATCGCTCGCCGCAGGCCGACAACGGCTACGACATCTCCGACTACCGCGACATTGACCCGCTGTTTGGCAACCTGGCGGCCTTTGACGCCCTTGTTGCGCGCGCCCACGAGCTGGGTATGCGCGTGGTGATGGATCTGGTCGTCAACCACACGTCGATCAAGCACCCGTGGTTCGTTGAATCGGCATCCGGGCGCGAGTCCGCGCGCCGCGACTGGTACTACTGGCGTGATCCACGCCCAGGCCTCGAACCGGGCACGCCGGGCGCAGAGCCGACGAACTGGGAGTCTTTCTTCGGTGGCTCTGCCTGGGAGTACGATCCAGCCTCGGGCCAGTACTACCTTCACTTGTTCGCCCGCGAGCAGCCGGATCTGAACTGGGAAAACCCGCAGGTGCGCGACGCGGTCTACGACATGATGAACTGGTGGCTTGATCGCGGTGTCGACGGCTTCCGCGTCGACGCAATCGACGTTATCTCCAAGCGCCCGGGTCTGCCCGATGGAGGCCCCGCCCGTGCTCCCTTCGGTATCGGTCACGAGTGCTTCGCTGATGGCCCTCGCCTGCACGAGTTCCTCCAGGAGATGCACGAGCGCACGTTCGCGCTCCACCCCGGCACGTTCACGGTCGGCGAGGCTTCTAATGCCTCCCCCGAGTCTGCCCTCCTGTTCTGTGATCCGGCCAGGCGCGAGTTCAACATGCTCATCCAGTTCGAGCATGTGAATCTCGGTCAGGAGAATGGCAAGTTTTCCCCGCGTCCCCTGGCTGACGGCGAGTTGGCCGACGTGCTGACTCGCTGGCAGGAGACCCTGGGCGAGCGCGGCTGGAACGCCCTGTACCTGGAAAATCACGACCAGCCGCGGGCGGTGGCACGCTTCGGGGATCCCGAGAACGCCTGGTTCGAGTCTGCGACCGCCCTGGCGACCGCGTATTTCCTGCAGCGTGGTACGCCCTTCATCTACCAGGGCCAAGAGATCGGCATGCTCGGCGGGCAGTTCACCCGACCAACCGATTTCCGCGACGTCGAGTCCCTGAACTACCTGCGCGCCCATACCGGCGATGATGTGCCCGCCGGTATGGCAGCTATCTCGCGCGACAACGGACGCACCCCGATGCAGTGGGATTCCTCCCCTAACGCCGGGTTCACGAGTGGAACGCCTTGGATCGACGTGCCTGCCTCGGCCTCGTATATCAACGTAGAGACGCAGATGGAGGACTCTTCCTCCATCTACGCGTACTACCGCGCGCTCATCGAGGCACGCCACCGAGTGCCGGCACTGACGGCTGGTTCCTTCGAACGTATCGACGCTGGCGATCCTGCCCTGTTCGTCTATCAGCGCTCCTGTGAGGGTTCCGCTGTTTTCGTTGCCGTAAATCTCTCGGGACGCGCAATCATCCCGTCAGGCGCTCTCATCGACGAGGCCTTCCCCTCTTCGCGCTGGAACCTGTACCTGGGAAACACAGTGGATTCCCACTCCGACACCGAGCAAGAAACACTGAACCCGACCCCGACCTCGTCCATGGCCCCCTGGGAGGCGCGAGTCTACCTGGCGGCAGGCTAAGCGCTGACGGGTACTGAAGACGCAGACACGAGTGGGTGGGAGGAACATTACTCCTCCCACCCACGTCAGTTATGCGCGTACCGCGCCAGACTCAGCGGTGGTGGCGCTTGGCTGCTACGAACGACAGACCCGCGAACGCGACGATTCCCGCCAACACTCCCAGCCCAGCGGTATCGGTACCCGTCGACGCCAAGTTCGGCGTCGGTGAGGGGGGCATCGAAGGAGTCGGGGCCGGGGTGGAGGGCGTCTCCGAAGGGGTCGGCGACGGCGTTGGCGACGGCGTGGGGGCCAGCGTATTCGTCAGGGTGAGCGCGAAGATGTGGTCATCACTCAGTGTGAAGCTCGCCTTTCGGTTGCCAGCTGCCAGCGTGACGCCATCGGCGGTCTCAAACACACGACTCTCCGCATCATTCCAGGTGATCTCAGCAGCCTCGGGCAGATCCCCCTCGGACACGGTCACCTCGGTGCCTGGCGGCAGTGGCGCAGGGTAGGTGTAGGTTTCGCCAGCCTTGATGGTCGCCTCGAAGGTCTTGTTCACCGTGGGGTCAGCGGCGTTCTTCAGCGTGATCTCCAGCGTATAGTCGAGGTCCTTCGCAGCTTCCGGCAGGTCACCCTCAACCTTCTTCGTCACCGAGAACGTCTGGTGAGCGTTGGCGTCGGCGACCGCACCGTAGCGCAGCACCTTCGTAATCGGGTCGACCTTTTCGCCGGGAACGTTGTAGGTCACGGTGTTAGAAAACTCCCCAGCAACATCACTGGCTCGCTTAGCACCCTCAACGCGGGCCGGCAGCAGGATGATCGCCGACTGATTGGCGGGGATCTCACCAAGCGCGACCGTCACCTTGGTAGGCGTGCACTGGATCTGAGCAGCCGCACCGAATGCGCCATTGGACGTGTCCTTGTCACGGCGCAGGCCCTCAGAGGTGGTCGGGTCGGTCACGAGGTAGGTGTGAGTCCTCGTGTACTCATTGACCGTGTCGCAGTCAAAGCTCCAGCTGGAGTCGGCGGGTGCCTCGTCGACAATGGATGCACCCGTCACAGCCGTATCACCCGCAGGCAGCACGACGCGCCACATGATGGCTTTGTTCTCATCGCCATCCTCAGAATCGAACAGGTTAATCCAACCGTCCTTCTGGTAGCGGGCTTCACCGGGGGTACGACGCGTCATCTCGAGATCACGCGTGACCTTTCCACCGATCTCGACGACGTAGGTCTCGCCCCCGGGGCCGGAATAGCTGGCCAGCCCATGCGTCGTGACCGTGCCGTACCACTGCGCAGCGGACTCGACCTTGTCATTAAAGATGATGGTCACCGTCCCATCAGTGGCCCAGGTTCCGCAGCCGACGGCGACATTGTCGTGGGAGTACACCGTAAAGGCACGCGCAACGTTCGGGCGCAGAACGGTCTCGCCCGTCGCCCGATTGACGACATTCGCGTTGTAGGTGAAATAGTCACCGGCCTTCACGCGTCCCTCGGTCTGCCAAGGAAGTTTCACTCCCAGATCCCACCAGTCCCCCACGGCGTGAACCTCATGTCCCGTATGATCAACGAGCTGAGCCTTGTCCCAATCCAATGTGACCTTGTCGCTCACATTCGTCACCGGTGCTGGACAGGCCGGCGCGTCGGCGTGTGCAGGGAGCGACGCGGAGACGACTTGTGTGACGCCAAAGAAACTCAATACCAGTGCACATATGGCAAGAAGGGCACCAAAGTGACGGTGCTTCAACGCAACCATAGAAAACTCCTGTCAACGGGATGCGCGACGACGTCGCTTCACACCCCGTCAGTGTATGCCATTACCCTGTAATTAGGTCAAGATACGCGTTGACCCCCGCCTCACAACCGGTGAAAACATGGTTTGTAAGCCGTTTAATCCGTACTGTTTTGCCATTTATATGCAGACTGTAAACTTTGAAAGTTCGGGCGTGTCGAAACGGTGGGTGCCGATGCGTGACCAGCACGAATGATCAACGAACAGACACGCCTATTTGACCGCACTAACCGACTGGTATGAGTTCGAACCCCCAGACGTTCGCAGCGGGCAACCACCCAAGATAAATGCCCTTACCATCCCATCGAACGACACATCCCACACAGGTGCATCGCACACCATATTCACCCATTTTGCAGCAGGACAACCAGTCAGCCATTCCCCCTTCAAGCTCGCCACATGCACCCAAGTCGGGCAATCAGAACACCCACACAACCACGAGTGGTATTCATCACCCCATGCGCGGCTAAACTCGCCTGGCGGAACCTGGCGTGGCCACCCAGCCGCCAGCAGATGGGTTAACGAACGCATATGCTGGTCGAGTCCGCCTGAGAGATCTTTGAAATAACGTTGTTGCAATTCCAAGGGTTGCGACCCCCTTGAAAGTTCGAGTAGCCGATAACCCACAACATCACGCAGCATGAGGGAAAATACAAAAAGCCGAACCGCACGGTCCGGCTAATATGGTGGGCGATACTGGGATCGAACCAGTGACCTCTTCCGTGTGAAGGAAGCGCGCTACCCCTGCGCCAATCGCCCGAGGTGGGTACGGGATTCGAACC
>QWCT01000689.1_pt1 | contig 20905 bp, 18 predicted proteins | sample 1972681 | NCBI WGS metagenome assembly QWCT01 (sample SAMN09866701, study PRJNA288562) | Human oral metagenome isolate pre3_saliva, whole genome shotgun sequencing... | isolation source: mouth | host: Homo sapiens | place: USA: California | reverse complement strand
CGCCCTCGGCTACGCCGATCCGGACGCGCCGATCAATTCGATGCAGGCGCCGCGCCCGTCGATCCAGCTCCTCGAAGGCAAGTGACGCTACGAGCGATAGGCCTTGCGGCGGTGTGCCACGCGCACGACCGTCACGACGAGGACATCGTCTTCGATTGAGTAGATGACCCGGTAGTCGCCGACGCGGATGCGCCACGCGTTTTCTGTGCTCGCAAGTTTCTTGACCCCGTCGGGGCGAGGAGAGTAGGCGAGTGATTCGATGGCGTTGAGAAGGCGCGTGCGCACCGGGCGGTCTAGCTTGCGTACCTGGCGTGCCGCCGCCGAGGTGAATTCGACGCGGTACATTGTCAAACGTCGAGTTCGGCGCGCAGGTCGGTCAGGCTCACGCGCTCACCATCGTCGCGACGCATTGCCTCGCGGAATGCTGCAAGGTCGCGGGCGTCCTCGAACTCCTCGAGGGCCTGTAGGTCCTCAATGCCGATGACGACGGCTGTCAGGTGTCCGTTCTTTGTGACGCCGATCCTCTCGCCGCCGTAGGAAGCGCGTCCGAGGACATCGGCGAGGTTGGCGCGTAGTTCTCGAGTCGACAGCGTGGAAGCAAGCGTGTTCATGATGCTATTTTAGTACATAGTGTACACAAATGTTGTGTGCGTAAAGGATGCGTGTTGGGTACTTAGTCCCGTTTGGGCAAGGTTAAGTAAGGATATCTTTAATCGTTTATAAGTAATTCTGTATAGAATGGCGGCAGGCGCAGACAAACGAGCGCCCGCCGAGGGACTGAGCTGTCCCTCGGAACATGTTTGCGATCGGAAGGGCCGCCATGTCAAAAAAGTATGTCTCTGTTGCCTTTGCGTATGTGGGAGTCATCGTCGGCGCTGGCCTGGCCAGCGGCCAGGATCTGCTCCAATACTTCCTGTCTTTTGGTGCTCCCGGCCTGATCGGAATCGCCGCACTGGGAGTCCTCAACATCATCTTCGGTGTCGTCGCCCTGCAGCTGGGTTCCTACTTTCGCTCGGGCCACCACGATGACGTGTTCGAACGCATCACTCACCCCGTCGTGCGCCGCGTCATCGACGTGGTGCTCGTTTTTTCTGGCTTCGCGATGGGCTTCGTGATGCTCGCGGGCGCGGGCGCGAACCTCGAACAGCAATTCGGATTGCCTGCGTGGGCGGGGAGCGCGGTGTGCTCGGGCCTCGTGATCCTCACTGCATTCCTGGATTTTGATCGGATCATGGAGGTCATCGGCGTCTTCACCCCGATGATCGTCATCGCGATCATCGTTCTCGTCATCTACTCGCTGGTGACCCCGCACCCGAGCATGGCCGAACTCAATGCGACCGCTACCCAGGTCACTCCGGCCCTGCCGAACCTGTGGTTCTCGACGATCAACTACTTCGCTCTGTGTGTCGTCAACGGTATCGGCATGGCCTTCGTGCTGGGCGGCTCGGTGCTGCGCATTGGTGAGGCTCGCCTCGCCGGACGCATTGGCGGCACGATCATCGCCCTGGTGATCGGTGGCGACGCTCTGGCCCTCTATCTGAACATGGACCGAATTTGGGACGTGAACGTCCCGGCCCTCGAGATCGCGCGCACGATCCACCCGTGGTTTGCGTTCGTCTACACGCTCATCATCTTTGCGCTCATCTACAACACGGTGTTCTCTCTGTTTTTCGCGACGGCGCGCCGTTTCTCGGGTGGCTCGACAAAGCGTATGCGCATTGTGCTCGTGGGCGTCGTTGCGCTCGGATACGCGGCTTCGCTCATGGGCTTCAAGAAGCTGATCGGCGGCATGTACCCGATCATCGGATGGCTGGGCGTCGCGCTCCTCGTGGTCCTGGCCGCCGGTTGGCTGCGTGAGCGCGCCGGCGTGTCGCGTGAGGAAAACCTGCGCCGTAAGCTGATCCGCCTCCTCGTCCACAAGCACGACGATCACTTGGAGTACACGGACGAGCATCGCGACAAGGTTCGCGAGCTGTCCCGCGCGTCTGTCGTCGATAGCAAGCAGCTGCGCCGCGATGCGAGCACGCTCGCCAAAGACATCGTTGACCGGAAGGCGAACGCGTCGCCCTCCGATCTGGTCGCGCCTCATAGGGGCGAGGCCGTGGCCACCGAGTCGGCAGCGTCTGGCCGCGCGAACGGCTGAGTCAGCCGATAGGCGAGGCCGTGGCCGCTTCGTGCTCGAGCAACCAGGTTTTGGCCTCGGCCCCGGCTGCGTAGCCGCCCATGTGGCTAGCGGCCACCACGCGGTGGCAGGGGCGGACGATGAGCAGGGGGTTGTGGCCAACGGCCCCGCCGACCGCGCGGGGTGAGGCCGCGACCCCGGCCTCGCGTAGCTGAGCCGCAATCTGGGAGTAGGTGCGTGTGTGTCCGTAGGGGATCCGAGCCATCGCCTCCCAGACGTGCTTCTGGAAATGCGTCCCTTCCGGGGTCATGTGAAGGCGAGCAGGGGAGGGGTTCTCGCCAGCGAAATACTGTTCGAGCCAGGATGCGGCCGCCGTTAGCGTGGCCGCGTCCTCCTGTGTGACGCGCTCCGTGCCATCCGACGAGGCGACCTGGGGTGACGCGGGTTCCAGGGAGCCGACCACGGCCTCGTCAATGCCGACGGGACATCCGAAGAAGCGCTGCCCGCGCGCCCAGACACCGACGAGCGCGCCGCCGCGCGCCGCCAGCGTCAGGTGCCCGATGGGGGAATCGAAGGCGGCGAGCGTCGGGTCAGGTAGTCGAGGCGAGAACAGATGGTTCATGGGTTCACCCTGCCACGGACGGCTTCGCCGCGCAGCCGTGGGGCGATGACCCGCATGCTCGCTTGTGGTGTCACTGAATAACCGTGATCGGCCGTTCGTGGATGAGATGAAAGAAATACAAAGGAGCAAGATCAGAGTAGAATTAATGCGTGGATCCCCTTCTTATCGCTCTGGCCGGAATGCTCATTATCGTGGCGTGTCAATTCGTCGCGCTCAAGGTGCGTGTTGCCTCGCCTCTGATCCTGCTGGCCGTTGGTCTGGCGATCGGCTTCCTGCCCCAGGTGGGGGCCATCGAGGTCGAGCCGCATATCGTCCTCGAGATCGTGCTACCGCCGCTGCTGTTCTCGGCTGCAGTACGTATGCCGACCATGGACTTCCGCCGTGAGATGCAGGCCGTCGCGATGCTCGCGATCCCCCTCGTGTTCCTCTCCGCTTTCGCGGTCGGATTCGTCATCAACTGGCTGGTCCCCGCAGTCTCCTTGCCCTGGGGTGTCGCACTGGGCGCGGTCCTGTCCCCGACGGACGCGGTTGCCGTCTCGATCGCGAAACGCTCTGGCGTCTCGCATCGGATCATCACAGTGCTCGAAGGCGAGGGACTCTTCAACGACGCAACCTCACTCGTGTTGCTCTCCGCTGCGATGAGCGCGGGCCTGGCTGCCGACGAACACGCCCTCAACCCGGGCATACTCATCGGCAAGGTCTCCCTCGCGCTCGGTATCGCAGCCGTGATTGGCTGGGTCGTCGGCGAGGTCGGCGTGCGAGTGCGCGCTCTCATCAAGGAACCCTCAGCGGACACGGTCTTCTCCTTCGTGATGCCCTTCATCGCGTCGATCCCCGCCGAGCACCTGGGAGGGTCCGGCCTGGTCGCCGCCGTCGTCGCCGGCCTGGTTGTCTCGCGTCGTCGCGCGGCTGTTATCTCCGCGAACAACAGGCGTTTCTCCCAGCAGAACTGGCAGACCATGACCCTCGTTTTGGAGAGTGGGATTTTCCTGACGATGGGCCTGCAGGCCTTCGGCATCGTCGAGGAGGCCGCCGAGTTCTCCGGCGGCCTGGCCTTCGCAGCTTTCCTCGCCGTCACCCTCGGCGCGCTCATCATGGTGATTCGCGCCGTCTTCATTGCGTTCATGCTCGCCTGGCTGGATCATCGCCGCAGCCACCGCAAGCGCCGCTACGAGGTTGAGAGCACGCGCATCGAGCGCTTCGAGAAGCGCATGAACGAGGCCTGCGAGGTCGACGCCGACATGCTCGAAGCCCGCAATCTGAGTCCGGAGCACTGGGCGAACGCACTCAATCACTACCGCCGTCGCCTCAAGCGTCGCGAACGCCGCAATGCGATGCGTGGTTCTGACCTGGATTATTTCGCCAGCGAGCCGCTGGGTCCGCGCGAGGGCAGCGTCATCGTCTGGGCTGGAATGCGTGGTGCCATCACCCTGGCCGCCGCGCAGACAATCTCAACGCACGCCCCGATGCGCTCGCTGTTGCTGTCGATCGCGCTGTTCATCGCGGCTGGTGCTCTCGTCATCCAGGGCCTGACCCTGCCCGCTCTCATCCGCATCGTGAAGCCGCAGATGGCCTCGGGCGATATCTCCGAGGAGGAACGCGCCAAGCTCCTGAAGGTGATGGGTTCCGCGCTGGTGGATACGGCCCTCGCGCAGGCGATCCACGAGGTCGATGGCAAGACTCTGCTCTCCGCGGGCGTCTCGCGCACGCTGTCCCGGCTGGGGCACGCGCTGACCGACGAGGCTACGGGTGAGCAAACGCGTACGGCGCACGCGGCAGACCGCGTCCTCACGGATATCTTCCAGGACGCCGCCGCTCAGGCGGGGGTGACGCGTGATGGGCTGTGCCCCGAACGAGCGGACGACCCCGCCGAAGACGTCGTTGCAACCGAGGCTGACGTTGCAGCCCACGACGACGGCGACGAGGACCACGGCACTGTCGATATGAGCGAGGAAGAAGTGAAACGTTCCTTCACGCGCGACCAGATCCGTGAATTGGCGCTTGAGGCCATCCATGCACAGCGCGCCGCCCTTCTTCAGGCCCGCGACGAGGGGATCTTCTCCTCGGCGGCCCTCGAGGGTGCGCTCGCCCGCCTCGACAACGAGGAAATCCTCCTGGTCTCCAGCCGTGGCACCGAGCACTGAGAGTCGCCCGCGCGCACGACAAACCGGGTCGTACCCGAGGAGGGGCGGTCCGGCGGGAGGCGGGGCAGAGACGAGGCCTCAGTCCGTCGTCACGTGCGACGCGTAGGCCGGATCGTCGGTCACGGAGTTGAGAGCTTCCTCCAGACGCTCCGGCGTCACAATACCGCCCCGCGCCAGGACTCGGTAGGTCTGGTCGGCCTCGTGTGTGATCATGTTCGTGACCGTAAAGCCGTTGCGCTCGTAGAACGCCAGGCGGCGCATGCGCTGCTGGTAGTTCGCGGCCTCACGTGTGAGGGGCTCGATCTCGAGCAGCTGGGGAATGCCCGCGTAGCGCTCGCGGAAATGAGTCAGAATGCGCGAGCCGTAGCCGGCGCTGCGCGTGCGCCCGTCGACCGCGAGGAAACCCAGGTAGAACAGGTCGGGGAAGACGAAAGAGAAGGTCAGGGCGACCACGTTTCCGGCCCCGTCCTCGCCTGCGGGGAGGGACGGGTCGATCCAGGCAAGGAAAGACACCCCGTCGCGCTCGGCGCTGCGTCGCAGCTCGGACATGGGGACCTGTTCCTCAGGTGGGAAGGACCGCTCGTAGATCTCCAGGACTTTGTTGGCGATCGGCCCGTCGTTGGGCACGGGAATCTGGGTGAGGTCTGTCATGGCTTCATGATACCCGTGGCGTGTACGCGGACATTCGAGCAGGCGTCAAGGACGAGGCCGGGGCTGGGTTTGCGATGGAACACCAGGTTTTCGGCGAGGTTTCTCAGGGGTGAATCGGGGGCCGATCAGGGGCCGAGGCGTGAGAATTCCCGATCATCGCCAGAACTCGCTCGGCTAGGCTTGTATGTGCACAGTGGGACGAACGGTAAGGATGACGCATGCTTGAACTGAAAGAAATAGTCAAGGCCTATCAAACCGCCAGCCTCGTGCAGGTGGCGCTCAACAAAGTTTCCGTGGCGTTCCGCGATAACGAATTCGTGGCTGTGCTCGGCCAGTCCGGCTCGGGCAAGACAACGATGCTCAACGTCATCGGTGGCCTTGATCGCTTCCAGGTGGGCGACCTCGTCATCGACGGCATCTCGACGAAGGACTACAAGGCACGCGACTGGGACGCCTACCGCAACAACCGCATAGGCTTCGTCTTCCAAGCCTACAACCTGATCCCACACCAGAGTGTCCTGGCCAACGTCGAGCTGGCCCTCACCCTGTCCGGTGTCTCCCGCTCCGAGCGCCGCAAGCGCGCCCTCGATGCCCTTGAACGCGTCGGCCTGAAGGACCACGTCAACAAGAAGCCCTCGCAGATGTCGGGCGGCCAGATGCAGCGTGTCGCCATCGCGCGCGCCCTCATCAACGACCCCGAGATTCTGCTGGCCGACGAACCGACCGGTGCCCTCGACTCCGCAACCAGCGTGCAAGTCATGGACCTGTTGCGCGACGTGGCCCGCGACCGCCTCGTCATTATGGTCACGCACAACCCCGAGCTAGCCCACCAGTACGCCACCCGCATCGTCGAGCTGGCCGACGGCTGCATCGTCGCCGACTCCGATCCCTTCGTGCCCACCGCTGAGGACCAACGAGCCGCGAAGCCCGCGCGCCGCACGTCCATGGGCTTTGTGACCGCCCTGTCCCTGTCGGCCAACAACCTGATGACCAAGAAGGGCCGCACGCTCATGACCTCCTTCGCGGGGTCTATTGGCGATCATTGGGATCGCCGCGATCCTCGCCCTGGCCAACGGCACGAACGCCTACATTCAGAAGACGGAGGAGGAGACGCTCGGGTCCTACCCGCTGACGATCCAAAAGAGCGGCGTCGACATGACCGCCGCCCTGTCTACGTCAGCCTCGGACTCCAAGAAAGATACGCCAGCACCCGATGGCCAGGTCGGCGTCTCCCAGATGCGCACGTTTGCCGACACGATCCGCGACGCGAAAACCAACGACCTGGCCTCCATCAAAACCTACCTGGATAACAACGGCGGGAACGTCGAGACGATGGTCAACGCCATCGAATACGACTACGACGTGGTCCCGCAGATCTTCCAATCCGACACATCCAAGTCGACCGTTCAAGTCAGCCCCGACCAGTCCATGAAGCAGATGGAGGCCGGCTTCGGCTCGGGGGCCTTTGGATCGATGATGCAGACGAACGCCTTCTACCAGATGCTCGCCACGGCCTCGCTCTACACCTCCGCGTACGACCTCGTTGCTGGCTCCTGGCCAAGCGGTGCGAACCAGGTGGTCCTGGTCCTCGACGAGGACGGCAATATCCCCAACCTCTTCGAATACACCCTGGGTCTGAAAGACCACAAGGAATTCGACGACCTCATGCGAACCTACTACCAGGGCACACTCGGCGGCAAAACCCAGTCCGGTGCGCAGACGAGCGCGCAGTCGGGGACCAGCGACGCGACCTACGACTACTCCACGATCCTGAGCACCACCTTCCGTCGCATCAACGCCTTCGACAAGTACACATGGGACGAGACCTACAAGGTATGGACCGACCGCTCCTCAGACGCCGACTACATGAAGAAGCTCGTGGACGACGGTCAGGAGCTGACCATCTCCGGAATCGTTAAGCCCAACTCCAACAAGGGTGGGGCACTGCGTCAGGGCATCGCCTATACTCCCGCCCTGACCTATCAGATCATCGAAGAGGCCAGCGCCAGCCCGATTGTCAAGGCTCAGCGTGCCAAGCCCGACGTCGATGTTTTCACCGGCAAGACCTTCAAAGAACTGGCAGACGACCAAAAGAGCCAGTCCAGTGGCTTCGACATGTCCTCCCTCTTTACAGTCGATGAATCTAAACTCTCTGCGGCCTTCCAGATCGACCCCGATAAGATGCAGATGGACCTGTCGGGCATGGACTTTTCCGGGATGGATCTGTCCGACATCGACTTCTCCACCCTCGACATGTCGGGCCTGGACCTGTCGAACCTCGACCTGTCCACCATCGACTTCTCGAACCTCGCAGGCCAATCAGGCGCGCAGTCCGGCATAGGCATCGACCTGTCCAAGCTGGACCTCGGCGACCTCAGCAAGGACATCCCCGAACTCGCTACCATCGACTTCCCCACGATCATCCAATCTGCGCTCGCCGACGGGGCAGTCAAGGACGGGGCCGGGGAATACCTGAGCGCTCAGGCCAGCGAGATCGCTCAGGGGTTCCAGGAATACGCGCAGAAGCAGATCGAATAGGGCGGTACGACGGACTTTGCGGTCCTGGCCGCCAACTACTTCAGTCAGCCCAAGGTGCTCGAGAAGATTCAAACGGCGGTCGGCTCCGACCAGGTGGTGGACGCCGACAAACTCAGCGCCAATCTGATGAAAGCCATCGGGGATGATCCGGCGCTGGCCAAGATCGGCACCGACATTTCCACGCAGGTCATGAACGCGATTTCCACGCAGATCGCCGCCCAGCTGGGTGCGAGCCTCACGCAGGGCGTGGGTGCCGCGATTGGACAGGTCATGCAAGAGGCCATGACAGCCGCCATGACACAGATGATGACGCAGATCTCCGACACCATCGGAACGCAGATGAACACGGTCATGGATCAGTTCGCGACCGACATGTCGAGCGCGTTCTCGATGGACCCCAACGCCTTCGCGGAGGCCTTCAAATCCAATGTGGACGAGAAATCCCTCGCGGCCCTCATGGCGACCATGTTTTCCACGAATGTGCCGACCCTGGAGACGAACCTGAGGAACCTCGGATGGGCGGACATCGCCTCGCCCTCCAACATTTCGATCTACCCCAAGTCTTTCGCGGACAAGGACAAGGTGAAGGCTGCGCTCGACACCTACAACAAGGACAATGAGGCGGCGGGTGCCACCGACAAGGTCATCACCTACTCCGACATCATGGGCGCGCTCATGAGTTCGGTGACGAAGATCGTCGACATCGTCTCGTGGCTGCTCATCGCCTTCGTGTCGATTTCGCTCGTGGTCTCCTCGATCATGATCTCGATCATCACCTATATTTCGGTCCTTGAGCGCCGTAAGGAGATCGGCATCCTGCGCTCCATCGGCGCATCGAAGGGTGACGTGTCACGCGTCTTCAACGCCGAAACCGTCATCGAAGGCTTCCTCGCGGGCACCATCGGCGTGGGCGTCACGTACGCGCTGTGTGCGCTCGCCAACTCGATCGCCTACTCTTCGTTCAACGTGGAGAACATTGCCCAGCTCTCGCCGCTTACGGCCGTCGCCCTGGTCGCGGTCTCCGTCGGCTTGACGGTCATCGCCGGCATCATCCCGGCGGCGCGTGCCTCGCGCCAGGACCCCGTGGAGGCGCTGCGCTCCGAGTGAGTGGAGTCGGCCTCGGCCTCGGCCCTCGTGCGTCGAGGCCGTGGCTCATTCCCGGGGTAGGCGCGGCTGCGCTAACCTGGGTGTAAACCCGCTGTGACTGCCCCAGGAAAGAGGAACCATGCCCACCCCCGAGAACCTTGCTACCGACGCGACCGTCGCCATTATGCTGGCCGATGGCTTTGAAACGGTCGAAGCCCTGGCCGTCGCCGACATCCTGTTCCGCGCTGGCGTGCGCACCGACCTGATCTCTGTGACCGACGCGCGCCACGTGACCAGCTCCCATGGGATCCGCGTCGTCGCCGACCTCATGCTCGAGGACGTGGACCTGTCCACCTACACCGTCTTATTCCTGCCCGGTGGCCTTCCCGGCACCACAAACCTGAAGGCCACGCCCGCGATCCAGGCAGAGGTGCTGCGCCGCGCCGACGAGGGCGAAGCGATGGCCGCGATCTGCGCGGCCCCCTCGATCTTCGCTGAGCTGGGCGTGCTCGACGGTCGCCACGCGACCGCCAACCCGGCCTTCGTCAAGGCCATCGCCGCCGGAGGCGCCATCGTCCACGACAACCCCGTCGTCGTCGACGACTTCATCACGACCAGCCGCGGTGCCGGAACCTCCATCGACCTCGGCCTCGAGATCGTGCGCCAGCTCCTGGGGGAGGACGCGGCCGAGGCCATCTCCCGCGGCATCGTGCGCACCCACTGACACCACCTGCACGTTTCCACGAAAGGACACCCGCCCCGCATGAGCCCGCGTAAGCCTCGTCCCTGGCCCGACACGCCCGCACCCCTGGCCGCGCCCGTGGTGGATAACCACACGCACCTGCCTACCCACGTCGGGGAAATTCCCCGGCGCGAGGGCGTGGCGCTGAGCCTGGACGAGCAGCTGGGCCGGGCTCGCGAGGTTGGCGTCACCGCGTTCATTTCGAGCGCCTGCGAGCTGCCCGACTTCGACCCGATGATCGAACTGGCACGCGTTCACAAGGGCGTGCGTGTCGCACTCGCGATCCACCCCAACGATGCCGCCCTGCACGCGGGCTGCGCTGATCCCTCACCCGACGGCCTGGTCCCCATCGTGCGCGAGCATCATGTTCCCCTCGTTGAAGCGCTGGTCGAGGTCGAGAAACATCTGAGCGACCCGATGGTCGTCGCGGTAGGGGAGAGCGGCTTGGACTACTTCCGCACGGCCGAGCGTGGCCGCGAGGCACAGAAAGAGTCCTTCCATGCGCACATCGAGATGGCGCAGCGAGCCGGCCTACCCCTGCAGATCCATGACCGCGACGCTCACGAGGACACGCTGGAGATCCTGCGCGAGTGCGCGAGCGCGGATCAACGCATCGTCTTCCACTGCTATTCGGGGGACGCTGCAATGGCGCAGCGCCTCGCCGAGCACGGCTGGTACGCCTCCTTCGCCGGCCCCATCACTTACCCGGCGAACTCTGACCTGCGCGCGGCCCTGGCGGTCCTACCGCGCGAACTCGTCCTCGTCGAGACCGACGCCCCCTATTTGACACCCGTCCCATGGCGCGGCTGCCCCAATGCCTCCTACGTCATGGCCCACACCGTCCGATTCATCGCGGAGCTGTGGGGGGTCAGCGAAGCCGCTGCGTGCGACCAACTGCGTGCGAATACTGAGGCTGTCTACGGCTCCTGGTGGTGAGTTTTTCGGTCGGTCAGGCTAGTTTTGACGCCGCTCAGCAACGAGGCCGTGGCAGTTTCCGGGCCGCGCCCCCGCGCGTGAGGTGTATCAAAAGGGTCGCAAAACGGTAACAAATTGGTTACGGTTGGGGTGTCAGTCCGCTTTCGGACGCCCACGCGAGCCAGCCTGCCGCCCCGAGTGGCAAGCGGCGCGGGGCGCGCCGCGGAGGCGGAAACTACAAGGTCTGGAGCCCCGTGAGCGTTAAGCCTACCCGTACAACCGTCATCTCCGTCGCCACCGCAACGAGCCTTCTGGTGGCCGGCGCTGCCGCCGCGACAATTGGAACCTCCTACCGCCACGTCACCATCGAGGTGGATGGCGTAAGCCGTGACGTGTCCGGGTTCTTCACGACCGCAGGGGATGCCCTGAACACCGCGGGTGTCAGCGTGGGGGACCACGACCTCGTCGCACCCGCCGCCGACCAAAGCGTTTCCAACGGCGACACCGTCGTCGTTCGCACCGCCACGCCCTACGACGTGACCGTCGACGGCAGCCAGACCGTCGCGTGGTCCACGGCCTCGACCGTCTCCGGCATCCTGTCCGCCCTGCCCGCCCAGACCTCGTCAATGGCGGCCGACCGCTCCTTCGTCCGCGCCGAAATGCCGCTGGGTGAGGGCGGTGAGACCGTCCACGTCGTCGCCGACGGGACCACCACCGACGTCGTTGCCTCCGCCGACGAGGGCACGAGCGCGATCCTGGAGAAGGCTGGCGTCACTGCCAGTCCCATTGATCGCGTGACCCTCGAAAACAGCGGCGGCGAGACCACCGTGCGCGTGGCCCGCGTCGTGCGCGGCAAGTCCTCCACGACGACTGAGATCCCCTTCGAAACCGAAGAACGTGAAGATCCCGAGGCCGAGGAAGGCACCGAGAAAGTCGTGCAGGAAGGCGTCGCCGGCTCCGAGGTGACCGAATCCTACCAGGAGACCATCGACGGCAACGTCACCGTCGCCGCCGTCCTGACCACGACCCACACCGAGCCGACGACCCACATCGTCTCCAAGGGAACGAAGGAAAAGAAGAAAGCCGAGGAACCCAAGGAGACCCCCGCCTCGTCGTCTGATTCCTCGTCATCCGGCTCGTCTTCGTCCGGCTCCTCTTCCGGCGGCTCGGCCACCGTCTCCGGGGACGACGCCGCCATCTGGGCCGCTATTGCCCAGTGCGAATCCGGCGGAAACCCCTCGACCAACACGGGAAACGGCTACTATGGCATGTACCAGTTCTCCCTGCCGACATGGCAGTCCGTGGGCGGCACCGGCCTGCCTTCCGACGCCTCGGCGGAGGAACAGACCATGCGTGCGCGCATGCTCCAGCAGCGCGCCGGTTGGGGCCAGTGGGGCTGCGCCTACAAGCTCGGCCTTGTCTAACGTGACTTGAGCCCCGGCAATGCTACTGTTCTAGCGTTCGTCGGGGTCCTCGCGCTAAGCTGACCAGCAGAACCAATTTTGAGTAATCGGGAGTATTGTGAGCCACCACCTGAGTAACTCGCTGAGCGCCTCCGCTGCCAGCGCCCTGCATGTCGTCGGCGGACACGTGCGCGCTTTCGCGCCCTCTCCGCGTGTTGTTCTCAGCGTCGCTACTCTAGCCTCGGCGGGAGTCCTCGGCCTGGCAGCCTTCGGCGTTACGTCCTCGCATACGACTGTCATGCTCGAAGTCAACGGCGTGACCCGCCCGGTTACCGCGTGGGGCAACACCGTCGGTGACGCGCTTGAGGTCGCGAACGTGAGCGTCGGCAGCGGTGACCTGGTCCAGCCCGGCCTCGCCGAGACCGTGCACGAGGGCGACACCATCGTCGTGCGTAGCTCGCGCGCGTACACCGTGACGGTGGATGGCGAGACCCGCACCCTGTGGACCACGGCCACCTCAGCCGACGGCATCCTTGCCGACGCCGCGCCCCTGGGTTCCACGGTGGCTCTTGCCGCCGACCGCTCTGCGTCGCGCGACGAGCTCACTCCGCTGGTCTCCCGCCCCCGTAACATCTTCGTGAGCGCCGACGGCACCACCCGCGAAGTCGCGGTCCGTCCTGGCCAGGACACGCGCGCGATCCTTGAGTCTGCCGGTGTCTCCGTGCACGCCCTCGACCGCGTCACCGTCGAAAATGGCACCACCGGTGAGCTGACGATCAATGTCAGCCGCGTGACCCGCGGCGAGGCCACCGAGACAGTCGAAATTCCCTTTAGTGAGACCACGACGAACAGCAACGATATGTTCGTCGGCGAGTCTCAGGTGACCACGACCGGCCAGAATGGCGTGACCACCTGGACGGTGTGGCAGGAGAAAGATGGCGATCGAGTCCTGACCTCCGTGCCGATCACCGAGCACTCCACCTCCCAGCCCGTGACTCAGGTGCGTAGCGAGGGGACGAAGGAAGTCACCCCGGCCGCCCTTGTCGCCGCCGGCATCGACCCGAAGGCCACGCTGGAGGAGAAGGAAGAAGCCGACGGCACTACCTCCGTGCGCTACCGCGCGAAGCTCGGCTCGATTTCCAGCAAGGAAGAGATCGCAGAAATCACGGGCGAATCGAAGAATGGCGACGCCGCCGCCGAGGTCGGTGACGTCCCCACGAACTACTCCGGTGAGGATCCGCGTTCCCTGGCCAGGCCTATCGTCTCGGCTCAGGGGTGGGGTGACAGCGAGTATCAGTGCCTGATCCTCTTGTGGAACCGCGAGTCGCAGTGGAACCCCTACGCCGAGAACGCCTACTCGGGTGCTTACGGCATCCCGCAGGCGCTGCCGGGATCCAAGATGGCCTCGGCTGGCGCGGACTGGCGGACCAACCCGATCACCCAGATCAACTGGGGTATCGGCTACATCAAGGGCCGCTACGGTACCCCCTGCTCCGCGTGGGCGCACTCCAACGCGGTGGGCTGGTACTGAGCCTGAAGCTGTGAGGGAGGGTCCGGCAATGAGAGTTGCCGGACCCGCCTTTGTGTGTCATAGGCGTGGTGGTGGTGCCTGTTGGTGTGGTGGTCGTGAATGCGGAGTGCCTGCGGCATTGCTTGATTAACGCACGGGCTTGTCTTCTTTCGATGATTACCCTAGAATTGGCGAATTAGATCACTTACCATCTGTTCTTTTTCTGTCAGTGAGGTCAGTATGAGGTTGAAGGGCATTCTTGCAACTGGTGCGGTCGTTATCGTTGCCGCCGTATGCTTTGTTGGTGGAGCGAACATTGGGCCGATGCTTGGTTTCGGTGCGTCGCAGCAGGAGACTGCCCCTGTCGTCACGGTGGATACGACCCTCGTGAAGAACTCTTTTGCGGATATTGGTGAACTCGCAACCGAGTCGTATGTTTTTACTCAGGTGGGCAAATACTCCGAGGAAGGAACCAAGTTCTTCGGTATGGAAGTGCCGGGTACCAGCGCTCATTACCTCATCACTTATTCGGGCGAGGTGAAGGCTGGGCTGACCGACGTGAGCCAGATTCAAGTTCAGGCTGACGAAGGAGCTCATGTTGTGACAGTCACTGTCCCCACGGTAGAGATCCTCTCCTCATCCATCGATCCAGCGTCTATCGAGACCTACGACCAGTCCTTTTCTATCGTCAATCAGATAGAGGTCGGTGAGGTGACCACTTTCCTGGCGGATCGTGAAGCTGCTGCGAAAGACGAGGCTGTCGCAAAAGGCCTGCTTGATAAAGCGCAGAATCGCTTGAAGGAGGTAGTGAAAGGGCAGGTTAACGCCGTCCTTGGTGAACGAGCTAGCGCGTACGAGGTTCGTGTGACGCTTGCAGAGGAACCCGGCGCGTGACTGACCGAGCCTCACACGGTGCCTAGCACCGGCCTCGTGGGCCTCGTGCACTAAACTTGCCAGCGTGAGCCGATCCCCCCGTAACCAGCGCGATTCGCGCCGCTGCCTCGATCCGACCCTGCCCGAGGGTGCCGTCCCCTCCGAGACGGGCCTGCTTGGTCCCCTCGAAGTGAAGGCCATCTCCGAGGCGCTCGGTATTCGCCCCACCAAGGTGCTGGGCCAGAACTTCGTGCACGACGCGGGCACGGTGCGCAAGATCGTTGCGGCTGGCGGCGTCGAAGAAGGCGACGAGGTCGTCGAGGTCGGCCCCGGCCTCGGCTCCCTGACGCTGGCGCTCCTGGAAGTCGGCGCGCGCGTGCGGGCCGTCGAGATCGACCCGCCCCTGGCCGCCGCGCTGCCCGAGACCGTGCGTGCCCGCATGAGTGAGGCCGCCGATCGTTTCCATGTCGTCACCATGGACGCCACGCAGATCAGTGGGGTTGATGACTTCGGCGTGGATTGGCCCGCGCCCACGAAGCTCGTCGCGAACCTGCCGTACAACGTGGCCGTGCCGGTCCTGCTCAACATGCTTGAGGCCTTCCCCTCCATCCAGGGTGTCGTCGTTATGGTCCAGGCCGAGGTCGCGGACCGCCTGGCCGCCGGCCCTGGATCGCGTACCTACGGCGTGCCCTCCGTCAAGGCTTCCTGGTATGGCTCGGTTGAGCGTGCCGGGACGATCAGTCGCTCCGTGTTCTGGCCAGTGCCCGGCGTGGATAGCGCCCTCGTGCGCCTGACCCGCTTTGAGACGCCGCGCGGCGATGACGAGCTGCGCCGCGCTACCTTCGAGGTCACCGACGTCGCTTTCGGCCAGCGCCGCAAGACCCTGCGTGCGGCCCTGAAGAACTGGGCGGGCGGCCCCGAGGCCTCCGAGGCCCTCCTGTCCGCCGTCGGCATTGATCCGACGCGCCGCGGAGAGACCCTCTCGATTGAAGAGTTCGTCGAGCTGGGGCGTGCCGTTATCGAGGCCCGAGGCCGTGGTGCCCTCGCGGCGTCGACCGCAGCCCGCTGATACATCCAGGAAGAAGGAACGCCATGCGTGAAGTGCGTGCCAGCGCGCCCGGAAAAGTCAACTTGACCCTGCGCGTGGGCGCACCCACGCCCGACGGCTACCACCCCCTCGTCACGGTCTTCGAGGCCCTGAACCTGCGCGAAACTGTCACCGTGCGCACCTCTAAGGCACCCGGCGTGCGCGTTGAGACAATCGCGTACCTGCCCGACGGCAGCGTCGACGAGGCGACGACCCGTGCTATGGCGGACGTGGATCCGCAGACCCACTTGGCCGTGCGCGCCGCGCGTGTCCTCCAGCGTCTCGCCGCTGCAGGCCCCTGGGCCTCCACGGCCGCGGGCCTGAGCATCCGCGTCGACAAGCGCGTCCCCGTCGCCGGCGGCATGGCCGGAGGCTCCGCCGACGCGGCGGCCGCCCTGGTGGCCTGCAACGAGTTGTGGGAGCTGGGCCTGGGTGCCGATCAGCTGGAGACGATTGGTCGCACGCTGGGTGCAGATGTTCCCGCGTGCCTGGCGGGCGGCATCGCGCTGGGAACCGGGCGCGGGGACCACATGAGCGTCCTGCGCGAAGGGGAAGAGGAGGGCCAGCACTACTGGGTCATGCTCCTGTCCCACGAGGGCCTGTCCACCCCGTCAGTTTTCCGCGAGTTCGACCGAGTCGACGCAGAGCAAGCGCCCGCCCTCGCCGAACCCACGCCCGAGGAGGTTGCCGCCCTGTGCGCGGGACCCGAGAGCCTTCGCCACTGCCTCGTCAATGACCTGCAGGCCCCCGCTCTGCGCCTGCGCCCCGAACTGGCTGACACGATTGCCGCGGCGAGGGATGCGGGTGCCCTGGCCGTCACGCTGTCCGGGTCCGGCCCGACCGTCGCGGCCCTCGCGCGTGACGCTGAGCACGCCCACACCCTCGCGGCCACTTTGAGCGACGCGCCCACGGTCGCGCGCGCCATCCCCACCCATGGGCCCGCGCGTGGTGCCCGCATCGAATCGACGGAGGCCATCTGATGGCGCACCTGCTCGGAACACAGAACGTCGGTGCCCTCGCGGGCTCCCGCAAGCTCCTCGAAGGAGTCACGGTCGGCCTCGACGATGGCAGCCGCGTCGGCATCCTCGGCCCGAACGGCGCGGGAAAGTCTACGCTCCTGCGCATCGTTGCCGGCACACAGGAACCCGACGGGGGAGTAGTGACCCGGCGCGACGGCGTGCGCGTCGCCGTCCTCACCCAGACGGACACCCTCAACCCCGAGGACACGGTCATCAAGGCCGTTCATCCCGGCTTGGAGGAGTACGAGTGGGCCTCCGACCCGGCCGTGCGCGACATTCACGCCGGCCTCCTCGCCGACATCGCCCCCGCCGCGCTCGTCGGTACCCTGTCGGGCGGCCAGCGTCGCCGCGTCGCGCTGGCCCGCGTCCTCGCGGCCACCGCCGATATCGTGTGCCTGGACGAACCCACCAACCACCTCGACGTCGAGGGCGTGGCCTGGCTGGCCGCCCACCTGAACGCCCGTTTCGCTCGCCCCGGTGCCTCTGGCGCGCTCCTTGCCGTCACCCACGACCGCTGGTTCCTCGACGCCGTGTGCGAGCACATCTGGGAGGTCGTTCCCGGCGTCGACCCGGGTGGTGATCGTCCGCAGATCGCCGGGCACGTCGAAATCTACGACGGCTCGTACGCTGCCTACACGCTGGCCCGCGCCGAGCGCGTGCGCCAGGCCGACGTTGCCGCCGCTAAGCGCGCCAACCTGCTGACTAAGGAACTTGCGTGGCTGCGCCGCGGTGCCCCCGCCCGTACCTCGAAGCCGAAGTTCCACATCGCTGCCGCCGAGGCCCTCATCGCCGACGTGCCGCCCCCGCGCGACACCGTTGAGCTGGTCAAGATGGCGACCGCGCGCCTGGGCAAGGATGTCATCGACCTTGAGGACGTCTCCGTGTCCTTCACACGCCCCGACGGCTCGCATCTGGACATTCTTCAGGGCGTCGCCTGGCGCCTGGCCCCCGCCGAGCGCGTCGGCATCGTCGGCGTCAACGGCGCCGGCAAGACGACGATCCTCAACCTGCTGCGCGGCGACCTCGAGCCCACCTCGGGGCGCGTCAAGCGCGGCAAGACCGTCCAGGTCGCCACCCTTTCCCAGGACACCCACGAGCTCGACGCCCTGGCCGACATGCGCGTCGTCGAGGCCGTCGCCGACGTCGCCCAGAGTGTCGTCGTGGACGGCAAGGAGGTCAGCGCCTCCCAGATGACGGAGCGCATGGGATTCACGCGTACCCGCGCCTACACGCGCATCAGCGAAATCTCGGGCGGTGAGCGCCGCCGTCTCCAGCTCATGCGTCTGCTCATGAGTCAGCCCAACGTGCTGCTCCTCGACGAGCCCACGAACGACCTGGACACCGACACCCTCGCGTCTATGGAGGACCTGCTCGACACCTTCCCGGGCACGCTCGTTGTTGTCTCCCACGACCGCTACCTCCTCGAACGCGTCACCGATCACCAGGTCGCCCTCCTTGGCGACGGCCAGGTGCGCGCCCTCCCCGGTGGCGTCGAGCAGTACCTGCAGATGCGCGCCTCCGGTGACTTCGGGGCTTTTGGCGTCTCCACTCGCGCCGACGAGGCCGGCTCTACCTCCCGCTCCGCCGCGCAGCCCGCGGACGCCGCCTCGGGCGGGGAGAGCGCGGGGCAGGGGAGCGCTCGCGGCGGCGTGAGTGACGCGGCGGCGCGGCGCGCGGCCAAGAAGGAAGTGGCCCGCATCGAACGTAAGCTGGATCGCCTGCGCGCCGAGGCCTCGAACCTGGAGGCGAAGCTGGAGAAGCTGTCGATCAAGGTGGCCACCGATGCCTCGGCCGTCTCAGAATTGACGAAGGTGTCCGCGCAGCATCAGGACATCTTGGGGGAGATTGACGGGCTGGAGGAGGCCTGGTTGGAAGCTGCTGAGGCGGCTGAGTAAAACGGGTGTGGCGGGTGCTGCGACCCGCTGCTGAACTGCGACCCTCGACCTGTCCTCCGAGACAGCCTGGCAGTACGTCGGCGGCGATCACGTGTACGACGAGCCCAGTCAGGCCCCCTCCTCCACGAGCGCACGCTTCCGTTTCGACGAGGCTCACACCCTGCTAAACCGCCAGGTCCACAAGGGCGACCACATTCAGATCGTCAAGGTGGGGGACGACCAGAATGCCTACGGCATCGACTTCATTGAGCTTGAGGAGGCGCTGCCTGAGATTCAGCGTCCGGCTGACGCTGTCAGCATCGCCGACTACCAGGGTGCGCAGCCCGGCGACGGCGTGGATGATTCTGATGCGCTTATCTGGGCGATGAACGAGGCTGCGAACACCTCCTCCAAGACGGTCTACATCCCGGCGGGAACCTGGGAGCTGGGACGAAAGATCGGCCTCGATCATTCCGATCTGACGATCCGGGGCGCGGGCATGTGGTACACGAATCTGCGCTTCACGTCCGACCAGGTTGGCGGTGGCGGCTTCGTCTTCAACCGTGGCGTGGGTGGCGTGACCATGACTGATTTCTACATGTCTTCTTCCCTGACCTCCCGTTACGGTGAGAAGGCACAGTACAAGGGCTTCGCCGGATCGGCTGGGGCGAACACCCGCGTCGCCAACGTGTGGGTCGAGCATTTCGAGTGTGGCTTCTGGATGGGCGACTACGTGGATGCCAGTCAGATGACCTACACGGACGGTATGGTCATTGAGAACGCCCGCATTCGCAACAACTTCGCGGACGGCGTGAACTTCGCGCAGGGCACCGCGAACTCGACGGTGCGTAACTCCTCCGTGCGCGGTAATGGTGACGACGGCCTCGCCTCCTGGTCGAGTATTGACACCTCGACGAACAGTCAGGCGCGTGTCGCTGAGGCCAACTCCTTCGTCGGCAACACTATCGAGTTGGGCTGGCGGGCCTCGGGTATCGGTATCTTCGGAGGCAAGTCCCACGCCGTTCGTGACAACCTGCTCATCAACAATTTCTCCGGCGCTGGCATCCGCCTGAACACCGTGTTTGATGGCCACAACTTTGACCTGAACACGGATGGTGGCATCACGATCGCTCACAACAAGCTGGTGCGCTCGGGCACGACGAACGATTTCTACGGCAATACGCGCGGCGCGATCGACTTCCAGGAAGTCAAGGGGGACATTCGCAACGTCTCCGTCACCGACAACATCATTGTTCGCCCCTACGCTGAGGAGATCCGCGCCGACTTTGGCCTCGGCGAGAGTGCTCTGTCTTCCCGCGGCATTGCGCTGCGCGATAACAAGCGTGACGACGAGGCCGGCTACACTGCCAAGAGCCAAGTCGTGAACTACGCGCAGGTCAACGGCTCGGTTGTTCGTGGCATCCCGGAGACGGATGATTTCAGCCTCTATTGGTTCCAGGGTGAGGAGGGCGGCCCCGACGGCACGACTCACCGCTACTGGATATCGAAGGCCGACGGCGTCGGGCTGACCGGCGACATGGAGTATTCGCAAGAAGGGAATACCCGGGTCTACAACGTCGCGACCGGTGACGTGCCCCAGTATCTGCCCGCCTCCTCGACTGATTTCTCGGGTTCCTACACGTACGTCGGTGATCTGGCGCGCTCGCAGCCGGCCGACGATGGAACGACGGTCGTGATCCGTTTCTGGTCCGCGAAGTGACCTGACTCCGTTTTCGTGGTCGCATTCGCCCGCGCTGCCTCGGTAGCGCGGGCGAGTTGTGTCATGCTCGCCATGGACGAGACCGTGGTGCCGTGGGTGAATGCGGATCCTCCGTAGCGGCTTCTGTGCGGTGTGTGAGGTGGTTGAAGCAGGGGGCCAAGCGGCTCCCACCATAGGTGCGGCAAAGATGAACAGTGCAGGCTCACCTATCCGAATTACGCAAAAGAAATGCCTGTTTTATTTACGTAATTAGTGATGATACAAGCGCGAAAATAGTTCCCGCATGCGCGGTGCATAGTGTTGGAATTGCAACGAAAAACCGCTTGTCTTGCACATATTGCGAAAAGGCGTATCACTGGAGTCAACAGCGCGGCCAACCCGGTCGCGACCGGCTATCAAGAGGCCCCACGGGGCCACGTTGTAAAGGACACTCCAATGGCAGATATGCCCCGCATCCTCGATTGCTCCGTCCTCGACTGCTCCTACAACAAGGAGAAGAGCTGCGGAGCCGCCGCAATCACCGTCGGCTACTCGACCTCCTGCACGACCTTCATCCCGCTGACCGTCAAGGGTGGCCTCGCCAAGGCCGAATCCTTCGT
>QWCT01001563.1_pt1 | contig 20955 bp, 18 predicted proteins | sample 1972681 | NCBI WGS metagenome assembly QWCT01 (sample SAMN09866701, study PRJNA288562) | Human oral metagenome isolate pre3_saliva, whole genome shotgun sequencing... | isolation source: mouth | host: Homo sapiens | place: USA: California | reverse complement strand
AAACAGGTGCAAGTAGGTGTTTAAATCATTATGTTCCACACGCAAAGGCCAGTCATTTGGCAGTGTTTCATGCAGTCCCGGACACGCATTTATGATAGCCGGCAGTCCGTTAAAATTAGCTTCCAATGCAAGAATACTTAACCCTTCATGGCGCGAAGGCATAAGAAGAAAGTCGAAAGAAGCCAAATATGAGGCCAAATTAAATAGGGGTTCGCGAATTGAAACATGAGTAAACCCACCCAATTCTGCCGTTAACAACGACGCCAAAGAGCCTCCGCCAATGACATGAAAATGATAGATGGCACTGTCTTTTTGGCTTTTTATAATCTCAATCAGCGTGTCAATGCCCTTTTGTTCCTCAAATCTTCCGGCGAAAAGAATATTGATTTTCCCGGCTTTCAGCTGGGAATAAGGTTGCTGTTTGACGGGAGCCACACCATTATATATAATAGGTGGACAATCGTGATAATGCGCTTGATAATTTGATTTGACGGCTTCTGAGATAGCAATATTGGCATTTTGCCGAATGAAAAAGGCTTCTATGCGCCATCCTGTGCGTTGCATGCCCGTCCAAAGTCGGGTGTTATGAATCGTTCTTACTATCTTACAACGCTTTAATGCCCATGGAAACAAACGAAAAAAACAATAGATTGACAGGTCGGGCATCTCGGTATGACTGTGTAAAACCTGTGGTTTATATTTCAAAAAGAGCCATAAAAACCACAATGGAAAGGTCAAAGCAGCCAATCGTTCGAATAGATAGTGGAAATGAATCTCAGGAATCCAGCCCCTATGATAAGTGATATTGTGGTCTCGAAGCTCCTTTATGAGCACGTCTGTAAAGTCACTATGCGCCCTAATGAGTTCCACAACATGATACGCTATGCCTTCCGTTGGCGACTCAGCGATATTGATTGCAACCCGTTCTGCGCCTCCAACATCGAGGTGAGAGATAATATGAAAGACTATCTTTCGATGCATATTGCAAAATTAATGCTTTTCTTTTGAACTTCAATCAAATAGTCGTAATTTTGCGATTAAAACGAAATTAAAATGGCAGAGAACTTGAAAGAGAAGACCATTAAAGGGCTTTTCTGGGGTGCAATGAATAGTGGCACGACGCAATTACTTAACTTAGTCATTGGAATCTCACTCGGACGACTCATCGGTCCAGCTGAATATGGCATTGTTGGCGTGCTAAACATCTTCACGTTGATAGCGGGTAACCTGCAGAGTAGTGGCTTTTCGCAAGGCTTAGTGAATCTAAAGTCGCCGCAAGCTAGCGATTATAATTCTGTCTTTTGGTTCAATATTCTCTCCAGTTTCGGCATTTACGCGGTGTTGTTCTTTGCTTCTCCGCTCATCGCGACATACGTTCATGACCCTAATATGACAAAGCTTGCGCGCTTTGTCTTCTTGAGTTTCGTCATATCTTCATTCGGAATAGCCCACAATGCCTATATGACGAAGAACATGATGAATAGAGAACTTGCCATTGTTGGCGCTATAGCGCTCGTTTGTTCGGGTGGAGTTGCCATCACGTTAGCCTTTTTAGGTTTCTCCTATTGGAGCTTGGCATGGCAGCAAATCATTTATATTGCGGTGTTGAATCTTGGTCGTTATTACTTCGTTTCATGGCATCCATCCTTCCATTTCACGTTCGAGCCCGTCAAACGCATGTTTAACTTCAGTGTGAAAGTACTCATTACAAACATCGTTAACACTGTAAGCAATAACATATTAACCTTGATTTTCGGTGGACTTTACCCCTTAAAGGTCGTCGGAGACTATTCCCAAGCCAACAAATGGAACACAATGGCCAACTCGTTTGTAGCCAATGCAGTCGGTCAAGTGGCTCAACCCGTGTTGGCTTCTGTAAATGAAGAGCGCGGAAGAGAAGTCAGAGTGTTTCGCAAGATGATGCGTTTCACGGCCTTTTTATCATTCCCTGCCATGTTCGGCTTAGCCATTGTGTCACGTGAATTCATTCTCATCACCATCAAAGAAAAATGGATTGACGCCATTCCTCTATTGCAAATGCTTTGCATTGGCGGTGCTTTCGTGCCGTTTTATACCATGTATCAGAATGTAGCTTTAAGCAATGGACGCTCTGATATATATATGCGTTGCAACGTGATTCAAATCATTTTGCAACTTGCAATCATTGCTTTCTGCTATCGTTTAGGAATCAATGCCATGGTGATGTTCTATACATTGTTCACGATTGCATGGCTTTTGGTGTGGCAATATGCCGCTCATCGCATCATCGGAATACGCTTATGGGAAGTCATCAAGGATGTAGTGCCAACGATGTTTGTAGCTGCTGGCGTAATGATTCTCACCTATTTTTCCACTGCTTTCATTTCTTCCTTACTCTTGTTACTGCTTACTCGCATCATTGTTGCCACCTTATTATATATAGGAGTGACTAAGATGTTACACATGGAAATATTGGAAGAGACTATCATCTGGCTGAAAAAGAAACGCAAATAACCGCTATCATGCCTTTCAAATCAAAAGAAACGATAGGCTAAACACACATCATTGAACCTTCGTTGGCCATAAAACAGAAGTGAATGTGCACTATCCTATGATGAGAAAGCATCGTCATCAATCGGTCATTTCCTTAACACCACTCCCACATCTTTCTGTAAACGCGATACAATATGTCGCTAATCTTCAGGGGAAGCCATGTGGTCATAGCCTGTAAAAACCAGCTGTTTCTACGCTTCAATGGCTTGAAAGAACAATAGGTTGCTATCTCGTTGGCTCGCATTCCATTTCTCATTGCATCACGATACATGTTTAACAAGCCCATGTCGAGGGCCTGATGATAGCGTCCTTCCACATCATTCCGTCTGTAGAAATCAATCACAACAGCATTTGCTTTGACCATAGAGATGAGACTACGACGTGAGATTTGGTGGGTGTAGGAAGTGATATTGTCTATCCGATAGCCATAAACGAGGGCATCTGTTGTCGTGAAACGAGCTGTAAAAAAGGCACGAGCAATGACCGTATAGTCCTCACAATAGTTGATGCCAAGCTTGAAATCAATGCCTTGTTCCAGTAAAAAAGCACGACGATAGAGGCGTGCCCACAGGTTGTTTTTCACCTTGTTTTGACACAACAATAGGCTAACATAACGCTCACGAGGCATGTTTGGAGGAAGATTTACAGCCCCTTCATTGTGGTTTTCATACGTGGTATATGCGCCAGTTACTATGTCATAGTTTCCTGTTTGCATGGTTTCGACAAGAGCAGACACGGCATGTGGTGGCATGATATCATCACTATCGGCGTGCATAATGGCTTCACCTGTGGCATGCTCAAATGCAGTTTGCCGCGCAGCCCCTACCCCTTTGTTCTGTTCGTGGCGTATAATCTTCACCTGATTTGCCCGCTCTGGGAATGCAGTCAGCACCGCTTTCAACACCGAAATGCTGTTATCGGGCGAACAATCATCTACAAAAATATACTCTAAGTCACGATAATCCTGCCCAAAAAGTGACTGTGCACATTCGGCGATATAGGCCTCAACAGCATAAACAGGAACGAGAATTGAAACTTTCATAGGCTGTTAGTGTAACATGAAATGAATGAAAAGCTGCCCATTATGAACCAACATGAAGACGCAAATCAATAGGAGCAGAACGCGCAAAGCCCTTTGTAGAGAAGGCCATTGCAGGCGTTTCAGCAGATAGGCAGCAGCAATAGGCAAGATGAAAGCCCAGTGGGCAGCCATGATATAGACTTCGTTCAATCCAAAACCAAGCACCAAGTGCAACACCATATCAAGCCCAAACCACGATAAACAGAGCTGCATGAAGCGCAACCGAAAGGCCGTGACAAGGCCACCTACAAGGAACAACATCATCACTACACTGACAACATAACACCATTTGTTATGATAGGCCACGAAAATAGGGCGTTCTTTATTGACATCTTGCAGCAAATAGTCTTCGTGAAGCATGAAAGACTCGCCAAAAAGGTTTTCAATGATGCTGTGACCACGTGATAATTGTGTGTCAGTCCAACGGAAAGAGTCTCCTTTAGTGATAGCATTGGCTTGAAGATGTCTGTTCTTTTCGGCCTGCTCTACATAGGTTTTACGAAACGTTGCATCTTTCTTCAGTCGCTCATTCACCGTGTGTGTGCGTCGCTGTTGCTCGGGTTTCTGCACCCATTCGTTAAAAGCCATGTAGGAAATGCCCAATAACAACATCGGCAACACTATGGAAATGGCAAACGATTTAGGGCTAAGAAAACGCTTTCCATTGGCAAACCACGCTGCAAGTCCTATCTTTACGCAGTTGGTTGTTGTCACTCCAGTGGATAAAAAGAGCAGAATGGCGGTTTTCCATGCCGCTAATGGTCGGCGCTCGCACATCGCTTTACCGGCAACATAGAGTGTAAACAGCAAGAAAAACAACGATAATGCAAAGTGATCGGGCGCCACAACAGCGACCATAATGTGTGCAAACGTTAGAAAGAATGCCGTGAGTAACAAGCTATCTCGATAGCTGATGCCCACTATTTCGCGTAAGATTCTGAATAGAAATAACGTGGAATAAAGCGATAAAATGATGAGTACGGCTGCCCAAATAAACACAGCACAGTTCATGCCTGTTAGCCCTATGAGCCATTGATTGACTTGTGTGAGGGGATAAATGAAGACAGAAAGCAACGGATGTCGCTCCAAACTATAAAGTGGACGCCATTCAGAGAGCGTGATATATGTAAAGGGATCGTAGCCCGAAAGGCCGAAATCCTTCATAAAATGCATGTAATATCCGCCCTTAAGTGCATGAGTAAACGCCTCAAAGTGTTGTGAAATAGCAAGGGCGTTTAAGCCAATCAAATAGAGAAAGACGACCAAAGCAGGCCATCGTTCGTCTTTTCTGATGCAGAATAGGCATAGTGGATTTCTCATCGTTTGCGGTTGTTATAACTGCAAATGTACACATAATTTATCATATTTCGGCATGATAGGTGGACAAAACGCAGCCTCATCATAAAGCAGATAGCGTGATAAGCGATTGTCAGTAAAATGGATGAATGACATAAAATGTAGGGAGAGGTTTTGTCATTCCAAGAATACCAGTTCATGATTTGCATCATTTCGTTGCGTAATCTCCGTCATTTCACTGCGTGAAATGCGTCAAATTACCCGGTCGTTTGCGTCAAATCATTGGGTGAAATGATGCAAATGATGAGGTGAGGTGATTTCTCCCATATTATTCTTCCGTGATAAAGGCGGGAGAACGGGGCACGAAACGTATCTTGATGTCTATTAGAAAGGCTTATAAGCTATTGATTATCAGGCGGCAAACCTAATAAAAACATCCCTTCTAATCATTCTTTTTTGGAGCTAACAAAGGCCTGTTCTATTCATACACGAAACCATTCCATCGGCAGTATCGCTTTTATTCGTCTCCTAAAATCTCACCATCTTTCATGTGAATGGTGCGGTCTGTGATTGCCGCTAAGCCCTCATCATGGGTTACAATGACGAAAGTTTGACCGAATTTATCACGTAAATCGAAGAAAAGTTGATGCAGTTCAGCTTTGTTTTTGCTATCAAGACTGCCCGAAGGTTCGTCAGCTAAGATGACAGCGGGCTTGTTAACGAGAGCTCGAGCCACAGCAACACGCTGCTTTTCTCCACCAGAAAGTTCGGCAGGTTTATGGTTTGCACGGTCTGAAAGCCCCATAAACTCAAGCAATTCCAAGGCACGTTGTTTCGCCTCACTATTGCTTTTACCGGCGATATAGGCTGGAATCATGATATTTTCTAAGGCAGTAAACTCAGGAAGAAGCTGGTGAAATTGGAACACAAAGCCTATATGTTGGTTGCGAAAATCGCTGAGTTTGCGCGTTGATAGCTTGTTTACATCGATTCCATCAAGGCAGATTGTACCAGAATCAGGTTTATCCAAGGTGCCAATAATCTGCAGAAGAGTCGTTTTTCCGGCTCCCGATGGTCCGACAATACTAACGACTTCACCTTTGTTAATATGCAAGTTGATGTCTTTTAGCACTTGAAGATTACCGAAACTCTTTGTAATATTTTTGATGTCAATCATTGTTTTATTTGTTTTTAGATAACATTTTGCGACGCTTGTCAATCCATCTTGCGAGCGATTCCCATGCACTTCGTTCCTCCGTATGTTGCGATTGAGAGTATGTCATGACTTCTTGATCGCCGTATTGATCGGGGAAAATGATGACCAAGTTCTTGCCATTGAAATAGCGTTGGATTTCATCGGGCAGATATTCTAATGCATTTTTGTAAGAAACGGTACCCTTTCGAGCAGTCACAATGACGAAAAGATGGTCGTCGGCCACATCATTTGCCAGCTTAGGAAGCTCGTTCCAATGGTCCATATTGCTGTAATCTGCACGCACTTGCGGGTGTCGATTCTTGATATATTCATTCACTAAGGAAAGCGTTTCGGTGCGTCCGTGGAACTGAATGCGGCACTCTAAGTTACCCGCTATACGCGACAAGCGTTCTAACCAGCGGTAGAATCCGGGCTCAAATTCAGCGCGTGAGGGCACCGCTACTTGGATTCTGCGAATCGTGTTGAGTGGTTGTGCGAGACGAGCCATCGTGATTTGTTGGTTCAATCCGTTAAATAAGCTCTGATGAAACTCGCCCCAAAACTTTGTGGATACTTCCTTATGAGTGTGCATTCCGATAAGAATCTCGGTGGCTTGGAACTCTTTAAAGGCATGTTTAATGCCGTTAGCGATGTTGGCAGCAATGCGAGTTTGCGTTTGAATCTGTATGTCAGAACCAGCACAATACTGTGTCATCTGTTCGAGAAGTCGGTTTCCTTGTTCCATGTTTCGGTGCATATGCTCTCCATCGTAGACTACATTCAGGGCGACAAGCCCTCGTGTTTGCTTTCGGTTTAGCATGAGAATAGCCATGTTCATGAGTCGTTCTGCGTACTCAGGATACTTCACTGGAACGAGTATTCGCTGGTCGTTTGCCTTACGATGTGCCTCTACCGGCAACTCTTTGTCACGTAGAATGATGCGCTGAGCAGACTGTTCTGTGATGACACTTGATATGATACAAGTGAACAAAATCATAACAATGACGGCATTAAGCATTTGTGCACTGACCAAAGGGGCGCCGTCTTCGCCTAACAAATTCATGCCAACCATCACCATAGCAATGGCTCCTGCCGCATGAGCCGACGTCATTCCAAACATCATGTGGCCTGAACTTATTGGCATTCTAAAGCCAAAACATGCTGCGTATGCCGCGATTGCTTTTCCCAATGTGCCAAAAAGCGTGATACAGATAACGGCCCAAAGGATGCCACCGCCAGTGAAAAGGAGTCGCACATTGATGAGCATTCCGACACCAATCAAAAAGTATGGGATGAAAACGGCATTGCCAATAAACTCCAATCTGTTCTTTAATGGTGAGACAGAAGGGATGTATCGGTTGAGGATTAAGCCTGAAAGGAAGGCGCCAAAGATGCCTTCTAATCCGATGGCTGCACTCAAAGCAGCACACAAAAAGAGTGAAGCCAGGACGAAAATAAACTGCATTACGGCGTCACTATAACGTCGAAGAAACCATCGAGTGAGGCGAGGCAGCAGGAAAATAGCAGCTGCACAATAGATAACGAACTTTGAAACAAAGAACAACCAAAAGCCAATGCTTCCCTCACCTTTATTAGATGCGACGATGGCAGCTAACATAATAAGGGAGAAAATCAATGAAATGATGCTCGAACCCACACTTAATGTGACGCTGGGTTTACGCTGAAGACCATACCGACTGACGATAGGGTAAGCGACAAGCGTATTACTTGCCATGATACAACCTAACAAAAGAGAGGCTGTAATGCCGTAATTGAGCAGATGAATCCCCATAAAGTAGGTCAGCAGTAAAGGCACTGTGAAAGTCAATAAGGCGAAAATGAGTAAACGATTCCTATTCTTTCGGATGCTCTCCATATCCATTTCGAGGGCTGCAAGGAACATAATGTAGTAGAGACCTACACGTCCAAAGAGCTCAAAAGAGTTATCCCTTACGAGAATGTTTAAGCCATATTTGCCGACAACTACCCCCGCAAGTACCATTCCAATGATATGAGGGATGCGCAGTTTTCCCATGATAATCGGTGCAAGAAGGATTATCAGTAACACCACAAAGAATGTAAGTGTGGGGTCAGTAATGGGAAAGTATTGGGCAAGGTGTATCATATTCTTGGGCAAAGTTACACAAAAAAAAGAAAAATACCACACTTGATATCGGGTAAAGTGAGTTTTATGCGCTCATAGGTTAAATGTAATCTCATCATGTTCTCAGGCATTCCATGCTGTAATCAACCTTTTTTACTTTTTTATTCTCATCCTTTTTTGCTTTTCACAAATATGTGTTAACTTTGCAATATGATGTTTGTTAACTCATAATTTCATGTTACAGTTAGATCAATTTTATAAGGCTCGTTACGTATTAAGCACTGTTTTGCGTAAGACAGAGCTTGTACATGCCAAGAAAATCAACCCAGATGTCGACGTATATCTAAAGCCAGAGTGTCTTCAACTGACTGGTTCTTTCAAACTTCGCGGTGCATATTTCAAGATTTCTCAACTCTCAGAAGAAGAGAAAGCAAAAGGAGTCATCGCCTGTTCTGCAGGCAATCACGCCCAAGGTGTAGCCTTAGGAGCGACTGCAATGGGCGTAAAGAGTCTTATTTGTCTACCCGAAGGAGCACCTATTTCGAAAGTAGAAGCGACACGAAAGCTTGGTGCTGATGTGATGCTTGTACCCGGAGTATACGATGACGCCTATCAAATGGCGTTGCAATTACGCGATGAACGAGGTTACAGTTTCGTGCATCCCTTCGATGATGAGAACGTGATTGCAGGGCAAGGAACGATAGGACTTGAACTCTTGGAACAGCTTCCTGACCTCGACGCTGTAGTCGTTCCAGTCGGTGGAGGAGGTCTAATCTCGGGCGTAGCCTTTGCTATTAAGAGCCTAAACCCACATGTAAAGATCTATGGAGTACAGGCAGAAGGCGCTCCAAGTATGGTCAATAGTATACATGATCACACGATAGAACGTCTTACGAATGTATCGACTATAGCCGATGGAATCGCTGTAAAGGAGCCGGGAAAACTAACGTTTGATACCTGTTCTTCCTATGTAGATGAGATAGTAACTGTCACAGAAGACGAGATTTGTGCAGCCATTTTAAAACTTATCGAAAGTGAAAAGATGGTGGCAGAAGGTGCTGGTGCCACGAGTGTTGCAGCCGTAATGTTTAACAAAGTGCCTGTAAAGGGAAAGAAAACGGTATGCATTGTCAGTGGTGGAAACATTGATGTGACCATCTTAAATCGCGTGATTAACCGTGGACTTGTTAAGAGTGGACGCCTTTGTACGCTTGATCTTGAGTTGGATGATCAGCCTGGTAAGCTCCTCGATGTATGCACTGTGATTGCTCAGAAGGGGGCAAATGTGACAGGAGTGCACCATGATCGTTCGGCCAACCGCAAGAAAGTGAACGCTTGTTTGTTGCGTGTGACGATGGAAACTAAGAACCAACAGCACATAGAATCAATCATAAAGGCGTTAGAAGACAAAGGATTTGCAATATTTAATAACCCAAACTTAAAATAATTTATATGAAAACGATTCACACAAACAACGCTCCTGCGGCTATAGGTCCATATAGCCAAGCTATCGAAGTCAATGGTTTTATCTTTGCATCTGGCCAGATTCCTATCGATCCTTCGACTGGAAACTTCGTTGAAGGCGGTATTAAAGAGCAGACAAAGCAGGCCATTACCAATGCTAAAAACATTCTTAAAGAGGCCGGAACAGACCTTGCACACGTGGTAAAAACCACTGTTTATTTGGCAAACATGGCTGATTTCGCTGCAATGAATGAGGTATATGCCACCTTCTTCCAGCAGCCTTTCCCAGCTCGTTCAGCTGTTGCTGTGAAAGATTTACCTAAGGGTGCTCTCGTCGAAGTAGAGGTTTTAGCATATAAAGGCTAAGAAGAGAAGAAACCGAACAGGTTAAAAAACGCCATAATAACTAAAGGGTAAGAAAGTCAAAAGACGCTCCTTGAATAATAGCTCAAGTGTAGTCTTTTGCCATTCTTACCCTTTTTCTGTCGTATTTCTCTATTATTTTTTCGATTTTACCAGGTATTCTGCAATCTGAACAGCGTTTAATGCAGCGCCTTTTCTAATCTGATCGCCTGTCAACCATAGGGTGTTGCCATTGTCATCTGCCAAATCTTTGCGCACACGACCAACGAAAATATTATCTTTTCCAGCACTTTCTAATGGCATAGGATATACATAATGTTGCGGATCGTCTACCAAAGTAACTCCTGGAGCGGCTGCCAACGCTTTGCGAATCTCATCAACCGACAATGGCTTTTCAGTCTCAAACCATACACTTTCAGAGTGAGAACGAAGCGAACTCACGCGTACACACGTTGCACTTGTACGCACATCGCTGTGCATTATCTTACGCGTTTCGTTGAACATCTTCATCTCTTCCTTTGTATAGTCATTCGAAGTCATCTTGTCTATCTGTGGAATGACGTTGTAAGCCAACTGATGTGGAAACTTATCTATAGTCTTAACAGCCCCTTCTTCGATAAGTTCTTTATACTGTTTCTCAAGTTCTTGCATCGCAGCTGCACCTGCTCCGCTCGCGCTTTGATAGCTGGCAATATGTATTTTGCGTATATGACTGAGCTGATCTATGGGTTTCAACACCACAACCATCATGATAGTAGTGCAATTTGGATTAGCAATGATGCGACGAGGGCAGTCTAACGCGTCCGCAGCATTCACCTCAGGAACGACCAAAGGCACATCATCGCACATACGAAATGCACTCGAATTGTCTATCATTACAGCGCCATATTTCGTTATTGTGTCTGCAAACTCCTCCGAAGTACTACCACCTGCCGAGGTAAAGGCTATGTCTACATCTTTGAAATCATCATTATGCTGCAGCAGTTTCACCTCATATTCCTTTCCCTTGAAGGTGTATTTACGACCTGCACTGCGTGTAGAACCAAACAAAACCAAGTCATCCATCGGGAAGTTTCTTTCTGCAAGGATGCGTAAAAACTCTTGTCCCACAGCACCACTTGCGCCAACTATTGCTACTTTCATTTATAATTTAATTCAATATACTATGTTGCAAATTTACATAATAATTTTCTAATTTAGCCTACAATATGATGATTTAATTTGGCTCTTTGTGTGAAATTGTAGCTAAAGAAACATCCCCTCATTCGATAGTATAATCCTCGTGAAACAAGTCAACCCGTCTTCTATATCTAGGCATAGGCGTTGATAAAATGATATCTAAAATAAACAATTTTGTAAAGTTTATTAGCGTGATTTGATTTTCATTCATGCGTGCGTTGTCGTTCACAATAATATAAAATAAATGTTTCAACGCCATCGGTATTGCGATTTCTTTAATTAATCCGCCATGAAAGGGGTCATTGTGAGCGTGCCTTCATAGAAAAAGCTCAACACCTATGGCGTTGAATCTCCTTGCGAACGTTGACCCGGGGTAGGCTCGTTCCTCGCCAACCCCGGGCTGTCAAAAGAACAACTCGTACCGAGTTGCACCATGAGAGCATTTATATTGCGAAATTCATTCATTGGAATAATGGAGCAATACCAACGGCGTTGCGTGATGAGAGCATTCATCATAGTGGATGTATCCATTGAAATATTGGTACATTTGGGCGTTTATTTATTCGCACGTTAGTGTCAATTGTATTATGAAATGAATGTTTCAACACCATCGGTGTTGCGCTTTTGATAGCCCAGGGTTGCCAAACGATAGTGCAGGCTACCCTGGGTTAGCATGTAGTGTGTGGGAAACAACGCCATAGGTGTTGCGCTTTTTTTGATTAATCTGCCATAAAAGGGTTCATTGTAAGTGTGACTTCACAGAAAAAGCTCAACACCTACGGCGTTGAATCCCCATGCTAACGTTGCCCCGGGGTAGGCTCGTTCCTCGCCAGCCCCGGGCTATCAAAGACACAACTCGTACCGAGTTGCGAGATGAAATAATTGTAGTGACGATGATATTGATAATAAAGCATAAAATGGTTTGCGTCATTTCATCGTGTAAAATGCGGCAAATTGCACGATTATTTGACGCTAATCACACGGTCGTTTGCATCAAATCATTTTATGGTCTACGCCACATGATCATATAAAAAGCACCGATGCACATCACTAATGCGCATCGGTGGTTTATTTTTTCCTTTGGAATGTTGAGCGGAAGTAGTTTATTAGAAGGTCCACTTTGCGGCAACTGTCGGCAAAGCATAAAAGCGATTGTGTTCTCCTCGCTTGTTCCACACAAAATTGTTACTAAGTTCTACCTCGCTTCCGAGACTCAAGTTGACACCCTGCATGCCTTTCAACGTGTTTAGATTGAACCAGAACTGCGGCTCACTCAATAGAATAAGTTTGCCATTTACATTGGGATTATACCACAAATCGCAAAAACCGCTGAAGGTACATAAGCCTTTTGCAAACGTCGTACTCCACACTTCGGTCAACTGAAAGCCACTAAATGGGTGGGCACCATAGTGTTTATTCTTGAAATAATACTTGTACATAGCTTGCACAGAGAATGTTTTTGAGAAGTCAGCACTATGCCAATTCCATGCACCTCCAAGCAAAACGGCGTGCTGAAAGCGGTTAGCTTGCCAGGTATCTTCGTCAGAAGACAAGCCGCCATTATACTCAATATGAGCTGCCCACTGCTTGTTTTTGGTGAGATTAAACTCGCGTGATATCTCCCAATAAGCCCCAGCGACGCCTTCTCTCTGATAGTCTATGTCGGTAAACATAAAGGTTGAGCCCCACTTATCAGGCTTAAACATTTCTACAGTGGTAGTAACTGACGGACGATTGGTAAGATCTTTGTAAAGCGAATGTCCCAAGTCGTAGTGCAATTGCACGTTTTGTGCTGTTGCTCCTAAGGTTAAAAGCAACAACAAAAGCATAATAAAAGATTTCTTCATTGTGATAGTTTATGATATAAAAGATATGTATTAAAGTTGTTCCTCCAATTGTTTCACAGCGCTTTTCATGTCATCTGCAAAAGAAGAATGCGTCAACAGAAAGCCCTCTTTGCCTTGTGCAAGGGCCTCATAGAGTGCAGGACTCATCTCGTTGACATACTCACTGATGGCATATTCGATGTCATCTTTCTGACGTTCACTATTAGAAAAGGCATAGACCTGCCATTTCTGATGAAGGAAACAATAGGCTGCCTCGATGCTGTCTTTGGTAAATTGCGTTTTGTTCATAGGCTTAATACCACTGCACGGCATTGCTGTAACCGCTCCGTTTATCATATTTCAACGCGTCGGTCAAGGTGCTTGCATTACAGCGGAAAGTGAAATTATAGCTTGTATAGGGTGCTAATACGACCTGACAACTCATGTTAAAGCAGTGAAGATCGCGCTGCAAACTGGCTGTTGTCATACTCATGGCGTGATGATCAAAGTCATATCCAGATGAGAAACTAATGTTCCAGCCGTCACTTATGCGTATGTTTCCACTGAAGTTCAAGGTTTGTGTGAACATGTATGGATAGCGCATGGTGTGATAATTGAACTTTCTGATGTCGGTATTCTCACGCATTGTGATGCCATAACCAAAGGTAATAGACCATGGCATGTTGAAAGTCATGTAACCATCATCATCGGTTTTCGCCTTGTTATTACCTCGTTTACTGCGTGCATTGCGTTGACCTTCAATCATATCATCGTCAACATTCGACTCAATATTAGTGTCAATACCTTCTGCATTGGGGTCATTGCGCTTGCCTTTTGAGTTATTCTCGTCACTGCCTCCACCGAAAAGCTTCTTTATTTTCTCAGGGGTGAGCGTGTAAGAGATATTTTGTGACATGCCTTGGAAACGTCCAATCTTTCCCATTCCCCAATAGGTGTGGTTGCCAACATAAGGCCTTCCATGACTATCGAGCTCGTAAGCATAAGATGCAAAGACTGCATTGAGGTTGAAAGTATAGTTTTTCCACCACTTCAAACGCAAGTCGACACTGAGGTCACTCCATGGTTTCTCTTTGGCAGCCATATTATATGACATTCTGAAACCAAGGTTATCAATGATACTTAACTTGCGAATGCCCGTAGAATCTTTGTCAGATTTAATCTTCATCTCAACGTTGTTGTCAAACGAGAAGCTAACACTTCCCATCTTACCACGGCCAGGAACGCCATAAAGTCCATTCGAATAAGGCGAGTAGTCAACGAGATCCACACTGCCATCAGGGTTGGTACGTTGGTAGGAACTATAGTATCCATAGCGTGATGCACCGAAATCGGGGGCATAACTAAAACTTACCGACGGCGTGATGACATGGCGAATGGCTTGAATTTTGTCGCCAAAGAGCTTGCGATTAGGAATAAACATTCCATAAAGTTTAGTGCTTGCACTGATGCTAAAGTCCCAGTTGTAGATGTTATGGAAGCCATATGTGGTGTCAGCGACTTCCTTTTGAGTGGTTGTATTCCATGACCTTGTCACCTTATTGGTATACATGCGGTCGGTGAAATTAAACGAAGGATTTACATTAATATAATTAAACAGCGTGAAACTCCCGCTGATTGGGATGCGGTGTTGCATGCCATTGCGCCAGTTTTTGATGAGATTTGAATGGAAAAGTCGGTCTTCTTTCGTGTTGATAGAATTGCTAATTTGTCCTGTATAGCTTACCGCAATCTTCTCATACCAGCGTTCTGCCCCGACAGCATGACGTCGTTTGAACGGATAAAAACGGCTCAAACTAATGTTCAAGTCAGGCAAAGTGAGGGCTATACTCGAATCACTCATATTCTGATTCAAGTTGGCTGTGGCACTGAGTGATAGTCCGATGCTTGAGAAATTGGTGCCCCAGCTGACCGAAGATGTACGAGTTGTCTGCGAGAGTGTTTGCGGATTATAAAGACTATTGAGGTTATTGCGCTCATAACTTGACGTAGCAAAGTTTACGCTTGCAGCCAAAGAGCTGTATGGGTTGGCTTTAGGATCCTGGCGATGGCTCCATTGTATCTTGAAGCTTTGCTGCCGACTGAAGTCTGGCATGCCTTTATCTCCGGTCTTAGTATCTTGATAACTGCCATAGAAACTGCCACTATAACGATAGCGTTTGCGGTAGTTTGTGGCCGCACTCAAGCCCCATGAGCCTTTAGTATATATCTCTCCAAGGAGTTTTAAGTCCCATTTGTCGTTGATAGCAAAGTAATATCCCCCGTCACGTAGATAGAAACCGCGTGTACTTTCGTCACCATAAGTAGGCATGATAAAGCCGCTTGAATACTTCTTTGAGAATGGAAAGAAGCCATAAGGAATGGCAAGTGGCAAAGGAACATCAGCCACAACAAGATATGCCGGGCCAAAAACAACATCCTTACCTGGGCGTACTTTCGCTCTCGAAAGCGCAATATAGAAGTCTGGATGCTCTTTATCGCAAGTGGTATATCGGCCATGTTTCAAGAAAATCTCACCGTCAGCATTGCGCTTAGAGAGTTCACTTGAGAGATAACCTTCTTCTTGTTGTGTCTTAACATTATCGATAAGACCTTTCTTAGTCTTAAAGTTGAATGCCATAGTATCACTCTCATAGTTGTCTGATCCCAATGTAAAGACCGGCGTACCTGTTAGTCCTTTTGTCGCCGTATCACGCACTCCGGTGGCATGAACAAGGCTACTGTCCATGTTTAGTGTAATGCGTTCGCTCTTAAGGTCCATGTTTTCATACTTCACACTCGATGTACCATAGAGGAAAGCCGTCTTATTTCGTGCGTCGTATACCATAGAATCATTGGCCGAAAAGTTCACAGGAGCGTCTATTCCGTTCTTCTTTTGCCGGTTCAATGAGTCAAGTCGGATGGAGTCGTCAATGAGTTTGTTGTGATGATAGATAGCCAACTGCAACGAATCCATCTGAGTTGTGTCGATGGGTTGACGGTTGGCAGAGTCAGTTTTCAGGGTTTTGTTTATAGCAACACTATCGTTAGAAGCACTCTTATGCCTCTTTCGGAACTGATAGTCGACATTGGCCATCACAAAAAGGACGGCACATAGCAACATGACTATAAACGAATATCTTCTCATTTAGTGTGCAAAGATAGTGATAAATCACTGAAACACGCTTGTTTACAGCGTTAAAAGTTATTTTTATTCGAATAGCTTCTCCCACAATTTGAATCGTTCTACGCCATCTTCTCCAAAGCGTTTAAGACTCCGTTCGGCTTGTTCTATGGTCTTTTCTACTTCTGGATGCGTTTTAGAATAAAACTTATCAGCGTAGCAAATGACTTTCTCTTCCATGGTTTCGGGTAGGAAATCTTCGTGAGGAAGAGGCAGATTGAGTTTTATTATCTCTTCTTTTGTGATGCCAGCTCCCGTGTGTCTCTCACATACTCTGGCGTGTTTTGGGAAACCTTCTGCCCGTAACAACTCCGCACCTATACGTCCGTGGATGAGATAAGGCTCGCTTCCGAAGCAATAAATACCTGGTGCATCACATTTGAAGATACCGATATCATGGAGCATTGCCGCTTCAATGACAAACTGACGATCAAGAGAAAGCTCAGGATGTAGGTCGCAAATGCGCACAGCACGCTTAGTAACAAGCGTGCTGTGTGTCATGAATATATACCGAAGTTGATTGTCTTCGGGATAGTATTTGTCAATAATCTGCTGATAATCCATGGCTTATTCTGCCGTGGGACGTTGGATATAGGCTATCACATCGCCTTTATTTACCTTGTCACCTTGCTTTGCTTTAATCTCAACGAGCTTGCCTCCAAGTGCTGCTGGGATAGCTTCGAACTCTCCCCAAGACGTGCAAATATAAAAGAAAGTGTCGCCTTCTTTGTACTCTTTACCAATGAATGGTTCAACAGCGGGAGCTGCTTCACCGTCTCCTTGGAACTCCCAGAAGATCTGACCTTTAACAGGTGATACGATAGCATCAGCCATTGCATGCTTGAATGCGGTTGCTTCTTCAAGACTAACCTTTGCTCCAAGCTTTGCATCTTTAGCCTTTTGAAGATCTTCTAAGAAGTTCTTCTTGGCCTGACCACTCTTATAATTGCGATACTGTTCAGGGTGCATAGCCAGTTCAAAGAGTTCTTCGTCGTCCTGACCATAGTCCCATCCATTCTCATCCATTTCCTTTTTAAAGTCTTCCAAGGCATCCGTTAGGAGCGTACGAGGGTCAACATCCGTAAACTCTCGACCTTGTTTCTTTGCCAATTCAACAAGAACGGGGTCAATCTTTCCTGGTACTTTTCCACTCTTTCCAAGGATCATACCCCACATAGACTCGTCCATCATGACAAAACGACCCTTTCCTTGCTCCATTGTTAGCAAGTTCATGAGTGCTATATTCTTAGTATATTGGCTGAAAGGTGTTACCAATGGTGGATAACCTACACGTGGCCAAACATACTCAACCTCATTGAACAACTTCACAAGCATATCGTCCATAGAGAGTTCTTCCTCACCTTTCTTCTTACGAAGGTTATTGATTGTCTGACGGATTCCACCGAGATCGGCCATCATTGAGCCCATCATTCCACCAGGAAGTCCGCAACCTAACAACAAGGAAGACATGATTTTGTTCGATGGATTGATAAAGTATCCGAGCCATTCATCAATGAATTCCTGAGTAAGTGCACGTGCCTTCATGTAGGCATTCATATTGATTTCTGGCACATCGAAGCCCTCATTACGCAACATACTCAATACAGATATGATGTCGGGATGAACCTTTCCCCAAGACAAAGGCTCTATAGCTGTGTCGATAATATCGGCACCATTCTTACAAACTTCAAGGATAGAAGCCATCGAAAGGCCTGGACCTGAGTGACCATGATACTCAATTAATATGTCAGGATGCTTAGTTTTTATGGCCTTAGTAAGCTTACCTAAGAAGGCAGGTTGACCGATTCCAGCCATGTCTTTGAGGCAAATCTCTTCAGCACCAGCTTCAATCAATTCGTCAGCAAGGTTCGTATAGTATTCCAAAGTGTGTACAGGCGACGTTGTAATACATAGTGCCGTCTGTGCTGTCATACCTGCTTCTTTTGCCCATTTGATTGAAGGCTTGATATTTCGAACGTCATTTAAGCCGTCAAAAATACGAGTAATGTCTGTTCCTTGCGCATGTTTTACACGATACATCATTGCGCGAACATCGTCTGGAACAGGGTACATACGGAGAGCATTTAAGCCTCGATCCAACATGTGTGTTTTGATTCCGGCCTCCTTTAAGGGTTTACAGAAAGCACGAACAGCCTCATTTGGGTTCTCACCGGCAAGGAGATTGACTTGCTCAAAGGCACCACCATTGGTCTCAACTCGTGCAAAACAGCCCATCTCTACAAATAAAGGAGCGATGCGTTCCAATTGATCTTTGCGTGGTTGGAACTTGCCAGAACTCTGCCACATGTCTCGATATACGAGACTGAATTGAATTTTCTTTCCCATTATGTAACTATAAATTGTATTTGATATCCTTAAAATAAAACTGGTCCTTGCCTGTAGTCTACTTATGATTACAATGCTATCAGAACCTATCGGCCTGCAAAATTAGGTAAAAAATCCCAAAAACGACATTACAATATGTATTTTTTGCAATTATTGCTTTATATTTGCACAAAATTAAACTCAAATGAAAGCAAAGACAATTCTCTTTTTTTTCTGTCTCACTTGGCTTGTAGTGGCGTGCGAAGAAAAGGCTAAAGATAACGCGAAACCAAAGGAATCGCAGACAACATCATACAAACTCAAGGGCGATAGCACAGTATATGGCTTGGCATGTGAGGGTTGTAATGATTCCACTATAGTGCTTTTACCGATGGATGGCAGTGATCCTGTGCGCTATGATGTCATAGATGCACACCGCAACGGGCGTGTAGTGGGAGACATTCAGATAGGAGATTGGATTGGTGTTGTAGCCAACAAACAAGATAAACACATGGCAGATGAGGTCATCAATCTCGACGAAATAAAAGGCATTTGGTGTTATGTCGTCATGCCGAAAATGCGCGATTACGAGAAAATGAGCAAAAGATTGCAGAAGAAAATGATGCGAGATATACCCGATTCTATAAAGCAAACCTATCTCATTCCACGCGAATATGGCTTTTGGTTGCGTCGACAATGGACGGCACAAAGCGTGGGTTATGTCAGCGAACAATCTTCTTTAGAGCAAGAAAGCCCTGTAGTCTATCCGCAATTAGGCTTCTTTACGGGCTGGCATATATGGAATGGGAAGCTCGTTATAGAAAGCGCCACACCACGATATAATGCAGATAACACCATCACTATAACCAATCCGGTTAAAGATACGTGTATAATCGTCTATTTAGGAAAGGATTCTCTCGTGCTCAGTGACGGCATTGAGTCGCGCAGTTACTACCGAAAGAAGAATATTAATGACGTGAATGTAAAAGCTCGTTACATTGCGGATAAACTCAAAAAAGAGGCATTAAAGAAGACTATGCAACAGCAATAATAACACAACGCAAGTGTCATTGACCGCTAACACGATTTTCATTTGCAAACCATCCCCATGTTGTGGCGGTTCATTATCACCGGCTCCATGTCTCCAATGCCAATAGACAACATAACCATCTGATAATAAACCCATTACAATTCACCTCATTTTATGGTGTGATTTGGTTCATATCGCCGTGTCATCTCCGTCATTTTACCGGGCAAAATGCCTCAAGTCATTTTTCCATTTAATATAAACAACACCAGCATCCCCTATCAACCCATTTGCGGTTACAAATATCCTGATATGCAACGCCGTAGGTAATACGCCAATATTCCAATGGATGTATTTAGCAATATAAATGCCCTCATGGTGCAACTCGGTACGAGTTGTGCTTTTGATAGCCCAGGGTTGGCGAGGAACGAGCCTACCCCGGGTAAACGTTCGCAAGGAGATTCAACGTCATAGGTGTTGAGCTTTTTTTGAGAAAGCACGCTTATAATGACACCTTTTATGGCGAATTAATCAAAAAAAGCGCAACAACTACGACGTTGTTCCCCACACATCACACGCTAACCCAGGGTAGCCTGCACTATCGTTTGGCAACCCTGGGCTATCAAAAGCGCAACACCTACGGCGTTGAAACATGTATTTTATAACACCATTTCTATCGTTTCATGCGGTAAAAAGCAATAAATCATCGCATGAAAAAACGCAAACCATTTTACCCTTTATTATCAACAACATCAGCACAACCTTTTAACCCCTAAACAACTTCCTCCATTTCTATGGCTAATTACTCCCCTCCCTCTTCGGGGAGGGGCTAGGGGGAGAGGCTTTGTTTGCCTTATACTATTTTACCTTTTATTATCAACCACGTCACCCTCACAATTGGTTCACCACGCAACTCGGTACGAGTTGTTCTTTTGATAGCCCGGGGTTGGCGAGGAACGAGCCTACCCCGGGTAAACGTTCGCAAGGGGATTCAACGCCATAGGTGTTGAGCTTTTTCTATGAAGGCATGGTTATAATGAAACCTTTCATGGCGGATTAATCCAAAAAAGCGCAACACCTACGGCGTTGGTCCACGCAAACCATACGCTAACCCAGGGTAGCCTGCACGATCGTTTGGCAACCCTGGGCTATCAAAAGCGCAACACCTACGGCGTTGGAACATGTATTTTATAAAACAATTAATGCCAACATATGAATAAATGAATGGCAAAATGTACCAATATTCCAATGAATGTATTTTGCAATATAAATGCCCTCATGGTGCAACTCGGTACGAGTTGTTCTTTTGATAGCCCGGGGTTGGCGAGGAACGAGCCTACCCCGGGTAAACGTTCGCAAGGAGATTCAACGCCATAGGTGTT
>QWCT01000687.1_pt1 | contig 21014 bp, 26 predicted proteins | sample 1972681 | NCBI WGS metagenome assembly QWCT01 (sample SAMN09866701, study PRJNA288562) | Human oral metagenome isolate pre3_saliva, whole genome shotgun sequencing... | isolation source: mouth | host: Homo sapiens | place: USA: California | reverse complement strand
AATCGCAATTCTGGAACTTTCTTTTTAACTGAATCATCTATTTTCGCCATAGTCCCCACCATTTTATTGGTTTTTCTTGATTTACCTTATCAACAGTCTGGTTGGTTGGTACCAATGGACGAAAGCTGCTAAGAAGGGGTATTAGTGACAATTAATAAAATGCATGAGGTTGGGCATGTTGCCCCACCTCTTTTTATGATATACTAGAGTAGTTTTTGAGACTTATAAAAATGGGTTTTTCTAGTTCAAATATATAAAAAAGGAGAATACATGGACATCTTTTTAAGGAGTATATCGGGCATCCTGGTCATCCTGGGCATGATTTTAGTGGGCTTTGTCATCGGTGAAAAAGGTTGGTTTGATGACAAGTCACGTGGCTTGATTGCAAAGCTAGTTACTCAAGTCGCTCTTCCCTGCTATATGCTCTACACCATCACGCAACGCTTCACAGCAGCAGATCTGCTTAAAATGTTGCCAGCCTTGCGGTTTCCTGCCCTGTCTATGGTTGTTTTGCTTGGCATCGCGACAGGAGTAGCCAGGATCTTTGCGGTGAGACAGGACCGTCGTGGCCTCTTTATTTCCATGTTTTTTAACTCCAATACTATCTTCGTGGGGCTTCCTATTAACCAAGCTCTCTTTGGAGATGCCAGTATTCCCTATGTTTTGATCTATTACATGTGTAATACGACCTTTTTCTGGACCTTGGGGACCTATCTCATTCAGCGAGATGGTGAGGGAGAAGCGCAGTTTGATCTCAAAACGAGTCTGAAAAAAGTCTTTTCTCCGCCCCTGATGGGCTTTCTCTTGGGGCTAGTCATGGTGATGCTGCAGATCAAGTTGCCAGCCTTTCTAGCCAGTGATTTGCAGTATCTGGGTAATCTAACGACCCCCTTGTCCATGATATTCATCGGTTTGTCAGTGTCTCATGTAGGCGTGAAGCAGTTGGTTCTGGGAAAAGACCAGCTACTCATTCTACTAGGTCGCTTCCTGGTTGCCCCTCTCTTGATGGCGACCATCGTCTACTGGGTGTCTCTTCCAAGCTTGATGAAGCAGGTCTTTATCATCCAGTCCGCCATGCCTGTGATGACCAATGCGCCAGTCGTTGCGAGACTCTACGGAGCTGATAGTGACTATGCAGCCGTCATGGTGACAGAGACGACCCTTGCAACCATGGTGGTGATCCCTATTCTCATGCTGTTGATGGCTTAACAAATAGAAACTACAAAAGCTCAAGTTTTTTTGAAAACTTGAGCTTTTCTTATATCACTCCAGCAAAAAAAGTAAAGTAAAATTAAAAAAGTATGAGAAGAATTTCAAGAGTTTGAGTGAAGTAAGTTTATCGTAAGCAAAAATCAAAGATTAATTTTTAGCTTTCTAACACTGCCCCCCTCTTTTTGTTTCATTTGTTGTATAATAAATGAAAGTGCTTAATTTATACTTTTCGTTGCTCTTTGATAGATGATGATTGCGACTATACAAGAATTTTTGAGCTTATTATTTTAGTAGAGAGGGAAATATGAACATCTTTATCGTAGAAGATAATCTAACTTTAAGAACAGAGTTAATGAGTTTTTTAAATAATTACCAATTTACTTGTTCGACGAGTGACAATTTTGGAAATATTGTGAATGAAATTTTAGAGTCCAAAGCAGACTTGGTCTTACTGGATATCAATCTCCCGAATATGGATGGTTACTATGTTTGTAAAGAAGTCAGACGATCTTCAAATATACCGATTATTATTGTGACAAGTAGAGATTCTGATATGGATGAGATTATGAGTATGAATATGGGAGCGGACGATTTTATTACAAAATGTTGTAATATCTTTTTAACTATGATAGGCTGGAAAGCCTCTAAACAAAGCACTTTAGGTATTTTCCCTAGAGTGCTTTGTTTCTTTTTACTACCCTTTTAGTTACCTATGACTAATTTTTGTATAGTAAGAGGGTGTACCTTTTCGGGTTCACCCTGTATTTACTGTATTTATAAATTGCTGATTGCCGTTTCAAAGATTGAGACGGCTTTTTTTGCACCTTCTTTTGTAGCGTGTACGTATGTATTTAATGTCATTGTTATATTAGAGTGGCCTAGTCTATATTGCAGATCTTTAGCCTCTATTCCAGCGTAAAGCATAATAGTAGCATGGGTATGACGAAAACCATGAAAACTTATATCGGGTACCCCAGCACTCTTAAAATGCCCCTGTAGTCTTTTTCTTAATAAGCAAGCGTAAGCGTATTTAGTAGTAAAGGGTGTGAACACAATATTTTCAGACCTTCCCAGCTTCCAACATTCTACTTGTTGGCGCTTTTTATACTGTTTTAAAAGTGAGATTGTCGCTGGATCTATTTCAATATCTCTTAGGCCTGCTTTTGATTTAGGGGTATTTGTTTCTTGATATCTGTTTAAAGTCTTAGATATACTGATAGTGCCTGTTTTGTGGTTTATATCAGACCATTCAAGGGCTAAAACTTCCCCAATACGGCAACCACTGGCCAGCAAAGTTTTATAAAGAACGTAATCAAAAAGATTTTCATATAAATTTAGATCCATACTATCAAGATAGGCTAGAAATTTCTTTAATTCTTGATTGCTAAAAAATCTAATCTTTTGTTTTTTTGCTTGTTGCTTACGTGGAATAATAACATCACGGGCTGGATTGTGCTGGATTACTTGCATAGTAACCCCATATTGAAGTATACGGCGGTTAATATTGTTTAGAAAACTATAATTTGCGTATGCTCCCTTCTCCCCTCTATTCGCTCTATCTGCCCATTTATTTACTTGTTGTTGAATAATAGGAGTAGTTAGGCTATTTAGTTTATAATCGCCAAAAACGGGCAAAATATGAAGCCTTACAATCCCCTCCATAGATTGTTGGGAGTTTGGCTTGATTGTATTTTTATAACTGTCCCACCATAAAGAAACCAACTCTCTATAAGTAGTGATCGACGGTTTATTTTTAGCACAATATCCATTGTTGGCAAAGGTATTAATAGCTTCCCTAGCCTTGATTTTGACTGCAGTTTTAGTACTAGCCGTAACAGTAGTACGTGCTTTTTTTCCTGTTAGTTTATCTACTCCTAGATAAACACTGGCACGGTAAACAGTTCGGCCATTCTTTTTTACTACGGTTTTGATATTCATTTTTCTTTCCTTTCCATCAACAGGCAAGCGGATAGGTGAGAAAAGAAAATAATCTATTTTAAAATCGTGTTTTTAAGCCCTAGATAGCCTATAAATCAATTTTGACAACAGTATAAGGGGTATTCACCCCCTGCACATTAGAAGGCGTTAAAAAGGTGGGATTGGCTTTATACTGCAAAGATTAAAATAAGTATTGCTAGAAGAACAAATCAATGATATACTACAGGTGTGTTGGTGTATATCATTAATTTGCGTTTTGGTACATTAACACTGTTCATAGAGTTGAATATTTAACTCCACAAAATGCACCGTATTTTTACGGTGTTTTTTATTTAATAGATCTAGCTTAATTATTGAGGTAATCTAGCAGTTGTTTTATGCCAGTTTGTAGGAAATCCTAACTCAGATAAAAACAAATCAATAGGAACAGTATGAAGATGTTTTTCAAAGGTTTTAAATCTTGATAATAATGTATTGTGTAGTTTGGCGTATTCAATGGAGCTTAAAAAGCACTGTAGGACTAAAAAAACATGATAAGGGCTACTTTTAGCATATGAATAATTACTGATACCATAGTTAGAATGTAAATCTGGATAGTATTTCACACTTTTCCTACACTTGAAACTAAATAGTCTATTGTCATGAGCGCATACATTTCTAATTTCTCCAATATTCTCAACAAAAGTAATAAGCATAGCACGAGTAAATGTTTTATTAATTTTAATATGTTCACAAATAAAACTATAAAGCATTTTAGAAATCTTATCTTGTAAAGAATTCGGGAGGACTTTTAAGAGAGCTAGCATATCCCCAAATGTCAGGTAATCAATTATTACCCAAAAGGGTATTTCAAGATGTTTACTAAAGTAATGTTGAATACGATTAGTTGTTATGCTTGATTTATGTTTATCAATTATTTTAATCATTTGTTGAATTACAAATTTAATTGTTGAAATATTACCTTTCTTCAAATGGTTATAGTTTTTTAAATCTAAGTAAAAATAAGGAGTAGAAGCGAAGCTTTCAGAAAATACGTAAGCCGTTATTGATTTTATATGTTTTTCTGCTTCTAAAATAGCTTTTAAAAAAGAATACTTAATTTCTTTGTCATAGAAATAACTGTAAGTGATTTCTGAAAAGTTCGTACCTGGAATATACTTATTTGGAGATTGTTCAAAGTACTTACTATATCCATTGATAATACTGTAATAATTGTTAGTCAGTAGATATTTTTTAGCTCTTTTATAATCTGTAATTATAAGGCCTCTTTTATGAAGTAGTTCGATCTGTTCAGTAATAGTTTTAAAAGGTTTTGACAAAAAAAGCACCTCCGTAAAAGAAGGTGCTATTTTCGCGTTCCCGTTTCACTGAGAATTATCGGGCGCTGATTCCTTAAGTACCTTCATTGTATGATAATTTTTGATGTTAGTCAACAAGAATGTTCAAAATAATTGATTATTTCTTTAATTTATTATGGTTAGGATTAAAAAAATTTAATTAAAGTAGATGAATTGGTTCATTAACACTGTTCATAGTTGGATATTTAACTCCATAAATTACACCGTATTTTTACGGTGTTTTTTTATTTTTTACGAATTATCTTCATTATACTCTTTTAGAAGTGCTATACCATGATCTTTATCATATAAGGTAGAAACTAACTCCATAACAAGTTTTTTATCAGAAGTTGAAAGAGTTAAAAAACTACATAAAAAATCTTTAAAAAGTAAAGGCAAGAAACTAAGAGCAATATAGGTATTTGTAACATTATTTGTAGGTGTTCCTTTTACCTCTTCACTTTCCTCTTCTAATGTCTCAGGAAATTCTTTAAGAATTAAATCAATAATGTTTTGTTCAATTAAGGGAATAGTATCAGTAGTAGTTACAAGAGATAGATCCCATTTTCCTTGTTTTCGTTTGCTTTCGTTATATTCTAGAATTATTTTTTTTAGATCAGGATTAGTAAGCAAAAGTTTTTTGATATTTTTAAAGCTATCTAGTGCTTCATTTTCAATATTGTAGTATTCTTCATAACCTAGTAAGTAGCCTACGCTTACACCAAAATAATCGGCTAACTGTTGGGCTTTTTCTGGTTTAATCTGTCTTTCATTCTTTTCCCAGTATATGTATGTTCTTTTTGTTACTCCTATTTTGTCAGCAACCTCTTGTTGAGTAACTCCAACTTTTCCATTTTCTTTTTTATTCAGTCTAAGTTCTTTTAGTCTATTCATTTATAAGTAACACCTTTCGAGAATATTATAACATGTTTTTGTTTTATGGTGAAAAAAAAATTCAACTTTTTTAAAAAAATATATTGACAATGAACAAAAAGTGCAATATAATGATCATGTCAGCAGATGTTGAACAAAAATTACAACACATTCCAATGAACACCTTTCACCTTATTGGAGTTGATTAGTAAAGGAGGTATAACATGAAAAACAATATGAGACTGTTATTAGCAAAGCAACGAAAGAAAACATCTGATGTTGCAGAGGCTACAGGTATTTCAAAAAGTACGCTCACCGCTTTATACTATGAACGTGCTAAAAGTCCCACTATAGATACCTTGAAAAAAGTATCAAGTTATCTAGGAGTTACTATTGATGAATTTCTTAATGTAAATGACTGATAGTAACACCATTTAATACTTAGAATGATGATTAATTTACTTACAAAAATTATCGAGGATAAAAAATAATAGTAGACAGAAAGGATACAAAATGGATACAAAAATTTCATTTACAGACTTTAAAGAGTTTATTGACACTACCACATTTGAGGCAGAAAACATTATTTTACCACCAGAAAAAGGAATGTTAGTTAAATGGGCAGATGATAATGCCCAAGCGTGGAAAATGATCCAAGAAATGCTAGAAAATGGAGAATTAAAGTATACTCCCCAAAAATGATAAAAAATGTTAGAAATTAAAAAGTGAAAGGAGACTTATTATTTAAATGGACAATCATGAAGAATTTAAAACAATTACCAATAGCAAGGGGCTTCCAATTCCAAGATATCTCAAAGACTTTAAAAAGCTAGTTGAGAAAGATAGAGAACTAGCTGAATATCTTTATATGAACTACAAGGAATTAGAAAGTGATGATTTGGGCGCATATCTTGGAATGGTAGAGCAGGGAATTAGCTGGATTCTAGATCTTATCGAAAGTAAAGACTTGCTTTATAAACCCAAGTCAGGGAAAAAAACATGAAACAAAACAACAAAAAAAGTCACTTACTCAAAATTTGGCGATAGCGAGTAAGCAACTAATATCAAATATAGGTACGTAGAAAGAGAGATTTTCTAAATACTTTTTATGTACCTAGTATAACAGAAAATAGCGAGGTACACAATGAGTACAAAGAAAAATTTCTCCTAATTATATAATGGTGAGATTAAACGAAATGATTTTTATAACGCTTGGAAACGTTTAGGAAATCAAATTGAACATGAGAAAAAAACTAAAAAATTAAACACTTATCAAGAACAGGCAAGCGGATAGGTGAGAAAAGAAAATTGTAAAAAAAGCGTGCTGACAGGGCAATTCTAAGGCTTTGTTTAGTAAATCAATGGATAACTATCTATGAAAAATCGCTATAAAACGCCTATAGATCAGGAGAAATACATGATTTAGAGGGGCGTAGAAGTTCAAAAGAGAATGAGGAAAATAAAATGAATGAATGGAATTTACCAATTGACAAAACCATTATTTTACTTGTAATTCTATTTAAAATTGTATGGAAAATATGGAATAGACCAAGTCCAATCAAACTAGTTGAAGAAAAAGAAAAGGTAGAAGTTTCAAAAGGATTAAATCCAGATTATGGAGCTTATGTTTGGTTAGCTGGCAAGCGTTTTAATTGAAAGGTGTAAGGATATGGAATTACTTTCAAAGGAAATTCAATTGGAATGGCTTCAAACTCAAAAAGAGACTTTAGAAACCCTTGTGAATTTAGAAATGGAACGAAAAGGGAAACTAGATCTTATTACTAGAGAAGAATTAAAAGAGGCCCTAGGAGTTTCAGGAGAAACACTAAGAAATTGGGAAATGATGGGCTTACAACGTTTTCAAACTCCTATGGAGAGAGCTAGAAAAGTTTATTACCGCCCAAGTGATATTTATTTGTTCTTATCAGTGAGGTAAAGAGAAATGGAAGTAAGATATTACGAACCGTCTAAAGATTTTAACAAAGCAGTATATAATGCTCCCTTTAATCTTCTATTACTACCATTAGGTACAGATGAAGAAACTGAAAAGAAGATCATAGAACATTTTGAGGAGGTGAAAAGATGTATAGACAAGTGATTTTATTTCTACAAGAACAAAAGATACAAGACTTTGAGTTTCTAAAGGAAGCCCCTACTAGGGTTTATAAAAAGAATGAGTGGTATGCTTTTATTTACTATGAACCAATGGGGGAAAATCTAACTGAACAGGTGAGCCCTAAAATGCTTATTCAAGTAGTAACCAACTCTAAAGAGCTAGAAAATAGGGGCTGGAAGTTAGTACGTAATTTCCCTATCAGTAAATTACAAGGGGACTTACTAGAGTTCTTACAATTATATGAAGTCTATAAATTTAGAAGTTATAAAAATGGTTATGGTTTAGAATTTAATGGGCCATTACTGGAATTTGTTGCGTATGGCTTAAATGATCGAACAGAAGTATCCACCTTTTTAAAAATGATGGTTGGGGCTGGATATGATTTAGAAATAATCATACAGATCTTCTCAAATATCGTTAAAAAGAAATCTCTTGCCCGTGATTTTGTTGAATTGATAAACCGTTATGAGGTGTCAGTATGAATGTAAAAGGAGCATTAGAAATCATTAAGCAAGAAGAACAAAGCAATATTATCCCCTTTCAAAAACCACCAGAAGAAGTAAGAAAACTAAATACTTTTGTGAATTGGAAAAAGGCTGTAAGAGAGTATTTAGATAAATTTAATAATGAACGTCTGAAAAGCTTGATAGAAAAGGGGGCAACAGAAGAAGGAGCAAAAAAAGAAATAGATAAGCCGTTAAGTCATACAATGGTAGCAAGTATAATGTTAGAACTGTTTAATTTTTGCCGTATTGATAGCGAGGAAGGGGTAAGCCCTATATATATCTATGATCCAGATAAAGGTATTTATATAAATGATCTGGAGTTTTTAAAGGACATTATTAACGTGATTGAGTACCGCCATAATGAACGTAGAGCAAACGACTGTATATATTCATTGAGACGACAGACACCACGAAAACAATTAGAAGATAACCTAAATTACATCATTGTAGGCAATGGTATTTACAATCGAACAACTAAACAGTTAGAGCCTTTTACTCCGTCTAAAATATACACTAGTAAAATTAAAACCAATTATAATCCAAACGCTCAGAGGGTAAACATAAAGGGTTGGGATTTTGAGAGCTGGCTTCTAGATCTCTTTTCAGGAGATAAAAGCCTTTATCAACTAGCATTACAACTATTACACGCCTGTATCAGAGGAGAGAGTTTAGGGAAAATGTTTTGGTTTATTGGAGAAGGTGGAACAGGGAAAGGGACACTCCAAGAGCTTTTTATAAATCTTGTTGGGCGTGAAAACATAGCTAGTATAAAGATTACGGATTTAGATGTAAACAATCGCTTCACATTGGCCCAAGCGTTAGGAAAGAGGGCAGTTATTGGGGACGATATCCAACAAAAGGCACTCATTAAAGATACCTCTAAACTATTTTCTCTAGTAGGTGGGGATACTGTTTCAGTTGAAAAGAAGGGGAAAGATGCCTATAGTGCTTATATAAAGACTGTTGTTATTCAATCAACAAATGAAATGCCAAGGTTAGATGGTGATAAAAACGCTATAATGAGAAGAATGGTGATCCTTCCATTTCAAAGAGTTTTTTCAGATGGGATAAAAAAACCCAATCGAGCTATTAAGTATGATTACATCAAGAGAAAAGAAGTATTAGAGTATGTTTTGAAGTTAGTAATAGATTTAGAATTTGACGAATTTATTCAGCCAAAAATTTCAAGAAAATACTTACTAGACTATCAACAATCTTTAGACACAATCCAGCAATTTGCTGATGAATTATTTCAAGATATTCAATCTACTTTTTTACCTAATGATTTTGTCTGGTGGCGATTTACTGGCTTTGTAGAGTTTCATAATCACCAAAGTAGTTATACTAGCCAAGGGTTAAATAAGAAATTTGAGAAATATTTACCCAGCGAATGGAGAAAAACAAAGTACCCTATCACTATTCCAAAAGGTCAAGAATTGCCCAAAGGGTTTAAGCCAAAAGAAGACACTCCGAATTATCAAAATAAAACATATCGTTTTACACCCTCTAAAACTGTGAGGGGTTACGAAAAAACCACTACAGAACATACACATGAAATACACTAAATTATATAAGTGTAGTAGTTGTAAAGTATTGATACAATTGAGTTTTATTATATATTACTACACTACTACACTTAAATAATATAAATAATAATAAAAGAGTGTTGTTATATCTGTATATATACTCTTATAAGAAATTCCGAGTTAGAAAAATAAGTGTAGTAGTGTAGTAGAAATGTGAAAACCCTTGTGGGACAAGGAGTTTAAGCTTTGGGCAATTTTTCCTAAGTGTAGGAGCAATTCCTAAGTGTAGGAAAAAGCATAATTTCAAAAGAAAAAGAGGTATCAAAATGGAAGAAAATAAATTGAAAAAATATTTAGAAGAAGGCTATATTTTATTTTATAAAAATGGTACAATAGAAGTAGAGAAAGCGCCCATGTTTGGCGATATTAATTTGAGCTATTCAGATGGTAAGCTGAATCTATTAACAAAAAGAGAAACAAAAAAATATGTCTATTGAGAACAACTCAGGGGCGTACCGTAAGCAATAATGCTAATGGTATGCCCCTTTTTTGTATATCAAGAAAGGAGGTGTGGGCTATGGAAAGAAATGTTTTCCCCGATTATGTTGTAGGTGCTAAATTTTCAATGGATCCAGAAAAAAGGAAGAAAATTTTTTCAAACTGTAAAAAGAGTGACAAGAACTTAAATAAAAGGAAACGTGAGATTTTAGAAAAATATGTCAAACCTCAACAACAATCAGAAACTAGAGCAGATGATCTTGAAAGTTCGGAGAGTTCTAAAGGACAAGATAACCGCTAGGAACTTTAGAAAGAACTACAAGCAAAGAGCAGATATAAAAAGATAAAAGGAGAAAAACAAAAATGAAAATTGACTTAAAAAATAAAAAAGAAAAATTAGAAAATTATATTCGTAGTATTGGTTATGAAACAACTGGCCTTGAATTAAAAAGTGATCAAGCCCTTATTGATCAAGCTATTATTGATAGTTACAAACAAGATGAAAAGAAAGATTTAGTTTCTCTAATTGATATTATTGAAGTAACTAGCAAAGAAGGAAAGTATGAAGAAATTGACTTAGACAAGGTAGGAATGATTGAGATTGGTGATACTCTTGGTGGCAATAGAGATAAAGAAGCTAAGACAGATTTTCTAGAAGTTGATTATAAGATGAAGACATTCGGGGGATTTCTTAACCTATCAAAAGAACAAATTGATGACGGTATGTATAATCTAGATTCATTCCTAGGAAATAGTATTGCTAAACTTGAGCGTAAAACTATGAACAAAGGAATTGGGGAAGTCCTAACACTTGCGACTGCAAAAAGTATTGCTTCTATCAATGACATTAAAGATCTAGTAGCTCTAGTGAACCCAGAGCGAGAAGTTTCAATTGTAGTTACTAATTCTTTATTTAACCACTTAGAAAAGATGGTAGATAGTTCAGGCTTACCAATTCTTAAAGTTAACAAGCAAGATGGAACTAGTGAAACATTCTATACTGATCATTTTGTAGTAGTAGATGATACTACATTAGGAAACGCTGGAGACAAGCTTGCGTTTGTTGGAGATATGAAGAACTACGCTAAACTGTTCAAATACAATCAGACGTCTGTGAAATGGGTTACAGACTTAAAAACATATTCTGAACGACTTGCGCTATACACACGTTTTGACGTTAAGAAGGTTCAACCAACATTAGGTTATTTTGCAACTTGGAATTAAGAGGTAGTTAAATGGAGTTAGATTTATCAAAATACCCTCTACAAGAACTTTATAAAAGATTTGAAGAGGTGGAACAGAAAGAGGCCAATGTTTCAAAGTTTGAAAAAACTGTCTTAGATGAAAAAGTAAAATTACAAAATTTTGAAGGATTTAGCCTTGACGATTTGGAAAGTTTAATAAATGGTAACGAGGTTATTTCACACGATCAATTGAACTTACTAACAAAAAAATTAGAAAGTGTATCAAGAGAGCTTAAAGATATTAAAACAATTTTTCAAAGTGAAGTTCCTATTTATATCCATTTTGAAACACGGAGACGATTTAGAAAAAGTGGTTTAGAAGCTTCTTACAAAAAAACTATTAAACATATCATAATGGAGTTTGAAAAACTTCGATCAATTGAAAAAGAAGTGCAAGAGATCAATGATAAGATAGTGAAAGAAATTTCTAATAAACATAGTCTTTCAGGGTGTAGAACAGAGTTAGAACTAAATGCAATTACACCTCTATTTAAACCAGAGGTAAGTGGTGAAATCTATCTAAATTCAGAAATTAAGAAAGCTAAGGAATTTTTAAAGTAATTCATTTTATATATAGCGGTACTCAATAAGTATCGCTATTACTTTGATTTTTGTAGACTTTAACACAATGAGGCGAGCATAAACTGAAAAAATGAAATGGTTAAAATCCTTTTAATAGCAAGGGAAGAGGAAAGATGGCGAGTTTCACAGAATGTAAGATATGTTAAACTGGAGGGAAAAACAAGGAGATAATGATAGAAGAAACACTGGTAAAAGGGTGTTGCAATGCAACAATAGGTAGATACTATGCAACACCTTGTTAAGTTGAAGGGATAGGCTAAAATGAGATAAGGATAGTAGAATTACATAGAATATAGGCCCTAATAAGTGAAATATAGGCTTTTTAAAAGGTCTGATAGTATTTGTATAGGGAGGGGTAATATTGCTTACTAAGGGACAATTAGACAGGCTAGATGAAGAGCTAGACCGTTACAAGAACATAGAAAATAAAATATTTTTGAGAAGACAAGAAATAATTTATAATAAAAAGTTTACTGAACATTCGAGTAGTTCAAATAAAATCAGTAATCCAACTGAAAATACAATTATAAGGCTAGAAAGTGATATAGTGTTACGAAATTTAGAGCTTTTTAAGGAAATAGTAGAGCTATTACTAGAAAAATTAACTCCAGAACAGAAAATTTTATTTAAAATGCACTGGCTGGGTGAACAATTAACATGGGAGGAAATATCAGAACGACTTGATAGACCAGTGAGAAGAATTAAAAAGCAAAGAAGAGCTATCATAGAGGCTTATGCCAATATGATCAACCTATAAGAGATTGAATAGATAATTTAATAAGAAAAAAATAAAAGAAATATAAAATAAGTTACTTGAATAATCATTTATTTGTTAATTTCCAAAAAAACAAAATTTGATTTTCTGTAAAATTTAATTTTATCAATTCTTGAATTTTTCAAGATCCCCCCCTCTATAAAAAAATTTTTTGGGTCAATCGGGAACCGGTGAAGGGAACTTTTTCCAAGTCGGAGGCTTCCAGATAAAAAGGGGTTGAAAACTAGCTTAAAATGGCCCAGAGTGGCTACTTTTGGAATTTAGAAATATATTGAGAGATAATAGCTATACATTTGTTTTGTATGGCTATTTTTATAGTAAAAAAGCCCCAAAATTTTGGAGCTTAATTCTTGCCTGTTGAACTCATTAGATTTAGTTCCCTTTTTACTACCCTTTAAGTTACCCCAGCATGTCTCACTTTGTCAGTGATTGTTGAAATACAATGTTTTTGGTGGTTAGGTTGCCTTATTATTACTATACATGTTTGAGTGCTGATAACAAAACCATATAATACTCAAATTTTACTAGCTAGAATTAACTCACTCCTAAGAAGAAGCAATAGTTCTATGATGTCAAATGAGGTTTTGTATAAAGGTATGACCATTAACTTTTCCAAAAACACGATCTCACACCAAGCTAAAACGATTGACTTGACTAAAAATGAAATGCTTATTTTGAAGTGCTTATATGAAAATAAACAAACCATAGTCAGTCGAGCTGAGATTATGGATGAGATTTGGCAGTCAGATAGTTTTATTGATGATAACACTCTAACAGTGAATATCAATCGCTTGCGAAAGAAGTTACTAGAAATTGGTGTCACTGACTTTATAGAGACCAAGCGTGGACAAGGATATATGATATGAGCTTAAAAAAATATTTATCAGATAAGCTGATTTATTTAATCTTTCATTTGTTAGGGCTGGGCTTTTTATTTTATGTTCTCAGTGTTTTTGTAGAAAATTCTTATGTTCGAATCCTAACGATCAGTTTTTTTGTATTTGGAAATGTACTTTATTTAATTGTTGACTATTTTAAAAGAAGGAACTATTATTCTCGAATTTTCCAAAATTTGGATCAGATGGATAAAAAACACTTAATTGTAAATCTTTTAGAAGCTCCAGATTTTTCAGATGCTGAGATTTTGGATGAAATTTTAAGAGTAACAACCAAGTCAATGAATGATGAGCTTGCCCAATATAAGAGAGAAGTGACGGATTATCAGGATTATATTGAGAGTTGGATTCATGAAGTGAAGACACCTATTTCTTGTATTGATTTAATTTGTAGAAACAGCAAAAATGAAATCAGTAGTAAAATAGCTGTTGAGAATAAAAAAATTGAGGAATACGTCGAACAAATACTTTTCTATGCTAAAAGTATGAATGTGTCTGACGATTACCGTATTCGAAAAATGAACCTTAACGATGTTGTTAAAGGTTCCTTAAAGAATTTTTCAAAACAGTTGATTCTAGTCAATGCTCAGATTCAGATGTCCATTGGGGATATATCTGTCTATTGTGACGAAAAATGGCTTGCTTTTATTTTAGGACAAATCATCTCAAACAGTATTAAATATCGCAAGGATGACTTAATTCTGGAATTTTCGGCTATTGAGAAAAATAATAGTGTTATATTATCTGTAAAGGATAATGGTATTGGAATATCGCAAAAGGATTTATCCAAGGTCTTTAATAGAGGCTTTACAGGTGAGAATGGTAGAGTTCTTGCTAAAAGTACTGGTATGGGGTTATATATTTGTAAAACCTTGTGTGATAAGCTTTTTCTGGATTTAAAAATCAGTTCAAAAAAAGAAATGGGCACTGAAGTTACAATTACTTTCCCTTTAGATAAAAGAGAGTTTGAAGTTTAGGATATTAGATAAGGGGAAAACTGATACGGTTTAATCGGATGATAGAAACAATGGGGCGAGGCGGATAAAAAAGTGTTCAGTCTCGCTTTTCTTTTCTTACAAAAATGTAAGTTTTATGTTAGTTAATTCGATGTATTTTCATATTTGATTTGATTATAATCTAAGTAGATAAATAAATATTTACTAATTGTATTCAAAGGAGAATAGTATGAAGATCTTAAAAAAAGGTTTAGATAGTTTCACCTTAAAAGTTATCGCTCTTATTTTGATGGTTTTTGACCACTTTCACTATTTTTTCTCAACCATTCTGCCTGTACCAGATTGGTTTACCATGTTAGGTAGACTCTCTGCTCCCTTGTTCATTTTTATCGTGACTATTGGGATGTGTCATACTCGCAATCCCAAAAAATACATGGCAAGACTATATATTGGGAACCTCATCATGGTTGCTGGAAATTTTCTAATCAATAAATTCTTCCCACTAAGTTTTGGAGCGGTTGTCATTAACAATATTTTTTCGAGCTTGTTTATGATTGCATTGATGATTTTTGCCATTCAAAAAATGGGGCAATCTAAAGGAAATATGAAGGCAATGATCAAATATATCATGTTATTCCTATTACCAATTGTAAGCAGTGTTATTCCTTTGTTATTATATAAAACCCCTTTAGCGTTGATGGCTTCTATTGCTTTATTACCTAATGTAGTATTCAGTGAAGGTAGTATAGTTTATATCTTAATGGGCTTAGGCTTTTATCTTTTCAGATCAAGCAAGCTTAAATTGTCCCTCTTTTACATCATCTTTTGTGGTTTGTACGTAGCGATGGGATTACTGTCAGGACAAACATTGACACAAGTTTTACAATATGATATTCAGTGGATGATGATTTTCTCATTACCATTTATCTGGCTATATAATGGTCAAAAAGGAAAGAGCATGAAATATTTCTTCTATGCATTTTATCCAATACACATTTATTTATTTGCATTGACTGCGTATTTCTTAACAAAATAATTAAAAGGAGAAAGATTTTATGACTACGATGTTAAAAGTCGAAAATTTACAAAAGTATTATGGAGGTAAAGGCAATATCACCAAAGCAATTGATAACATCAGCTTTGAAGTAGAAGAAGGTGAATTTATTGCCATTATGGGAGCCTCAGGAAGTGGTAAGACCACACTTTTGAACTGTATCTCTACCATAGATACTGCCACATCTGGGAAAATTGTGATTGATGGAACGGATGTGACTAACATGAAAAGCTCTCATTTATCTAAGTTTAGGAGAGAAAAGTTAGGCTTTATTTTTCAAGATTTTAATCTTTTAGATACATTAACAGCCTATGAAAATATCGCTTTGGCATTAACGATTGAAAAAGTAAATCCTAAGGAAATTGACTCTAGAGTGAGGAATGTAGCTGAGCAGCTTAATATTGAATCGGTACTGTCAAAATTTCCTTATCAGATGTCAGGAGGACAAAAACAACGGGTGGCCTCTGCCAGAGCAATTGTCAGCAACCCAGCCTTGATTTTAGCAGATGAACCAACAGGTGCCCTAGATTCAAAATCAGCAAAAATCCTATTAAATCATTTTGATATTTTGAATGAAAACCTAAATGCGACCCTTCTGATGGTCACTCACGATGCTTTTGCAGCTAGTTATTGTAAGCGAGTTATCTTTATTAAGGATGGTGAAATATTTACGGAACTTACAAAAGGTGAGGAAACTAGAAAAGAATTCTTTTCGCATATTATGGAGGTGATCACTTTACTTGGAGGTGACTTGAATGATTAGAAAGCTCGCATTGAGGAATATGCGTAGAAACATGCGGGACTATGGAATTTATTTTTTAACCCTCTTATTTGGGGTGAGTATTTTCTATATGTTCAACTCTATCTACGCACAAAAAGATATGATGAGTGTGACGGAAACAATGAATCAGTCGATGGTAGCACTCCAGAAAATCCTTTCCTATATTTCTGTATTTGTTTCTTTTGTTTTAGGTGGGCTTATTGTTTACGCAAATAATTATTTTATTCGGAGACGAAAGAAAGAACTAGGAGTCTATTTGACACTCGGAATGGATAAAAAGGACATTTCAACGATTTTATTGCTAGAGACTTCTGTACTGGCAGTAGTTGCGCTGGGATTTGGTTTGATGATTGGGGTTTTTGGTTCTCAGTTTATGTCCTTCTTTACGGCTAGCATGTTTGATGTCGACATGACCAAATTTACCTTTGTATTCTCAATGGATGCAGCTATTAAGAGTGTCATTTATTTCGCTTTGATATTCGTAGTTGTCGCAGTATTCAACGTATTTAATATCAACAGAGTAAAATTAATTGATCTACTATACGGTGGACGCAAAAATGAAAACATCAAATTAAAAAGTGTAAAAGCCTCCCTACTTTTCTTCGTTGGATCCTTAGTTTGTCTAAGTATTGCCTACTTGTTGATTATTAAAAATGGGATTATAAAAATGAATATGTTATTTATAATCTCAATAGTATTAGGAATTATTGGAACCCTATTATTCTTTTTCTCTGTTTCAGGATTTTTAATCCTTTTGTTACAAAGAAAGAAAAATATCTATTTAAAAGATCTAAATATGTTTGTTACAAGACAATTAGGGTCTAAATTAAATACAAACTATATTTCAGTAAGTGTTGTCTGCTTAATTCTCTTCTTAGTAATCGGAATTTTTTCAACAGGATATAGTATCCAGAGCGTTGTATCTGGGAATTTGAAAGATAGTGTTTCTTATAATTTCACTTTGATTTCAGATGGAAAAGAAGCATCGATGTGGGATGAATTACCTGAGGATATCAAAAATAAAGTAGAAGTTCACAATGAAGTGCAAGCATTTACTGTAAAAGAAGCAGGAACATACGAAAGTTTAAATGTAGATTTATCAGCCTTACCTGACAATTTATCTAATCATCCATTTATATTCATCACGCTTAGTGATTTCAACAAAATTAGTGAGATGCAAGGGTTAGGAACGATTGATTTGGACGAATCTGAGTATGCGATTGTTTCTTATAACGATAAATTTGATGCTTTAGGTAATGAGATTCTAAAACAAAAATCTTCTATTCGTATCGATAATACGACGCTTCAACCTGTAAAAGCTATCCCACATACACGAGTATCTAATTCTGATTATATGTCCATGTATTTTATTGTGGCCGATAAATATAAAGAATATTTATCATCACATAGTGAATCTAAATCGCAGTATTTAAATATGAATACAAATGATGCTGAAACGGAGGAAAGTATCAATACAGAACTTAGAAAAATCTCTGAAAAGGGTGACGCGCCTTTCTTATATTACACAAGTAAATTAGATGTATATGCTACCTCTGTAACCACTAAGGTAATTGTAGCATTCCTTGCAATCTATCTTGGGATTGTTTTCATGATTTGTTGTGCTGCTGTTTTAGCGATTCAACAACTTTCAGAAGCCTCAGATAATAGAGAACGTTACTCATTACTACAAAAATTAGGCACAGAGAGAAACATGATTAAAAAGGCGTTATTTACACAAATTTTATGTTATTTCTTGTTCCCATTAGTATTGTCAGTTGTTCATTCAGTTGTGGGATTATCAGCGGTATTTGATGCGGTTCAAACATTCGGGAAAGAAAATATTCTGCAGAATCTTATTATAACAGGGCTGTTTGTGTTATCTATTTATGGGGCTTATTTTATCGTCACCTATATGGGATGTAAAAATATCGTCTTTAAAAAGACAAATAGTAGGTAATGAGGTTAATAACCTACTAGAAATAAAGTTCAAAATTTGTATAAAAATGAAAGGTAATTAAAATGAAAAAAATTTTTAGTCTATTGATTGCAGGTCTTCTAGTTGTGTTTGGATTAACTGCATGTTCTTCTAAACTGAAAGGTTATACTGAGGCAGAACAGAAAGTTGTGAAAACTGCAAATGAGCTTGTAGCTAAAAAGTATAATGTTACTTTGAATGAAGATCAGTTCTCTTACAGTGTGGGAAAACAAATCAGTGAAACGGAATATGTAGAATTGGATTCCAAGGAAATTCAAGATCCAGAATTTAAGGATATAGTAAGTGTTTCAGCACTAAAGAAAAATCCGGCTAAAGATGGGGATGTGTATTCCTATACAGTGACTTTTAATCAGAAAACCAATGAAATCAAGAACATTTCTATACAGAAATAAAATAGTTTACTTTAATTGAATGCTAGTTTAAGGCTACTAAAAATTATCCATATTTTGCAGAAAAGAATGAGGAATGAACTCAGATGTGGAGAGTCTATTTCTCGTTCTTTTGAACTATAGAGTACATAGATTTGATGGTTTGTAGCTGTGTCGGAGATTTCCTAGATATAAAGGAATAGCTTTTAAAATATACATTTACCCTGGATACAGTGAAAGGAGGATACCATGAAAAAAAGCAACGATCATAAAGATAATTCGCCAGATCAAAACAAATCGAAAAAAAGAGGAAAACTTCTTTTTGGAATGACAATAGTACTAATATTTTTCTTTTTTGCATTCGATGTTCGATTGAAAAACGTTCATTATGAAGAATGGTTTCCACAATATGCTGGAGGACAATATCAGTTCGAGAACGGGCAAATGATTGTTAGTCGTGGACTTGCCAGAGAATCTACTAGAGTACCGAGAATCTTTAATCGTCCAGAACTTGTGATAGTGGATATTAAAGTGAAGGAATGAGTTTTATGAAACTATAAATAGATTAAAATGAAACGGAGAGATCTTTGACTTTGCTATTTGAAATGAAATATTTTTGTATTAATGGGATGCTCAAATTGTATACAGTATGTTTTGATTCTATATTTGGTTTCAATGATACTTAGTTTGATTTACATTTTCTAAGTATGATATACTAAGTTATATTGGAGAGGAGAGAAAATGTATTTATTAACGATTATTATCCTAGGCCTACTTGCAATTTCATTTTACAAAGATAACCGTAGTCTATGGAATCCAGCCTTATTGATTGTTGCTTTATTTATGATCTATTTATCTCTTGCAAAAATGGCAGATGACGCTGGATTTGTAACGATGACGAATATTCTGTTTTCTTTTGGGTTTGTTATTTTCCCGGTATTGTTATTCCTCAGCGCATTATTTTTGATTTATAATGGGTTTATACTTTTGAAGAAAGAAGGCCGTTCTAAAGCTAACTACTTATCACTTGCTTTTGGAATCATCATTCTTCTATTTTTTCTTATAGTTTCTATTTGGTTTACAAATCCAAAAAATATCTTTGAGGAACATCTACTGATAAATGATATTTTTATCTTTCTCTTATATTCATACTTTATATTTGGTTTTGCCTTTGCAGGTTATATGATTTATTCATTCTTATATCTTTTTATCCCAAAGAGGAAACAGTATGATTTTATCATTATTCATGGTGCAGGACTTTTAGGCGGTGAAAAGGTAACTCCACTCCTGAAACGCAGAATAGATAAGGCGGTTGAAGCCTATCATTATTTTAAAAATCCTCAGACTAAATTGATTGCGAGTGGTGGACAAGGTCATGATGAGAAAATTTCAGAGGCACAAGCAATCTATAACTATCTCACCGAAGAGACAAATATTCCAAAAGAAGCGATTCTATTAGAGGACAAATCTACAACTACATATGAAAATCTTCTCTTTTCAAAGAAAATAGGAGAAGAGTTAGTCGAATCACCACGCTTTCTTTTTGTAACAAATGACTACCACGTGTTTCGAACCAGTACCTATGCTCGCCGGATTGGTATGAAAGGTGATGGTTTAGGTTGTCGTACAGCTAGTTACTATATTCCATCTGCTTTTATTCGAGAGTATGTCGCTCTCTGTGTGCGGATGAAGTGGCTATTTGTCGCTTTATATATGCCACTACTTGTAGGTTTCATTTTTTCTTACCAAGGGATTTTATGGTAGGTATGAATATTCATTGAAGTGAAATACGAAGCATTGAAATGCTTATCTTTGTGGTTAAATAAAAAAAGCAAGCTTTCTTTTTTCAAATAGAGCTTGCTTTTTCTTGCTTTTTATAGAAATACCAATAGCAAAGTAACCACCAGAGCGATGCCCATTCGAATCAGGTGGTGGGCTGGGTGGAAGTTTCCTTTGTGTTTCCCATTCCAATAGGCCCCGTAGCAAATCAAACCACAGCCGATCAGCCAAAGGACTAGAGAAACAATCGGTAAAAAGAAGTAGAGGATGAGAGATAAGGTCGCAAGGCTACTTCCGATGAGGAGAAATGTATTTCCTAGAGTGTGATTTCCCTTTTTAATTTCAGAAAGAGAAGCCAATAAGTGAAGAAGAACAAAAGCAAGGGCAAAGAAGGCTGTCAAAAAGCTAAGAAGAATGGGGAATAACATACGGTTTCCTTTCAAGAAGAGATTTTGGATATGAGGATTATATATCAAGACCTACGACTCATTTTATGAAGTACCACAAATGATAATACAAGATTCAAAATGATAACCAACAAAGTCAAAAGAGAGTATCCAAAGAGTTCGATGGGAAT
>QWCT01000807.1_pt1 | contig 21067 bp, 7 predicted proteins | sample 1972681 | NCBI WGS metagenome assembly QWCT01 (sample SAMN09866701, study PRJNA288562) | Human oral metagenome isolate pre3_saliva, whole genome shotgun sequencing... | isolation source: mouth | host: Homo sapiens | place: USA: California | reverse complement strand
TCGGCGTGCACTTCCAGGAGCACTTCGACCCGGTGTCCTACCGGGCGTTCTTTGAGCGTATGGGCTGCACGGGCGTCACCTACCGCGTCGTGCGAGGTCTAATTCCCTGCTTGATCGCCTCCTTCGCGAACGATCAGTAGAGGCCGAGCCCAGGGCGACGTTCCGCAGCATCGCCCCGTAGGCGATCGCGTCGCGGCTCATGCGCTCGCAGTGCCCCGAGCCCGGCCAGACGCGCAGTTCCGCCTGCGGGTAGAGTCGCGGGATCACGCGGCGCGCGAGCCGCAGGTCCGAGTCTTTCTCCCCGTACGCGAAGGTGCATCGCCGCTGGGTGGTGGGGGAGAGGGGCGGCAGGCTGACATGCGAGCAGTCGTGCACGATCGCGCGGATGCTGTCCTCGCTCATCGCGGCGAAACTCGTGGCCATCGTGCGAGCGGCCTCCTCACCATAGAGGCGTGCGAGCTTGCGTATCCCCGCCTCGGGGTCGCGGACGGCCTTTCGGTGCTTCGCGACCATCATCCGGCTGAGAATGGAGCCGCCGACTCGGGCTACGGGACCGCCCGAGTAGAAGCTCACGCCTTCAATGAACAGCCGATCAAACGAGAGGTCCGGGAAACGCAGCAACTCGAACAGGATCACCCCGCCGAGCGACGCCCCGAAACCCAGAGATAGACGCAACAAGCCGTGGGACGCCAGCCACTCGTGGATCGCCCCCGCCTCCGCCGCAGCCGACGCATAGGGGGCCGAGGCCTCGTCCCCGTTGGCCGACAGGTCCGGCACGAGGAAGCGCAGTCCGGGACCCATATGATCGCAGAGCGCAGCCTTCATGCTCGAGGCCGAGGACAGCATCGGGTGAATGATGAGGACGGTGGGGCATTCCTGCCCGAAAGCCCCGTAGACGTGCATCTTCATGGCATCGCTCCGCGCAAGTCGCCGGGTGCGTCGCTGCGCCCGGATGGGAATGATGAATGGAATGGTAGCGCCGTGGCGGCTCGAAGGGGCTCGCTTTAACGCAGAAAACGGGTATGGGGAGGTCCCTGTGGTCAATCAGCTGATGAGCGCCTACTAGCTTCCGCGCAGGAACGCGGGTAGTGTTGCCACGTTAACCCCCTATGAAGGAGTGAATGATGCTCGTTGTAACGACCCCGACCGTTGAGGGTGCGCCCGTCAGGCAGTACATCGGCATGGTCTCCGGTGAGGCGATCTCCGGCGTCAACATGTTCAAGGACTTCGGTGCGAACCTGTCCAACATGTTCGGTGGCCGCGCCTCCCAGTACGAGGAAGAGATCGGCGGCGCCTCGGCGACCGCCGTCAATGAAATGTGCGCACGTGCCCAGGCCATGGGTGCCAACGCGATCGTCGGCGTGAAGGTCGACTACTTCACCGCCGGCACCAACAACGGCATGCTCGCCGCCATCGCGACGGGCACCGCGGTCATTCTCTGACCCGCGCCCGCGCTCCGCAGAATCCGCGACTGACAACCCGTCAGGAGGCGATACGGACCCCGTGTCCGCGCCCTCCTTGGCGGGTTTGTCGTTTTTCGGTGCGACCAGCGTCAATTAAGAGTGGCTATCACAAGTAAGGTGAGACTAAGGGAATAGTTTACGGCGGATCCGTGCGCACGTAAAGCCCTCGACGGATGCTGAGAAGAAAGCGGGAAGAGTCTTTGCAGTAAGGGTAGGTAACCCTACCCTAGACGCTGGGTTATGCCGTATCTGCGGCCATGCCCTCACCCAGTTGTCAACCAAGTGAGCCATAGATGTCCCATCGCACAACCTCGGCATTGGTGCTGCTAACCGCGGGCACCCTTGCCGTGACCGCCGTGACCAACCCGGCGGCTTTCGCTGCCAACAGCCGTGAGGAAAGCCAGTCGGGTGCCGCAGCCCCCGCCTCGTCCGTCGACGCCCAGTCCGGCGCCCCGCAGTCGGGTGCTGCCGACGAGGCCGGGGCCGAGAATCCGACCACCACCCCCGAGAGCGTCCCCACCGACGATACCCCGACGACGATCATCGTCCAGCTCGAGGATGGCTCGGTCGGCATCCCGTGGTACCAGCGGGTCTTCGGCCTGTCGTCCTCGACCAAGCACGAGACAGTCAAGGATCGCATCGAAACCTCGGTCGAGGCAGTGGTCCCCGGTGCGGACATCACCGACGTGCGCGACTACACGCACGCGCTGGACGGTTTCGCGATTCAGGCCCCGGCCTCGTCCCTGGACGCCATCAAGGCGACCGAGGGCGTCAAGGCCGCGTTCATCGAGCGCCATCACAAGCCCATGGTCGTCGAAGGAGACACGGGCGCACTGGGCGCCGAGGCCGTGGACCCGGCCCTGCAAAACGCCTCCTCCCTGGAGATGACGCGCGCCAATCAGACCACCCAGAAGGGTGATCGTCAGGTCATCGAGGTCATCGATACGGGTATCGAGGCCAGCCACCAGGCGTTCTCCGGCTCCATGGACGGTGTCGACGTGCGCCTGAGCCAGAAGGACGTCGAGGCTCTCGTCAGCAAGCTGCCGCACGGAAGATCCCCTTCGTCTTCGACTACGCGGACAACGACGCGGATGTGCTGCCCAAGTCCAGCAAGGACCTGTCGCACGGCACCCACGTCGCCGCGATCGCCGCGGCCAACGCGGCCGACCTGCAGGGCACCGCGCCCCACGCCCAGATCATCGTCGCCAAGGTCGCCTCCGACAAGGATGGATCGATCCCCGACAACACCGTCCTGGCAGCCCTCGACGACGCGGTCGTCATCAAGCCCGACTCGATCAACCTGTCCCTTGGTGAAGACGCGGGAATGGGGACCGAGGCCGGAACCATGTACGCGGAGGTCTACAAGAACCTCGCCGCCGCCGGCGTGACGGTGAACGCAGCCGCGGGTAACTCCTACTCGAGCGCGTACTCCAACTACAGCGGCAAGAACAGGCCCTACGCCTCCGATCCCGACGCGGGCACGCTCTCCGAGCCCGCGTCCTACAGCTCGACCCTGGCCGTCGCCTCGGTCAACAACCAGGATGCACTGCCCTACCTGACGGTGGGGGAGCGCCAGGTCGTCTACCGCAAGTCGCGCGGCCTCAAGGACGCCGTCGTGCCGAGCCTCCTCGACATCCCCGAGGGCACCTACACCCTCGTCTACGCGGGCATTGGTGACGCGGCGGCCCTCGAGAAGCTCGTCGCCGAGCACCCCGGCGACCTGTCGAAGGTCATCGTGCTCGAAGACCGCGGCGGCTCCGACAGTGCCACCGGCGCGGACATGACCCACGAGGCCAAGGTCAAGGGCCTGACCCAGCTGACCTCCAAGCCCGCCGCCCTCATCATCGGCGACTCCGAGGCGGTCGAAACCCCCTACGTGGCAACGATTGAGGCCACCCACACGATGCCGACCGTGACCATCACGAAGAAGGAGAAGGACGTGCTCCTGGACGCCATCAAGGCCAGCGAGTCCGGCTCCATCACCATCTCCAACCCTCACGCGGGACTCAAGCTGGCCTCGACCAACCCGTCGATCTCCGACTTCACCTCGTGGGGCGTCACGCCCGACCTCAAGCTCAAGCCTGAGATCGCTGCCCCCGGCGGCAACATTGTCGCGGCTGTCCTGGGCAACACGTACCGGTCCATGTCGGGCACATCCATGGCGACCCCGCAGGTCGCGGGCATCGCCGCCCTCGTGCGCCAGCGCGTCAACGAGGACCCGGCCTTCGCCCGCATGTCGGATGCCGACAAGACCGCGGTCGTCACCAACCTCATGATGGGCACCGCCCACCCGCTGCTCGACATTGACCAGAACGACGGCACCTACTATTCGCCGCGCCGCGTGGGCGCTGGTCAGGTGGACGCGCTCGCGGCCACGACTACGACCGTGTACCCGAGCGTCGTGGGCGCGGAAAACCCGTGGCGCCCCAAGGCAGACCTCGGTGAGGGCACGAACGGGTGGACCTTCCAGGTCACCCTGACGAACGTCTCCGACGCCGACCACACCTACACCCTGGGAGGCCAGGCGCTCTCCGAGATCGTTGAGGGGGGCCTGTTCACCGAGCACTCGAAGAACTGGGCGGGGCAGGGCATCGACCTCACCTACTCTGCTGACTCGTTGACCGTGCCCGCCAAGGGCGAGGCCACCGTGACCGTCACCGTCACCCCGCGCTCGGCCTTCGCCTCGTACGCGAATGAGAACGCTCCTAAGGGCACGTTCATCGACGGCGCCGTCACCTTCACGAGCGCTGACGGGCAGCCCGACCTGACCGTCCCCTACATGGGCTTCTACGGCTCCTGGGGCGCCCCTGCCGTCTTCGACGGCAAGTGGTACGACGGCACGACGAGCACCGCGCACGCCTGCTCCTCGACCCTCATGAACCCCGCGACCGAGGTGCCCCTGGGCGCCCTGAACCCCCTCGCCGGACAGGAAATCGACGACGTGCGCGCGGTCGACCCCGCGTACTTCATCATGTCGCGCTCCACGCTGCCTGAGGCCCCCTCGCGCATCCTGCCGCGCACCTGCCTGCTGCGTAACTCCCCGAAGGTGACCTACACCTACACGAACGAGGCCGGCGAGGTCGTGCGCGAGTACACCTTCGAGCGCGCCCGCAAGTCGCTGTTCAACTACCACGCCAGCAAGGTCGAGCCCATCGAAAGCCAGGAGGGCAACAACCCGGTCTTCGACGGCTTCGACAAGGACGGCAAGGAGCTGCCCGCGGGCCGCTACAAGCTGACGATCAATGCGGCCTCGGTCGCACCCTCGAGCGTTAACTCTCAGCTGACCTGGGACTTCACCCTGGACACCCAGGCGCCCGCCATCTCCAACCTGGCCGTGACCGGCGAGGGTGACGAACGTGTCGTGTCCTTCGACGTCACCGACAACTCGCCGCTGGCCGGCATCGCCTTCTCTGAGTCTCCGACCTCGCGTCGCTACTACGACGAGAAGGAGGCCGTGGGTGCGAACCGTCAGGCCGACGGCACCTACGCCAAGCACTACGAGATCAAGTGGGCAGACCTCATCGACCGTGCGGACTCCTCGGATCCGGCGACCGCCTACCTCTTCGCGTGGGACTGGGGCAAGAACCAGGCCCGCCAGGTGATCCGCTTCCGCACGATCCCGATGACCTCCCTGTCGCTCACTCCGCAGACCTCCGAGGTCGTTGCGGGGGAGACGGTCGCGCTCAGCGCAGCCTTTGAGCCGACGAACGCGAACGTCACCGACCTCGTGTGGACGTCCTCGGACGAGGCCGTGGCAACCGTGAACGACAACGGCGAGGTCCAGACCCTGGCTGCGGGCGAGGTGACTATCACGGCGACCGACGCGTCCCAGCCGAGTCTGTCGGCCAGCGCCCAGGTCCGCGTGCGCACCATCTCTGAGGACGCGGGCATCGAGCTCGACGACACCAAGGTGACGCTCAAGGTGGGCGAGACCGCCCCCGTGAAGGCATACCTGGCGCCCTCCCTGAAGGACCGCGCGGTCACGTGGAGCGTGGAGCCGGCCGACCTGGCCACGGTCGCCGCCGACACGGACACGCGCAAGGCGACGCTGACCGCAGGTGATCACGCGGGTTCGGGCACTCTGACCGCCACCGTCACCACCGAGGCCGGCGCGGCCAAGACCGCGTCTATCCCCGTCACGGTGCGCGCCGCCGACGCCGATGACTTCGAGATCAGCGAGGACGGCGTCCTCGTGAAGTACAAGGGGTCGGCCACCGAGGTCACCCTGCCCGACACCGTGACCTCCATCGGCGAGCGCGCCTTCGCGAGCTCCACCGTGGAATCCGTGACGATCCCTGCTTCGGTGCGCTTGATCGGCCTGGAGGCCTTCATCTACAGCTCGCTGAAGAAGATCACCTTTGTTGACGACGAGGCCCACCCGGCCCAGCTGACCAAGATCGCCGACCGCGCGTTCGCCAACACGAGCCTGGAGTCCATCGAGCTTCCGCGCTCCGTGGTGACGATCGGTGCGGAGGTCTTCGACTACAACTCGGCGCTCACCATGATCAAGCTGGGTCCCAACGTCTCGGCCGACGCGGTGACCTCGGGCTACGCCGAGACCACCGCGCTGACAAGCGTTGAGGTTGATCCCGCGAACCCGAACTACGAGAGCGTGGACGGAGTCCTGTACTCCAAGGATCACTCGCGCCTGGTCCTGTACCCGGCCGCCAAGAACCCCGGCGCCTCGTACACGGTCCTGGACGGGGTCGTGACGATCGCGCCCAAGGCCTTCCAGAAGGCGGGCATCACCTCCGTGACGCTGCCCGATAGCCTACGCGAGATCAAGGACGAGGCCTTCCGCCTCTCCGCGCTCACCGAGGTCACCCTGCCCGAGAAGTTCGAGACGGTCGGCACCTGTGCCTTCTGCTCCGCCGACAAGCTCGCGACCATCGACCTGGGCGGCACGATCTCACTGGGTGGCAGCGCCTTCGAGTCCACGAGCGCGAAGGGTGGCGTTAACTACCGACCCGAGCTCGGCCGCCTGACCACGATCGGTGACTTTGCGTTCAGTCGCACGGCTCAGTCCTCCGTGGCCCTTCCTGACTCGGTGACCACGGTCGGCGAGCAGGCCTTCTCGGAGAGCACGGCCCTGACCTCGTTCCACATCGGCGCGGGCGTCACCTCCTTCGCCGAGACCGCCCTGTACAACGATCGCAAGCTCGCGACGCTGACCGTCGCGGACGGCAACCCGGTCTACTCGGCCGAGCACAACGTCCTGTACCGCAAGGCGGACGACGGCCTGCACCTGATGCTGTCTCCGGCCGCCAACACGCTCACCGACTACACGGTGCGCGCGGGCACGGTCAAGATCGACGCGGCGGCGTTTGCCAACAACAAGACGCTCACCCGCGTCGTCCTGCCCGAGGGCCTCAAGGTCATCGGTGACGACGCCTTCGCGGGTGCCACGGCCCTCACCGAGCTGGTCATCCCGGAGTCGGTCGAGCGCTCCAGTGGCGTCACCGGTAACTCCCTGGAGCTCGTCGAGTACGGCTCCAAGGTGACCTCGATCCGCATGGAAGGCAGCTGGGTTCCCATGCCTCGTCGCATCGTCGTGCGCGGCGGCGTGGACGGCTCCTTCGTGTACGACGGTCGCCCGACGAACGGACGCCGCCAGAGCGCTTACTTCGGCGAGGGCATGACACGCGTGTCCTTCGGCGTGGACGTCCCGCGCGTCCTCGTCCTGCCCTCGACGCTGACCCGCCTCGACCTCGAGCCGGAGCTGAGCGACGAGAAGAAGGACGACACCCACGTGTACGTCGCCGCGGCCGAGGGAACGTCGGCGTGGAACGTTGCCAAGGACGCCCTCGAGGCCGCCGGCATCGACCCCTCGCACCTGCACACCTACACGGGCGCGTCGATGACGCTGGCGGGTACGAACATCGCCGAGGCCGGTGGCACCTACACGTACACGGGCGAGGTCGGAGCACCGGTCGACGTGACCGCGACGGTGTCCGATGGCATCGCCGGCACGCAGCAGGTTCGAGCCGTGCAGATCGGCGCGGATGGCACCGAGACGCTCGTACGCGACTGGACGACGGTGACGGACGGCGGGGACCGCGCTGCGGCTTCCTCGGTGACCTTCCCGTGGACCCCGTCCGCCGCGGACGTGAGCCTGCGCGTCCAGGTGCGTGACGCCTCGTACCTGACGAGCACCCTGATGGTGAAGCTGCCGGGCACCCCCGAGCCGACGCCTGTGCCGACCCCGGATCCGACGCCTGTGCCGACCCCGGATCCGACGCCTGTGCCGACCCCGGATCCGACACCGGCTCCCGAGCCGACCCCGGATCCTGCTCCTGACCCGCAGGGAGGCCAGTGGGTCAGTGACTCCACCGGCTGGTGGTACCGCTATGCGGACGGCACCTACCCGACCAACCAGATGGTGCAGATCGGAGGCTCCACGTATCGCTTCGGTGCGGATGGCTACATGCGCACCGGCTGGGTGAGCGAGGCCGGAACGTGGTTCTACCACGACGCTTCGGGTGCTCAGGCGAGCGGCTGGGTGAAGGACGGCTCCTCCTGGTACTACCTGGATCCCGCGACGGGCCAGATGGCCACCGGCTGGATCCTCAAGGGCCTGACCTGGTACTACCTGAACCCTGCCGGTGGCGCGATGGCGACCGGGTGGGTCAACGACGGCTTCTCCTGGTACTACATGGCGCCCAGCGGCGCGTTGACGACTGGTTGGCTCAAGGATGGTGGCTCCTGGTACTACCTGAGCACCGACTCGGGCGCAATGGTGACTGGCTGGGTGCAGCTGGGTGCCTCCTGGTACTACCTGCAGCCCGGTAGTGGAGTCATGGCTACGGGCTGGGTCAAGCTGGGCGACGACTGGTACTACTTCAACCCGAGCAATGGCGTCATGGCCACGGGATCCCAGTGGATCGGCTGGCGCTCCTATCGCTTCGCCGATTCGGGGCAGCTCCTGAGCTGACCTAGTTGCGCTGAGCCCTGCGCCCGCGCCCCCGGAGTTTGTCCGGGGGCGCGGGCATTTGTTCGACCACTAGGTCGGGTCTGGCGTGCTACCGCTTCGCGCGCGCTTGCTTGTAGGGATGCATGTGGCACAAATCTTGGCTGTTGGTCGATTTGTCAGATTCAGTGGAAAGATGTTATGAAACCCTAGAAAAAATGGGTGATATGCGGCTGTGATGTCGCCGATGAGTGCTCTCTATCGGTCCGGGTTGATGCATGGTACTACGCGCAAAGATGTCACTTCATCAACCGACGCATGTTGAGAAGGAGTGTCTCAGGGGGTATCCGAAAACCCTGTTGAGAGATATGTTTGACACAAGGGGTCGTGGTTGCGACACGGAGCCTTCCCTTACCAACTGTCAATAGAAGGGGTCACAGATGTCCCATCGAAAGTTAACGGTGCTGGCGTTCGCGCTTGCCGGCGCCCTGTCCCTGACCATGGTCAGCGTGCCCGCCGCCTTCGCGGCAGACGCAGGCGTTGCCGGTCGGGTCAACGCGGCCACCCCGTTGCACGCCAATGCCGATGGGTTCACCATCGACGCCGACGGCGTGCTCGTGTCGTACACGGGCACTGCAACGGATGTCCGCATCCCTGACGGTGTCACCGAGATCGCTACAAACGCCTTTAATGACGCGAGTCTGACGAGTGTGTGGATCCCCGCGAGCGTGCGCACAATCGACGACTATGTCTTTTCAGGCCAGCCGCTCACCCAGGTCACCTTCCAGGACGACGGCGCCCATCCCTCGCAGTTGGAGACGATCGGGGACCGCGCCTTCGCGAACACAGCGATCGAGCACATCACTCTGCCACGATCTCTCACGATGGCAGGTCTGGAGACCTTCAGCGACATGGTGAAGCTGCGCTCCGTCCACGTCGGCCCGAACGTGGTGGCCCAGGGCCTGTTCGCGGCATTCGCGCGCACCCCGCTCCTGGAAAGCGTTGAGGTTGACGCGGCGAACCAGAACTACGAGAGCCTCGACGGTGTCCTGTACACGAAGGGCTTGACGCACCTGGCGACCTACCCGGAGGCGAAGAACGCTGGCGGTCACTACTCGGTCGCCGAGGGGACGAACACCATCGACGAGGGAGCCTTCACGTCTGCTCGGATCACCTCCGTGACTCTGCCTGCGAGCCTGCGCTCCGTGAGCAAGGGCGCGTTCGTGGGCTCGCAGGTCACCTCCCTGACCCTGCCCGACGGCTTCGAATCCATGGACGACATGGCGTTCTGGTACATGCCCAAGCTGGAGCGCGTGGACCTGGGCGGAACGACGGCCGTGTCGGACAGTGCCTTCCGCTACGACAAGGCACTTGCCGAGGTGAACTTCCGCCCGGACCTGGGGCGCCTCGTCACGGTGGGAGACTACGCGTTCGAGGATGCGCCGATCACCGCGGTCACGGTGCCCGACTCGGTGACGAGCATCGGGAAGTTCGCCTTTTCCGGCAACAGCTCCCTGACCCGGGTTCACCTGGGCTCGGGCCTGACCTCCATCGGGGAGGGGGCTTTCCTCGGGGTGAGCTCCCTGGCCTCGCTGAGCGTCGTGCCCGCCAACTCGATGTACACCGTCGAAGACGGCGTCCTGTACAGCAAGGGCGACGCGGGCCGCACCCTGGTCCTGTACCTTCCCACGAAGACGGACACTGACGTGATGGTTCCCGACGGCACGGTCGCCCTCGCTGACTACGCCTTCGCAAGCAACACGTCCCTGCGCCGCGTCGTCCTGCCCGAGGGGCTGACGACCATCGGATACGGGGCCTTCGATGGCGACGCGAACCTCACCGACATTGTCATCCCCGACTCGGTGACGGTTGCTCGAGGCCTGGTCAACAACGGCCTGGACACGATCGAGCTGGGCTCGCAGGTCACGGAACTGTGGATGACGCCGCGAGACACCCCCGCCCCGCGCCACATCATCGTGCGCGGCGGAAACGACGGCGAGTTCTACTACGAAGGCAAGGCCGCCAACGGCCGCCCCGACAGCGCGTACTTTGGCGAGGGGATGACCAGCTTCACCTTCTGGTTCGACACGCCCCGCGTCCTGGTCCTGCCCTCGACCGTGAAGGACATCAAGCTCGCCGCCGACATGGCCTCGGACCTCAAGGCTGGCACCGAAATCTACGTCGCCGCCCCCAAGGGCTCGAAGGCGTGGACGCTCACCGAGGCCGCCATGAAGGAAGCCGGCTACAACACCGCCAACCTCTTCGAGTACACCCGCCCGCAGGTCGCGGTGTCGGGCAACGGAATCGCCGAGGCCGGACCCGGGTACACGCTCACCACCTCCGTGGGTACACCGACGACCGTGAAGGTCTCCGCGCAGGGCGGCACCCTGGGTGGACGTCAGGTGCGCGTGGTGCAGATCGGCAGCGACGGCACGGAGACGGTTCTCCAGGACTGGGATTCGATGGAGGGCAGCTCGGATGAGAGCGCGTCCACCTCCTCCTACACCTGGACCCCGACCGGCGCCGACGTCGTCCTGCGCCTCGACGTGCGTCAGGATCCCAACGTCATCACCTCGGTGGCCGTGACCGTCAAGGCTTCCTCCGACTCCGCTCCCGCTCAGGGAACGTGGACGTGGAGCGCTCGAGGATGGTCCTACCGCTACGCCGACGGCACGTACCCGACCAACACCAGCAAGACAATTGATGGCCAGGTCTACCGCTTCGACGCGGACGGCTACATGCGCACCGGCTGGGTCTTCGACCAAGGCAACTGGTACTACCACTCCAGCTCCGGCGCGCAGGCCACCGGATGGATCCTCGACGGCGTCTCCTGGTACTACCTGACCCCCGGCACCGGCCAGATGGCGACGGGATGGGTCAAGGACGGTTCGCACTGGTACTACCTGAACCCCGCCAACGGAAAGATGAAGACCGGATGGCACTACGAGGACGGCGCCTGGTACTACCTCAAGCCCGGTAGCGGTCAGATGGCGACCGGCCGCCTGTGGATCGTCTGGAAGTACTACCGCTTCGCCGACAACGGCACGTTGATCCGCTGATCCACCGAATCGAAGGACTACCCATGCGTCGCGCCCGCCCCACCCGGACATCCCGGGGGAGCGGGCGCGCTCGCAAGGCGACGCGAGGCGCGGCCACACGCTGCGCCCGCCCTATCGCACGCCACAGGGATGTGGCGCGCGATCACTCACCCTCATGCAGCTCAACACTTTATGTGTGAAGAAAGCGAGCAGACAATGTTTCACTACCGACGCGCAGCACTGACGCTCATAGCGGCCGGTGCCCTCGCGCTCACCACAATCGGCGTGCCCGCAGCCTTTGCGGAAGACGCCGACGCCACCCAGGCCTCGTCGCCCCAGCAGGGCGCGAACGACTCCCCGGCGACGATCATCGTCCAGCTCGAGGCGGGCGACGCCGGGGCCGACCATACCGCGTACTACGCGCAGATGAAGAAGCGCATCGGCGAGGCCGTAGCAGCGGCCAGCCCTGGCGCGACCATCTCCGACGTGCGCGACTACCACCACGCCTTCGAGGGCTTTGCGATCCAGGCGCCCGCCTCGACGCTCGGTGCCATCAAGGCGACGGCCGGCGTCAGGGGTGCCTTCCTCGACGGCAGCCACACGTTCGCCACGGATGACGAGATCTCCGGAGGATACCGCGCCGTCGCCGGGGGCGACGAGTCGGATGCAGCCACCGGTGCCGCTGCCCAGATGATGCGGGCCAACGCTCTCGCCCAGAAGGGCCAGGGCCAGGTCATCGAGCTCATCGACAGCGGCATCGACACCTCGCACCAGGCCTTCGCCGGCGAAATGGACGCCGCGTCCCTGCGCTACACGCAGGACTCGGTGGCCTCTGTTGCCTCCCAGCTGGGCGCCGGCAAGGGTGGCGTCTGGGTGAGCCCCAAGATCCCCTTCGCCTACGACTACGGCGACGGGGACACGGATGTTCTCGCCACGGAATACGGCGGCGATGAAGCGCGCAGCGCGAATTACCAGGGCACGCACGTCGCAGCGCTCGCGGCCGCCAACGGCGGACACTTCTCGGGGGCGGCGCCTCAGGCTCAGCTGATCGTCGCGAAGGTGACGAAGGATCCGGGCAATAGCGCGAGCGACGTCAACCTCCTGGCCGCCCTCGACGACGCGATGGTTCTCAAGCCCGACGTCGTCTCGGTCTCCTTCTCCAAGACCGAGGGAATGACCGACGATGCCGAGGCCCTCTACTCCCACGTCTACGAGGCTCTCGGTGCGCAGGGCACCACCGTCTACGCGCCAGCCGGAGACATTGAGCGCTACGGGCGGGCCGACGACCCCGACAACGGCGCGCTCGGCTTCCCCGCCGCCTTCTCCTCGACCCTCGCCGTGGCCTCGGTCAACGAGCAGGAGATCATGGGTGCTCTCACCTTCGGTGATCGCCTGATCGGGTACCGGCCCCTGGGTCGCATGAACAAGGGAGACGGCCCTGGCTTCGGCACTCTCGCCGAGGGCACGTACCGCGTTGTCTACGCTGGAAACGGCTCGAGCGAGGACCTGACCAAGTACCTCGGCGCGGACTACGGGGACCTGTCGCGCACGATCCTCCTCGAGGAGCTGGGAGGCTACGACTCACGGGGTAACTCGGTGGAGGTCAAGCACAAGATCAAGGCCCTCAAGTCCCTCACCAGCAAGCCCGCCGGCGTTCTGCTCGGGCACTGGTACGACACTGAGACCCCCGTCAAGTGGTCGGTCGATCGTTGGTTCAACCTACCGATGGCGACTATCACGACCTCGGACCGCAACCGCCTCTATGACGCGATCAAGGCCTCGGAGAGCGGATCGATCGAGGTCGGGGTTTCCGCCTCCACGATCCTGACCGTGCCCGAGGGCATCCACGCCTCCGATTTCTCCTCCACGGGCGTGACCCCCGACCTGAAGCTCAAGCCCGAGGTCGCCGCCCCCGGCGGCGCGGTCATGTCCGCGACCCCCGGAAACTACTACGATCGGCTGTCCGGCACTGCCGAGGCCTCGGCTCAGGCCGGCGCAGTCGCTACCCTCGTGCGTCAGCGCGTCGCCTCCGACCCGGACTTCGCGGGTATGTCCGCAGCCGAGAAGAACGCGGTCGTCACGAACCTCCTGGTGGGCACCGCCCGCCCGATCGTGGATGCGGAACAGAACAATGGCACCTACTATTCGCCGCGCCGAGTGGGAGCGGGCCTCATCGACGCGCTGGGGGCCACGACCTCGTCCGTGTTCCCGAGCGTCGTGGGTGCAGATAATCCGTCGCGCCCTAAGGCCGACCTGGGTGACGGAACCTCCGGGTGGACCTTCCAGGTGACCCTGACGAATGTCTCCGACACCGCACGCACCTACACGCTGGGCGGGCAGGCGCTGTCCGAAAAGGTCGAGAACATGCTGTTTGCGCGCCACTCGACGAACTGGGTGGGGCAGGGAATCGACCTGACCTTCTCGTCGGACTCGGTGACCGTGCCTGCCAAGGGCACCGCGACTGTGACCGTCACCGTGACCCCGCGCTCCGCCTTCGCCTCGTACGCAGCGGAGAACGCGCCCAAGGGCACGTTCATCGACGGCGCCGTCACCTTCACGAGTACCGATGGGGCTCCGAACCTCACCGTTCCCTACGTCGGCTTCTACGGCTCCTGGGGTGCGCCCGCGATCTTCGACCTGGTCACCCCCAACAATCACATCAGCGGCTACGGGTCGACGTTCATGAGTGGGCGGCTGCCCTTTGGCCAGCAGAGCCCCTTCGACGTCGAGGACGAGAGGATGATCAACGGGGTCAACCCCGACCTCCTCGTCATCTCGCGCTCCACACACGAGGATGCCCGCACCGCCGTCACCCCGGGCACGGTGCTGCTGCGCTCCGTCCCCTCGCTGACCTACACCTTCACCAACGAGGCAGGGGAGACGATTCGCTCCTTCACCTGCGGGCGCGCGGATAAGTCGATCTACGACGTGCACACGCGCTCGCCGCGCACCGTCGAGGACTCTGTTCCGGGCTGTGACCCGTGGTTTGACGGCTACGCTCCCGACGGCAGTGAGCTGCCGGATGGGCGCTACACGCTAACGATCGAGGCATCCACCTACGGCCCGTCGCCCGCGACCCAGGCCATCAGCTACAGCGTCATTCTGGACACGCAGGCTCCCGTCATCTCCAACGTGACGGTGAGTGGTGAGGGCGCAGATCGAATCCTGTCCTTCGACGTTACCGACTCCTCGGCCATCGCCGGTGTCGGCTTCTCGGCCACCCCTGACGGCAAGGTCGTCGAGCGCGGCGCCGAGGTCTACCCGACTGGGCGCAGCGAGGACGGTCTGGTCCACATCCACTTCGACGTGCCTCTGAAGGACGCGCTGGCGAGCATCGGTGGGGACCCGTCGACGATCTACCTGCACGTGTGGGACTGGCCGGTCAACGGGGCAACGGCGCCGGTCGCCCTCAAGCCGATCCCCATGACGTCGCTCGCGTTGTCGCGCGAGTCCGCCACGCTCGGCGTGGGGGATACCCTCACGCTGAGCGCCACCCACGAGCCCACGGACGCGAACGTGACCGGCGTCGTCTGGTCCTCCTCGGACGAGGCCGTGGCCACCGTGAGCGCGACCGGCGAGGTCAGGGCGGTCGGCGCGGGCGATGCGACGATTACTGTTGCCGACCCGACGCAGCCGAGCGTGTCCGCCAGCGCCACCATCCACGTGGGAGCCCCCGCGCCCACCCCCAAGGCCGGTACCTGGAAGTGGGATGGCCGCGGCTGGTGGTACCGCTACGAGGACGGCACCTACCCCGCCGATGCGGCCCTCGCTATCGGCGGGGCGACGTACCGCTTCGACGCGCGCGGCTACATGCGCACCGGCTGGGTCTTTGACCAGGGCAACTGGTACTACCACGGGGCATCGGGCGCCCAGGCGAGCGGCTGGGTCCTCGACGGCATCTCCTGGTACTACATGGATCCCTCCTCGGGCATCATGGCGACCGGCTGGGTGAAGGATGGCGACACCTGGTACTACCTGAACCCCAGCACCGGCAAGATGATGACGGGGTGGCTCAAGGACGGTGGTGCCTGGTACTACCTGAAGACCGGAAGCGGCGCGATGGCCACGGGCCGTCTGCGCATCTTCTGGACGTGGTACACCTTCTCCGAGACGGGACAGCTGATCAGCTAGCTTGCCCCTGAGGCTGACCGTCCAGGCCCGCACACCCTGCTACATGTGGGATGTGCGGGCCTGGCGTCTGTCAAAGGGGTCAACCGCCAAAATTCCCAGGGTTTTTTCAGGTTGTCTTGCCGTTGTTGCAAGGTTTCCTCCTTACACTGAATGTCATCACAAGGGAATATGGCACGGACCATGAGGGTTCGGGACATGCCGACGAGACTTTTTCGAGGAGCGTTCTGGGAAAACTTGCACTGTGTTGATGGGATAAGCCGAGGGGTCGACCGCTAGGTCGGCCCCTCGGCTTATATTCAGGCCTGCACAAAATGTCAGTGTGTGGACACTGAGCCATCTATCGGACATGCATACTGCACAACTGGAAGAACTTACGCATAATGGGACGGCGCGTCACCCGGACGCGCACCAGATCGTCACCTCGTCGATACGTAAGTGAGCCCTTGATGTCCCATCACTCCACCCCGGCACTCGCACTCGCCGCCGCCCTCGCCCTGACCGGCGTGAGCGTCCCGGCGCTCGCAGCGAGCCCCCAGCCGGGCGGTGTCCTCCCCGCCAACCCGACCCACGCCTCGTCGCAGGACGCGCAGTCGGGGACGCGAGTCGAGGACGCCCTCCTGTCCATCCGCCAGGCCGAGGCCGGGGGAGTGACCCTGCCCGACGCCTCCTCTGCGCAGGAGGCGGACGACACCCCGACGACGATCATCGTCCAGCTCGAGGACGGGACGGCCGGTAGCTCCGCGCAGGCCACGCGCGACGATGTGAAGGCGCGCATCGCCTCCGCGGTCGAGGGCGTCGTGCCCGGCGCGCAGGTTACGACCGTGCGCGACTACACCAACGCGCTCCAGGGCTTCGCCATCGAGGCACCCGGCTCCGCCCTCTCCGCGATCCAGAAGGTCGAGGGCGTAAAGACCGCCTTCATCGAAGGTGTCCACAAGCCGATGGAGACTGCAGCGCAGGGGAGCGGTGCGCCCGTCCTCAAGAACGCCTCGTCCCTGGCTATGACACGCGTGAACGAGGTTTCCCTCAAGGGCGATCGTCAGGTCATCGAAGTCATCGACTCCGGCCTGCAGACCGACCACGATGCCTTCGCCGGCTCGATGGACGGCGTCAACGTGCGCATGAGCCAGGCCGACGTCCAGGCCTTCGCGGGCAAGCTCCCGCACGGCGGCGCTGGCACGTACGTCAACAGCAAGATCCCCTTCGCCTACGACTATGCGGACAACGACGCGGACGTCGTGCCCCACTCCGAGAAGGACCTGTCCCACGGCACCCACGTCACCGCGATCGCTGCCGCCAACGCGGACGTCCTGCAGGGCACAGCGCCCCACGCGCAGATCGTGGTCGCCAAGGTCGCCTCGGACGAGGACGGCTCGATGCCCGACAGTGCCCTGCTGGCCGCGCTCGACGACGCGCTCGTCATCAAGCCCGACGTCATCAACCTGTCCCTGGGCGACGACTCCGGCATGAGCAGCGACGCCGGCAGCGTCTTCGCCGGGGTGTACGAGAAGCTCACCGGCGCGGGCATCACGGTCAACGCCGCGGGCGGCAACGCCTTCTCCAACGCGTACGGTAACAACTCCGGCCAGAATAAGCCGTTTGCGACCGACCCCGACACGGGCACGCTCGGCGAACCCGCCTCCTACGCGTCCACCCTGGCCGTCGCCTCGGTCGACAACCAGGAGGCCCTGTCCTACGTGAGCCTTGGCGAGCGCAAGATCGCCTACCGCACCGCCCTCGACGGCCAGAGCGAGGCCGTGCGCGGCTTGCTTGACATCCCTGCAAAGACCTACCGCATCGTCGACGCCGGCGTCGGTGGCGCCGACCAGCTCGACCAGCTCGCGGGCACCGACCTCTCCGGCGTGATCGTCCTCGAAGACAAGGGCGGCACGGACGGACGCGACGGCACCGCGATGACGGAAGAACTCAAGGCGCGCAAGCTGTCGGCCCTCTCGCCCGCGGCTCTCATGATCGCCGACACAGACGAGGCCAGCACGCCCTACCAGGCGATCCTCGGCTCGACCACCTCGCTGCCGACGGTGACTATCACCAAGCGGGACGGCGAGGCGATCCGCGAGGCTCTGGCCGGCGCCAACGGAGCCGACGTGACCGTCACCGTCACCCACTCCGGCATCGTCCTGGCCTCGAACAACCCGACGGCCTCGGAGTTCTCGGCGTGGGGTGTGGCCCCCAACCTGACCCTTAAGCCCGAGATCGCGGCCCCCGGCGGTGACATCATGTCCGCGTACCTCGGCAACGAGTACCAGCGTCTGTCGGGAACCTCGATGGCATCCCCGCAGGTCGCGGGCATCAGCGCCCTCGTGCGCGAGCGTCTCGCGAGCGATCCCGCCTTCTCCGGCATGAGTGCGCAGCAGAAGAACGCCGTCGTCACCAACCTCCTCATGGGCACCGCCCACCCGCTCATCGACGTCGAGCTGGGCGACGGCACGTACTACTCGCCGCGCAGGGTGGGCGCGGGCGCCGTTGACGCGCTCGCAGCGACCACCGCGACCGTCTACCCGACCGTCGTCGGCGCCGCCGATCCCTCCCGACCCAAGGCCGACCTCGGCGACGGAACGAGCGGCTGGACCTTCCAGGTGCGCCTGACCAACCTCTCCGACGCTGCCCACACCTACACCCTCGGCGGCCAGGCGCTCTCCGAGATGGTCGAGGAGGGCCTCTTCGCCGAGCACTCGCAGAACTGGGCGGGCGCGGGCATCTCCCTGACCTTCTCCGGTGAGGGACTGGCCGAGGCCGGGGACGCTCAGCAGATCACCGTCCCCGCGAAGTCGGATGCCACCGTGACCGTCGCCGTGACCCCCGAGTCCGAGTTCGCGACCTTTGCTGCCGAAAACACCCCGAAGGGCACCTTCATCGACGGCGCCGTGACCTTCGCGAGCGAGGACGGGACCCCGAGCCTGACCGTGCCCTACCTGGGCTTCTACGGCTCGTGGGGAGCCCCGGACGTCTTCGACGGCAAGTGGTCGGACAACGAGACGACGCCCGTGCATGTCTACCGCTCGGCTCTGGTGAACGCCCATTCCTCCGTTCCGCTGGGAGCGCTGAACCCGCTGTCGGACAAGCAGGACTCGAACCTGGTCTCCACGATCAATACGCAGCGTCTCATCACGTCGCGCGCCAAGTGGGCGGGAGCCCCCGACAAGATCGCACCGATGACCGGCATGCTGCGCTCGGTTCCGTCGATGACTGCCACTTACCGCAACTCTGCGGGGGAGTCCGTGCGTTCCTACACGATTAACCGTGTGCGCAAGTCCCTCTACGACCTCGAGACCGGCTGGACGAAGCCCGGTGAGTTCGCCGGTGAGGAGCCCTTCTTCGACGGCTATGACGAATCCGGCAACGCGCTGCCCGACGGCCGCTACACGCTGACGATCGAGGCCGCGACGGACGGCCCGTTCTCGCAGACCCACCGGATGAGCTACGAGTTCACACTGGACACGCAGGCCCCCGTCATCTCCAACCTAACTGTGAGCGGTGAGGGTGATGCGCGCACTGTGTCCTTTGACGTTACCGACGCCTCGCCCGTGGCCGGCATCGACTTCCACGAGGATGCCGACAGCACGTGGTACTACCGCAAGCTCGTCGAGGACGACGGCGAGGTCCTGGCCGACGGCACGCATCGCTACCACTTCGATGTGCCCGTCTCGGAGCTGAAGGCCGCGTGGGCCCAGCAGGGCCGCACGGACGAGGCCCCGGTGGCCCCGTACCTGTTCGCCTGGGACTGGGGCGTCAACCCCGCCAAGCAGGAGGTGCGGCTCCAGGGTGATCCGGCGCCGGCACCCGAAGCCGGGCAGTGGCTGCGCGATTCGGTCGGCTGGTGGTACCGCAACGCCGACGGTTCCTACCCGACCAGCAGTGTGGCCGTCATTGATGGCGCGACCTATCGTTTCGATGCCAGCGGCTACATGCGCACTGGCTGGGTCAGCGAGGGCGGCGCGTGGTATTTCCATCACGCCTCGGGAGCCCAGGCGACTGGCTGGGTGCTTGATGGCCTGACTTGGTACTACCTGGATCCGACGACGGGCGTCATGGCGACCGGATGGGTCAAGGACGGCGAGCGCTGGTTCTACCTGCGACCTGGCAGCGGCGCACTGGCGACCGGCTGGCTGCAGGAGGGCGGCTCCTGGTACTACCTGAGCACCGACTCGGGCGCGATGGTGACCGGCTGGCTGCAGCGCGCAAGTGGCTGGTACTACCTGACACCCGGCAGTGGCGCGATGGTGACTGGCTGGCTTCAGGAGAGCGGCGCGTGGTACTACCTGAACACTGATACGGGAGCGATGTACACGGGCAGGCACTGGATCGGCTGGAAGTGGTACAACTTCGCTGACAACGGCCAGTGGAACGGCTGAGGCCTGACGCAACGCGTTGAACGTGCGTGATGCGATGTGCGCCCCCGGTTAACCGGGGGCGCACACTCGTCTTGTGATGAGGCAATTATCTGCGGGGTTAAAATCCCAGGTTTTTCTCAGCTCACCTTGCCGTTGCCGCAAGGTTGGGCTCCTACAGTAGGTGTCATCACAAGGGAATACGGCACGGGCCCGGCCCGAGCAATGCCGACGAGACATCATTGAGGAGCCTTCTGGGACAACTTGCACTGTGTTGATGGGATACGCCGAGGGGCCGACCGCGAGGTCGGCCCCTCGGCGTATCCGCACCGGGAGCGAGTCGTGGGAACTGTGTGCTGTGGGAAGAGTGCCGTGGGAAGTGTGCTGTGGGAAGAGTGCTGTTTCAGGTATCTTTCGCGCTGCTCACCAATTTCGCACGTAATTCTCCGGCGGCTGTTTCAAAGATTGAATTGTGATCGTTGGAATTGCAGCGTTTCTGGATGTTGTTGAATGTTCACGCAGTCGAATTACGTGCGACTTTTGTCTGGCTGGGGTGTTGTGGGCCTTGCGGTGGTCTCCATGCTGGTCGTAATCGGGGGTTTTGCACTACACGAAGCCCTCTGGCGGCGTGTCGTCGGCGTGTCGGCCCCTCGTGTAGTGCAATTCCCCCCGTCTTGGCTGTCCTCCACCAATTTCGCATGCAATTCCCCCAAATGATCTTGTCCATCTATTTCAGTTCGCATTGCTGTGTCACTTGTGTTTTGGAATTGCATGCGACATTGTGGAGCCAGCATGCGCGCATGGCGGTCTTTGCGGTGTCCTGCATCTGGAATCTGCGCGTTCTGGATAGGAAATTGTGTTCTGGATAGGAACGGCACTTCTGGATAGGTTATTTTCCTATCCAGAAGTGGATAACCTATCCAGATCGTCGTTTTCTATCCAGTTCGTTGGCGCCAGACGCCTTCGGTGGCCTCTGAAGTGGTGGTGCTGAGGGGACACTACACGAAACCCTCTGACGGAGTGTCGTCGGCGTGTCGGACCCTCGTGTCGTGCAATTCCCCCCCCGTTGATTGAGATGGACGGCAGATTCTAGGGGTGGTTGCAACACGTGTTATGCCCTGAGCAGCAGCTCAAGTCGCTGCTTGGGTGTGTCCCAGTTTAGCGTTTTGCGGGGGCGGT
>QWCT01001773.1_pt1 | contig 21085 bp, 15 predicted proteins | sample 1972681 | NCBI WGS metagenome assembly QWCT01 (sample SAMN09866701, study PRJNA288562) | Human oral metagenome isolate pre3_saliva, whole genome shotgun sequencing... | isolation source: mouth | host: Homo sapiens | place: USA: California | reverse complement strand
CCGGATGCACATACAACAGCATACGGACTTGATATCCAGCTTGAAAGATATGTAAACGGAAGACTTGTAAATAACGGAATACTTGCAACAGCATCAAATACGACAGTAGATGTTATAGCACAGCTTCCTGCAGAAGACGTTGATCAGCTTGATTACCAGTTATTTGATGTGACACCTGACAGCTTAGGTAACATCACACCAATAGAAGCAACAATGACAACTGATGTAGCAAACAATGCCGGACTTATAAAGTTCACAGGTAACTTACAGCATTCATATGTACTTGTTTACTCAAAGACATTTAAGGTAACATTTGTAGATAATAAGCCTGTACTTGATCACTTATATTTGAATGATACAAGTAGAAACTTCTACAAGAAATTCAAGGTAAGAAGAAAAGAAAATGTTGAGGACAGCTATTATTCAACAGACTATGATGTAGTTACAGCATATGCACAAAATGATGTAGCAAATGGACTTGTAACACCATTTGAAGACATCTATGGTGTACAGTATGACTATGTTAACTGGTCAAAGAAGGAAGATAAGCTTTCAGTATATGATACAACAAGCCCTGTAACAAAGAAGACAGTAGTCTATGCGTTCTATACTGATAACAGAAAAGAAGTGGTACAGGCAAGAGTAGATCTTGGTGATACTATAGAAGAGGCAAAGCTTCTTACAGGTGACCCATATCTTAAGGTGGCTGAGGTAGCTGAAATCAATGAAGCTATAGCACATGCACTTGAGACACTTAGACAGGCAAGAGATTTTGTATCTCCTGACGGAACTACATATCTCAGACAGGCAAACTATGCAGAGCTTCAGCAGGCTATAGATGCACTTAGAAGACTTATCGACAAGTATTCAAATACATCTACAGGTAGAGCAGGTGAAAGAAATAGAAGAACCGGTGGTGCCAGTGGTGGTGGTAATTCTTCAAGTGGTAGAGGAAGTAAACTTTTGACACCGGGAGAGAAGTCAACACAGAGTACAGCTATCAATGAGAACAGTAACACAAGATCATTCGTACTTGGTATGGATGGTAACTGGGAAAGAAACAGCGTCACAGGTGGATGGTCATTCGTACTTAACGGAGGAACACCTATCAATGATATGTGGGGTATGATAGTTTTCAATGATGAAGCCGGAAACAAAATATACCGTTGGTATTACTTTGATGCTCGCTCAACTATGGCAACAGGTTGGGTATACGACTCAAAGAATGGTAACTGGTATTATATGAATACTACAGAAGGTCCTGAGCTTGGACAGATGGTAAAGGGCTGGGTAAAAGATACAAATACAAATAAATGGTATTACATGAATGATAATACAGGTATTTTGGATACAGGATGGCATTTAGATAAGCAAGATGGTAGATGGTACTACCTCAACCAAAATGGTGAAATGCTTATCGGATGGCAAAACATAGGTGGAAAGTGGTATTACTTCAATACCAATACTCCACAAGATACTTATACATGGGATGCCAATGCTTTCAAGTGGAACTATTTGAACAATAGTGCCAGACCATATGGTTCTATGTATGCAGGAGAGAAGACTCCGGACGGTTATAGTGTAGATGCAAATGGTATTTGGAACTAAGTGACATAGGAGAAGAAATGAAAAGAAAGACAATAAAAGCAAAATTAGCTATGGTATTGTCTGCCGGCATGGCATTTGCTATGCTGGCACCGGCAATGCCGGCACATGCGGCGAATTCAAAGCTTATTTTCGATTTTAAATCACGAAATGCCGCAGTAAGCGGTATAGTTGATAATATAGAATTTGAAGGTTCTACATCTGAAAAAATAATTGACAAGGTTCATGCAACTTATCCAACTTGGCAAACTAAATCAGGCGGTACTATCGGATTGCCATACTGGTCTAATGGGTTTAATGCAAATGTAAACAAACCAAAAAACTGGGAAAGCGATATGGATCTCAAGGGATATAAGATTTCTGATTGGAGAGATACTGCACTTAATGGTAGAAACAACAGAGATAGGGTAGATTCTATATATTTCCAAGAACATAATATTATTTATCAGGCTCTATTAACAGATAATGGTAGTAATATAGCAAGCTATTGGATTACACGTAAGGGAAAAGATGACATTTATGTACCGGGAATAGCTGATGATAATGCTATAGCATTTAAAGCCGGAAAGTTCATAACTGCTAAAGCTGATCTACCTTTAGGATATAAGCTTCTTAATCAGTCTGAAGCAGTTAATGGTAATAATGGACGTACAGTAGAAGTCTTTGATAGTATGACTCCTAGTCCTACTGATCCAAGTACATTACCTACTGGTGCTCATTATGATAAAGAGAATAATGTGGCAATGAAGTTTGACCCTGACAGAAAATTTGTTAGTGGAAATGCCCATAATAGGGATATGGTAATAAACTTTGTATATGGCGTAGATGAAAATAAAAATTTTAATCTGAATGTTTGGGACGTATTTCTTGATAAAGACGGTAAAGAAGTTTCAAGAAAGAAAAGAACTACTGTAACAAATAATGTATTAGGAGAATTACCTACAGGAACAAATGCTATAGGTTTTGATACAACTAAGATAAAATCAAACAATTCCAATCCTCCAAGATATATGATAGCTACTACAGTTACACCTTATGGAGGAACCCCTACAGCTGCAGATGGTGCAATTAAGTATATTTATAACAATATAAATCCGACATTTACAAGCTTAGCAGATGCACATCCTGTAACAGTTGTATTCACGAAAGCAAAGAATACAGGAGCAGGAGTTGCAGAGGGAGATTTTAGTGATAAAGGTCTGGTGGATGCAAACATAAATCCAACCAATTCAACAAGTCCTACAGACGGTGACAAGACATTTAATATTAGTTCAGAATTGGATCTTACCAATTATAATGATGCCGGTGGTCAGTTGAGAGGAAGAAATTCCAACTATAATGTTAATGGTAAGATGATAAATCAGAGTGTGTCTATATATTATGCATACTTGCCAAATCCTGAGTACTATACCAATGTTTCTGTAGAGTATGTGGATGAGAATAGTACAAATATTACAGATAAGGTTATAGCAGCAACTAAGGAAACAGGTTATACAGGTGCTACTATAGAAGATAGTTATGATTCAACTACTCATATTCCTACTAAATTTTACAAGGATGGAAATAGTATTGTATTAAAGGTGGATGCTGCTTTAGGAAATACGAATGCAGAACTACCTATACCAAAGCTCACAGGATATAAGTTTGGAACTACAGATATAAGCGTAGATCCTACAGATTCCCAGCTTTGGAGAGATAACTATTTATCAGGCAATTTACCAAGTGTAACATTTGTAAGTGCCGGCTATGCTAAATCTGAAATCGGACAGACAAGTACTGCAGGTAAATCAGCAGTTATTAAGGTAATGTACAAAAGAGATTTAGGGCAGCTTGTAGCTATTAAGCCAACAACTGATATGGGTGGAACAATTAAAGTGATGGATGGTGGAAGCCAACGCGAGTATGACACTGCTCAACACCCAACAGATGAAAAGTATGTGGAACGAAAAGCAAGTGCAACAGCCGGAGCAGTTGATGTAGAGATTAAAGAAGATGATTTGCCAATACCTGTAGCAGATCCGGGTTATATTTTTAAGAATTGGGTATATGAAGATGGAAGTGCAGCTGGACAAGAGTTCACAAATACAGATTTACCTAAGACATTTACTATAGCAGGTACAAGTGGAGCTTATAATGTACAAATGGATATTAAGGCTGTATTTGAAAAAGATGACAGTAAGTATAATAAGTATAAAATTATATCAGGAGATAATTATACAAGTATAAATGTAAACGATCTAGAAGTTTTAAATTTAACTGCTGTGCATTTTTCCGATTTAGCAACATATACAGATGTGGGCTCAAATGTAGCATTAAATGCTCACCCGTTTGGAACTAATTACAATATAGTATGGTATGATAGTTCAAATAATGTGATGTTAAAAATAGACAGCACCGGTGCTCTGGTTCCTGTTACAGCACCTGATACTAATCCGAATATAAGACCAATAGCTGATGGTGAAATATTTAGGGTATATGTTGAGTCAAATGTAACTCCGACAGCATATGATCCTCAAGTCATAACAGGAGCAAGTGGACAGCCTGAATATTTGAACACTATCACAGGAGAACCACAGATAGTAATTGATCAGATGAATCCATCACCAATAATAGGGGCTCTGGATTATATTGTGACTGATGGTGCAGGAAATGTTGTGAAGATAATACCCGGTACTAGTTTGATTAGTAGTGGAGGTGTTATCAAGAATACTACTACAAGTAATTTCCTTACTCCAGGAAATAACTATAGAGTATATACAGCACTTAGAGGTTCAGGTGCAACTGTAGGCTCACCTATACCTGCTGCGAATGTTTCAGCAAATCCATTAGAGTTGCAGATACCGGTAGCACCAACACCATTAGTAACAGCAGATCCTACAAATACAGGAATGGCTAGTATTAGAATAAATCCTACAGCAGATAATACAGAGTATGCTCTTGTAGATGGTGCCGGAAATATAGTATATCCATTTAAAATACCTGATAGTGCAGACAATGGAACTATTACATTTAATAATCTTTATCCTGATACCATATATCGTGTGGTAACAAGAGCAACAGGATCACCTGATACTATAGCTGATAGAATAGCAGCCGGTGCAGATTTGCCAGTTGATACATCGAACTTAGGCCTTGGAATAAGTGAGTTTAAAGTGGATGTTTTTGCTATTAATCCTGCAACACCTCTTATTCAAAGTGTTAAAATAGCTGGAGTTGCAGCTACAGAAGCAGATCTTAATAGTGTAAAAAAGGGTAAAACGGTTGAAATAGTGGCACCAATAGGTGATGCTTTCGGTAATAGCTTCTATACTTGGAAGATTATATCACCTGCATCAGGAGTAACTGTGGTACAGGGAACAAATGGAAGCCCAACATCTCCGGCAAGTAATAAAATAGTATTTACAATGCCAAATGGTCCTGTAAAATTACAAATACTTTATAATAATGGAACTATATGGGACCCTGAAAACTGGACAGGAAATAATGCATCAGATCATAATATTGGTGTAACTATACCTAGTATAAATCCTCCTGCAGGTAGTAGAATGAGAATTTCTATAAAGAAAGATTCAGTTCCTGCAAATATTAAACAAATAGTAGCGGATACATTATCAGAGACTTATAAGCCTGAGTATATGTTTAGAATAGTTGTAGAACAAATGGATCCTACAGGCAACTGGGTTGAATACACTGATCCTTCAGGAGATATACACCTTGATGATGTAAGGATAAATACCGGTGCTTTGGATTTTACTAAGAATTATATGCTACATAAGTTAGCTACATCTTCAAACGCAGCTTCTCTTGAAAAAGAGAATATAGGAAGGGTAAGCAGTACAACAGCAGATCCTTTATATACAGGTGAGTTTGGACAGGATATGTATGCAGGATTGACATATGTATTTGGATATACAAAGCCGGTTTACTATAAAGTAAAGGTAGTAGATTTAAGGGCTAATACTCTTGTAGCAACTCTTAGAATACCTGAGACAGATGTAGTAGAGGACCATGCTGCATCATATAATTCATATATTCAAGGTGATACTATAGATAATAATGGTATTACATGGCATTATGAGGGTCTGAGTACAGATAGGGATAATTATAATGCATATGATCCAACTACAAGATTAACAGAAGATTTGACATTATATCTGTTCTATTCTAATGATAGAAATGAACGTAGACAGGCAGAGGCTGATCTAAAGGCTGCTATACAGAATGCAAAAACTCAGCTAAGTAAAATTACTGATCCTGCAAAGAGAGCAGCTCTTCAGACAGCAATAGATGCTGCACAAGCTGTTGTTGATAGAACAAATAGAAAGTCATCCACACCTGAATTAATAGCAGAACTTGATGCACTTAATGCTGCAATTAGAGCTTCACAAGGAAGTACATCTGGTGGCGGTAGTTCATCAGGCGGCGGTCGTGGCCGTGGTGGTTCAGGCGGTGGATCTGGAAGCTCAGGAGGTTTCAGTAAGAAGTCAAATACTCAGAACTCAGGTATCAGAGTTGGACTAGATGGTAACTGGGAGCTTACAAATCCGGCTGAGGCTCAGGCTAATCCTGATGGTAGCAAATGGAAATTCAACCTTACAAATGGTGGAAGTGTTACAGGTTGGGCTTATCTGACTTACACATATGAAGGAAGAACAAAATCTGAGTGGTATCACTTTGGAAATGACAGCATCATGGATTCAGGATGGTTCTTAGATACAAATAGCAATACTTGGTATTATCTATCTATGAATCATGACGGCTTCTTTGGAGAGATGGTCAAGGGATGGCACCATGATCCTGATGATACAAGATGGTATTTCCTTGACAGAAATGACGGTCATATGCATGTATCATGGGATAAGATTGATGGAAACTGGTATTTCTTCAATCCTAATCCACCGGCTCAGACATGGTTCTTTGACAATACTACAGGACGTTGGAACTATGGAGACAATAAGGACATAAGACCGCTCGGTTCTATGTATATTAACGAAGAGACTCCTGACGGATTTCATGTAAATGCCGACGGAGTATGGCAATAATATTGTCTGATCTGTTTTCAGACGAAATGGTGAACGCCTCGATTCGTTCGGGGCGTATTACCTAAAATAGGGTAATTATTCTACTTGAGTTTTGCCTTATTTGAATGTATTCTAATATATCGAATAAGGAGTACACCATGAAGAAGATTTTAGTAATAGGAACAGGTGGAACGATTGCTTCAAAGCAAATGGGTGAGGGATTGTCACCGGCACTCTCGGCACCTGAAATTTTGACATTTGTACCTGAAGTGGAAAAACTTTGTGAGATAGATGTATTGCAGGTTTGTAATATTGACTCTACAAATATTACACCGAGTATCTGGCAGGATATAGCGAGAGCTATTGAAAAAAATTATGATTCCTATGACGGATTTGTGATTTTACACGGTACGGATACTATGGCATATACTTCGGCGGCTCTCAGCTATATGATACAAAATTCCAGAAAGCCTATAGTTATTACAGGAGCTCAAAAGCCGATAAGTACAGACGGTACAGATGCAAAATTAAATTTAAGAGACAGTATTCTCTATGCATGTGATGATTATTCTCAGAATGTTGTTCTGGTATTTGACGGTAATGTAATTGCCGGTACCAGAGCAAAGAAGATGATGGCAAAATCATTCAATGCGTTTCATAGTGTGAATTTCCCCGTACTTGCAAGAATCCAGGAAAAACACATAATACGATACATTCCATACATACCTATGAGAGAGAGGGTAAGATTCTTCCTTGACTTAAGTGATTCGGTATGTGTATTAAAAATGATTCCGGGTATGAAAGAGGGCATGCTTGGATATTTATTTGATAACTATGATTGCATTATTATAGAGAGTTTCGGAGTTGGGGGTATACCCGACAATATGCTTGATAAATTCTATGAAGAGATGGAGAAGTGGCAGGAAATGGGCAAATTCATTGTCATGGCGACTCAGGTTGTAAATGAGGGCTCCAATATGGAGATTTATCAGGTAGGTCAAAAAATCAAAAAAGATTTCAGTCTAATAGAGGCATATGATATGACATTGGAAGCAACAATTACGAAATTGATGGTCCTGTTGAAAAGATACACATCATATTCCGATCTTAGAAGAGCTTTCTATGAAGAAGTAAATTATGATATATTATGTGCCTTTGAAGGACTGTAAAGTTTTATTTTGGAGATTGAAATGGGTTTAAGCAAGAAAATCTTGGGATTAATTTTTGTTTGTTTTACAAGTTGTTTATTATCAATGATTGCTTTAGCATCACCTCCTGTTTTAGAGGGATGGAAGCAAAATGATATAGGGTGGTGGTATAGGCAGGTCGATGGCACATACCCGAGTGATTCTTGGAAAAACATAAATAAAAAGTGGTATTATTTTGATGATAACGGTTACATGGTGGAAGATTCATGGGTGGAAAACTATTATCTGGGTTCGGACGGTGCTATGCTTGTAAATACAATAACGCCTGATGGTCACTATGTACTTGATAACGGAGAGAAAACAGAAGATATTTTTACAGAAAACAATCAAAGACCTGAGCTTGAAAATGGTGAATTGGGAAATTTGATTGGACCGGGTGCAGAGTTAAGTGATAATTATGAGAATGTTGTAGATTCTTTGGGCAATGAGGGTATCAAAGAGGTATCTACCGAGAACAATACTGTATTAAATAATGTAGATTCTTTGACTGATGACGGTTTCAAAGAGGTATCTAATGATAATATGGTAGAACAGAGTACTTCAAATAACTTAGAAGAAAGCGGTGCATTTGAAAATCCAAACAACAGTATCGGACCTGTAGCTGATAATACAGCAGACACCTTAAATAATACCGGACCGACTGCCGACCAAAATAATGATACTGCAACTCAGGCAGTGCCGAGTGCTAATGATGCCAATGACAATACAAATCAAGTAGTGCCAAGTGTTAATGACGGCAATGTTACAAATGTTTCTACAACCATTATTACAAACGATAATGTTGAAGGAGACACAAGAGCAAAGATCATTGCTGAACTTAGAGAATATGGACTGAGTGAAGCTGAGGCAAATTTATATTATTTGATAAATGAGTACAGAGAGAGCCTTGGACTTTCCAAGTTGTCATTCTCAAAATCTCTTACAAGTGTTGCAAGAGCCCATGTAAAAGATTCGCATGATTACACACCAAGACTTCAGCTTGATGATAGAGGGATTCAGGGCAATCTTCATAGCTGGTCTAATAACGGAAATTGGAGCGGTGGAGCATACACACCCGATCATGAACATGCACAAATCATGTGGGATAAGCCAAGTGAGTTGACGGACTATGCGGGAGCAGGATATGAAATATCCGTATACCACAGTATCGGAATAGATCCTAAGTTGGCTCTTGATTTATGGAAGAGTTCTTCAGGTCATAATGAAGTAATAATAGGTGATAATGACTGGTCATTTATAACAACTATGGGAGTGGCTATGGATAAAAATTACTCTCATGTTTGGTTTGGAGGAGATGAAGATCCGGCAGGTTATTATGACATTGAAGGATATGAAGTAATACATCCATAAAAACAAAAAAACTTATTGACAAACAAAAAGAAAACTGATAGTATAGACACGTTGAAAGAAAGCAGGTTCGCCTCACCTTAGCACAGGAGTGACTTTGGTTCATATAAGCATTTTTTGATTTTTGATTAAATGATTATTTGGGCGGATAGTTTTCTATCTGCCTTTTTATATTGGTAAAGAAAATGGAGGTATAAAGGTATTAGCGAACAATTGATTAACGAACAGATTAAAGCTAAAGAAGTTCGTCTTATTTCATCAGAGGGTGAACAGTTAGGTGTAGTTTCAATAAATGAGGCAAGGGAAAAAGCAGAGGAAGCAGGCTTGGATTTGGTTCTTATTGCTCCAACAGCTAAACCCCCTGTTTGTAAAATTATTGATTATGGTAAATTCAGATATGAACTTGCCAGAAAAGATAAGGAAGCAAAGAAAAAACAAAAGACAATAGAAGTAAAAGAGGTTCGTTTATCTCCAAATATTGACACTAATGATCTTAATACTAAAGTCGGTTCAGCCAGAAAATTCTTGGAAAAAGGAAACAAAGTTAAAGTTACTCTAAGATTCAGAGGCAGAGAGATGGCAAGAATGTTCAAGTCAAAATATATTTTGGATGATTTTGCCGAAGCTCTTTCAGATGTGGCAACAATTGACAAACCTTCTAAGGCAGAAGGAAGAAGTTTGGTAATGTTTTTATCAGCAAAGAAGGCTTAAAGATATTGTAATAAAAGGAGGATTCATTATGCCAAAGCTAAAGACAAACAAAGCAGCAGCGAAGCGTTTTAAGAAAACAGGAACAGGTAAGCTTGTAAGAAATAAAGCTTATAAGTCACATATCTTAACTAAGAAGTCAACAAAGAGAAAAAGAAATCTTAGAAAAGATATCGTAACAGATGCTACAAACGCAAAAGTTATGAAGAAAATTTTACCATGCAAAGCAGTCTGTAATGAGAGCTTTAGCAAGTGCTTATGCAGGTAGAAAAGAGAGAAAGAGACAGTTCAGACAGCTTTGGATCGCAAGAATCAATGCGGCTGCAAGAATCAACGGTCTTTCATACTCAAAGCTTATGCACGGACTTAAGGTTGCAGGCGTTGATATGAACAGAAAGATGCTTGCTGAGTTGGCTGTAAATGATGCTGCAGGTTTTGCTAAGTTGGCAGAAGTTGCAAAATCAAAGCTTGCATAATATTCAGTATTGTATTATACTTGCCACGTAAGTAAATCTTACGTGGCGTTATAAGCAGAAATGGCGGAATTGGCAGACGCGCACGGTTCAGGTCCGTGTGATAGCAATATCATGAGGGTTCAAGTCCCTTTTTCTGCATGAAATTTATCTTAAATATTGAGAGGTATTTCATTTTAAAAGATTGTACATTATGTGCAATTTTTTTTTATTAGAGAGGAGAAACATATGTTAAAGGTATTGGCAAAATATATAAAAGAATATAAACTTGCTTCCCTGCTCACAATTGTATTCATAATTGGTGAAGTGATTTTTGAATTACTTATACCGTATATGATGACATTTATTATTGATAAAGGTGTTGCAATCAATGATTTCAATGCGGTAATAAAATACGGTTCAATAATGATAGTGCTGGCCGTTCTTGGACTTATATGCGGTATAGCTGCAGGTATTTACGGTGCAAATGCGTCAGCAGGTTTTGCTAAAAATTTACGAGAAGGTATGTTTAGAAATATTCAAAATTTCTCCTTCTCAAATATTGATAAATTTTCAAGTGCCAGTCTGGTGACAAGGCTTACCACAGATATTACCAATGTTCAAAATTCATACCAAATGATACTTAGAATGCTTATGAGAGCTCCTGCTACACTCATTTTTGCTCTGATTATGACCGTATCTATCTCAAAAGATATGTCTGTTATATTCTTTGTTGCTATTTTCTTTTTAGCTACAGCCCTTGCTATTATAATTGCGGTAGCCTTTAAACTCTTCAATCAGGTATTTGAAAAGTATGATGCATTGAATGCAAATGTACAGGAAAATATTTCAGGTATAAGAGTTGTAAAATCATATGTACAGGAAAATAAAGAGATATCTAAGTTTGATAGAGCTATAACAAATTTATATACATTGTTTGTAAAGGCGGAATCACTTGTTGTACTAAACAATCCTTTGATGATGCTTACAATATATGCCTGTATAATTGCGCTGTCATGGTTCGGTGCAAAAAGAATTGTAGCCGGAGCATTAACGACAGGTGAACTTACATCTCTTTTTTCATATATAATGAGTATACTTATATCCCTGATGATGCTCTCGTTTGCATTTGTAATGATTACTTTATCTGAAGCAAGTGCAAAGAGAATTGCGGAAGTTTTGCAGGAGGAAAGTGATATTAAGTCAAAGGAAAATGCGTCTAAAGAGGTAAAGGACGGCAGCATCGACTTTGATAATGTAAGCTTTTCATATAAAGCAGGTATTGGAAAGCCTGTACTGTCAAATATAAATATTCATATAGCATCAGGTCAGACTATAGGAATAATCGGTGGTACAGGTAGTTCAAAGACATCTTTGGTAAATCTTATTCCAAGACTTTATGATGCTACACAGGGAAAAGTATATGTGGGCGGAAAGAATGTAAAGGATTATGACTTAAAGAGTCTTAGAGATGCGGTAAGTGTGGTATTACAAAAAAATGTACTCTTCTCAGGCAGTATAATCGACAATCTTCGTTGGGGAAATGAAAACGCTACTTTGGATGAGATAAAGAGAGCCTGTGAACTTGCTTGTGCCGATGAGTTTATAGAAAGAATGCCTGAAAAATATGATACATGGATAGAGCGTGGCGGAAGCAATGTATCGGGTGGACAAAAGCAGAGACTTTGTATTGCAAGAGCGCTGCTTAAAAATCCTAAGATATTGATACTTGATGACTCTACATCTGCTGTAGATACCGCTACAGATGCAAAGATAAGAAGAGCGTTCAAAGAAGAGATACCGAACACTACAAAAATCATTATCTCTCAAAGAATATCATCCATAAAAGAGGCTGATAAGATCATTGTAATGGATAACGGTAAGATTGTCGGATTTGATACACATGAAAAATTGCTTGAGACTAATGAGATTTACAGATCCACAGCAAATGCGCAGTCTGAAGGCAATGCGGATTTTGATAAGGCAGGTGCATAATGTCGGGAATAAATAGAGAAAAAGGCGGTATAAATCAAACTATACAGGTTGTTGCAAGTGACAGCATGAAAAGAGTAATATCACTTATATTAAAAAACTATAAAAAGAGTATCTTTATTGTAATTATAGGAATACTGATATCGGCGATAGTAAGCTCTCTGAGTGCTTCCGTTATGCAGGATATTATAGATAATTATATAATTCCTCTCACAAAAGAAAGTAATCCTGATTTCACACCACTGGCAATTGAGATAGGTAAACTTATATGTATATTTACAGCAGGTGTATTGGCATCATTTGCTTATAACAGGATAATGGTAAATGTGGGACAGGGAACCATGCGTGAGATAAGAAGAAATCTCTTTGCACATATGGAAAAACTTCCTATAAGATATTTTGATACACATTCACATGGCGATATAATGTCAATCTATACAAATGATACAGACACATTGCGACAGTTTATCGGAGTATCTTTTCCACAGCTGGTAGAAGCACTACTTTCTTTAATTGCTGTATTTATTACAATGCTTATTTTAAGTCCTATGATGACTTTAGTATCTGTAATTATGATTATTATATCCGTACAGGCTTCAGGTAAGGCTGCAAGTATTTCAGGTAAATATTTCGGAATACAGCAAGCTACTCTTGGAAAAGTAAACGGATATATAGAAGAGATGATAAGCGGTCAAAAGGTTGTAAAGGTATTCAACTATGAAGATAAGAACATAAAAGGGTTTAAAGGTATAAATGAAGATCTCTGTGAGGCCGCTTCAAAAGCAAACGGATATGCAAATATACTTATGCCTATAGTTGCACAAATAGGAAACCTAAGCTATGTAGTAATAGCCGTAGTTGGAGGATACCTGGCTATAAACGGTCATTTCGGTGTGACAATAGGAACTATAGCCGCATTCCTTTCGCTGGTAAAAGCATTTAACAGACCTTTTATGACCGTATCACAACAGCTCAACGCCGTAGTGATGGCGGCTGCCGGAAGTCAGCGATTATTTGCACTTATGGATGAAAATGTAGAAGATGATGAAGGATATGTTACACTGGTAAACGCAAAGTTAGACGGTAAGGGAAATATATCGGAGTCAAAAACAAGAACCGGTATCTGGGCATGGAAGCATAAACATGATAACGGAGAAATCACTTATACAAAACTTGAGGGAGATATTGTATTTGAAAATGTCGACTTCGGATATGTACCTGAAAAGATAGTACTACATGATATAAATCTCTTTGCAAACAAGGGACAAAAGATTGCCTTTGTAGGTTCTACAGGTGCAGGTAAGACAACTATAACAAATCTTATAAACAGATTTTATGATATTCAAAACGGTAAGATAAGATATGACGGTATAAACATCGAAAAGATAAAGAAGGATGACCTTAGAAGATCTTTGGGTGTGGTTCTTCAGGAAACAAATCTCTTCTCAGATACTGTTATGGAAAATATTCGTTATGGTCGTCCTGATGCAACAGATGAGGAGTGCAGAGCTGCTGCAAGACTGGCGAATGCCGATGGTTTTATAGAAAGACTTCCTGACGGATATAATACATTCCTTCATGAGGGCGGTGCAAATCTGTCACAGGGTCAAAAACAGCTCCTTTCTATCGCAAGAGCGGCCTTAGCAGATCCTCCTGTACTTATTTTGGACGAGGCTACATCTTCAATTGATACAAGAACAGAACAGCTTGTACAGGCCGGTATGGACTCCTTGATGGACGGAAGAACTACATTTGTAATTGCCCACAGACTCTCAACCATTAAAAACTCGGATGTAATAATGGTACTTGAGCAGGGTAGAATAATAGAGCGTGGCTCGCATGAAAGCTTATTGGAACAAAAGGGAAGATATTATCAACTTTATACGGGAAAAGTGGTATAATAAAAATGTAGTATATATTTTTAGACCTGTAATTTAAGGAGAGTGCATATATGTTTTGTTCAAATTGCGGTAAACAGCTCGAAGACGGTGATAAAGTATGCGGTTTTTGCGGTGTGCCTGTACAAAGCGAAAGCAATGTTACATTAAGTAAAGATAAGCCGGATAAAACCGACAGAAATGTATGTTCCGTTTTATATTTCATTGCTATGTATTATTTCTTTAGTGATGATAGTAGGGCTTTTAGTTCTGAATTCAAAGAACAAAATAATATTGGCTGTACCAAGAATACTGATTGTCATATCATCGATACCGGGGATAATGTACACCTTAAAACATTGGGGGATTGGGGTTTTGTTGCCTGATTTCTTTAAAACTGTATTTTTAGCTCCTACAAATTTTGTAGCGGCAATTGATAATTGTATCGTATTTGCTGTGCTATGTATAATGGCATTAAGCAAAAATAAAACTCTTGTTAAATTTTGCGGATTCATATTTATTTTAACAGTATTACGCAACACGATAAGTTCAATTTACCTTATTCACTATGAATGTACCTTGATCTTTGAGGATTTATTCAGTTTTGAAACTTTAAATATTGTTCTATGGATTATGGCCAAAATATCTTTTTATGTATATGAAGTATGTATATTCTTCATTATGTGGAGTATGAGTGTATGTGGAAAACAAGCTGTACATACAGTCGGTAATGAAAATGCTATAAGAAATGCCTCTATGGAGAACACGGCAAATACCAATGAACTTGATGAACCAAGTACCGGTATAAATGTTTTATGTTTCTTTATTCCTATAATAGGTTTGACTCTATACTTTGCATGGAAGAGTATGTATCCTAAAAAAGCAAAAGCTGCACTGAAGGTTGCTGTAATAGGATTTTTAGTTTGGACTGTATTAAGTGTTGTATTAAGATTATCTATAGACTTTATAGTTTATTGGATGATTTCGAATATGCAATAATAATTGATGTATGAAATTAAATATTTAAGATAGAATAACGGTCGAAGCGGGTTGCTTTGGCCGTTATTTTTTGTAATATATACTTAAGAAAAATATTGACATTTTATTATATAAACCTTACGATAGTATTTAGATATATTAATTATAAATTAAATACGAATATAATATACATAATATATGTAGCAGTTTGAGTTAAAGGGTGTATTACATGCAAGAACGCAGGATTTGTCAAAGTGATATAATTAAATATATAAATGAAGAGCTGGGTATTCCATACTCGTCATTGTGCACTGTTATAGATAAGGTAAGACCGGGAAATATGGTGGAGCCTAGAATCAGTGAGATAAAACGTGGAAAAAGAAAGGGATACAAGGATCTTGAAAACCATGAGGACCTATTTTTTGATACATGCTTTACAATAAAAGATGAAGAGCTTGGATTTCAAAGGGTAAAGGAGTTTATTGAACGTGAAAAATTAATATTTCCTAATCATAAAGGTTTACAGGATGATGATTATAAAACTTATTCTTTGCGAATGCTAAAGTATGGTCTGGAGAATTGTGAATTACCTTCCAGCCATAAAAATATTGTATTAGTTGAGGAAGACTTAGAATACATTAAAGAACCATGTGTAGTGACAGAAGATATATTGGATATCGTTGATATTGAGGAATCTTCAAATAAAATAGATATAAATAAAAAAAACAGATATATAAGCAGTATAATGGAAAATTGGAACTATATATTTCTATGTTTTGTTTTCTTGACGCTTGGCTCGATAATATTCAGTATTTATAGGATCTCCGCAATGGATATATTCATTTGGATGAAGAATATGTCACCTGCTTTGTTTTCTTTTTTGACATTATTTATTTCGGTATCTACAGTGATTTTCGGGTTTGTTGATACAGGTATTGCAGTTTTTATTTATAATATAAAAAATAAAAACCGTGAAAAATTAACTTATAAAGAAATATATATGATTGCCAAATACGGTGATAAAGACAAAATAATACAAGGGCGTGGGAGATATGATCTTGGAATAAGTCATATATGTTATTCATTATTTTGCAATATAACAGGAGCCCTATGTGCATTGGCTTTATACAGCTATTTAAAGAAACAGGAAAGCTTTGATACTTTTTTATTATCAAAAGATTTTTCTATAGTGGCAAATATAGCTCTAATGTTTGTATTGATATTGGTATTTGTAAACAGCTTCTTACTGTTTACAAGAGAGCCTATGAAAGATTTCCATGATATAGAGGAAAATCCGGATACATTGAAAGCGGTAAATATATTCTTTTCATCTATGGGAATACTGTTCTCATTTATGTATGGATTTTCAAGCTATAATGTAATGGGAAATATATCACCTATGTTTTGTTTTGTACTTATAGGATTGTATTCTTATTTATGGTTTTCCTCAACATCGCCATATGCGGTAGAGTTCAATGCACAATGTGCGGGGTCTTATTTGTTACTAGCTCCTTTTATAGCATCTGTTACCTCACTGTATACAATTATGTGTTTTAACAACTCAACTTCATATATGATGGTTATAGGTGTAAATGTAATAGCTGTTATATTATGGCTTGTATGCCTGATTTATAAAGAAGAGAGAAAATTAGCACCGGTGATGAGAAACAATAAGATTTATTTTTCTGTCTATGCATCACTTTTGGTTTTGTTTTTTATCATACTCAATTGTATTTAAATGTAATTTTATAAAATTGATTTTACCACCGGTTTAGTACGGTGGTTTTTTATTGCAGTATTTATACATATAGCATATATATTATCTTGTATATAACATATAATGTACTCCTAAAAAATACCTATATAAGTAATCAGAATATTATATAAAGTCAAATTTACGCAAGTTACACTATAATTACACAGTAATTACACCTAAAAATGTAATAAAAAGGTATTTTATTTGGATAAAAAAAGAGTAAAATCATAGCTATTAAAATATGGTTATACCTTTGAATTATTATATATATGTGATAGGAGTGATGATATAAATATGGATGTTATATAGTAAAAAAAGATAAGATGAAGGAATAAAATGTGAATAAAGGTAAGAACATGGGAACAAAAAATAATATAGCATTAATTATTTTATTAATGTTTACTACTATAATAAATCTCGACTCTTATGCTGCAACTGTAACAAAAGTAAATACACATATGTACGAGCAGACATCAGCAGAGATATCTGATTTACAGGAAACTGAAAAAACTGAGCAAAGTGAACTGCATACAGAAAACGAACCTCCTAATAGAATATATGTCAGTAAGGCAAAAAAAGTGCTTACTCTATATGTAGACAACAAAGAGATAGGTACTTGGGAATGTAGCTTAGGAACAAATACAGAAAATGGAAATAAGGAAGTAGAAGGAGATAGAATCACTCCTACAGGTGATTATTATATATGTGTAAGAAATAATAAAAGTGCATACCATCTTTCCTTAGGACTTTCCTATCCGGATAAATCAGATGCGGATAGAGGATTTTTACAGGGAATAATAACACAGTCACAAAGGGACGCTATTTACTCAGCCATTGATAGTAAAGGATGCCCTCCTTGGGATACAGCTTTGGGTGGACATATAATGATTCATGGAAACTATCATGAGGGGGTTTCGACAGCCGGTTGTATAGCCGTAAGTGATTCAGTTATGGATATTTTATGGCCATATGGTGAAATCGGAATAAAGGTAACAATTGGTGCATAATGAGGTTATGTAAAGTTTTATAAAGCGGAGGTGAATATATAGTTTAGATATTAGATAATGAAGAGATACTTTTGACTAGAAGTGTATAAAAAATTAGAATATTGAAAGCAATAAATAATAGAAAGGAAATTGAAATGAAAAGAATAAAATTGGCAATTTGTGCAGTATTTAGTTTTATACTTTTAATGAGTATTAATATCAATGTATTTGCAGGAGAGTGGAAGTTTGACGGTCCTAAAGAGTGGCAGTGGTGGTATAGAAATGATGATGGAAGCTATCCACATGATACTTGGTCACATATCAATGGTAAATGGTATCATTTTGACAGTAATGGATATTTAGATGTTGGATATAGAAAATTTGACGGAAAGTATTATATTCTTGAAGAACATGGGGATAAAATAGGTCAGATGAGAGAAAATGAAAAGCACAGATCCTATTCGGTTGCAGCAGATGGAGCGGTTCGTATATATAATTTAACTGGATATGATGATGATCATCTTAATTATAAAATAGAAGAATTAAGATTTGATGAAACAGGAGAGAAACTCTTTGATGTTTTAAAAGATCATGAATTGTATACAGGAAGTCCAGAGTCTGACTATTTTAGCTATACTACAGGTTTTAGATGGTATAATACTGCTGATGGGCGTATGAATGAACAAGATAAGATTGAAGATACTAAATTTTTTGAGAAAAACTATACTAATATCCCTTCAGCGTATGAAGTTAATGTTATTAATAAAAAAGAGGATAGAGATATTTATGATTATATTATACTAATTGATTTGATTAATGATTCTTTCCATGAAAGTGCTGATTATGGATCAAAAGTATATGAAGATGAGTGGGGTGAAAGTAATATAGGTAAATTTGATTATATGGATATAGGTAATAATAAGGTGAAAATATTCTACTATTATTAAAACTGAATAATTCGCAGAACGGACTTAAAATAAAAAAGTGTCATAAGTATCAAGTAATAACAAGTTTAAAATATACTCGTAATTTGAACTTTAACCACTTTTATAGATTTGTCATGAATAATCCAGGTTAAGTTTGTTTATAAAGAGAACTTGTGGTCACATATTAATTACCTGTTAATAATTAAAGTAATTATTAACAGGTATTTACTTATAAAGGAGAATATAATGTTTTGTAGGTTTATGAGAAGAATATTTTTAATATGTATTTTAGTAGTTCTATCTACACTATTACATCAGAAAGCTATTTATGCTAATAATATTGTATATAGCCAAAATGAATTAAATCAAAAATCATGTATAAAAGATGATGGTTCATATGCAAAAAATGAATGGGTTGAATGGAAATATGAAAGTGGGGTATCACATTGGAAATATTTCAATAGATTTGGTTTTTTAGTCAAAGGATTCTTTGAAGTCAATGGAAAAATGTACTATTATGGAGAAGCAAATAGTATATCAATGAATTCATATGTGTCTGGAGGGCGATATTATGCAGATGAGAGTGGTGCACTTAGAAGTTCTAAGGATGGAAATTATGTGAAGCCTTTTTCATCAAAAAAATTGATTTCAGATGTAGAGGGATTACCAAATAAAATAGAGTATATCTATAGTTCAGATTATCAATTGTTGTCAGAACGTATTATAAATAAAGAGAATGGAGATAAGACACTTTTTCAGCATCAGTATGAATATGATCAAAATGGAAATTTGATAAAATCTAAAACCATATTAGGTGATAGTCAATTATTATACACTGTAGAATATACTTATGATGGTAGAGATGTAATAAAACAGGAATATAAAGATGCATCTGCTAATATAAGGTTAGTTAGATTACTTCATTACAATTATGATAAATACAATGTAAAAAAATATGGTGGAAATGCTGTAGACAGTGATGAGTGGTTACGTGCGGACGGAAGTAGTATAGTAAAATACATAGATAGAAAATTTTATAGTGGTTCACTACAGGAGGCATATGATGAATGGGAGAACTTTATTAAAGATACTTGCCCAGAAGATTCATTTATATATGCTCTGAGACATAGAAGCTTACCAGGATTTTAATTAAAAAAATAAATATATTAATCACAGATTTATTAATTAAAGATATGTTTTTATAAAATATAGTTTAAATAAAACTTGCATTAAGGATAAACTTAGTGCAAGTTTTGTTGTAAAGATTAATTAAATAAGTGTTTAACTAAATGAAAAACTTCATTTATATCTCTATCGCTTTCCCCAGCGACATAAATGAAAATATACCGACTGCAAGCTCGACATCGTCCTGATCTGTTACTGATATATTGTATACGGAGATTTTCTTTCCTTTCTTTATTTCTGTGGCGGTAGCGGAAAGTTCTTTTGTATTTAAGCCGGCACGCAGATAATGGAAGTTTCCGTCAATTGTGGTAACATGTATTCCGTAGGAACTTGCGGCGGCACCGCCTGCTATATCGGCGATGGTATAGAGGCAGCCTCCATGTATTGAGCCTATTGGATTTAAAAGTTCTTTTGTGACTTTCATTTCAGCTTTGGCATAGCCGTTTGAAAGCTCGGTAAGTTCTATGCCAAGTAATTTTGCAAAGTTGTTGTTTATATTTCTAAATGATTTCAGTTTCTCATAATCCATATGCATCCTCCTGATAATCAGAATTTACTCCGATTGATTTTAATAATTATACAATAAAATGTACCATATAAAAATATCATTTTTATTTTACACGTAATAATATGTATTGTATTAATGAAATATGTGTGCTAATATATCTAGGTAAAATTTAATTGAATTATTATTAGCCATTGTTTTTAGAATGAATTGTACTACCTGGGGGTAGTGCGTCAATTTTAAAGGCAGTGGCTTTTTGCTGTGCTTTTTTGCACCTTGAAAATCAAATCCGCAGATGCAAATGACGGCCGGACGGAGAAGTATGCGATGAACTAAAATAAAGTGAGCATGCCAAGGAAGAGTTATTGTAGACTGCGACAGTAACAAAATAATTTAAAAACGAAGAGAGGTATGGCAATGAATAAAACAAATGAAATACGTAAAGAATATTTAAGTTCAAGCTCAATAGAATACACAGGTGACTTTAACTGTGAGGTGTATGGTGTCAGTGACAGGTTTATGACCTATGGAATGTATTT
>QWCT01000795.1_pt1 | contig 21130 bp, 20 predicted proteins | sample 1972681 | NCBI WGS metagenome assembly QWCT01 (sample SAMN09866701, study PRJNA288562) | Human oral metagenome isolate pre3_saliva, whole genome shotgun sequencing... | isolation source: mouth | host: Homo sapiens | place: USA: California | reverse complement strand
TGCTTCTTCATCATCAACTGCTTACATTGGTCACGGATCAAAATTTGTTGACCATTTTTCAATTGAACAACACGCGCTGTTCCGCCAAACGCACCTTCAGAGTGAGCATAATTTTTATCACCATTCACAAAGATTGAGTAATAATCACCTTCCAAAGCTTCTTGACCAACAACTTTAGCGCCAGCCATATAGTTTGAATAAGCTTCATTCAATTTTTGGAAAGCAGATTGGTCGCCGTTTCGTGCAGCATCAACTAAGTTGTCAACTTCGCCGTTCGACATTCCCAAATATTTTTGAGCCGCTTCAGAATCGTTAACAAAGAATTGTCCCATATATTCAATGTCATCTTCACTGTGCGATTCAATCATATTTTTCTGGAAGTCTTCATTTGAAAGTTCCGCTACACTTGTACCAATCGAATACTGATTCTCTTTTTGATCAACTTTATTGTAGTCGTTATTTTCTGAATCGTATTTTCCGTTATTAAAGTTCTTTTCTTGCTCTTGAGCATTGCTGCTGTCAAAGCTTGCATGTTTGCTGAATTCAGTCGCAGAAACATCACTAAGTTCTGTCTTAGTTCTATTTTCTACTTTTGGTTCACTATTGTTAGTGCGAACCGACTCAGTAGCTTGGCGACCAACTCCGAATACAGCTATACCAAGACCAGCTAATGCACCAAGTTTCAAGATATTTTTACCAATTTTTTTCTTGAGTTTTTGGAATCTTCCAACTTTTTCTTCAGGATTGGTTTCCGTATCTTTGTTATTTTTAGCAGCCTCTCGCTCCTTATTGCCAACTTCAAAGCTAGTTTTTGCCATACGCTCTAACATTTCTTTATTTTCAGGTGTCATCTCGTCCTTACTAATAAAGTCTGCGCGTATTGAACGGCGATAGTTAGCTAGTTCTGCGGCAGTCGCGCCATTCTCGAGCATTTCATTAAATTTCTTTTCATGATCATTTAATTCAACTAGCTCTGGTTTTTGATTGATATTAGTATCAACATTAACAGTAAGCTTGTTCTCCTGATCATTAGCATTATCAACAGCTTCAGGCTCTTGATCGTTGCTTTCTGGAGCACCATTTTCTTGATTGTCAGCTTTTGGAGATTCCATTGCATTTTCCCAAATTGTATCAAGAACTTTTTGGCGATAGTCTTGGTTTTTTGTCTTTTCCCAGATAAAACGATCTTCGAGTTTATTTTTTAGACCGTCAAAATCTACGCCGTTCTTTGAAAAATCATTCGAAGCTTCAATCAGCTGTTGTTGATATTTTTGTCGAGCTTCTTCGCTCTCAGCAGATTGAACTTGTTTAGCTAGAAGATTTAACTTTCGAATCTCCGAACTAGCACCGCTAGCCTCTTGTAATTCTTCTTGTGAAAGTACTGAAGATTCATATGGCTGTTTATCGTCTATTTGATTTTCGCCATTCTCCATCTTACGATAATGCTCGTCACGTTCAGCCATCTCGTTAAAAGCGGTTTGATCGCCTTTATAGATTGCATCACGAACAGCTTTCTCGTATCTTTTTGCACCCTTTGCAAGTTCTTCTTCGCGCTTTTTCACGGCTGCAGCTTCAGCTTTAGCTTGGTTTTGCTGAGCTAACTCTTCTTGAAGAGTATCCCAAGCACCATAAGCTTCCTCGAAAGACTTACCTGTGTCAGGTGTAGAATTGAGATTATTCCCGTTCTTCATTTCTGTCCTTGTTTATTTTTAATTTATTTACTCCCGTATTTTACCACAAGCATAATAAAAAGTCAACACTTTTTTAAAAGAAAAATCGATATTTCTACCGATTTTCTTTTTGCTAGATATTAAGCCGCGATTTTTCCAGAAATTGCCCGAATAATATTTGAGAAACGTTGCCCTGCTGGAACTTCTCGGCGAACAGATTTCATTGTGCTAATTTCTTGAACAAGTTGCTCTTGCGTTTTAAATTGATTTTCCCGCAAACTAAATTCGTTTTCGCGACCTTCATAAGTTTCGAAGTTTGCGTCATAATCTTCAAAATGCACAATATTCAAGTTTTGAATTTCATCATCTCGCAAGAAAAAACTACTGTTTTCACGATCGGCGTTTCGTTTAGCGCGCGCATAAATATCGTTCAAGTTCTCAAAAGCTTTATTTTTTGAACTCTCTTGTGTTTTTTCGATTTCTTTTTGTTGTTCAGAATTTAAGCTTTCGAAAGAATCGAATTTAAAATCTTGAAACTCTTCAAAACTATTCTCTCGTTCAAGAGACTTTTTATCCTGCTCGTTCGTACTATAATCGTTTATCTTAAAATTTTCCATTTTTGCCTTTTGATTTTTTATGTTTTTTGTTTAAAAAATAACTTATGCTCGTATTATAGCATAAGTTATTTTGATTGTCAATATCTTGGTTAAGCTTTTTTGAGTGAAATTTTTGCTTCAGAACCTTCAACTTTTACAGTTTAGCTTTCTTACGAGTAGCCTGAATGTGGCGAATAATCTCACGCATTAAGCCTTCGGCACGGAGTTCAGGAGTTAATTCAAAGTCGAAATCAACTTCTTCGCCACCATATTCAACAGCTTTAACGTTCAACTCTTCCATTAGAATTGGTGTAAAATCGAAAGTATCGGCATTTTTTGGAACTTTCACGCTAGCGAGTGGTTGGCGAATTTTCATACCATTCTTTGCTCGAAGCGCTAGAGCTTCATTCACATAGCCGCGAACTTCAGCCATTTTAGCAATCAAATCTTTATCAATTTCACCAGCTTCTGGCCAATCTTTCAAGTGAACTGAACCATCGTTAACCATTTTGCTCCAAAGTTCTTCTGCTAAGAAAGGCACAAAAGGCGCAAGAATCAACGCAAGATAGCTCAAAACATAGTGAAGCGTTTGATAAGCTTGAAGTTTATCGGCACTATTTTCACTCTTCCAGAAACGACGTCGTGAACGGCGCACAAACCAGTTCGAAGCATCATCGAGGAATGGCAAAACACCTTCAAGCGCACGTGGAATGTTATAAACATCCATATTTTCTGTAATTTCATTTCGAAGCTCGTGAACACGACTCACAATCCATTTATCAAGTGGATTTTCTAGATCTTTTGAAGGATCTTTGAGTTCGCCGTTAAATTCCCAACCGTCAACACTGGCATACATTGTGAAGAAATCATACATGTTCCAAATCATTGAAAGCTTGCGCGCAACATCTGAAACATCCTTGTCGTGGAGTGCAAAATCTTCACCGTTCAAAAGTGGGCTAGTAAGCAACAAGAATCGCAAACTATCGGCAGAATATTGATCCATTAGTTCGTTTGGATCGGTGTAGTTTCCAAGAGATTTACTCATCTTGCGGCCATCGTTTCCGGCAACAACACCAGTTGTAATCACATTTTTGAAGGCGTTTTTACCAAACAAAGCAGTGTTTACAGCATGAACATAATAGAACCACGCACGAACCTGACCAATGTATTCAACAATAAAGTCGCCCGGGAAATTCTTTTCGAATTTTTCTTTGTTTTCGAAAGGATAATGGAATTGTGCAAACGGCATTGAACCACTTTCAAACCAACAATCAAGCACTTTATCAATTCGAGTATATTTTTCGCCATCAATTTCGAAAGTAATTTCATCAACCCAAGGTCGGTGATAATCTTCAAGTTCCACACCACTCAATTCTTTAAGTTCAGCATAAGAACCAACCACGCGGATTTTGCCGCTTTCAGATTTCCAAACTGGCATTGCAGTTGCCCAAAAACGGTCACGCGACAAGTTCCAATCTGGTGCAGCCTCAAGATTCTTTTCGAAACGACCATGCTTCAAGTGTGCTGGGAACCAATTGATATTTTCGTTTTGCTCAAGCATTAATTCTTTTTGACCTTGAATATCAAAGAACCAGCTTGGGTGCGCGCGATACATCAATCGGTGACCCGTTCGCGGATTGTGTGGGTATTCGTGGCGAATGTAATCAATCTTCCAAACCACGCCACGCTCTTTCAAGATTTTAGCAAGCGGCTTGTTGAATTCCCAAACATCATTACCAGCAAATTCACCGTTCAAATATTTTCCATATTCATCTAAAACGTGGAAAACTGGAATTCCGTACTCTTTACCGAAGTTAAAGTCTTCTTCACCATATGCTGGCGCCGAGTGAACAATTCCCGTTCCGCTTTCAAGAGAAACGTAATCTGCGCCCCAAACTTTATAAGCATTCTCTTCACCTTCGCCAGAATATTTCGAATCTTCGAAAAGTGGTTCGTAGCTCAAACCAACCAATTCTGAACCATCAATTAAATTAACAATTTCGAAAGGAATCGGTTGCTTCTTCTCATCAACAAAAACTTTTTCGAGCAAATCTTTTGCTAAAATATAGAATTCATCACCAACTTTAACTTTTGCATAAGTGAAATCTGGATTAACAAATAGCCCCATATTTGCCGGCAAAGTCCAAGGAGTTGTTGTCCAGGCGAGCATTGCAGTTTTATCTTTTGAGCCTTCTGCATCTTCGAAATCTTTCAACCAGAATTTCACAAAAACGCTTGGGTCGGTCACAGTTTTATAGGCGTCGTTATCCATTGTAACTTCACTTTTCGAAAGCGGAGTTGCCCATGCTGTGTCATACATCAAAACGCGTTCACCTTCATAAATTTTACCCTTTTCGTAAAGAGTTTTAAACGCCCACCAAACACTTTCCATGAAGTCTTTATCCATTGTTTTGTAGGCATTTTTAAATTCAACCCAACGGCCAATGCGATCAATTGTGTTTTCCCAAAGCGCTGCATTTGAAACCATGCTTTCGCGCGCAGTTGTGATATATTCGGCGAGCGAAATTTTTTCACCAACTTCGTGCCGAGAAGTGATACCGAGCTTTTTCTCAACAAAGTTTTCGGCTGGCAAACCGTGTGTATCCCAACCCCAACGGCGTTCAACTCGCTTACCTTTCATTGTTTGGTAGCGCGGAACGGCATCTTTTACGATTGAACTAAGCAGCGTTCCGTGGTGCGGCACACCAGTAATGAATGGAGGGCCGTCATAAAACACAAAAGCGTTATCTTCGCTACGGTTTTCGACTGATTGCTCGAAAGTTTTTTCTGCTTTCCAGCGCGCCAAAACATCGGCTTCGTATTCTTTTGCTCGTCTTCTTGAGTTTGCTTGAAATTTCATTACTTATTTCCTTTCGCTCTATTATGTGATTTACATAGCATTTCGCAATTCTCTATTGAGGTCGCACCGCCCTTGCTCCAAGCACTAACATGATCGGCGTCCATTTCATTCAGCTTCCAGATTTTTGCCTTGTTAGCATCATGGCCGATTGCGCAATAAGAGCAGTTTGATATACCTTTTTCTTCTGCAATTTTGGTCTGCTTTTTATAAACAGCTTGTTTAGTAGCATCATCAAACACCCTAACTTCAAGCAGTTTCGTATCACCTAGATCACCTTTCTGTCCAGAATATAACCCCAAAACATACTCAAATATTCCCTTACGACTTTTTACAAACGGGTCGCCATACAGATCACTAACTTTTGCGGAAATTTGGTCAGAGTTATAAGAAAACTTGTGATATTCTTCATATAACCTTCCCCATTCTAGACCGCGCATCTCTTTCTCAACTTGATTAAAGGTATTTGATACCCAGTTTATCACCGTATTAAAATAAGTTTGCACCTCCGCAATAGAATTATTAAGCCTATGTTGAGACATATATTCTGAAATTGTTGTATTATTAACTGCCGCAATCCACCTCAGCGCCACACGCCAAAAGTCTTGCCGCTTAGCATCGCCATTAATATATGCACTCCACTTGATAATATTTACGTTTCCAGAGTTTGAAAAAGTTTCCTTACCTAATGTCACAAAAGGTCCGGAATAAACAGCATTTAGTAGTTCCTGCTCATTAAGCGGTACACCAACAATATTAATCGTCTTAAACCATTCCTTGATTTCACTCTCCGTACCTTCACACTCATACACCAAAAGCTCTGTCTCCAATATCTTCTGTCGCAAATCCTGTGGTAAAGAAGACTTAAAATCCGTAGGGTTACCATTGTATATAATCGGGAAGCGGCCCTCTATAAACCGACCAATTGATGTAATTCGCTGCTGTCCGTCCAGAACCTCCAAACTACCATCCTCTAATTTATTAAAATAAATTAGACCAATCGGGTAGCCTTTTAATATAGATTCAATAACAGCCACATCTTTTTTACCATCAGCATAAATGTAATTACGCTGATACTCTGGTTGAATTGTCAGCTTGCCGTTTAAGCCAAACAAACCCTTACCTTCAAACTCGTTATAGATAAAGCCTTTAACAACCTCAGCAATAGTGTATTTTTTTAGATTAGCAATCATTTTTTCCTAACTCCCCTAACGCCTGAATCTTTTTAATACCTTCCTTGTCAAGCGTCTTTATACCCATTAAATTTAACATTGCCTCTATAGATTCTACGTCTTCTTTTGATGGTAGTTTACTTTTATTCAGCTGATTTTCCAGCTCAGTTTTTAGTAGCTCAATCGTTTTTACTGCACTCTCATACTTTTCTAAAATTTCATTATAAGCTGCTTCATCATATGTTTTTTTCTCTTTATATTTTGCTAAGCTTCCTTTAGCCTCTGCTATTAGCTCCCCTACTCCAGAAAGATTAAGCTCCATCTTTGGCTCCATTTTTGACTCCTTTTTTTTACACTTAATTAATATCCTAAAATACAATCTTTTACCTTCAATATACAGTCCGTCATATTTCTCTTGATTCGGTATTCTTATGGCAGATAAAGATTCTCTTATGGGCTCTCTCGATCACCGGTTGAGATACTCTGCTCCTTTCCTGCGTCTAATCAATATTCTGAAATACGGCGTTTTTCCATTGATAGCCAGGTCTTTTTCATCATCTCCATGCCTGAATTTAATAATCTCAAACTGATCTGGGTTATACTTACCTAAAAACGTAATTGGCACACCCATAACACCTTCATAATCACTTGGTATAGTATCCACAAATGAAACCTCAATTGCATTATAGTTGTCATATTTTTTATAGCACAAATCACTATTTATAACTTTCTTGTTAAACTTATTATTTTCCGCCATAGTCATCAACTGTAACTTCTGATGACGCTTACCGTGATCCAGATTAGTAAACCACGCTGAACTCCCTACAGTCTGATACCTTTGCCCATTTTCATCATAACGTTGACCTGTTTTTTGCGGCATACTCTCTGGTATTTTGAACCACATTGATCCAACGCCACTTCTTGTCACCCCTAACCACATCTTATTTTCCTTAATCTTTGGAAAAATTTCCTTGTAAGTAATGGCGTTCATATTGCCGATAATCAAAAACTTCTTATCGTGCTCAAACAATTGTGCTACATATTCACGAAATAGCGAGAACGGTGGATTAGTCACCACGATATCAGCTTGTTTCAGTAATTCTATACATTCTTTTGAACGAAAATCGCCCGGCGGGAAATCATCATCACCTTTCAGCGGCTTGCCGCCACCATTAGCCTGAATAATTTTTTTAATATCCTCTAGGTCGTATACGCCGTCACCATTTTCGTCGGATATCTCAGTAATTTCGATTACTCGACCTTTTATCTTGCCATCTTCAGTTGTCTTGTTGGTTTGCGGTGCAGATTTCTTAACTGATGAAATCTCTTTGTCTGGCATGTCTGGTAAAAGTGAAATCTGTAACTCAGTTCCCGCTACTGGCGAGTTAAAGTAACTGGTAGCAACCAACTTTTTGATTCCATAAGTGTTGAATTTATTAGCAAAAAATTTGAAAAAATTACTTTCATAAGGATCATCACAATTAAGATATACAATCTTTCCTCGAAACACATCCGGATTATAATCAATGTATGCTTGAACCTCTTTTTGTATATCTTCATACTGCGTATAAAACTCATCATTTCGAGCTTTTTTTGCTGATGTAAGATTATTATTAGCCACTTTTTACACCTTTCCTAAATTAAAAATCACCTCTTTTAGATTCGAGAACCAAGCAAGCTCGGCGATACCATCTCGATTCCAAAAGAAGTGATTCTTTTAGCCCTTAATTTTAGCTTTTACGGAGCTTTCCCGCCCAGTTCTAATCGGTTAAACCTTTCTTCTGGGAGCTTCGCGGTTGATAGCCGCTCATTTATCAAAATAAAACGCTTTTATAAGCTTATTTTATCAAAATTTAAAGATATTTTCAAGCTTTTGAGCGTTTTAGCTAATAATCCCAAAAACCAGGGTGAATTGAGGATATAAAACTCCAAACATAATCAGGAACAAATAAAAAAAGAGAGGACTTCTTGGTACATGGGGTCTTTACAGCCTGAAGCTGAAGGCAGCCCCACACCCGAAATTATCTAAGTAACCTCCTTTGAACGCTCTGTTACCAGACGTCCTACTGTATCCTCTCCGTATAAATATTAACAAGAATACGACAGAAAATCAATCTAAGCAAAACACGCCAAGCTTCAACTTAGCGTGCGTAATATGCAACTTCGTCAAAAAGTGGGAGTGGCTTACCCCGCCACTGTTGCAATAAACAGCCCTCATCTGTAATTACTAAAATTGTTGGATATTCAACTACATCATAAGCTCGCAAGAAAAACTCATTCCTGCCAGAATCAGGATCCATAACTTCGACTTTTAAGCCCGTTTGCCTTTCGAAATCTTCAATATATTCTCGAACTTCACGGCCATGATCGCTATAATCTTTATAGACTACTACAATTCTCATTTTCACCTCTAACTTTTGCTAAAATATCTTCGAAATCTTCAACCGTTTCGAAACCGTTAAACACACTCGCAAAGCGAATATACGCAACTTTATTCATTTCAAACAAAACCGCTAAAACAGTTTCACCGATCTGGTGCGAAGAAACTTTGTTTGATTTTTGAAGAAGTTCGTTTTCGACGCGATTAATAATTTCCTCAACTTGAAGATCTGAAATAAACTTTCCGATTGAACGAATAATTGAGCTTTTAAGCTTTTCGCGACTAAACTCTTCTCTTCCGCCCTGCGATTTAATAACAATAATCCGCGGTTTTTCAATTCGCTCGTAAGTTGTGAAGCGAGTTCCATCTGGAGCGACTCGGCGACGGCGCACAGATTGGCCGTCGACCGACATTCGACTTTCAAGAACCTTGGTTTCGTCGAGCTTAAATTCCATTAGTCTTCCTTTTTATTGCGTTTTCGGCGGCGCAAAAATGCAGGAACGTCACTTTCGTCTTTTTCTTCGTCTTGAGCCCAAATATTTTTAGTTTCAATATCGCTTGTGAAATCTTCAGCTGAAGATGGCTCTTCTTTTTTAAGCTCCATATCAATTGCGCTAGAAACTTTTTCATCAATTTCTTGAGCATCTGCGTGTTCGTCTTCAAGATTGAAAGTTTTTGAAACAACGTTTTCAAGTGATTCAACTGGAGCTGGTTCGCTATAATCACGATCAAAACCAGTTGCTACAACTGTAATGATTAATTCGTCTTCAAGATCTGGATTCAAAGTTGCACCAAAGATAATGTTTGCATCTGGAGCAACTGCACCTGTGATGATTTCGGCAGCTTCTTGAATTTCGCTCATACTCATATCATAACCACCGGCAACGTTAAACAATACGCCTCGAGCACCTTCAATTGAAACTTCAATCATTGGGCTTTCGATAGCTTGTTCAGCAGCTTTTTGTGCTCGATTATCACCACTTGCACGACCAATTCCCATCAAGGCTGAACCAGCATTACTCATGATTGATTTAACGTCAGCAAAGTCAAGGTTAATCAAACCATGTTCAGTAATAAGTTCTGAGATACCTTGAACTCCTTGGCGAAGAACATCGTCAGCAATTTTGAAAGTCTCAAGAAGAGGAAGGTTGCGATCAACAGTTTGAAGAAGTCTATCGTTAGGAATTGTAATTAAAGTATCAACTGCGGCTGCAAGTTTTTCAATTGCCCAGTCGGCGTTAGTTTTTCGTTTTGCACCTTCAAAAGCGAATGGTCGAGTAGCAACACCAATCGTTAAAATACCCATTTCGCGGGCAATTTCAGCCACAACATGACCAGCACCAGAACCAGTTCCACCACCGGCACCAATAGCAATAAACACCATATCTGCGCCTTCAAGAGCCTCGCGGATCTCTTCGCGCGATTCAAGAGCAGCACTTTCTCCAACGATAGGGTCAGCACCCGCACCCAAGCCGTTTGTTGTTTCACGACCAAGGTGAATTTTTTTATCAGCTTTTGATTTATACAACGCTTGAGCGTCGGTGTTCATTGCAATAAATTCAATGTTGTTTAAGCCAACATCTTTCATTCGGTTAACGGCGCTTCCACCTGCACCACCAATTCCTACAACTTTAATTTTTGCAAAAGTTTCAACTTCATTCGGTTTAATTTCTGGCATTTCTTCTCCTTAATTTACTCCCATTATATCACTTTATCGCTTTTTCTTAAAGAATCTTGCGAAAAATCCAAAGCTCTTAGGCTCAAAACTATCTCGATATTCTTCTCTTCTCAAAACCACATTTCTTGCTTCAATTATCAAGCCAACCGCAGCTGAAAATTCTGGTTTATTCACTTCTTGTGAAACAGTTCTTTCAACGCCGTTTTTACCAATTCGAGTTGCTAACTGTAATTGTTTTCTCGCGTATTCATCGATTCCTTTAAGGTTTGAACCTGCTCCCGCTAGTACAATTCCGTTTGGTAATTGATTTTCGAAACCTGATTTTTTAAGAACTTTTTTAACTTCTTCAAAAATTTCTTCAAGTCGTGCCTCAATAACTTCTTCAATCTCTCGTGTATTAAAGCTATAATGTTCGCGACCATGCTTCACAACAATATCGCCACTCTCTTCTCTTTCGAAAGCAAAACCATGCTTAATTTTTATTTCTTCGGCGACTTCTGGTGAAACTTTCAAGCAAATTGCAAGGTCGTTGGTAATATTGATTCCACCGAGTGGAATAACTTCTATTAATCGCAACGCACCGTCTTCATAAACTGCGACTCCAGTAGTTGAGGCACCAAGATCAACAACTGCAACACCGTTTTCTTTTTGATTGTCTGTCAACAATGCTCGAGAAGAAGCCAAAACACTTGGAACATAAAGTTCTGGATCAAGGTCTAATCTTGCAGCGGTATTTCTTAAGTTATCTATATTCGAATCTAACGCCGAAATAGCACTACCATGAACCTCTAAGCGAACGCCTTCCATCCCATAAGGATCAACTAAGCCTTCTTGATTGTCGAGATTATAATAGTATGGAATAAATTCCAGAACTCGATGATTTGCTGGGATTTTACCAATTGTGGCAACCTCTTCAACTCGCTGAAGATCTTCTTCGTCTACAATTCCGTCTGGTGAATTAATTGCAATCATTCCGTCAGTATTTGTGCTTAAAATATGTGCACCATTGACGCTAAATATAGCACTACTACTTTCATAGCCAGCCATTCTTTCTGCTTGAAGCAAAGCCTTATCTAAAGCTTGATAAACGCTTTGAGCGTTAGTTATCACCCCTTTTTTCATTCCGTTATTTTCTGCGGAGCCAACACCGATAACATTTGGCATTCCTTCTTTATCAAAGTTCGCAATAATAACACGAACTTTTGAAGTTCCAATATCTACTCCTACCACATTTCGAGAATTCTCATTCATAGTTCCATTATACCGTTAATGCTAATTTTTATCAAGTACGAAAATAGCAAATAAGAAAAAAACACCCTCGCAGTGATTAGGTGTTCTTTTGGAAAATAATTTCTGGTGCTGGGAGAAAGATTCGAACTTTCGAAGGCATCTGCCGACAGATTTACAGTCTGTTGTGTTTGACCGCTTCACTATCCCAGCTCTTTAACTTGTATTAAAAAATACTTGGAGCCACCTTTCGGATTCGAACCGAAGGCCTGCTGTTTACAAAACAGCTGCTCTAACCAGCTGAGCTAAGGTGGCATATCACCAAGTACGTTTCTAATTATACACGAGCCTTTTCAAAAATGCAAGTACTTTTTTGATTTATTTTTTCAAAATTTCTATTGTTGAATCTACGATCTGGAAATCTGGCAAAAAACTCGAAATTTTTCTTCGAATTTCTACATTTTTCGAAAAATCATTCACGATAATCTGCGCAGTAAAAACATGTTCTTCCCCGTCAAGACTCCAAAAATGCACATTCTTAATAGACACAACACCTTCAATTGCTAAAATATTCTTTTTAATATTATTTAAATCTTTTACATTGGGCACTCGCTGAAGTAAAATCTTTAAAGCATCCCAAGCGTTCATAATCGCACCGCAAGAAATAAATAACAGGATAAACAAACTCGCAATTCTATCGAGAATCGCAAGACCTGAAAACGAAATTAAAATAGATGTAAGAAGGGTTAAAACCCAGCCAAAAAGATCCTCGAATAGATGAAGCGAAACTGTTTTATCGAGAATATTCTTCGAACCGTGAAGTCGAAGGGCTGCAAACAGGTTAACTAAAATCCCAATAACTGAAACCACCATTAACCCCGGAACATTCACATGCGCATGATTATGCGGATTAATAAATTCATAATATAGGGTCCTCGCCATCATATACGAAAGACCCAGCATAACGAAAGAATTCAAAACAGCGCCCAAAACCGACAAGCGCTTATATCCGTAGCTCATAATTGAAGTGGGTTTTTTATCGCTAAACTTACTCAAAACTAGCGTAAATGTTAACAAAATAGCATCGCCTAAATCATGGATTGCATCTGCCGAAATTGCTGCGGAACCCAGAAACATCCCTAAAAAGAATTCAGCGATTGAAAACCCTAAATTTAAACCGATCGCCAACGGAAGATCGCTTGCGTGTACATGACTGTGCGAATGCCCAAAATGTTCATTCAATTGATGTTCGCGAGTATCTTTGCTAGCTCTTAAAAGCCCACTTTTTTTCATTTTTCTATAAAACTACTCTAAAGTTAGAATTTCTGCACCGTCTTTAGTAACTAAAATCGTATGTTCAAAATGTGCTGAAAGCGAGCCATCGCGCATTAAAACATCCCATTCGCTGTCTGTTCCATTGAAAACAACATCACCTTTTCCAAGCGAAGTCATAGGTTCGATACAGAAAGTGTCACCTTCTTGAAAAACAACACCTTGACCAGCATGCCCATAATTTGGAACTTCTGGATCCATGTGCATTTTAACACCAATTCCATGACCAACCAAATCCCGAACATTGCCGAGTTTTGATTTTTTAAGTGATTTTTCAACTGCGGCCCCAATATCACCAGTTTTTACACCAGGTTTAACAACTGAAATTCCGACAGCGAGTGCTTTTTTTGTGTCATTCAAAAGATGTTTTACTGCACCTTTTGGCTCTTCACCCACAACAGTTGTCGTAGCAGAGTCAACCATCATACCTTTATATTGAATCACCATATCATATTTTACAACATCACCTTTTTCGAAAGGAATATCATTCGGTGCACCATGAACAACACAATCATTTAAAGAAATACAAACCACGCCCGGAAAATTAACTTCAGGTGTTAGATATGCAGATTTTGCTCCGTATTCTTTAATTTTTTTACGCGCAAAAGCATCGACTTCAAGACCAGTTATACCAACTTTCGAAAATTCAGTCAATTCGCGCAAAATTCGCGCAAGGATTTTTCCACCTTCGCGCATTGCTTGAAGTTGTTCTTCGGTTTTATTACCTGTAATTAAATTCCGCATGCTTCGATTTCCTCCATAATTCGGTCGTGAACTTGACCAACAGTTCCAGTTCCATCAATATGCGCGATAACCACGCCGTTTTCGTTAAAGTAGTTTAAAACTGGGTACATTTCTTTTCGATAAATTCGAAGTCGCTCATCGATAACTTCTGGAGTATCATCAAGACGACCACGAATTGCAAGACGACGCATTAGTTCGCTTCGTGGCACTTCTAAAACAATTACGAGGTCAACGTTGCGCCCATGATTTTGTTTATTTTCAATTAGCCATTTCGCCTGAGCAAGTTGACGTGGGTAACCATCAAGAATTACCTGTTTAACTTTTCCGTTATTTGCTCGGCCTAAAGCTTCACCCATAACGCGATTCACAATTTCTGGATCAACCAATTGACCCGTGCTCATTTGTGCAAGAAGTTCAGGGTCTTTGCTATCACGCAAAAGTTGACCAGCACCAAGCCAGCGCCAATCATTTCTTGCGGCTAACAAATTTCCTTGAACACTTTTACCAGCACCCGCTGGACCAAAAAATACGATCATTAAATTCCTTTTGTTTTTAAATTATGTACTTTTATATTATAGCACAAAAAAATAAAAATACTAAAATTCTTCACAATAATAGTCGCTCGCTTCAAGATGAATTGCAACCATTGATTTATTAGGATTAAATCGAGGATATTCGCCCTCACACGATTTATACATCTCGCAAGAACTATCTAAAACTATCTGAAACTATCTGAAGCCTACCAACATAATCCTCACCTGAAGTTTCCCATTCACCAGAGTTATTCTTAGTGAAAGAATAGCCTTTATATTCATCACTAAATTTTAATTGATGACCACTATTTGAGCAATAAGTTTTAATCATTGCAACAGTTCTGGCGACCGAATCTTTTCTGGATCTATCTCGAATAGACCTCTGCAAAACTGGCAAAGCCAAGAAAACCGCAAGAAATATCAGCCCAGTAATCGCAAGAACCAAAACAACTTCAATAATCGTAAATCCTTCATAAAGTTTATGCTTTTTCATAGCCCCCCATTATAGCCGACCCCCTAAAAGTCAAATTGATTTTTCAAAAAACTATTTGACTTTTATTATCAAATTCATATATAATGTTCATTAGCTTACGAGCGCTGTTTTAGCGCTCTTTTATTAAAAAGGAGATTCTCTATGAGCATTTTTCAAAAAATTGTCACTATTTTATATAAAATAGATTATGATAGTAGTTTCAAAGTTTTTCCTACTAAATTAAAAAAATATAGCACATCAAATAAAGAATACACTATAAAAGATTTGAATTCTTTCTACATTAACTATTTCGAAAAAGACTATCCTAAGCCTTTCTCAAAAGAAGAAATTTGTATAATTTACGAGATTGCTAAGAATTTTATAATAGAGATTCGAGACAAACCAGATAAAAACTTAGTTAACTTCTCAAGAAAATTATCTATATTGTTCGCTCAAGATTTCAGAACAAAAGAAATAGGCTTTGATATTCAGGAATATTCTGATTATTTTATAGCTATATCACTAAAAGAAAGAGAGAAGCTCGCAAATAAGCTTATTTCCGACTGGGAAATTTAAAAACGACCCTTGCATTAAGGTCGTTTTTTAATATTAATTCAATTCTTCTTTTACAATTTTAGCCAAAACCGCACCATCGGCAGAATTACCAAATTTTGCTTTCATTTTGCCAATAATTGCGCCCATTTGCTTGACCGAAACTTCACCCATTACTGAAATTTCAGCTTTTACAGCTGCGCGAATTTCATCTTCGCTCGCCATTTCTGGCAAATATTTCGAAAGAATTTCGGCTTCTTTTAGTTCATTTTCGGCACGTTCTTCATCTAATAAACCGGCCGCTTCTTTGCGTTTTTTTACTTCTCGCGCAACTAGCGTTTCAATTTCATCATTGTTTAAACCTTCTTCGCGCTTGCCAAGTTTTACTTCTTCATCCAAAATTGAAGCTTTTAGACCTCGCAAAACTGTAGTTTCGAAAGCATTTCGCGCAAGCATTGCAGTTTTTAAATCGGCGTTAATTTGTTCTTTTAGCATTTTCCTCCTTTAAAAATAAAATCCAGCCTCTCGACTGGAATTTATCTGTTTTTTAGCGAATACCAAGTCGCATTTTTTGTGCTTTTTCAGCACGGCGTTGATTTCGAACGATTGCTTTTTTGCGTCGTTCAACCTTGCTTAGAGGCTTTGAAAATCGCATTGATGCTTTAGCTTCGCTCAAAACTCCACTTTGTAGAACTTTTCGATTAAAGCGACGAATGATATTTTCGTTAGCTTCTTTCTGGTCTTTCCTTGTTACACTAATACTCATACTGATTACTATTTTACCAAAGTTTTTCTAAAAAAGCAAGAAAAAAATAAAATCGCCCAATTTTGAACGATTTTACGAAAATAGAAACTAAATGTCTTATTAATTTTTTATAAAAGCCTATATCAAATCTTCATAGATTTTTTTAAGTTGTGCGCCAATTTTCTCAAGACTTTTACTTTTTGCAACTTCATAACCTTTTTCAATTGTTGAATTAATTTCACCACTCAAATATTTTTCAATCGCTTCTGTAAATTCTTCATTATTTTTACCCATAAAACAATTTTCATTTTTCGAAAGCCAAGAATCATACACACCAATATTTCGAACCAACACCTGGCATTTCGCTGCCAAAGCTTCAAGAACAACAATCCCTTCAGTTTCTTCATAACTCGGGAAAAAGAACATATCTGCGCCCGTAAATGCGCCTTGAATAATTTCGCCCGAAATATAACCTGGCAAAATTACATTTTCAGGTTTTTTTCGAATCGCTTTTTTCACATGTTCAGTCAGCGCCGCAGCTGGCGTGTGGCCAAACCAAATAAATTTCACCTCTGGAAAATCACGAGCCACCGCCATAAAATCTGGCAAACCTTTTCGCTCAAAATAATGACCAACCGAAATTACAACTTTTTCGTCTTTTTTGAGTTTAAAATATTCTCGAAAAGCTTTGATTTTTTCTGGATTTTTCGAAAATTGCGAAAGATCTATTCCATTCGAGATTGGGATAATTGGCGCTTTCAAATTATATTTCAAAAGCAAATCACGCGAATATTTGGTTGGTGTTAAGATTACATCAGCGGTGTTATAGCACTTCACGAGCCACTTTTTAAAAGCTGGCGCCGCAAGATTCGAAAGCGCAAATGAATTTCGAAAATCCTCCTCAGTGGAATGTGCATGAAAAACCACTTTTTTACCATTCTTGCGAGCCTTTTTTGCTAACAGATAAGATTTTGGATTAATAGTATTTAGATGAATTATATCAAAATCTTCAGATGAGTCGGTAGTAAAATCTACGCCGGCTAATTTTAACGCAGCTTCTTGGTGCTTCATTGCGCGACCAACTCCACTTTTTGCGAATATTTTTTCGTCATCTCTAAATAATAAAACTTTCATTATTTCCTCCTCTTTAAATGCAAAATTTGACCTTCAACATTTTTTTGACCCTGCCATTCATTTAAACCTAGTGAAAAAATCACGTCAACTTTTTCGTCTATTTCGGCAAAAAAATCTTTTGGTGCATTAAATTTTAACATTTTGATTTCACGCTCGCCATCACTTAAAGTTATTTTCAGATGCTGATTTTTATCGCCCATTTCTTGGCGTGCAATTACGCAAGCATTCTTAATTTCGAAAGTTGGCTCTTCATTCCCATTTCCAAAAGGCTCAAGAAGCGAAATTTTCTCAAAAAGTTCTAATGAAATTGGCGAAAAATCTTCAAGCTGAACATCCACTTTTGGCAAAAGCTTTTCGAGCTGGTTTTTTAATTTTAATGAATCATAAAAATCGTTCACGCTTTTTCGAAAATCATCAATTTTTAAAGTTGGCAAAGTTACGCCCGCGGCCGCATCGTGACCACCGCCTTTAATAATAATTTCGCTTGCATTTTGCACTGCTTGACTCGCTGAAAAATCACCAAAACTACGCGCCGAACCCTTTGCTATATCACCCTCAATCGAAATCACAAAAACTGGTTTTTTAAAACGTTCAAGCAATCCGCTCGCCACAATTCCAATAATTCCATCGTTAAAACTTTCATCAGCTACAACCAAAACCTTATCATTTTTAAAATCTTCGGCTTTTTGAATTGCAATTTCAAGCGCTTCATGTTGAATTTTACGGCGCTTTTTATTTAAATCATCGAGATTTTTGGCTTTTTCGAAAGCAACAAAAGAGTCTTTTTCAAGCATTAAATCTAATGCCTTTTCGGCAGTTTCAAGCCGACCAGCCGAATTGATTCGTGGGCCAATAATAAAGCCAAGTGTTGAACTTTTCGGCTCTTTCACGCCAGCTAATGCAAGCATTGATTTCAAACCAGCTCGGCGTGTTTTCGAAAGAACTTTTAGCCCCCAAAAAGTGTTTTGGCGATTCTCGACCGTTTGTTTCATGATGTCGCAAACGGTGCCAAGCGCCACCATGTCAAGTAGCCACTTTTCTTGGCCAACAGGAAAGCCCTCGAGTTTGGTTTGAAGCGCTTGAACCAATTTAAACGCCACTCCAACGCCGGCAAAATTTTCAGCCTGCGGATATTTGTTTTCTTTTCTGCGCGGATTTACAACCGCAACTGCATTTGGTTGAACTTCGGCAATGTTATGGTGATCCGTTACGATTGTATCGATCCCAAAACCTTTTGCAAAATCAATTTCAGCGTGATTTAAACTTCCGCAGTCAACCGTTAAAATTAAGTTCGTTCCTCGATCCGCAAGAACTCTCACGCCACGCTCGTTCATTCCGTAGCCATCTTTAAAACGATCGGGTAAGAAATAATCCACATTTTTAAAACCGAATTTTTCGAAAGCTGTCAAAATCACTGTTGAAGCCGAAACACCATCAACATCATAATCGCCATAAACTGTAATTTTTTCTTGTTTTTTGTGGGCAACAAGTAATCGCTTAACCGCTTTTTCCATATCCGGCAACAAAAAAGGATCGTGCTGGTTGTCATAATTCGGATTCAGAAAAGCTTCACGATTCTCTTTTGAAATTCCACGATTCTTTAAAATTTGCTCAAAAATTTGTTCAACCGTCATTCGCGAACTCTATCTTTTAACAGACCTCTCGATATAATTGTTTGAACGCGCAACACTGTTTTGCTCGCGAACTTTCACTACGATAGACTGCAATTCCGAGAAAAACAAAAAATTCGTATTTGCAAAATAAGTATAGGTATTTTTCTTCTTTTCCCTAAATAAAAATCCGGCTTTTTCAAGCTTGGCAAGTTCGCGTTGAATATTTCCTGGATCTTCTTTTAAAAGTTTGGCAAGGCCACGAGAGTGCATTTTAATAACTGGATACGTAACAAAAAATACGACAATTTTTCGCTTAACTCGTGATGTAATAAAAATATCTAAATCTACCATATCCTCACCTTTTCGTATTTCTATTTTACAAAATTTTAGCTTTTTTCGCAAGCTATATTTATTTTATTTTTTAAACTTTTTGATGTAAAATAAAGATATATGGATTTTTATTTTGAAGTTGCACCGTTAAAAATTGTTCGCGCTAATAGCGAAGTTTTTACTTATGCCTCAAAAGAAAAACTCGAAACTGGCCAAATTGTACAAATTCCCGTTGGTAAAAAAAATATGTTTGGTGTGGTTTTCAAAGAAGTCAAAAAACCAGATTTCGAAACTCGCGAGATTCTAAAAATAGTCGAAAAAACGCCAATTCCAAAACATTTAATTGAGCTTTCAAAATGGATGAGCCAATACTACGCAACACCTCTTTCGCAAGTTTTGAGCGGAATTTTACCAGCCGGTTTGGGCAAGAATCGCCGTTCTTCAAAAAAAGAAAAAATCAAATTAACAGATGAAGAAGAGAGCTGTTCAAATTTTTTATACACAAACCAACAGCAAAACGCAATCAAAAAACTTGATAAAATTCACTCCGGAACAGTTCTTCTTCATGGAATTACCGGATCGGGAAAAACTTCAATTTATATAAATCAAACCGAAAAAATTTTAGCCAACCAGCAATCCGCAATAATTTTAGTTCCCGAAATCGCATTAACTTCACAGCTGGTTTTAAATTTCGAAAAACATTTTAGCAATATTAAAATTATTCACTCACACCAAACCGAAGCCGAACGACATAAAACTTGGTTAAAAATTTTGAACGACCCCGAACCGCAAGTTATTATTGGTGCGCGCTCTGCCCTTTTTGCGCCCGTAAAAAACTTAGGGCTGATTGTAATTGATGAATGTCACGAGCCAAGTTTCAAACAAGATCAAACACCAAAATATTCTGCTTTGCGCGCAAGCAGCTTTTTAGCTTCGAATTTTAATTTTAAAGCAATTTTTGGCTCTGCAACGCCGCTAATTGAAGATTATTTCTTAGCCGAATTATCTAAAAAAAATGGCGGAAACGAAATTATTAAACTAACCGAACTCGCCAAAAAAGAAGCTCAACCAGCAAAAATTGAACTAGTTGATTTAACAAAAAAAGATTCGAAAAACCACCGCTTTTTTTCGAAAAAAATGCTCGCCGAAATGGAGCAAACTTTAAGCGAAAATAAACAGGTTTTAATTTATCACAACCGTCGTGGTTCGGCCAGTATTACACTTTGTCATAATTGCGGATGGATGGCGCTTTGTCCAAATTGTTTTGTTCCGCTAACTCTACACGCCGATAAATTTCAATTGTCATGTCATATTTGTGGACACAAAGAACGCCCACCAATTTCTTGTCCAGATTGCGGTGAAGCAGAAATTATCCATAAGGGAATCGGCACAAAAGCAATCGAAGAAGAAATTCGAAAACTCTTTCCGCAGAAAAAAGTTGCACGCTTCGATGCAGATAGCGACAAAAATGAAACCGTCGAAAAGCTCTACAATGAAATTCGCAACGGTGAAATTGATATTATTATTGGTACCCAAGTTATTGCAAAAGGCCTAGATTTACCAAAATTAAAAACCGTTTGCGTAGTTCAGGCTGATGCAGGATTAGCTTTGCCTGATTTTACTTCGAGCGAACGAAATTTTCAGTTAATTTCGCAAGTGATTGGTCGGGTTGGGCGACATTCTAACGAATCAAATGTAATTATTCAAACTTATCAACCTGAGGCTCCGTCGATTCAATTTGGCTTAAATCAAGATTACACCGGATTTTATAATTTCGAAATTAAAAATCGCCAAAAACAAAACTACCCGCCTTTTGTGTATCTGTTAAAATTAACCTGCGTATATAAAACCGAGATTTCAGCCGTGCAAAATTCGCAGAAAGAAGCGCGCGAGATTCGCAAAAAATTTTCGAAAGATGTACAAATTTTTGGTCCAACACCTGCTTTTTATGAACGCGTGGGTGAAACTTATCGTTGGCAAATTGTAGTTAAAAGCAAAAAACGCGCACCTCTTTTAGAGATTGCACGCGAATTTCAAGGCAAGCCACAGTGGCGAGTTGATTTAGACCCACCGGGATTGATTTAATTATCTTTTT
>QWCT01000742.1_pt1 | contig 21173 bp, 16 predicted proteins | sample 1972681 | NCBI WGS metagenome assembly QWCT01 (sample SAMN09866701, study PRJNA288562) | Human oral metagenome isolate pre3_saliva, whole genome shotgun sequencing... | isolation source: mouth | host: Homo sapiens | place: USA: California | reverse complement strand
GAGAGGATCTCCAGCATGCCAACCACAGGCGACATTAGCACTTGTAACGTGATTCAATACTTCACTATCCATGCCTAATGTGTAATTACCAAAACTTTCACCTAAATCACTGTTTAAATCTACATAATGTGACATACACACTCTCCTCTCCACTTCATGAAACTTTTAAATTCTATAGAATTCATAAATATTGATATGATTATACTAAATTTATAGATGTTTTACCAATGATTTTTATCATACTTAGAAAATAATTTTATAAAAAGAAAAAGGCACTCGATGTTCATCAAGTGCCTTTGACAGCTAGAAGGTTCTAATATTATTTATTGTCTTCTGTTGTTTTATTTTCATCTGTAGTTGTATGATCTTCTTCTGCTTTCACGGAATCATCTGCTACTTTTTCAGTAATGACGATGTGACCGTCCTTTACATCAGCAAGTAAGTGTTTTACATCGATGTTATCTAAGTAGAAGTCAGTAACATTATCACGGATTTCAGTTTCTACAACACGGCGTAATGGACGAGCGCCCATAGCTTTGTCATAGCCTTGCTCCATCAATAAGCCTTTAGCTTCTTCAGTTACATCTAAAGTAATACCTTTCTTAGCTAATGTTTTATTAACTTGATTCAACATTAAGTCTACGATTTTTTTCAAGTCGTCTTTGCTTAAGTGATTGAATTCAATAACACCATTGAAGCGGTTCAAGAATTCTGGGCGGAAGTATGGTGCAATACGTTCCATGATATCAGTTTTGCTTTCATCTTGAGCATCAGCACCAAAACCAAAGCCTGCATTGGATGTAGCAATGATAACTGTGTTTTTGAAGTTTACTGTATTACCTTGACCATCTGTTAAGCGACCGTCATCCAATACTTGTAAAAGCAATGTAATAACTTGAGGATCTGCTTTTTCGATTTCATCGAAAAGAACGATAGAGTATGGATTACGACGAACGCGTTCAGTCAATGTGTTGGAGTTATCTTCATAACCTACATAACCTGCTGTAGCACCAATCAATTTGGATACAGCTGTGCGATCGCTGTACTCGGACATGTCGAGGCGGATGATAGCATCTTTATTACCGAACATATCGATAGCTAATTGTTTAGCCAATTCAGTTTTACCTACACCAGTAGGACCTACAAACAAGAAGCTACCAATTGGACGGTTGCCTTCGTCAAAGCCCGCACGGTTACGACGGATAGCTCGAGATACAGCCTCAACAGCTTTATCTTGACCGATTACATGAGCTTCCAGGCGAGATTTCATATCTTTTAAGCGTTCAATATCAGATGCGCCCATTTGAGATACAGGGATACCTGTCATTCGTTCAACAGCTTCTGCTACGTCGTTCACTTGAGCTACTACTTTTTGGTTTTCTGTATGGTTATCAAGCTCTGCTTGTAATTTTTGAATACGCATTTTTTCGTTAATAGCGGATTCATAATCTTCTTTTTGAGCATATTCCTCTTGTTTTGCTTTTGCATCCGCAATATCTGCTTCTAATGTTTTAATATCTGTTACAGGATGTTGAGATGCCAAGTGCGCTGCAGTTACGTCGATCAAGTCGATTGCTTTATCTGGCAAACTGCGTTGAGGAATGTATTGTACGGAATAATCTACCGCTGCTTTCAACACAGCATCAGGTAATTCAATATTATGATGCGCTTCATATAATGGACGAATACCTTGCAAGATTTTGAAAGTATCTTCTGCAGATGGTGCGTTTACTTTTACTTCATTGAAACGACGAGCCAAAGCAGCGTTTTTCATAATTGTATTACGGTATTCATCTTGTGTTGTAGCACCGATTACGGATAATTCACCACGAGAAAGAGCCGGTTTCAAGATATCTGCTAAACCTTTAGAACCTTGACCATCACCAGTGGAACCAGCACCTAAGATTTGGTGGATTTCGTCGAAGAACAAGATGATATTGCCAGCGGCTTTTACCTCTTTAATAAGGTTTTGAATGTTTTCTTCGAAAGAACCACGGTATTGAGTGCCTGCTTCTAAGCCAGAAATATCGATAGAGATGATTTCTTTATTTCTAATAGCAGCTGGTACATCACCATTTACAATAGCTTGTGCCAAGCCTTCTACTACAGCAGTTTTACCTACACCCGCATCACCTACGAGTACTGGATTGTTTTTAGTACGACGTGCTAAGATTTCTGCTGTTTCTTGAATTTCTTTATTACGACCAATTACAGGATCGAGTTTGCCGTCACGAGCTTGGTCAGTCAAGTTAGTACCTAAACGAGCAAGGATACCATCTTGTTTAATTTTACCTTGTTGTGCAGCTTGAGCTGCTTGCATTTCTTCATTAGATGGTAAACGACCAGTTTGACGATAGTAAGCAAACTCCTCAGGAGTTACTTCACGACCATTAATTTTATAACTGCGTCGCTCTGTGGAATAACCACCCATATTACCCATCAATTGATTAAATAAGTCATTCATGCTGCTAAATTCATTACCAAAATTATTAAAGTTGTTGTTCATATATATAACCCCCTCATACATCATTGAGTTTAACTATTTGACTAATACTATTTTCACTAGGTTTCTTAACCCTGTGACATAATAATAACTCGATAAAGTCAAAAAGTCAATAAGTCAAAAAGAAAATTTTTGATTATTTTTTGACTTTTTATTTGATCAATATATTTTAATAGCAAAAACATAGATAAACACTGGGTTTATAGGAGATCATGAAATTTAAACTTTTGAGTTATTTGTTGCAAATATAAAAAAGACCATTCAAAGAATGATCTTTTTATTAATGAAATATGTTTTTACTTTTTATACTCGGCTCTAAACCCATCCCGAAGCACAGCATAATGTAATAAATTTCTTATAAATGTCTGCACAGCAGGATCTTTCCACTCTAGCAAACAAGAGTTATTTAAACGTCCAAGATATATTTCATTATCATGAACAAGCTCAGGAGCACGATCCTTAACATACGCAATGACATCAGCTCTTTTAGCCGCACCACCTTTACCTCTTGTTAAAGAACCATTATGTGTAACGTCCACTATATTAGTAATCGGGTTATATCTACAACATCTATCTAAATTTAATTGAAGCGAATGATGTCTTGATTCTTGATTTGTGATAGATACATTTAATTGAGTGGTACCAGTACGATTACCCCAATGCGGGTCATTCTCTGTATGTGCTGTGGCACATATACTAATACCTAACACTTGGTCTCTATCAAGATGATCTTTTGCAATAAACATGTGTGACCAAGTTTGATAGTTACCACCACCACTATTACCAAAGTGTGGCATACTTACATGACAATCCTCTGTTACACCTAGTTTTTTTAATACAGCATTATTTTTTATTTCCTTATGCAGAATCAAATTAAGCAAATTTAAGGCAAAACCTTTGATATACTGAGGCGTATATTCACTAATATCACAATTTTCAGCAAATGCCTCATGAAATTCATCGGACATAAGCTCCTCATAACTATATTCTACAAAAGGCTCTTCCTCAGTAATTGAAATTTCAGCGCTCAAAAGTTCTTCAAAAGAAGGAATATCTTTAACTTCAAAATATTCTCCATCATTATAAATATATACAACAGCCTCTACACCGTTAACAAGCATAATATACTCTGCGTTAAGTATTTCTCTATATCCTGAAGCCTGCTTAAACACCTCATCACCCAGTACGTTAATGTAAGGGGCCTTACACTCTATAATCATTAGTACATCTGTACACTCATCATCACGATAAACAACAATGTCTGCCCTTCCACGTGCCCCCTTTTTAGTATGCGCCATAGACTCTTCTACAAAAATCCTATTAACAGGTATCCCTAACTGTTGTTGTAAGTATACAATTGTTTTTTGGCGGACACACTCCTCTGGAGTTGCAGCCAATAAAAAACTACGTATCGAATCATATATGCAATCGCCATCCCGTTGAAATTTTTCAAGCTCTATATTATCAAAAATTTCTTCTATATACTTCATTTGTATTTTCGCTCCCAACTATTAACAACTTTTCTCTATTTAATAATTATATCTTTCTAGATATTATTTTCTTTTATATTTTCTTTTATACTTTTTACGTACTTCATCTCTAAGCACAGCATAATGAAATAAGTTTTTTATAAAATTTTGCACATCCGGCTGATTCCATTCTAATAATCGAGAGTTATCTACAGAGCCAAGATAGATTTCCTCATCACGAATTAAGTCAGGAGCATTATCCTTTACATAATCAACAACCGTAAATTTACTTATAGAGCCCCCTCTTCCTGTTGATAGTGTTCCATTATGTGTAATAACGATTTTATTAGTACGATAGTCATACTCACAATATTTATCCATATCTAATTGCAGTGAATGATGTCGTCTTTCCCTATTCATAATTGACACGTTTAATTGTGTATTGTATTTACCAAAGAGACTAAGGCCAAAAATTTGATCTTTGTTCTTTCTATCTTTTGCAATAAACAAACGGGTCTTAATCTGATAATTATAACCGGCACCGTTACCAAATCTAGTTCGGCCAGTTCCTCTATCCTCAAAAACACCTAATGCCTCTAAAATTGATTTTTCACTAATAGACTTAAGTAAAATGAGGTTTAAAAAATTTAGTGCAAAAGATTTAATAGCTTTTGGTGTTTCACATCCAACATATACTTGAGTAAACTTCTCCTGTAACTCATAAGACATAATTTCTTCAAAGCTATATGGCTCAAGCGCAATATTATCAGTAAAGGCGACCTTTGATTCTAAAAGAGCTTTATATGAAGAAATATCTACAAGCTCTAAGTTTTTCCTATCTTGGTATTTATACATAATAATATTACAACCATTAACAAGCATAATATAGTCAGCTTTAAGTATCTTTCTATAGCTTTCAGCCTGCTCTAGCACTACATCACATGACACATCGACATCAGGTGCTTTACACTCAATTACCATTAATGGATTCTTTTTTTCATCATCTCGATAAACAACAATATCAGCTCGACCTTTTGCCCCTTTTTTAACATGTGTCATAGTTTCTTCTACCCGAAGTCTATTAAGTGGAACACCTAAGTGAGTAGTTAAAAATTCAATTGTTTTTTGTCGCACTTCTTCCTCAGGTGTTTTAGGTACAAAATATTTACGTACTGGATCAAAATAAGATGTTGAACTTGGTCTATATTTATCTAACTTTATAGCTTTAAACATTTTCTCTATATTATTCATAATAATATCCCTCTACAACAACACAATTGAACTTCATTTATCATTCATTTATTATTCATTTTCAACATTATAGCATGAATAATTATTTTTTGTCTTTTTTATAGATATTAATACATATTGAACAAAAAAGCGGATAGCTCATTACGAGCTATCCGCTGTTTTCTTTGGTGATCCAGGAGGGATTCGAACCCCCGACCCACGGCTTAGAAGGAATATAATAGAATATCCATACAATATATAATTCATATTACGTATATTTATTACATCCTTATGAACAATATGTATATTAATTCTATAAATTATAAACTTTGTAACGCCTATTGCAACCCAAACTACAAACAACACAAATTATATTATATAAATACTATATAATAAATCGTTGATATAAAAATTTATTAGTAAATTATTCTATACCACTCTTATATTGTTCTAATAGAAGTAAAAACTGGTGAACCTTCTCAACAATACGTTTTTGTTCTGCAATAGGTGGTAATGGAACCAAATAATTTTTTAATATAGAAAATGGCGGGATATTTTTAATTGCCGATCCCTTACTATTTTTACGTACGTTTTGTTTTAAAATAAAATCAAAATATAATAAAAAATATTTTGTGTAAATAGGCTTAAATAATCGCATTCTCATTAAAGCTTGATTTATAATACCTCTTTCACTATTTTCAGGCAAAATAAATGTTTCACCAATTGTACCAGCACAACTAACTATAATATCACCCGGCATCACAGTAAACGCAAGCATCTTTTCCTCATAATACTCCTTGGTAATATAATATTCGCCTAATGTTGCATCTTTCTTTATAGCATTTTTTTGCTCATATACTTTAACTGTGTCATCAGATTTTGGAACAAACAAATTCTTTGTCAAGGCACTGCCAAATGGACCTTTTCTATAACTACCTAAATCTCCAAATCTTGCCCATATCCAATTTTTAGGAATATCAAAAGGTATTTCTACTGCTGTAATTTTATTGAGTTCTTTTTCTTTTTTTATTATCCCTTCTTTGATTAATCTATTTTTTTCATTTAAAATTTCTATATAAATATCTTTACCCTCACCATCTCCTAATTGGGGACTAGAAAGTTTGCCTTGAATAGCCTCTTGTAAGATTGACTTCTGAAGATTCTCTGAAAAGTCTCGATTTAATTTATCAAGCTTTTGCCAAGCATTTTCATAAATATCAATTATAGGGAAAATAGCTTCAATTTTTTCAACTATCCTCTTTTGCTCATCAAAAGGTGGTAGCGGAACAACCGCTTTGTATAGCCTTTCATCATTAATTGCTGGATAAGCTACCCCTTTTGAGTTTTCTAATGAGTTTGCATATCGATCAAAACTGGGACTTAGAAGATAATAAAACAAATATTTATTGAAGATTTTCTCATAACACGTCATTGCAGCCAATCCAGTACTAGCTATAATTTCAAATTGGGCGACACTATCAATAATACACATATTATGAAGATATGGTCTTACAGTTGAGTATAAAATATCTCCTATTCCAACTATTCTCCTAGCCCTAGATGGTGCACTATCAGCATCTATAATATTTTTTAAAGGTTTTAATTTTTGATTGATATTATCTATAGAACCAATATCTATATACCAAAATTTGGATGTTGGCTTTTTTTGCCCTCTTTGGTAAACAATTTGCTTTAATCGAACCCACTTCCAAGTATGAGGGATCTCAAATGGAATCTCAGCTTCTGTAATTTCAGGAAGCGCTTTTTGCCTTTTTATTTTCCCTGCTTTAATTAGATCTTTCTTTTGTTCTTCAATTAATTGGTAAAGCGCCTCACCTGTACCTTCTTCAGGCCTTTGACCAACCAATTTACCTTCTATAGCTAACTGAAGTATACTATTTCTTAATTGTTGAGGTGTCATTCTAACTTCCTCCCTAAAAGAGCAGTTATTTCCTCTAATACTCTATCAATTTCGGCATTAAGACTAGCTCGTTCTTCTTGATATCTGAGAATTAAATCATGTGGAGCAAGAATCACTTCTTCCTCATACGGGTATCCGCATAAGTCTAAATTATAGTTATATTGACATTCTAATTCTTCCTTCAGATACTTTTTAGCCTTATCAAAACCATTATCTTCAATTTCAATACGATTGTTCCACCAATCCATTACCGACTTAAAATGTTCTAACTTCATAGGCTTTGTCTTAGAAAAGTGTTTATACCCTTCAGGCATATCTAATCTGTATATCCAGGTTTCTTTAGTCTCCTCTGTATTATCAAAGAAAAGAATATTTGTTGTAATCGAAGTATAAGGACTAAATACACTGGATGGTAATCTAATAATCGTATGAAGATTAAACTCATTTAATAACTTTTTCTTTATATTAACTTTTGCATTGTCCGTACCAAATAAAAATCCATCAGGCAAAATTACTGCAGCACGGCCTTGTATTTTTAAACGATACATAATAACAGACATAAATAAATCAGCAGTCTCTGAGCTAGCTAAATCAGCCGGGAAATGGCTTTTTACATCATTTTTTTCTGATCCACCATAAGGTGGATTCATCATGACAACATCAAATTTATCTTTATCCGTATAATCTAATACATCCTTTAATAAGGAATTATCATGAAATATACGCGGAGTATCTACATCATGAAGCAATAAATTAGTAATTGCCAACATATATGGGAATTGCTTTTTTTCTATCCCATAAATAGAGGATGAGTATGCTTCTTCATCAGCTACAGTTTTTACTTTTTTATGTAATTCATTGAGCCAACTTATAAGAAATCCACCAGTGCCACAAGCGAAATCGGCCATAACTTCACCCACTTTTGGATTAATCATAGCTGCCATAAAATCTGTTACGGCACGCGGTGTATAAAATTCCCCACTAGAACCAGCGCTCTGCAATTCTTTTAGAATTGTTTCATAAATATCACCAAATGCATGACTTTCATCATAATCACTAAAATCAATATCATCAATTACATTAATAACTTGTCTAAGTAAAACACCATCTTTCATATAATTATTAGCATCAGCGAATGTTGTTTGCACAATAGATTTTTTTATTGGCGTATTAACATCTACAGGTAGTCTTTTTAGAGTTGGAAATAATGTATTATTAACAAAGTCTAATAAAGCATCCCCTGTCAGCGCTCTACCAGATTTATCATCATGTGCCCAATTCATCCACCGACATTCTTCTGGAATTATAGATAAGTAATTATCCTCATTTATTTCCCATTCTAACTCTTTAGCATCATACACTTTCAAAAAAAGCATCCATACTATTTGCTCAATACGCTGCGCATCACCATTGATACCTGCATCATTACGCATAATATCTCGTAATCGTCTTACAAAACCAGATAAGTTACTCATATTCATATAGCTCCATTATTATAAATTGCATTTTGCAAGTCGGCTACTGCACTTATATAGCCCTCTTTCCCTCCAAAATAACCAACTATTTTTGTAGGTTTCCCTAATTTTATAAATGGATCAAGACGTAATACTCCCATATTTACTATTTCGGTAATACCTTGATTTTTATATTTATCTAAAAGTACTTCTAACACTTCTCTAGCAGGCCCATTGTATTTATTAAAGAAATCTTGTTTTTTCACACCATCCACACGTTCTTTCCTAGTCAATGGTTTCTGATTAAAGGCTATATAACAAATAAAATCAAAGTCATCAACATCTTCCATTTTCTGTTCTTTTTTGATTCCTTCTATATCAATTCCATGTTCTAATAGCAATTTTTTTATTTTATCTTTTTTAGGATCATTACGCCACTCTTCAATAAAAAGATCTAATGTAGCATATTGGCCTAAAATATTTTCCTTTGTATAATCTACAACACTTTCTATTTGTAAAAGTTTGCCAGTAGGATCATATATAGAAACTGTTTTATGAGTTACCTCGACACTACAGCCATTTTTATCTACTATAGGTTTAATCTTTGCATCAATTGGATCATCCGGACGGTCTTTACCTGTCGAGTCTTTATCATCGCCTACTGGATTAGGTGTATAGCCATCAACAATTTCAATAGGTCCATCCCAATCTGGATCTGCAAAAAGTCTTGTCACATTCCTAAAATCCATCACAACAAAATGTGTTTTACCATCCTGCTCTCTTAGCCTTGTCCCGCGACCAATAATTTGTTTAAATTCTGTCATTGATCCAATCATTTCATCTAGAACAATTAGCTTAGTCATCTTACAATCAGCACCTGTAGAAAGTAGCTTAGATGTAGTAGCTATTACTGGATAGGGCGAGGATACGGAAATAAAATAATCAAGTTTACTTTTTCCATAGTCATCACTACCAGTAATCCGAACACAATAATCGGGGTTATCTTTCACCATATCAGCATTATGATTTACTAAAGCGATTCGCATCCTTTCTGCGGCTTCTTCAGTAGGACAAAAAACTATGGTCTTTGCCATTCTATCAGTAGATTTTAAATATTTAGTAATTTCAGCTGCAACTTGTTCTGTTCTATCTTCAAGAATAATATTGTAATCATAATCTGAATTATTATAAATTCTATCCTCAATCTCATTACCATATTTGTCTCTTTGACCCTTAATTGGTCTCCATCCATCACCAATATCTGTTGTAATATTAATGACTTTAAAGGGCGCTAAAAATCCATCTTCTATACCTTCTTGTAAGGAGTATGTATAGATAGGCTCACCAAAATAATGACAATTAGAAGTATATTTAGTTTCTTTTGGTGTAGCAGTCATACCAATTTGTGTAGCTGAAGAAAAATATTCTAATATTCTTCTCCATCTAGATTCATCCTTTGCTGAACCTCTATGACATTCATCAACTATTATTAAGTCAAAAAAGTCTGGTTTAAATAATTCAGAAAAATGTTCTTTATCATCATCGCCAACTAATTGTTGGTATAGAGAAAAATATACTTGATAGGATGTGATTGTATTAGGATCATCTTTTGCGACATTGATCTTATGAATTAATTTTTCTAATGGCGCAAAATCTTGTTGAATAGACTGATCAACTAAAATATTTCTATCTGCTAAATATAAAACTTTACGCTTCATTCCACTTTTAAGTAATCTATAAACAATTTGGAATGCTGTATATGTTTTTCCTGTTCCAGTTGCCATGACAAGAAGAAGTCTATTCTTTCCTTGAGCAATTTCTTCTACAGCTCTATTTACAGCAACCCTTTGATAATATCTAGGTGGATATGTATTTTGACTCGAATAATAAGGTTGATCAATAATTTTTCTAACATTATCATTCAGGCCTTTCCCCTCATTCGAGTCAGCAGTAAATCTTATCAACAGCTCATCTTCAGAAGGAAATTCTTCCAAAGAAAGTTCTCGTTCTTTCCCTGTTAAATAATCATGTTCATAAAATCCATCTCCATTTGAGCTATACGCAAATGGTACATCTAACATTTCAGCATATTGCATAGCCTGTTGAAGCCCATGAGAAACACTGTATTTATTGGATTTAGCTTCCACTATAGCTATAGGCTTTTGTGGATTTATATAAAGTATATAATCTGCTTTTTTAGCTTCAGATCTAGATACTCTATTACCACGAAGATTAATCATTCCATCAGTAATTCGTGTTTCCATAGAAATTTTATTTCTATCCCATTTAGATTCTATGGCTGGATTAATATATTGAAACTTTATATCTTCCTCAGTCATTTCATTCTTAGGTCTCATTGTACTCATATTCAATCCCCTAACACATAGTCTTTAAGACTACCCCCTATACAATCCCCAATATATATATTCTTAAAACATATCATTTAAATCTCAGTTATTTATATTAAATAAAACTTTATTAAAGTAATCTTTACCTCATATATAATCTTTTTTAATACGTCTTAAACGTCTCATTAGCAAGTTTCTTCGCTCTCGATCACTCAAAGCCATCCAAGCCTGTAAGTGAGGCATTGCACCACTAGTAAATGTATAGTTTAAACGTATATGCTCATTAGCAGTTGGTATTGGTAGTGTTGCCAAATATTGCGGTTCTGTTAATGGCATTTGCCCTACTGGTGGTTTAATTCCCAACTCATTCCAAACCAATAAATTAGCTAAATATTGAGATTTTTTTGAACGAACTCCTTGATATTCATCCATAAAAGGTAATCCTAACTGACTTGACATTTTATATAAAAAATATCCTACATTCAATTCATCAGTTAAGAAAAGACAGTCATATAATCGTTGATTATCTGCGTTATCCGAAAACTTAAAACATAAAAACTGATTTAAAGCAGTCTCATCTTTTGGAATCTCCATATTCCACACAGTCAATCCAAAGATATAATCTAATTGCCCTTCTAGGGTTTCTGAATCAGAAATTTTAAATGAATAGTTTAGTTTACCTATAGGAGAAAAATAAACATAATCATGCTCTGAAACAGGCTCATTAACAAGACCAATTAAATAATCTGCACTAACATTAAAGTAGTTAGCAATAGATACTAATACATCAAAAGAAGGTAATGTAAGCCCTTTAGTATATTTAGTTATTGCAACAGCAGAAACCCCTATTTCTTTGGCTAAGTCCTTCTTTTGAAGTTGAAACTCATCCAAAAGAATTTCTAATCTAGACGAAAAAATATCTTTAATAGATGAACCAGATTTTTTTAGATCCATTAATACATCTATAACTCCCATTTGTTCCCTACTTTCTTTATTTCATATTGATTTTTTTATTTCAATACGCTATACTGTAATTAACCAATAGTTAATCGCTATTTATTTATAAGTTAATTAATTGGTGTGCACAAATTTCTTATTACTTTATTATATTAAAATTTCATGTATTTTACAATGTAAGGAGCCCAGTTATGAAACTATACACTGTACGCGAAGCTGCAGAGGAATACTTTGCAAAAAATGTAAGTATGAGTCATATTTATAATCTAATTAAAACTAAAAACTTAAACTGCATTCATATAGGTCATAAAATACTGATTCCAGAAAATGCTTTAGACGAGTACTGTAAAGCTAATTTTAATATTCAATAAGGATACCCCATTGTATGCAAACAAATCCAAATTATTCTCAACAAAAACGTAAATATTTTCCCATTGAACTCCCTAATGGCAAAATTAAATATGTTCGAGATCGAACAAGCTTTAGAGAAAAACACAAATTAAATATCACTATAAATCTATGCAGCGAGAGGCGCTAGAGGCTAAAATACAAGTCTTTAGTGTCTCTTTTTTATTACAAATATAACAAATATATTTCTACATTAATGTAAAAAACTAGGTATATAGGAATAGACCTATAGATAAGCTAATTACTACCTGCTTATCTATAGGGACTATCCATTTAAAATAGTCTCTAATATCCCTAGATGGTATATATCAATATTCCTATTAATAACACAGAGAAAATCTAACACTATTAACAATATATGCCTTCGCATGCAGTGCGTATGGTGTATGAAGTAGATTAGTCCCTATCTACTCTACTATTTCCCTCTAAAACACAAAGGAGACCTTTATGGCAAATACAGACCTAAATGAATCAATTAAAATTTATTGCTCATCACAATTAAAACGACAAATTAAAAATATTGCAGCTCTAGAGAATAAAAGTATATCAAGTTATATCACAAATCTAATTGACCAGCACTTTCAACAAAGCACTTGTATAAATTCAGACGTCTATAACTCTTTAAATGAAAATCTAGATCGACTTGAAGTTTTAACATTAAGCCTTTTTAAAGGGCTATATGAATTATATAGTGCAGAAGATAAATTTGAAGAAATCTGCTCTACAATTTATAGAAAGGACTAATACAATGACAAATATAAACAATAATATTGCATTTAAAGAACTCAAACGAGGAAAAATTACATTAGCTATATGGAAAAAATATCTAAGAAATATATTAATTGGCCTATTCCTTCTTCAATTCCTTGCATCTGCAGGACTATTTTATAGCTTTATTTATCAATCAGAAAATATCATATCCACTCAAAATATATATGTAACAAAAGAAGTAGCGTTAAATTATATTAACCCTATAAAGCCAGATACTTATAAAACTCAAATTGGTCAATTTATTGCAAGTCATAAATTCGATTTTGAAGTAAATCCTAACAATAAAATTCCATTCAAAAATTATAAAGATGTAATCGACCATTTAACCAATAATCAGCTTTTCATTCTAAAGGAAAATTATAAAAAATACTGGCTAATAACGCTTTTATTAAGTTTAGGAGTATCACTATATTGGAATTATAGTCAATATCTAAAAGACACATCTGTATCAAAAAAAGCACTCCATAAGCGTGGTATGCAATTATTATCTCAAAAGCAAATGAGTTTATATACAAAAAATAAACCTCATATTTTATCTATTGGAAATATAAACATCCCTACTGATACCGAATGTAAACATATTCTTGTTTTTGGTGCTAGTGGCTCTGGTAAATCTGTATTGCTCAGTCAATTTCTTAATCAAATTAATACATATAGCCAAAAATATAATGATAAGCGCCATTATATTATTACGGATGTAAAACCTGAGTTCGTAGGAAAATTTGCAAAACCCGATGACTACATTTTTTGTCCTTTCGACAAACGTAGTATTAGTTGGTCAATCTTTAATGATATTGATGATATTTCAGATTATGATACCTTCGCCTCTATTCTATTCGAACAGGAAGGTGCAAAAGATCCTTTCTGGGGATTAGCTGCAGGAGCTATATTTGCAGATGGTTTAAAGTATCTTGATTTACAAGGGCGTAAAAAGAACCAAGACATTCTAGAATTTTTTAAACAACCTGCAGAAGATCTAACAGAAGCTATTAACTCCCTCCCATCAACACTAATAACATCTAAGCAGTACTTAAACGCACCAGATAATACCTTTGCCTCTATACTTGCAACTCTGGCAAGCGGTCTAAGGCCTTTCATGCACTTAAAAGATTCAACCGATAATAATACCGCATTTTCCTTTAAACGATACATTAGAGAGGAGTATCAACGAACAAATGGTACAATACCAAACTTATATTTATTAGTTCCTGCTAACCGCCAACGAATTATGGCACCATTATTATCACTAGTCATGGATATCATGATTAATGAAGCACTCACTTTACCTGAAAGCCAAAATTGCAGACTGTATTTTATTATTGATGAGATTGGTAGCGTCAACAAAATTCAATTACTACCTGATTTAATTACAAAAGGTAGAAGTTATGGCATTAGTATTCTTGCTTTAACGCAAGATTCTGGTTTATTAAGGGAGAAATATGGACCACAAGTAATGCAATCATTCTTAAATAATTTTGGCACGCAAATAGTATTACGGATTAACGATGCAGCTACTGCAAAAGAACTGGCGGATAACTTTGGTGTGGAGGAAATTATTGAATACAAAGAATCTATTCAACTACCTCAAAACGGTAGTCCTATCCCCTCTATTAGCCAAGATACAACAACTAAAGCACTTATTCTTCCAAGTCAGTTACAGTCACTACCACCATTTAAAGGATATGGAAAAATATTAGGTTTCAATCCTTTTAATTTAGTAATTCCTCAACTATTCTTCAGTGAAAATCCCAATATAAAACACTTTGACCCTATTGATAGAAAAACAGTAAATTCATTTAAGCCAAATATGCATCCCCATAGAATAAAGTTTAATGAATATAAAGAACATCGTTATGGAGAGGATCTAATTAACAAGTATAAAAAAGGAGAATAATCTACCATGGTTACAACATCCAATGTTTCCACCATTCAAGCAGGACAATACTATAACAAAGATGATTATTATAGTCGCACAATTACCCAGGAGGACTTTTGGTTTGGTAAAGGATTGTTATCTCCTATAGGAGATGATATTCCAAATCCATGTAGAAGTACTATAACACCTTTATCACAGGATAATTACGAACAAAAAATAAATACACTAAAAGACGAATTGACTCCCGACTCCAAAAAATTGGCAATAGATTTAACCTTCTCTCCACCAAAATCTATCTCAATTGCAATGTTAAATCCTGCATTAAAATATGATCTTTTAGATGCACATAATCAAGCGGTTAGAAATGTCTTAACTTTCGTTGAATCTAATTATATAGTATGGCGCAAGCATACAAATAAAGATAATCGAACAGAAAATATAAAAACTAAAAATGCTTTATTTGCGTGTTTGCAACATAGGGTATCTAGAGAACAAGATCCACAATTACACACCCATTGCTTACTTTTTAGAAAAACAATGATAAATGGCAAAATTATGACGATTGAGGACCGATTTATTCACTCAAACCAATACCTTTTCTCTTTAATGTATGACAATGAATTATCTAAAGCCTTACAAGAAAAAAGGATTCCCCTCCGGGAATCCTTGAGCAATGATCAGAAAAACATACATTTTGAGATTGAAGGTATAAATGATACTCTAATCGATCATTTTTCAAAGAGAAAATATCAAATTCAGGATTATCAAGCCAATCAAGGCTTTTCTAATACATGGTATGGCGCACACGCTGCAGGTCTGGCCTCTCGTCGGCCAAAACCACCAGAAGACCTTGTAACTTTAAAGAAGGAGTGGCGCAAAACTATTGATAATTTAGGCGGTTTTGTAATAAATAAATCTACACATAATAAGGATACATCAAGACTTTTAAGAATCAATGATATATTAAAAAAATCTATTGATTATCTACAAGAAAAGTCCTATGCATTTTCTAAGTCAGACTTAATGATTGAAGTATATAAACAAGGTATAATGCTTGGCGTAACTGTATCAGAATTCGAAAGTATATTTGAACACCACTTACAAAGTACTTTAATACAAGTTGGTTTTCGTCAACTAAATAATGAGATATATTTTACAACTCCCAAAAACTTAGCTCGTGCCAAATATATAGATTCTCTCCTTTTAAATCCACAAATTGAAAATTATAGTACTTTAAATCCGAATGATGCTAACTCAAAAATTGATATACTTTCCAATAATCTCAAACTAGCTCAAGGTTGGGAACTTTCAAAAGGGCAAAAAGAAGCTATTAATTTAATGTTATCATCTTCTAACAAATATATTGCGGTAGAAGGTATAGCAGGTTCTGGTAAAACAACCATGCTTGAACAAGCCAAATTACTATACGAGTCTCAAGGAGTTAATGTAATAGGTATGGCATTTACAGGAAAAGCAGCAGAAGCCATGGAGTCAGAAGCTGCAATTTCATCTCAAACTATTCATAAATATCTAAATCACCTATCACCCACTACTCCTCATAACTCCTGGGATTTTTCATCTGTAAAGAAAGCAGAAACACCAGAAGTCTGGATAGTAGATGAAAGCTCCATGTTAACAGATCACCTACTAAGTAATATTCTAGAAGCCTCTGAAAAAAGAAATGCTAAAGTAGTCTTTCTTGGCGACCCAAACCAATTACTTCCAATTGGTACAGGTAATGCATTTGATAGAATGACTAGAAAAGATAATGAACAAGTCCCTACTGCTCGGATGCGGGAAATAAATCGGCAAGAAGAAGGTTCTAATCTTAGAAAAACAGTAGAAGCTTTATCTGGCAAATTTGAAAATATAGAAAAACAATCTCCACTATCTTATATTGATGACAGTATTAAGGAAATTCCTCAACGACAGTATCGTTTAAATTCTGTAATTCATGAATACTGTAATTATACAGTTGAGCAGCAAGACAAAAGTGCTATTTTAGTAGCTCGCAACAATGATCGTAACGAACTCAATACTGAAATTCATAACAGACTTGTAGAAAAAGGTACCTTAACAAATGAATGTTTACTAACTAGCGTCAATCAGTATGGTATAGAAAGTTCTAATCCTTATGCTATTGGTGAAAAAGTAATTTTCACTAAAAATGACTATAAACTCAAAGATACTAATGGCGAAACAGTAGGAATAAAAAACGGCCAACTCGGCAAAATCATAAACATCAATGGACCTAAAGTTACCGTACAAACCAACACAAATCAAAACGTAATATTTGATACAAGAGAGTATAAACATTTTGATTATGGATATGCAATGACTACATTTAAGGCACAAGGTATAACTGTTGATAATGCTCTAATCGTACATGATAGTACACAAAAAAACTCCAACACTCGCAATAAAATTTATGTAGATGTAAGTCGTGCTAAAAAAAGCGTAAAAATTTTTACTGATGATAAGGAAGCTCTAGTCAAACAAGCTAAGCGCTTCCAACAAAAGATTACTTCATCAACTTTCACGCCATCCATTGTTAAAGGCAAAGAAAGGAAAACTATACATGTCTCAAAAGAAAAATCTAAGGAGATCTAATGGAGAAGGCACATTCTTTCAAAGCCAGGGAAAATGGCGAGGCCAATTTAGTATTACTAAGGATAATAAACTAATTCGCCGTGCTTTCTCTGGAAACTCAAAATTAGAAGTATATAAATTAGGAAAACAATGGATAGAGGCTACACAGCAAAATACTTCTATTTTCTCATCTAAAAATACAAAACTAAAAGACATCTGTAACTACTGGCTACAAGATGTAAAAAAAGTTAGTGTAAAGCCTAAAACATTTCAGAAATATGACTCTACACTAAGACTATATATACTTCCCCTCTTAGGTGAAGTAAAAATAACTGCAATTACACCACAACAAGTACAAACAGTCCTAAACAACTGGAGTAATGGAACATTGAAAGGCAAAAAAGGACATGTCATATCTTCCAGTACCATACGTTGTACTAGACGTTATCTTTCAGAACTATTTGAGTATGCAGTAAATATCGGTTTATTATTAAAAAATCCTATTAAATTAACTAAACCACCTAGATTAATAACTACAGAAATTCATACCTTATCACTCGATGAGATTCATCAACTTACAAGCACAATGAAACAACAAGTCAGTAATTATATATCCTCGCCTTATAGGATTAATTATTACGCATCCTATATCGCAACGAAAATTGCCTTAGGCACAGGAATGCGGCTAGGCGAAGTATTTGGACTATGTTGGGACTGTGTTGATTTAATCCACGGAACCATCTCAGTACGACGAACAATACAAACAGGTACGAAAGGACAAGTATTTCAAGATACCAAAACTAAAACTTCTCGTCGTTGTATCCCTATCAGCCAAGAGTTACAAAGTGAATTAACTACTTACAAAGAGTTCCAATCCAATTATGCTAAAGAATTAGGAGATAAGTGGACTGATACATATGGGGTTGTTATCTCAGGTACCTTTGGAAAAATTCTATCAACAAGCAATTTCAAATCTAGGTATTTTATACCAATATTAAAACAACTAGGCTTAGAACATATAACATTTCATGATCTCCGTCATACCCATGCTACACTTCTACTATCTCAGAAAATAAACCCTAAAATAGTACAAGAACGACTTGGACACTCTACAATTACTTTAACCTTAGATACATATTCACACTTAGTACCTGATATACAAAAAGAAGCAGTTAAAGCTTTAGATAATTTAGGAATATAGGCCATCTATTATATTCATAGTACTATAAAATCTTTACTTAATCAGGTTAACAAGCCTCCCACTCCAATAAAACTTTTGCAACTTAGTATCTACAACAGCCCAAACTCCATTAGATTCATATAATTTAGCTGCTGTAAGTAAATTCTCTTTCCGTATATTTTTCTCTGTTTCTCGTAAAAATCTACATATTTTATTGTATGTCATAACATCTATTGAGGATTCACCAGAGCAGGTTATCCCCATTGTAGCCGTCGTCATTACACAAATTTTTTTTTGCTCTTTTTTATCATATACTTCATCTATTACATTTACATGGGATTTGCGAAGTTCACCTCTTTGGTAATCATTAAAATTTACTTCTAGTTGTGCCTCAGAAAAAACACTTAACATCTCTGGCCAATTATCATAAATCGTTTGAAGAAGTTCTTGTCTTGACCAAGCCGGAGGATTATGATGGTATAGACCAAGTACTCTAATCTCATTAACTGTATATAGTAAAAAGAGCAACTCGCCTGTTCGCTCTATAAACCGAGGATTATTTATATGCGGTTTCTTTCCTAAGTGAATATGAAGTATATTCCAATCATTAAACATTAAGTCTTGTTGACGATCAAGATTTACACTTTGTGTTGATAGATAAGGAGTTATATCTCCCCCCTTTGATAAATACTTTAATACACTTTCAACTCGTTTTTGGGATTTCTTTGGAATTTTAATATTTCTAGCGTAAGAAATAACCTTTTTATTTCCAATACCTATTTTTCTATAAAAATTTAAGATTCTAATAACAGCTTTTTTTCTATCACTATCAGAAAAAATGAGACCTTTCTCTTTTCCATATTTTATAACTATATCCTGAAAATCTTTTTCTAAATTAATCATAGTCACCTCATTTGATTACAAATAAATTGTACTAATAATAAACCAAAATACAAACTACTAAAATAACTACTAAAATCCATGTCAAAAGCGGATAGTTCGTTATGAACTATCCGCTTATTTCTTTGGTGATCCAGGAGGGATTCGAACCCCCGACCCACGGCTTAGAAGCAGCAGGATTCGAACCTGCGACCCCCTGGTCCCAAGCCAGGTGCGCTACCAAACTGCGCTATGCCCCGTCATTAATTACTTGCTAATTATAGCAAACCTGGTAGTTGATGTCAACCACTACTCTTGCTGAGTTTTTACTCTGTTAAGTATCGCTCTGCAACGAAAATTATTATATCATTGATACAAATTAGTGACAAGTACTTTTTTACAACTTCATTAATTTTTTAAATTTTATTAGTACATATAAAAACATGCACCTCTTTCGAGGTGCATGTCATATTATTCTATAGTTATTTTATGGTTATGCCAATGCTTTTACAGCAAATAGATTAACCTTCGTAGCTACCGTCTTCTACTACTTTAGGATTCTTAGCGATACCTTGTTTTACAGCAACTTCAGCAACTGCTTTTGCAACAGCTGGAGCTACACGAGGATCGAATACGGATGGCATTACGTTTTCTTCGTTCAATTCGCTATCTGGAATCAAGTTAGCCAATGCATCAGCAGCAGCTAATTTCATTTCGTCAGTGATTTTGGATGCGCGCACCTGCTGCAGATACACCAAGAAGAATATCAGCACCTTTAGCATTTTCAGCCAAGTTGCCATGTTTTTCTTCAAGTTTAAGCAAGTCGATCAATTCAGCTTGCAAGGAGTCAAGACGTTTGTAATCTTTGTGCAATACGCCAGAAGATACTAACAATGTAATATCACGAGCGCCTGCAAGGTATAACAAACGAGCAATGTTTGCACCAGCAGCACCAGCACCGTTTACAATGATTTTAGCAGTAGCTAAATCTTTTTTAACTAAACGAAGAGCGCCTTTTACACCAGCCAAACATGCGATTGCAGTACCGTGTTGGTCATCATGGAATACAGGGATTTCCAATTCTTCTTTCAAACGGTTTTCGATTTCATAGCATTTAGGAGAAGAAATATCTTCCAAGTTAATGCCAGCAAAGTTTTTTTGCAATAATTTTACAGTGTTGATCAATGTATCAGCATCTTTTGTATCTACAACCAATGGAATGCAGTCTACATCGCCGAATTTTTTGAATAATAAAGATTTACCTTCCATTACAGGCAATGCTGCTGCAGCACCGATATCGCCAAGACCAAGTACACGAGTACCGTCTGATACAACGGCAACCATGTTGGAACGGCAAGTTAATTCAAAGGATTCTGCTTCATTATCTTTAATACGCAAGCATGGTTCTGCTACACCTGGTGTGTAAGCTACAGATAAATCATGAGCGTCTTTTAATTCATATTTAGTCCCTACAGTAAGGAAACCTTTTAATTCACGTTTCTTTTGTACAGCTAATTCACGTACATCCATAATAATTCTCCTTTGTGGATAAACTCGGACTCTTTTGAGTCGGTAATTAATACCTTTA
>QWCT01000668.1_pt1 | contig 21293 bp, 19 predicted proteins | sample 1972681 | NCBI WGS metagenome assembly QWCT01 (sample SAMN09866701, study PRJNA288562) | Human oral metagenome isolate pre3_saliva, whole genome shotgun sequencing... | isolation source: mouth | host: Homo sapiens | place: USA: California | reverse complement strand
CGGAACAACCGAACAGCCCAACTTTGGGATTAAACATAAAAACCAACCATAAAATTGTCGAGCTTAGGGAAATGCGCAAGGGCGCATTCATAAATTAACTCTTATTGCGACGAAAACCTGCGCAGCGGCGTGGTTATACAATAGGTATCGTCATAAATACTCCTAAGTCTAAAGTGGTGGTGCAGCGCTGTTGCGATAACAGTGCTGCACCCTTTTTTGTGCGTTTATGTTAATAGTGCGTTATTCTAAGTATGTTTTTGATATACTCTGATTTGAATATAGAACTAAAAAAGCTGAATCTCAAAACAGAGATTCAGCTTAAATGATTGTATAGAGAAAAGAAACTTATTCTTCTATAGCCGCCTGTGCCGCAGCCAATCGTGCGATAGGAACACGGAATGGAGAGCAACTTACATAGTTCAAACCTACGCGGTGGCAGAACTTAACAGAAGATGGCTCACCACCATGCTCTCCGCATATACCACATTTTAGGTTTGGACGAGTTGAACGACCTTTCTTCACGCCCATTTCAACGAGCTGACCAACACCAGCTTGATCTAAAACCTGGAATGGGTCGACTTTCAGAATCTTCTTTTCCAAGTAAACAGGCAAGAAACTTGCAATGTCATCGCGACTGAAACCGAAGGTCATTTGTGTGAGGTCATTGGTTCCAAAGCTGAAATATTCGGCTCTTTCTGCAATCTTCTCGGCAGTTAAGGCCGCACGTGGAATTTCAATCATTGTACCAATCTTGAATGGAATTTCAACACCTTCCTTTTCGAATAGCTGGTTGGCAGTAGCACGGATGACAGCCTCTTGCACATCAAACTCGTTTGCACTACCAATAAGTGGTACCATAATCTCAGGTTTGGGGTCGTAACCAGCCTTTTTCAAGTCTATGGCTGCACCCAAAATGGCACGTGTTTGCATTGCAGTTATCTCGGGATATGTATTTCCCAATCGGCAACCGCGGTGACCTAACATTGGATTATGCTCGCTCAAAGAGTTTACACGATGCTGAATTTCTTCAACCGATATACCCATTTCTTCAGCCATAACCTTTTGTCCAGCGAGGTCATGAGGAACAAATTCATGCAAAGGTGGATCAAGTAAACGAACATTTACAGGATAACCATCCATAGCTTTGAGTATTCCGTAGAAGTCTTGTTTCTGATAGGGTAGGAGTTTCTCCAAAGCTTTTTCACGACCTTCTTTCGTATCTGCGAGAATCATCTCACGCATTGCCTTAATCTTTTCGTTCTCAAAGAACATGTGTTCAGTACGGCAAAGTCCGATACCTACAGCGCCAAAATTACGTGCAATCTCTGCATCATGTGGAGTGTCTGCATTTGTGCGAACGACAAGTTTTGTGTATTTCTGGCAAAGCTCCATCAACTTAGCAAAGTCACCAGTAACTTCTGCAGGTTTGGTTTTTACCTCACCTAAATACACTTCGCCTGTAGAACCATTGATAGAAATATAATCTCCCTCGTGGATAGTAGTTCCGTCAATCTCTACAGTGCGTGCTTTGTAGTCAACATTGATTGCTCCAGCACCGCTGACACAACATTTTCCCATGCCTCGAGCGACTACGGCTGCATGGCTTGTCATACCGCCTCTTGCAGTCAAAATACCTTCTGCGGCACTCATTCCGGCAAGATCCTCAGGGCTGGTCTCTATGCGTACCATGATAACTTGGTGACCATCGTCGTGCCAATGTTCAGCATCGTCAGCAAAGAAGACCACTTGTCCACAAGCTGCACCTGGACTTGCAGGAAGACCACGAGTCAGTACTTTTGCGGTCATTTGTGCTTCTTTGTCAAATACAGGGTGTAGAAGTTCGTCTAATTTATTGGGTTCACATCTCAAAAGAGCCGTCTTTTCGTCAATTTCTCCTTCACGCAAGAGGTCCATAGCAATCTTAACCATTGCTGTACCTGTACGTTTTCCGTTTCGTGTTTGCAAGAACCATAGGTGCCCTTCCTGAACCGTAAACTCCATGTCTTGCATGTCGTGATAGTGTGCTTCAAGCTTCTGTTGGATGTCATTCAATTGCTTGTAAATCTCAGGCATGGCTTCTTCCATAGACGGATACTTAGAAGCACGTATTTCTTCATCAATACATTGCTGCTCAGCCCAACGTAGTGAGCCTTCTTTTGTAATTTGTTGTGGGGTGCGAATACCAGCAACGACATCTTCTCCCTGTGCATTTACAAGATATTCACCATTGAATCGGTTTTCGCCAGTAGCTGCGTCACGACTGAAACATACACCCGTTGCAGAGGTATTACCCATGTTTCCGAATACCATAGCCATCACACTGACAGCTGTTCCCCATTCGGCAGGGATACCTTCCATCTTGCGATAGAGGATAGCACGCTCATTCATCCATGAATCAAAGACTGCACAGATAGCTCCCCACAATTGTTCCATTGGGTCAACTGGGAAATCTCGTCCGGTCTGCTCTTTGATAGCTTGTTTAAATAAGGTAACTAACTGCTTGAGTTCATCAACATTCATTTCATTGTCGAGAGCGATACCACGCTGCTTTTTCACTGCAATGATAATTTCTTCGAATGGATCGATGTCTTCTTTGTTAACAGGTTTCATACCCAATACCACGTCACCATACATCTGAACGAAGCGACGATAGCTGTCGTATGCAAAGCGTTCATTTCCTGTTTTACGTGCTAAACCTTCTACAACCTCGTCATTCAAACCAAGATTCAAGATAGTATCCATCATTCCTGGCATGCTGGCACGTGCACCCGAACGCACACTTACAAGTAATGGGTTTTCAACATCGCCGAACTTTGAATGCATCAAATTCTCAATGTGTTTTACTGAAGCCTCTACTTCACCTTTCAAAAGCTCAACAACCTTTTCCTTTCCTTTCTCAAAATACTCATTACAAACGTCCGTTGTGATAGTAAAACCTGGAGGAACTGGCACTCCAATCAAGTTCATTTCAGCAAGGTTCGCTCCCTTACCACCAAGCAGATTTCTCATATCTGCCTTACCTTCAGCCTTACCATTACCGAAAGTATATACTCTTTTCTCACTCATAGTTGATTAGGTATAAATGCTTTTTATTAAAAATTGTTATTATTATAGTTGCAAAAATAACGTAATTCTCTTAAATAGCCAAACATTTAACTGCTTTTTTGCTAACTTCACCTTACATTTCTACTATCATTTTGTTTCATACTTTATGGCGCTCTTCAAATTTGAAGCAATGACTAAAACATGATAAGAATATTCCTTTCGTAAATGATTACGTTTATAATTATTGTTAATTAAATATTATCTTTATCCATATTTTTATAACTTTGTAACTCAATAAACGGCATTTCATGTAACGCTTGTTAAAAAAGATAATGATGAGATCTCTGTATAAGATATATTTTTTGACCTTGTTTGCTATGGTTTCTCCTTGTGTTTCAGGCACCATTGTAAACACAAATTTGAACGAAATCCCCAAATCTAATGAGGCAGAGATTTCATTCAGTCAGAATATATTGCGTATTACAGGAGGTGTTGGGCAGGTTGTTTATATTTATAATGTAACAGGAGTTTGCGTTATGTCGATGCGAGTAGACAGCAATGACAAGCGTTTTGATTTGAATCTTCATAGAGGGTGTTACATTGTTAAAGTCGGGAAAACGGTCAGAAAGATTTCTGTATATTGATATGTAACATTTAATCAAATAAGTAAAATCTTCAATGTATCGAATTCTTTCAAGTATATTTTTCATACTTTTGTTTTGCATGGCGTGCAGCAATAAATATGAAAATCCCAATAAAAACATAGAATTATCAGATTTTGAGACATTAGACTCATCGGCATTTACGCTGAAGGACAAGCGCATTCAGCATTTTTTAAGGCAAGCAGCCTTTGCCGATGCCGACTCAACAGCCACTGATATGCGTGTAAAATCATACTATTTAAATGGTGGAACATGTATATGGATTAATCGACAAGGTGTAAATGACCAGGCAGATACCTTGCTTTCCTATCTAAAGACAGTCGACCAATTGGGCTTTAGCAAGAAAAAGTTTCGCGTTTATGAGATAGAAGAAGGGCTGAAAAGATTTCGAACGTTAGACTTTGACAAACAAAGCAATTCTATTAATAAGGTTGCTGCCCAACTTGAATACAACTTAACAAAGGCTTATTTACGCTATACTACAGGACAAAAGTTTGGATTTGTCAATCCCTATCGCTTGTTTAATCGTATGGATGTGAGGGATAGTGACTCAGTAAGTGTTAGTTATGCAACTCTATTTGATGTTCCCATGCAGCGTGTGGGGAAAGACTTTTATAGATCAGCATTGGATAAAATAGAGCACGATAGTGTGGGAATATTCCTTCATGAGATACAACCTAAAAGCGAGTTATATTCACAACTCCAAAGTTTATTAGCAATAACACGGGATAAAAACGAAAGAAGAGCCATCTTGTGCAATATGGATCGCTGCCGCTGGCGTTATAAAGATACGCCTGATTTGCATGAAAAATATGTTTTGGTAAATATCCCTTCGTTTCATTTACGCATGGTTAATCGTGATGATATAGAAGAAATGAAGATAGGATGTGGTTCAAAAGATACTAAGACCCCATTGTTGACGAGCCGTATTATACGTATGGATGTTAATCCACAATGGATAGTTCCGCGTAGTATTATAAAGAAAAGTATAGTTAATCATTGTGGTGATAGGCACTATTTTGATGGCCATCATTTCTTTGTTAGACACAGAAAAACAGGTAAAAAGGTGCCTTTTGACCAGATTACAAGGGAGATGTTGCTCAGCAAAGACTATTTAGTCATTCAGACAGGTGGTTTGGGCAATTCACTCGGTAGAATTATTTTTCGTTTTCCTAATGGCTTTAGTGTGTTCCTGCATGACACAAATCAGCAGAATATTTTTTCTCAAACTGATCGTGATGTTAGTCATGGTTGTGTACGCGTAGAACGACCTTTTGACTTAGCGGTATTCTTGTTGAAAGACAAAGAGGCTTCAATCATTCGGAAACTTCATTATTCGATGACCGCGAAAATAGGCGAAGAGGGGGTTAACTCTTCTGAAGAGGAACATAAAAATATGGAGAAAACAAGGCCAGATACGCTAAAAAAGTCACTTATTCTCAGGTCATTGAGCGTAGAACCTCAGGTTCCTATCTTCCTCACCTATTTCACAATATATCCTGATGGCAAAGGAAAACTTCAGCATTTCGCGGATGTTTATGGATTCGATAAAGTCATCTTTAAATCTCTTAGGAACTATGGTGCAGAATGATGTTATTCATATGCGATTGGTTTATGTGAGTGTTTGGAAAACAATTTGCGTCATTTAACCTCGTAATTAGATACGTTTTATAGGATAAAATGACGCTCTTTATGATATAATTCAATACAAAACCCAAATTGCTTGAATGGCATTCGAATAGCGAAAGAATGGGAAAGAAAATATAGATGTATGCAAAGATATTTCATTTATTTTTGTTATGATGGTACAGCATACCATGGTTGGCAGATTCAACCCAATGGCGTGTCGGTGCAAGAAACTCTCCAAAATGCTTTGTCGATAATCCTTCGGCAGCGTGTAGAGATAGTTGGTGCAGGACGAACTGATACAGGTGTGCATGCACGTATGATGGTTGCACATTTAGATTTGGCTGAAGAAATTGAATGTGAGCAGTTGACCTATAAGCTCAATAGACTTCTGCCACGTGATATTTCCGTTTTTAACATCCAGCCTGTTGATAGTAACATGCATGCACGTTTCTCTGCAAAATGGCGTACTTATCGTTATTTCATCCACACACGAAAGGACCCTTTCCTTCGAAACTACTCGTATGAAAGCCCTTATCCGCTTGATTTTGAACTGATGGAGCAAGGAGCTAAGCTATTGAAGCAACACCAAGACTTTGCTGCTTTTTGTAAATCGGGGGCAGATAATGCAACAACACTCTGTACAATTAAAGAGAGTAAATGGGTTAAGACATCTCCTTATTCATGGTATTTTGAGATTACTGCCAATCGTTTTTTAAGGAATATGGTGCGTGCAACCGTTGGAACACTAATTTTGTTAGGACGACATCGCATTACAATTAAAGACTTGGAACGAATATTAGAAGAAGGAAACCGGAGTCAAGCAGGTGAGAGTATGCCTGGACATGCTTTGTTTTTAGAAAATATAGAATATTAATAAATGATGTGGTTAATTTTAGCTTTTCTCTCGGCAGGCCTGTTGGGATTTTATGATTCGTTCAAAAAGAAGGCGTTAAACGACAATGCAGTGCTTCCGATTCTATTCTTGAATACAGTCTTTTCGTCACTAATCTTCTTGCCTTTTATCGTATTGTCATCAACCACTCATATCTTTGATGGCAGTATTTTCTATGTTTCACAAGGAGGTTGGGAGGTTCATCGCTATATCATTCTAAAAAGTTTGATAGTTTTGTCGAGTTGGATATTTGGCTATTTTGCAATGAAACATCTCCCACTTACTATTGTTGGACCAATCAACGCTACACGCCCTGTAATGGTACTTGTTGGTGCTTTGCTTGTATTTGGTGAGCGTTTAAATGGTTGGCAGTGGGCCGGCGTAATACTTGCAGCCATATCTTTCTTGATGTTGAGTAAGAGTGGACGTCGTGAAGGGATTGATTTCAAGCACAATAAATGGATTTTCTTCCTTGTGATTGCAGCATTATTAGGGGCTATTAGTGGACTATACGACAAATATCTAATGGCAAATGCTACTGATGGTGGTGTTGGAATAGATCGTATGATAGTGCAAAGTTGGTACAACATTTACCAGATGTTATTAATGGGAATCATGATGATTGTGTTGTGGTGGCCAACGCGTTATCGTACAACTCCATTTCATTGGGACTGGTCAGTGGTGTTTATCTCAGTGTTTTTATGTGCTGCCGACTTTGTTTATTTCTATGCTTTAAGCTTACCAGGGGCTATGATTTCAATTGTAAGTATGGTTAGACGAGGAAGCGTTTTGGTTAGTTTTCTTTCGGGAGCAATATTCTTTCATGAGAAGAATCTTAAGGCAAAAGCTTTTGATTTGGCATTAGTGCTGTTGGGAATGATATTTTTATATATAGGATCGAGAAGATAAAGTAGGGGAGAACTGTACTTCTGAATTTATTTGTCAGATAATCTTTGCAAATCGATATAAATCTTGTATCTTTGTAGACATGATTGAAAGTAAAAACAATACGATATGGCACACAACATCTTCAAAGGCTTAGGAATAGCTTTGATAACCCCCTTTACATTAGAAGGTAAAGTGGATTATAAATCACTTAGACGGCTATTAGACTATCAATTGGCTAATGGCGCTGACTTCTTATGTATCTTGGCGACCACAGGAGAAGCTCCTTGCTTGACAAAAGAAGAGAAAGAAGAACTCACTTCGTTTATAAAAGGTGTTGTTGGAGGCAGGATTCCTATAGTGAAATATTGTGGAGGAAACAATACAGCAGCTGTTGTCGATGAAATAAAAACAACAGATTGGGCGGGAATTGATGGTATTTTGAGTATATGCCCTTATTATAATAAACCTTCGCAAGATGGACTTTACCAGCATTTTAAGGCCATAGCAGAAGTTAGTCCGTTACCAATTGTATTATATAATGTACCAGGACGCACTGGAATCAATATGAAAGCAGAAACCACAGTCAAGCTTGCTAAGGACTTTTCTAATATAGTTGCTATTAAAGAAGCCAGTGGAAGCCTTGAACAAGTGGATGAGATAATAAAGAATAAGCCTGATAATTTCGATGTCATTAGCGGCGATGATGCACTCACTTTCTCTATGATTGCAAGTGGGGCAGCAGGAGTTATTTCGGTGATTGGTAATGCACTACCAAAGGAATTTAGCAGAATGATTCGATTAGAGTTTAATGGTGAGTATGAACCTGCACGCAAAATTCATCACATGTTCACAGAACTTTACTCTTTACTCTTTGTAGATGGGAATCCTGCGGGCTGCAAAGCATTATTAAACGATATGGGAATGATTGAGAACGTACTTCGACTTCCACTCGTTCCTACAACCATAACAACAAAACAAAAGATGGCTGATATCTTGAAAGAATTAAGAATATAATACATTCTTTAATTTCAAATGCAAACGATTTAATTTCTCTTTAAAAACGCTAAATATGCACTTTATAAAAGAGAATGATGGTATTTCTTTTGGAAGAACACAAAAAAATACCTATCTTTGCAACATGTTTTTCATGGTATTAGATTATTAAGGTTAAAGAAGAAATTGGTTGTCGTGAGGCAATCAATTTTTTTTCATTTATAACAAAGTCATACATTTATTTTGTAAAACACATCTTTTGCGCTATCTTTGCATACAGAAAGCAGTGTTCCGGCTCTGTTGCTGGCGTTTGTTTTGACGCGAGAGGAAAGTCCGGGCAGCATAGGACACTCCACTTCCGAAAATAGAAGCTATTGGTAACAGTAGGTGTTGGCAGAAGAAAATAACCGCCTTGTAAAACGAAACTGAAAGGAATAGCCTTTCAAGTCCATTCAAGGTAAGGGTGAGAAGGTAGTGTAAGAGACTACCAGCTGATAGGCGACTGTCAGGCTGTGCTATCTGGAGGCTGCAAGTTCATGTATACCGTAGACTGAAAGTTGTCCGCTTAAAGATTATAAATCGCTACGGAGGGTAGAATGCTTAAGCTGTGGGGTGACTCACAGATTAGATAAATAACAGGGCGCCATCGCTTTGATGGAGACAGAACCCGGCTTATAGGAACACTGCTTTCTATTTTCTTTATTCTTTAATAAAATTTATTTCGAAACATGAACTTTACCTTAAATGAAACAGAATACAAAGTAGATGATTTGCAACAAGCTGTCTGGCGGATGATTAATACATATGGAGAATCTGATGATTTTCCACAGATGAAAGACTATGGTGTAACCAAAGAATCTTTGCAATCATATTTATTTGATAAACAAATGATTCTTGATAGCATGGGAAGTGAACGCTTCCAAATGACTTTATGCGGCATCTTTATCGTTATTCCAATCTTTATTGCTTCATTTTTTTCAGATAAAGATTTACCATTTGGACGCTATACGGCTATTGTTTGTGGAGTAGGGGGAGCACTTCTCTTTGGAGTTGTCAAGTTGTTTATGAATTATATCATCAAGAAAAGACTTCAAAAATTATTTGATAGCAATCATGAAACTTACATAGAACAAGTGCTTTTATATAAAAGATAATAGTAAAAAATAAAAGGTTGAGTATAGAACTCAACCTAAAAGAGGTACCTAGCAGAGTCGAACTGCTCTACACGGTTTTGCAGACCGTTACCTAACCGATCGGCCAAGGTACCATTTCGTTTCCGAATTGCGGTTGCAAAGGTAATATAAAAAAACAATTTGACCAAATATATTCATTGTTTTTTTTCTACTTTTTTGCATTTATCATAAAATGCACAGCCTGCACATTTGTAGTCTTTACATTTAACGTTGTGATAAATAGCCTTGTAGAGATTTCTTAATACAAAGCAGACTGAAACTGCAATGACTACAAAAATTACAATATATTGAATGTAAATACTCATACTGTATTTGGTAAACGGACAGAATTATATATTTCTTTGTATATAAAATCTACCCGTATAATCAACCAGTTTTCAAATAATCAATTAATCAATTCATCTGTTTGCAAAGATATATTCAATTATTTTAAATTGCAATCCTCATTTTTTATGATTTTTCTTGTAAGCGTCTTAAATGATAAAACTAAAACTTTATATTGATAATATAACAAATATTTAAAAATCAGTAGTTTGTAATCAAAAAACAATTCATATCAAATCATTGTATAATCTCATTCATTTTATTACATCATTAGTTTGAGATTATCTCCTGAAATGCCATTAATCGTTTTCTCGTAAGATTTATATTATTTCCGCATTTAATAGTGTTGGCCTCATAATATGCCTTTTATTATATAATCATCATTATGATAAATAGATAATCTTAAAGTGAAAAAGTTCAGTGATTACATCCTACTTTACTGTTAGATGAAAACATCCTTGGTGCACTTCGTACTTAATGTGACATCTATTTTGTTTTCTCATGTCATTTAAAACTTCACTAAGAATCCATTTCAATGTATCATTGCGCACCGCACGTCGTTTTTCGTTTGGTGCTTCTACAGTTTTATATCGATTGTAACAAATATCAACTGTAGTTCCATATAGATGGCAACTATTAACTGTTGCATTACCATTGTGGCTACGAAGTTGCTGTACATCGTCTTTTGAACGCATTACACTGGTGATAATAATCTTATGTAATGGGATTCCTTTTATTTGTAAAGAGTCAAAGAAATTGTGTCCAATATCCTGCAGAAGTATTGCTGCTTTGGGAACTAAATAAGGAATACTGGACTTTAAATTGTCTATATAGTAATATGGATTTCCACCGATATAAACGAGTTCTCCCTTTCTGTTTTCAGCATCAGCTCGGTCTTTCACAGGTGTAACTCCAAGCTCTTTTGCCGACAACAGCTGAACATCATTCTGATCAGGGAAAGCTTTTCCGAAATTTGGAACACTATAAATACGATTCTTTACGACAGAACCATCAGCCTTAAAAAATACGGAACTAACAGGTAAAGAGGACTTCGTTTGTGCAAAATTAATATTCTCTTGTATTGGTTTTTGATGTGTTTTTATAGTTGGTTTTACAATCTTTTCAGCACTCGTTTGATGTGTTCCATTACCTGCTATAGACGGGAACAGACAACGGATAAAGCCCAAAAATACTACCGACAGACCAAAACCTTGTAAAAATCGATTTTTAGAAATCTTCATAACACTATCATAAACTTCTTTTACGAGATGCAAAGATAGACCAAATATTTGGTAATTTCAAAAAAAAACTCTAAATTTGCATCCATATTTAAGGAGTTTATACATTGATAGAGAAGCATATATTCTTAGAAGATATTGATCCAGTTATATTCTATGGACTCAATAATTGTCACTTGCAAATGATAAAATCTCTCTTTCCTAAATTGAGAATCGTTGCGCGAGATAATGTTATCCGCATTCTTGGTGATGAGGAAGAGATGGCTAAAATAGAAGAAGATATTGCTTCTATGCAGAAACATGTGTTGAAGTATAACTCTATTTCTGATGAAGATATCCTTGATATTGTAAAGTCTGGAAAGACTAAAGGCGACAGTATCAAGGGTGTTTTGGTTTATAGTGTATCAGGAAGGCCCATTAAAAGTCGGTCGGAGAATCAGCAGAAACTTATCGATGCATTTAATAAAAATGACATGATTTTTGCGGTAGGTCCAGCTGGAACAGGAAAAACTTATCTAAGTATTGCACTTGCAGTAAAGGCACTAAAGGAAAAAACTGCAAAGAAAATAATACTTAGTCGCCCTGCTGTAGAGGCTGGAGAAAAGCTTGGTTTTCTGCCTGGAGACATGAAAGATAAGATAGATCCCTATCTACAACCCCTATATGACGCTCTTGAAGACATGATTCCTGCGGTGAAATTGCAAGATATGATGGAGAAACATATTATCCAGATTGCCCCACTCGCTTTCATGCGCGGACGCACATTGAGTGACGCTGTAGTAATCTTGGATGAAGCACAGAATACAACTCCTCAGCAGATTCGAATGTTTTTGACGCGTATGGGATGGAGTACGAAGATGATAATCACGGGAGATATGACGCAGATAGATTTGCCGAAAGCTCAAAAAAGCGGACTAAAGGAAGCGTTAAATATACTTGGGAAGGTCGAAGGTATTAGCGTTGTAAATCTATCCCAAAAAGATATTGTTAGACATAAACTTGTTACGCGCATAGTGGATGCCTATGATTCATTTGACAAAAAGCAAGAGCAAGAGTCAAAAGAAAAGAGTAAAAGAGCTGCAGCGGAAAAGCAACCAACTGAAAAAGAAGAAGAATTTACAATATTTGAAAATTCAGACAACGATTTTAATTAATATTCAAAATGAAAGCTTTAACAAAGACTGATTTCCATTTCGATGGACAAAAGAGTGTTTATCATGGTAAGGTTCGTGATGTTTATGACATTAATGATGACTTACTTGTGATGATTGCTACCGACAGAATCTCGGCTTTTGATGTTGTTTTACCTAAAGGAATTCCCTTTAAAGGTCAGGTTTTAAACCAAATTGCGGCTAAGTTTCTTGATGCAACAAGTGATATTTGCCCTAACTGGAAACTGGCAACACCAGATCCAATGGTTACAGTCGGACTTAAATGTGAAGGCTTTCGTGTAGAGATGATTATCCGTTCTATTCTCACGGGAAGTGCATGGCGTGCGTATAAGGAAGGATGTCGCGATCTTTGTGGAGTAAAACTGCCCGAAGGAATGCGTGAAAACGAGAGATTCCCTGAGCCAATCGTAACTCCTACAACAAAGGCTGATGAAGGTCATGATATGAACATCTCAAGAGAAGAGATTATTGCTCAAGGTTTGGTTTCAAAAGAAGATTATGACGTTATAGAGGATTACACTAAAAAACTCTTCAAACGTGGACAGGAAATTGCAGCCAAGCAAGGTCTGATTTTGGTTGATACGAAATATGAATTTGGCAAGCGTGATGGAAAGATTTATTTGATAGATGAGATTCATACTCCAGATTCAAGTAGATATTTCTATGCTGATGGTTATGAGGAAAAACTTGCAGCAGGCAAGCCTCAGAAGCAGTTGTCGAAAGAATTTGTACGCCAATGGTTGATAGAACATAACTTTATGAATGAGCCAGGGCAACAAATGCCAGAGATTTCTGACGAATATGCTGAAAGCGTTAGTGAGAGATATATCGAACTTTACGAGCATATCACAGGCGAAAAGTTTGATAAGAGCGTTGAAAGTGGTGATATAGCAGCACGCATTGAAAAGAATGTTGAAAACTATTTGAAGACGGTTAGATAATCTTCCACACGATTTTGCATGTATAAACAAGAAGAGATAAAACCATACGGGAAGACTGGTGAGAAAGGGAAATTGGTTGAAGAAATGTTCGATAACATTGCTCCGACTTATGATACTCTTAATCATCGTCTCTCATGGGATATTGATAAAGGCTGGCGAAAGAAAGCTATTCGCCAGCTTTCACCTTTTCATCCTAAAACAATTTTAGACATAGCAACAGGTACTGGAGATTTTGCCATACTATCTGCAAAGTTGTTATCTCCACAGAAGATGGTCGGAATAGACATCAGTGAGGGGATGATGAAGATTGGACAGCAAAAGGTTGAGAAGGAAGGATTACAAGGAATTATCTCTTTTAAGAAAGAAGATTGCACGCAATTATCGTTTAATGATAATTCGTTTGATGCTGTCACAGCTGCTTTTGGTATTCGAAACTTTCAAAATCTTGACCAAGGACTCAAAGAAATGTGTAGGGTGTTAAAGCCTGGTGGACATTTAAGTATTGTAGAATTAACTACTCCTGTGAGTTTTCCGATGAAGCAATTATTCAAGATTTACTCACACTCTATCTTACCTATTTATGGGAAACTAATTTCAAAAGATAACAACGCTTATAGTTATCTGACGAACACAATAGAAGCTTTCCCTCAAGGTGAAGTGATGTTAGAAATCTTAAAGAAAGCTGGCTTCAAGGATGCAAGCTTCCAAAGACTAACATTTGGAATATGCACAATGTATTTTGCACGAAAATAAAAAATAGATAACATCTTGTTGTATGGATAAATATGGTCTTATAGGATATCCACTTGGTCACTCCTTTTCAATTGGTTACTTCAATGAGAAGTTTGAAAACGAAGGCATAGATGCTCAATATTGTAACTTTGAAATCCCTAATTTAGATTTCCTTCCAGAAATCATTGCACAAAATCCTGACTTAAAAGGACTAAATGTTACAATCCCTTATAAAGAGAAAATCATTGATTTTTTGGATGAATTAAGTCCTGAAGCTAAAGATATTGGTGCCGTTAACGTGATTAAAATTACCCATAAAGGGAAAAAAATCATAATGAAAGGCTATAATAGCGATGTCTTTGGTTTTACCAAGAGCATTGAACCTCTTCTCGAAAAATGTCATAGGAAGGCACTAATCTTAGGGACAGGTGGTTCCTCTAAAGCTATTCAATATGGTTTAAACTCACTCGGTATCGAAACATTAAAGGTCAGCAGGTTTGAACGCCCAGGCACAATATGTTATCAATCGATAACTCCGCAGGTAATAAAGGAGTATAAAGTGATAGTGAACTGTACTCCTTGTGGCATGTATCCAAAAGCAGACGAATGTCCTGCCCTACCCTACGAAGCGATGGATAGTCACACATTGCTTTACGACTTGATTTATAATCCAGACGAGACTCTATTTATGCAAAAAGGTGCAAAGTATGGAGCAACCGTAAAAAATGGATTGGAAATGTTACTACTTCAAGCTTTTGAAAGTTGGCATTTTTGGCATAGTAAAGACTAATATAATTAATTTCTTATGAACAATAGATACATGATGCGTGGTGTTAGCGCTGCTAAAGAAGATGTACACAACGCAATCAAAAATATAGATAAAGGTATATATCCACAGGCTTTCTGCAAAATCATTCCTGATATTCTCGGCAATGACCCTGAATATTGTAACATTATGCATGCTGATGGTGCTGGAACAAAGTCGTCTTTAGCCTACATGTATTGGAAAGAGACAGGCGATATCAGCGTATGGAAGGGTATTGCTCAGGATGCCGTTGTCATGAATACAGACGATTTGCTGTGTGTAGGCGCTGTAGATAATATACTCGTTTCAAGTACTATTGGCAGGAATAAAATGCTTATTCCTGGCGAGGTTATATCAGCTATTATCAATGGAACAGACGAATTACTCGCTGAGATGCGCGACATGGGTATCGGCATTTTTCCGACTGGAGGAGAGACTGCTGATGTAGGAGATCTTGTCAGAACAATTATCGTTGACTCTACTGTTACATGCCGCATGAAGCGTAGTGACGTTATCAATAATGCCAATATCAGACCCGGAGATGTGATAGTTGGTCTTAGTTCTACAGGACAATCATCTTATGAAAAGCAATATAATGGTGGTATGGGAAGTAATGGTTTGACCAGTGCACGCCATGATGTCTTTGCCAAATATCTGGCTAATCGTTATCCTGAAAGTTATGATCATGCAGTACCAGAAGAATTGGTTTATAGCGGAAAGTATAAGTTTGAAGATTCCGTCGAGGGCAGTCCTGTAAATGCAGGAAAGCTTGTTCTTTCTCCAACACGCACTTATGCCCCTGTAATTAAGAAAGTACTCGATGAGTTGCGCCCTGAAATTCACGGAATGATTCATTGCACAGGAGGCGCTCAAACTAAGCTCTTGCATTTTATAGGAGATAATTGTAAGGCCGTAAAGGATAACATGTTCCCTACTCCACCGCTGTTTAAGGCTATCCAAGAATGTTCAAAGACAGACTGGAAAGAGATGTATCAAGTCTTCAATATGGGACACAGAATGGAGATTTATGTGCGTCCTGAGATTGCAGACAAAGTTATTGCAATTAGTAATAGTTTTAATATCGATGCACAAATTGTAGGACATATTGAAGAAGGGAAACGCAGTCTCGTTATCCATTCAGAATATGGCACGTTTGAATATTAAGATCCTCACAACGCGATGTTGTTGGAATTAAAATAAATTATATGGCAGAAAATAATAGTATACTTGAAAAGTTAGATGGTTTAGAAAGTCGATTTGAAGAGGTAAGCACATTGATTACTGACCCTGATGTTATTGCAGATCAGAAAAGATATGTGAAACTTACGAAAGAATGGAAAGACTTAGGCGACATTATGAACGCCAGAAAAAGATATATTTCTTGCTTAGATTCGATTAAAGAAGCCAAAAATATATTAGCAAATGAAGATGATGCAGACATGAAAGAGATGGCACGTGAAGAGCTACAGGAGAACGAAAGTCTGCAACCCAAATTAGAAGAGGAAATTAAACTACTTCTTGTTCCGAAAGATCCAGAAGATGCAAAGAATGTACAAATGGAGATTCGTGCAGGTACAGGAGGCGATGAAGCTGCTTTGTTTGCTGGTGACCTCTTCAATATGTACAAGAAATATTGCGACATGAAAGGTTGGACACTGAGTATAACTGACGTTTCTGAGGGTGCTGTTGGTGGCTATAAAGAGATTGACTTTGCCATTAGTGGTACTGATGTTTACGGCATCATGAAATACGAAAGCGGAGTACATCGCGTGCAACGTGTCCCGGTCACAGAATCAAATGGCCGTATGCAAACGAGTGCTGCTACGGTCGCCGTCTTGCCTGAAGCCGATAAATTTGAAGTAAACATCAACGAGGGAGATATCAAATGGGATACCTTCAGATCAAGTGGTGCCGGTGGTCAGAACGTGAACAAAGTTGAATCTGGTGTTCGTTTGCGCTATCCGTGGAAGAATCCAAACACTGGTGAGGTAGAAGAAATTCTGATTGAATGTACAGAAACGCGTGATCAACCGAAGAATAAAGAGCGCGCGTTGAGCCGTCTGTATACCTTTATTCATGATCGTGAGCACCAAAAGTATGTGGATGATATTGCTGACAGAAGAAAGAGCTTGGTTTCAACTGGCGACCGTTCGGCTAAAATCAGAACCTATAATTTTCCACAAGGCCGTGTGACCGACCATCGAATTGGATATACTACACACGACCTTCAAGGGTTTTTGAATGGTAACATTCAAGACATGATTGATGCATTGACGGTTGCTGAAAATGCAGAAAAATTAAAGGAAAACGAACTTTAAAAGAATCATTTGCAATGGGTATTAAATATACAAAGAAAGAAGATGATAAGGAACAGCAGGAACGTACTGTTCAGGCTGATGATTTTATGAATCTCTTGGTTTCCACTCAGAGAAAAGAGGACAAGAAAAAGGAATTGCCTAAAACCGAAAAATCAAAATAAATGAACAGACAACAGCTCGTAAATCAAATCTTTAGTAAGAAGTCTTTCTTATGTGTGGGATTGGACATCGATTTGGAAAAGGTGCCGAAACATCTTTTGAAACACGACGACGCAATCTTCGAATTCAACAAAGCCATCATTGAGGCAACCGCCCCCTATTGTGTTGCATACAAGCCTAATCTTGCTTTTTACGAGTGTTATGGTTTGAAGGGGATGATAGCTTTTGAAAAGACAATTCAATATCTGAAAGAGAACTATCCTGAGCATTTCATCATTGCCGATGCAAAACGTGGTGATATTGGGAACACAAGTCGAATGTATGCCAAGACTTTCTTTGAAGAATATAATCTCGATGCGCTCACCGTGGCTCCATATATGGGGGAAGATAGTGTAAAACCATTCCTTGAGTATAAGGATAAATGGGTGATTTTGCTTGCACTAACAAGTAACAAAGGTAGTCAAGATTTTCAGCTCTTTACCTCAAAGGATGGACAAAAACTTTTTGAGCGTGTGTTGGAAAAGAGTCAACAATGGGGCAATGAAGACAACCTAATGTATGTGGTTGGTGCAACACAAGGTTCAATGTTTAGTGATATTCGCAAATACGCTCCCAACCATTTCCTTTTGGTTCCAGGCGTAGGCGCACAAGGCGGTAGTTTGCAAGAAGTTTGCAAATATGGCATGACAAGCGATTGCGGTCTGCTTGTAAATTCTTCTCGTGGAATCATCTATGCAAGCCAGCAAGAGGACTTTGCTGAAAAAGCAGCTGAAAATGCTAAGGAACTACAGCAACAAATGGCTAAGGAGTTAGAGAGATGTTGAGAACTCTCTAGGCACAATAGAAGACGAAAATCATATAAACTAAGATATTCTAAAAAGCGCAGCCTTAACAACAGGGCTGTGCTTTTTCATTTTTAGTGAACATTGTATGACAATATAAAATTGAATGACAATCCTTTTAGAATGAAAAAGGTGCAGTCGCTGTTATCTCAACAGCACTGCACCACCACTTTAGACTTAAGAGTCTTTATGACTACCCTATTGTTGCGTCATAGTCAATTTATGAATGCGTCTTCGCGCATTTTATGGCTGTTATTTGTGTTTAATACCAAAGTCGCCTTTTTCAGCTGTTCCGCCTTCTGCTTTCGGCTTCTCATTCGCCTTTTCTGATAGAAACAGCGTTCCATCTTTATTCACGCCCACCCAAATTGTTTTAGGTTTGCCGTCAGCCGTTTTCTGGCCTTTTACTGACAGTTCAAAAAGTCGCTTTGCAGCCGTGCCTTTTGTTTTACCCGTAAACGAAAGACTGCCCGTTTCAAATCCCTGATGCTCCTCAAACGATTCGAGTTTGGGTTTTACGCGTGCCTCATATTCTGCCATATGCTTTTCAGCATTCGCTTTCGCCGTACTCGTAGGTATGGCCTGCTCTTTATAGCGCTTGATGAGTGTATTCGTAAAGTCGATAAAAGCAGCATAATCAGCTGGATTACCGAGGATAGCTAAGGCATTGACCACTTTTGACAAATTGCGAAAAGCTTTGTCCGAAGCCTCGCGAGCAGTGCGCAAAGCTCCCACAACTTTCGTCGAATTATCTGTGGTGCGCTGCACAAGTAATGTTTCCACGCGCTCGTTGGCTGTTTTCAGTGCATCAACATAGGGTTTTAGTCCCAAGGTCTGCACCTGTGTAGCATATTTTCCTATGAGGTCAGTGCAAAGGTTGGTGATGAGACCGGTTTCACGCTCAAGCTGCATTTGCGGGTCAATGGCATAGTCGGCAAGATGTTGCCACAATTCGCGTGCATTTTTTGCTAAGGCAGCTATGGGCATATTCAAGAACCCTTTTACAGCCGTTCTATAGCCATTAAAAAGCGTGTCGCGCTCTTTATCAGCATTAGCAATTTCGTCGGTCAAAAGACTCTTTTGTGATAACACCAAATACTTGTCCTCTGTAGCCAAGGCCTCTGTTAGCGCCTTAATTACTGCTTGTCCAACGGCATTCTCTTTGATTTTCGTGTCCGTAGCCAAGCGGTCACTCACGTTTTTGATGAATTGAAAATGCGCACCATTATTCAGGCGCGATAAATCGGTTAGTACAATCTCCACCACTTTGGTGAAGTCATGCGTAGAAAGTGTTGTTTCTGGCATATTATTTTATTTTTAATTAAACATGTGTCAGTTTATTCCGACATTTTTTTCTATGATATTTGATGTGAGCCCGATAATTTTATGACTAAGGTTAGAGTCATTTATAAATTATCGAACTCACAGCATTTTAGATTTTAGAAAAATGTGAATGGGCGTACACTGAATTTAGCTGTTTTTGTTGTACCGCCAGTTAATATTCCGCTTGAATAGAAAGCTACATGTGGAGAAAAACGCACGTCAAGCTCAGATGATAACCAATGAGATTTACCTAATAAAGTCTCACCACCAGCATCAGTAAACGCTTGCGCTATTTTATCTCCATTTGTATTTACTGCTGTATTATATCGTCCGTTTAATGTTGAAACATCAGTTCCACCAAGTGTATAGAGGTATTTAAATTGGCCTTGTGAAGGTAGAAACCATTTCCTGCCGACCAATCCATCTGTAACATTCACACCTGGATTATATTCTGCAGCCGCCTTGAAAGCTGGATAATCATTACTGGTTGCCTTCACTACATTATTCTTTGTATAGGCAGCTTCCCAAGTATATTGGTAACCAAGCATGTCGCTATATGTGTTATTATAAGAGATAGTAGAGATATTATACTTTACCCCTGGAGTTACATTCCATTGTTGTTCTCCAGCACTCTTTAGCGCAGCAGCCATTCCATCCTCAGTTTCTGTCTTTTCTTTAACGACCACCGCAACCGGAGTTCTGTCTGCTTTATCTGCAAGATAACCAACCGTTCCATCTTGATAGAGATATAGTGGGCGTTTCGTCTTAAAATTAAATGTACATACATAAGAATGATTCATTCGAATAGGATAGCTGTTATCATAAACATCCATAGCATGATTTACAAAACCACCATAAAGAGGGCCTCTTACCCCTAAGTCAAACCACTCACCAGTTGTATTCGCAGAAGTTCCTGCAAAATACATATAATCGGAAGTTACTTTGAAAGGCTTAACGATTGAAGAAAATTTCTGATCTCCTATCTTCTTAAGGGGCATCTCAATCTCACGATAGCTGCCAATATTATATTGACTTATTTCACTTGCGGTGGCCGTATGGTCAATAGGATTGCCCTTATAATCAAAATATTGTGGAAGGGCAAAATAATTACCTAAATCATGGTGTGCTTTCAGATTTGTTGCATAAACCGTATAAGAAGTTACTTCTGTTCTTATGCGGGCTGCCAAATGTTTCATAGAAAATGAAATTTCCTTCAGTCCGCTACCACTTATGTATTGGGTAACATAACCTAACATCGGGTTCTCGGCCTTGCGTTCTACAATGAGCTGTCCATTATCATCCATGTTGTCCATGTTCGTGCAGACAAAAGTATAGGTGCCTTGCTCCAATCGAATGTATTTGTTCACATCAGGAACAAATTTTCCATTCGTAACAGTGCCCGATAGCGTCTTATCCGTCCCTGTTAGTTTGTGGCCCGATGCATCAAATACGAAGATGTTATAATGTCCCTCGCTCATTGCTGCACGAGTTGCTTTGTTGGGACTTAGGTTTGTGGTATCAGGCCGTAATGTAACCTCGCAAATCATGTTATTTCCCAAATCAATCGTTTTATTCCACATTGCTGTAGCTCGCGTAGCAGGCTTCTCTGCAAGATAGGGTTCTTCACTAAGATTGATTTGCACATTATTTCCTATTTCTATATTTTTTCCTGTATCTAATATGCTCTCTGTAGAGCAAGCTGAGCACAGGCAAAGGAGCATCACTGAACTCCCTAAAATGTTTGAAATTCTTTTTTTCATGTTGTTTCTATAATCTATTAAACATTCGAATCACCTCCTCCATCTATTGGCTGTTCTGGTAGCCATTCTTCTTCAGTAGAAGCTGGATAACCATGGCTCACAGACGTATGTAGAAAACTGTCTTCTGTGAGTATGGGAATAAACATACATTCGGGCTCTACATAAACCCGTTTTCCTTTTCTAAGTCTAAGTTCTTTCATTTTAGTTACCATATAGAATACGTTATGAATTAATATATTAAATGATTATTTTCTGTCTTAAATGTGTGGGTAAAAAGATAAAGATTAGACGCGAAAAGGCCTGCAAAGAACTTGTTATAAATTTCTTTGCAGGCCTTTGTTTTTCTAACTTAATATTGTATATTACGCGCGCATGGC
>QWCT01001099.1_pt1 | contig 21341 bp, 23 predicted proteins | sample 1972681 | NCBI WGS metagenome assembly QWCT01 (sample SAMN09866701, study PRJNA288562) | Human oral metagenome isolate pre3_saliva, whole genome shotgun sequencing... | isolation source: mouth | host: Homo sapiens | place: USA: California | reverse complement strand
TTCTCCATGGAAGTAATTTCTTCTACAAGCTTTTTTTCTTTAGCCATTTTTATTTAATCCTCTGTATCTTCTTTTATTTCTTTTTTCTTTCTGATTACCAAATCAGATTCGGCATCATTTATCCTTCTTTTTAAATACAAATATACCACGATGCCTACAATGAATAATATAATAATTAATGCAATCTCAATTATATTTCTTATTAACATTGCCCCTCGATTTTTCTCTTCTCTTTTTATTTATCCATTTAGCCGCATTTATCATCGGTAATAACACAATTGCAATCCACCATGCATATGCACCTGCAGCTAAAAGTGTAGCTCCGTCATATCCGTTAAAGCTTTTATCAGGTGAACTGTTTTCCTCTATACTTTCATCCGCATTTGTTGAAGCTTCAACAGTTTCATTAATAACTTCATTCTTGTTACTTATATATGTCGAAGTTTCCGTAATATCAGGAAGGCTTGTGAACGTATTGTTTTCAGCCGCATTATCCGTAATTGTACTGTCGGTATTTACTTCAAACTTAACATTTTTGTCAGCTTCAGATTTACTCACACTGTCATTATCATTTCTTTTATGTTTATGACCTGATTTATTTCCCGGCTGCTTTGCATTTTCAGCCTTTTGCGCAGAGCTTTCGGTTGTCTCATCATTATTTGCCGGGTTCTTGGTGTCCGAATTGTCATTGCCGCTCTGAGAGTCTTTTGCACCTTTTTTTGAACTTTCCGAATTTTCAATTCTTGTCTTTTTTCCCGATGTATGTCCAAAAGATTTACTTGCATCGGATTTTGTGGCAATGTTTCTTTCAGGTATTGAAGGCCTTGTTCCCTCTCCCGATTCTGAAGGCCTTGTAGGCTCAGGTATCGGATCTGAGGGCACGGGCGGTACAATCAGCCTTGGAATAGTCTCATACTGTACATAAAATGTACCGTCCGAAGCGACATATTCTCTTTTTCTTAACCCGTCCTGCTCATATGTAGGCTCTCTTTCAATTATCCAATCTCCATAGTTGCTTTCATCTATTCCGGCTGAGGTTTCAACATACTCTGCGTTTGAGTTATGTAAACCTCCGTTATTTTGAATACCTGTCATATCTACATATGTAGCTCCGACAGTTGTCGCATTGCCTTTTAGAACACCTACACCGTTTACCGATATAAAGGCGGTCGTCAGTGCCAATGACATAGCACCCATTGCTTTATATTTTTTCTTCATTTAATCACCCTATTGCATTTTCTTTCATCGCTTCCTTGAGTCCACTGTAATACTTCCTTCCCACCGGAATTTCAGTGTTGTCTATCAATGTGATTTCCTCATAAGTGAAATTCTTTATATGTTGCAATGAAACTAAAAATGATCTATGCACTCTTATAAAACCCTTTGTAAACAGCAGGTTTTCAAGTTTTCCTATTGTTGAAATAAACTCAAAACTTTTACTGCCGTAGTACACGGTTATTATTTTCCCTCTAACTTCAAAATATTTTATATCATTTATCGCGATATTCCTATATTCACCGATGCCGGTAAAGAGCATATACTCTTTTGATTTTTCAGATGCCGTTTTGAAAACATCCTTTATGATCTTTACCGTCTTTGCACCGTCAGTCTCACCTTTCACAATATAGTTGAAGGCTCTGACATCAAAAGCTCCCAACATATGATTCTTTGAAACTGTGGTGAATACTATCTCTCCGATATATCCGTTTGAACGAAGTTTTGATGCCGCCTCCATGCCGTCAATTCCCGGCATATTTATATCCAGAAACATTACATCAATAAGCTCAAGTTTATCTTCCACTTCAAATAACATCTGCTTGGCGCTCTCAAACACCTCAAATTCCGTATCAAGGCCCTCCGACTTTGATATGTGTGTAGTGATTTCTAACAAATTCTTTCGTTCTATTGGATTATCATCACATATAACTACTCTCATAACCCAAACCTTATATCCTATTTGTTATTTTTTACCTTCTCAAGTAAATTATTGATTCTGTTTGTAGGTGTCAATAGACCGCTTATAGTAGAATCATGGTTCAAATTGTCAATAATAAGAGCAACATACTTACTCATCTCAACATTGTAATAATAAGGTTTGCTTAAAAGATTAGGTGACTGGTACACTAAGTTTGTTGTAAATATACCGTCGATAATACCGTTCTCATAATATTTATCAAATTTTGCAAAGCCGTTTGTGAACAGTCCGAAAGTTGCACAGACAAAGACTCTTTTGGCCTTTCTCTTTTTAAGTTCCTTAGCGACTTCCTGAACGCTCTCACCTGAAGATATCATATCGTCAATGATTACAAGATCTTTACCTTCGACATCGGAGCCCAAAAACTCATGTGCAATAATCGGATTTCTGCCGTCAACCACCTTTGTATAATCTCTTCTTTTGTAGAACATACCTACATCAAGCTTCAGCATATTTGCAAAATATATTGCCCTTCTCATTCCGCCTTCATCAGGAGAAATAATCATCATATGATTCGAATCAACCTGTAAATCCGGGAAATGTCTTAGAAGTCCCTTTGTATACTGATAAATCGGCTGCACAGTTTCAAATCCCTTTAAAGGAATCGCATTTTGTACTCTTGGATCATGCGCATCAAATGTAATGATGTTGTCAACACCCATATTTGTGAGTTCCTGTAATGCCAATGCGCAGTCCAAAGACTCTCTTCCGGTCTTTTTATGCTGACGACTCTCATATAAGAAAGGCATTATAACAGTTATTCTTCTTGCCTTTCCGGCTATTGCGGCAATAATTCTTTTAAGATCCTGGAAATGATCATCCGGTGACATATGATTTATTTTTCCTGACAGTGAATAAGTCATGGAATAATTGCATACATCCACAAGCAAATATAAATCATCACCTCTTACGGATTCCTCTATAGTTCCCTTAGCCTCACCTGAGCCGAATCTTGAGATGGTTGATTTTATAATATAATCTTCTTTCTCATACTCTGAGAATAAAAGTGTATCCTTATGCTCACTTTCTCTCTCTTTACGCCACTCTACAAGGTAATTATTTACTTTTTTTGTAAAATCCTCCATTCCTTTAAGAGGTATAAGTCCCAAAGGACCTACAGGAATAGAATCAATTTTTTTATCTTCGTACAGCATTTTCCCTCCATTACAGCTTTGCTCTAATATCATTTCCAAATAATCTTATATACATGAAACTCTTTCTTATTCTTGAAGTAACTCTCTCACTGTATATATCTCTCATTTCATCCAGACTGAGATTAGTCGATATTATAGTAGATTTTTCGGTGTTAACCCTACGGTTTATTATATGGAAAAATTCGGTAGTTGTAAAGTGATTGGAAAGTTCCGTGCCCAGATCGTCAATTATCAGCATATCACTTTCATACACCTCTTCAATGAGAAGCAAATATTTTTGATCCTCACTTTTTTCCATCTTAACCTTTACCAATGCTTCAAAAAGTTCTTTTGCACTGAGGTATATTACGGAATAATATCTGTCAAGTAATACTTTGGCTATACAATTGCTTAAATATGTCTTTCCTACACCGGTATTACCGCTGAATATGATATTTCTTCTATCATTTTCATCAGAAGCCGTATCAACCGCATTTTTGCTTCCGTTTATTTTAAAATATTTGTCTGCAAATTTCTCACAAAATCTTTTTACACCCTCCATATAAGCGGCATTTGTCATATTCTGCCCCGGAAGTATCGTTTTATTATCATAATAATCAAATGAGAAATTTTCAAAATTTTCTTTACTTAATATATTTTCAAGATTTGATTGAGCATACAGGAGTTTCCTTATCTTTAACTGAAGGCAATGACATTTTTTTCCGTCTATATATCCTGTATCCTTACAGTCTTTGCAATCATATGTTATTTCCATATAATCCTTCGGAAAGCCGGCAGCGCACAAAAGTTCTTCTTTTTTGTTTTTTATACTGTCAATATCTGTTTTTAAATCATTTATTGACAATCTTCCCGATTTTAGACTTTCCTTATATCTTAAAACAGCCACACTTCCTGTGGAATTGTTTAATTCCTTCATTTCAGGTATCTTTTCATATACCTCTTCAATTCTTCTGACCTGTGCGGCTCTGTTATTTGCTCTTATATTTTCATATTCTCTCATTATTGCGTTATATGAGGAATTATCTATAGCCATATATCTCCTTTAAGCCAAACTATAAATTGTTCAGCTCATTTAAAAACTTGTCCTGCATATCGGAATCAATATTATCATTCCTCTGCTCAAAATTATTGAACTTTGAACCTGAAGCGGTATTTGAAGTTTTCGGAGTCGCCTTTACCTTCTCATCATGTTTTTCATCCTGAGTTTTTATGTCTGAAAGTGTACGCACATTCTCATTATGCCATCTTGTAAGTATACCGTCGGCATACGAAAAACTCTGTGATGATGTGTTAAGTACTGTTCTGCTGATGGCTTCAACAACTATCTCCGTACTGAATCCATACTCATCAAACCACTTTTTAACAAATCTTAATTCAACCGGTGCCAAAACTCTGTCATATATTCCAAATGCCTTTAACACTGCTTTATTTTCATTGAAATATTTTACATTGTCTTCTTTGGCTTCCTCAACTGTAGTAATGCCTTTTTCATGGAATGAAAGTGCCACTCTTTCGATATAATTTATACTCTTTTTGCCTTTTTGTACCGAAACTTCCGCTATGTACTCAAGTAAGTCCTTTGACATACCCACAACATCATAAAGATATGCCAGCTTTTCGGTATCTGTAGGTGTAAATATCTTTTCCGTATATGTCTGCACACAGAATACCAGTTCCTGAAAATCTTCATCTCCTTTTAACTTGGTCAAATCCACCAGACTTCTGTCAGGAAGCTTTGGCGGCTCTGTTTTTACCTCAGGTATCTCGTCCTTTACTTCACCCTCTGAATTATTCTCCACATAGGTATCTTTGGCCGGATCAAGCGTTTCCTTATCGCTTTCTTTTGGATTCTTTGCTTCATCAAGGCTTTCCGATTTAACATTATTCTCTTTCAAAGCTTCCGCTCCCATACCTGCTTCAAGCATTTCTCGTCTTTTATATACTTCTTTTGCCGCCGTCAGAATACGTCTTGCTTCCTCAAGTTCTTCTTTTGAAGGCATGCCCTTTGTAATAAGAACTTCTTCAAAGTCATCGCCGTTTCCAAGCTTACCTATATTCTCAGCCTTTTCTATCAGTGCTCCGCTCTTGCACCAGTATGCTATAGCTCTTTCAACATCCTTTATAGTAAGTTCAAGGGCATCGGCTATGATTTCGGGATTTATCAGTCTGTCAGCATTTCTCAGCATAAAAAGGTACACCTTTATATAATCACCGTTTGCCTTTAGCATATATTTATCTATAAATTCTGACGGCAAACTTACAATGCTTGTTATATCTGCCTTTAAAAATTCGTACTTCATAGCTCTCCCTTTGTCTTAAAACTATATCTCTATAAATTATTTTCCGAGTAAAAACTCGCCCACTCTTAAGATATCTCCGGCACCCATGGTAATCAGTAAATCACCCTTTCTCAAATCCTCCAACAGATAATTTTCTATCTCATCAAAAGTCTCAAAACTTGTGGAATTTCCACCAAGTTCATTTATTCTTTTTGAGAGAAGATTTGAACTCATTCCAAGATTGTCTGTCTCTCTTGCAGGATAAATTTTTGCAATTATAACCTCGTCCACATTCTTTAATACATTGGCAAAATCATCAAAAAATGCTTTTGTTCTGGTATATGTATGTGGCTGAAATACCACTACAAGTCTGTCATGAGGATACCTCTTTGCAATATTTAATGTAGCCGATATCTCACTTGGGTGATGTGCATAGTCATCAACTATTGTGATACCGTCAAGTTTTCCCTTAACCTCAAATCTTCTGTCTACACCCTTAAACTCCGAAAGTCCTTTTCTTATTTTTACATTCTCATATGTCTCTTCTTTATGTACAAGATCAAATGTCGGATACCCCAAAGCGTCATATCTTATATTTGTAGCATAGCAGTCACTGTTTTCGGTTCCGTATCTTACCACATTGCCCTCAAACCCCTGTGTAATTTCTCTGTTGTTTTTAATCTTATCATTTATTATTATACAACCGTCAGGACTTGTATTTTTTGCGAAATTCTTAAAAGAGTTCCTAATTTCATCTAAATCCTTAAAGAAGTCCAGATGATCCTCTTCAATATTCAATATAACACCTACTGTAGGATATAACTCAAGGAAACTGTTTGTATATTCACAGGCTTCTGTAACAAATGTGTTACCCTTGCCTATATAAATATTTCCCTTTATCTTCTTTACAATACCTCCTACAGAGATTGTAGGGTCAAGCTTTGTATCAAGTAATATGTATGACAACATAGAAGTTGTTGTAGTCTTTCCATGAGTACCGCTTATTGCTATACTCTCTTTAAACTTCGACATTACATAGCCAAGAAGCTCCGCTCTGGTCATCATTTTTATATTCTTTTCTTTAGCCGCAATAAACTCAGGGTTATCATTATGTATTGCAGCCGTATATACAAACAGTACTCTTGCAAGTCCGCTCATACTTATACCACCTATACCGCAAAAATATATGTGCTTTATATCATTAAATTTAATATTTTTCAAAAGATGCCTCCCAAGTTTACCTTATTTTCTTATTTTTTTCTTTCTTACACTATAACCAAAGGTACCAAGTACCTTTGAAAGTCCAATATACTCTCCATGATTATATACTACCATGTCAGCTTTTGTCAGGTCAAATTTGTTTTTTTCATCCATATATTTTGCATCTACGTTTACCGCAACCACCTTTGCTATAAACATATGATGTGAACCAAGCTCAATAATATCTTCAACTTTACATTCAATGCAAACCGGACTTTCTTTAATAGATGAAGCAGCTACCACCTTTGATGGCAACTGCTCTATCTTTAATACTTTCCATTTATCAATATCTCTGCCTGATTTTACACCGCATTCGTCCGCTATTTTTGCCAACTTTTCATTTGTAAGATTTATAACAAATTCTCCGGATTTTTTTATTATATCATATGAATATCTGCTTGGTCTAAGGGAAATATAAACCATGGGCGGATTTGTACATATTGTACCTGTCCACGCCACAGTAACTATATCGCTTCTTCCTTCAGAGTCTGCACAACTTACCATTACCACCGGTACGGGGTATAGCATATTTCCGGGTTTAAAATCAATTCTCATTTTTCTTAAAGTATTTCTTTATATTTTTTCTTTTATTATTATTTGTTTTGTCTTTGTTGTTATTCGCTATATCAGATTTTTCTTTGCTGAATCTGTCCTTAAAATTTTTATCTTTAAGGTTCTTTTCTCTGATTTTTTTCGCTGTTTTGCTCTTTTGTTCCGAATTTTTTTCCTGCTTATCTTTTGGTGCGAAAGGAACTCTCTTACTCTTGAAATTTCTCCTCTTTTTCGGCTTTTCACCCAATCTCTCACAGATTTCATCAATAGTCTTTGCCAATGATTTTTTCATCTCATTGACTGTAATATCGGCATACTTTTCATAAAGCGGAACTCTTTCAAGATAAAGATCCTTTAAACTTTGTCCTTCTTTTAAGGTGATTCCTCTCTCTCTTAAGTCCCCAAGTCTTGACTTTATCGCGGTATATGAAAGTTCCAGATATATTATTACACTGATTTCTTTTAGATGCTGCATGGCTTTTTCACCATATACCACACTGCCTCCCGGCGATATGATACTGTTGTCTAAATCCAATCCGGCATTTACCTCGTCCTCAATTTCTCTGAAACCTTCATCACCATGCTCTTCTATAAGTTCCTTTAAGAGCTTTCCATATTTTTCCTGAATAACAATATCGGTGTCTACAAACTTTTTACCAAGTCTCTTGGCCAAAACCACGCCGACTGAGGACTTACCTGATGCAGGCATACCGATTAATGTAATGTTAGTTTTTTTTCCCATATCTCTCCTACATCTGTATTCCTATTACAAGACTTGGTACAAGCTGTTTTTTCCTTGAAACCACCGAAGCAAGCTCTATTACACCTGAATCATTTATCTCATAAACACCTTCTTCGATTCTGAATGACTTCATCACAAGAGCCATCGCACCTGAACCGACACATATAAGTCTTGTTGACTGCTCCAATATATTGGTAAGCATAAAGAACATCATATCCTCGGCACTGTTTTCATGAAGCTTTACAAGGAATGGCAGGAGTCTGTTTTCAATATCGCTCAGCTCTTCCTCATTCAAGGAACTGATCTGTCCTATTCCTATATTAATTTTCCCAAGTGCAAATGTCTTATAATCCTGATGGAAAATCTGCTCATCGGTCTTACCTGTAAGATTACTTGCCGAAGCAAACATCTGGTTTGCATACTTTTCTATATCAATACCTGCAATTCTTGCAAGGTCAAGGCCTGCAGCCTTATCCACTTCAGTACATGTAGGTGATCTGAAAAGTAAAGTATCCGATATGATAGCGGAGCAAAGAAGACCTGCAATCTGCTTTGGAATCTCAACCCCTTTTTCATGGTACATTTGATAAATAATTGTAGATGTACATCCGAGAGGCTGATTTCTGAAATAAACAGGTCCTATAGTCTCCACTGTCCCCAGTCTGTGATGATCTATTATCTCAAGCACATTTGCATGTTCTATACCGTCCACCGCCTGACTCTTTTCATTATGATCCACCATAATGACTCTCTTACCCTTGGCACCTAGAAGGTTTCTTCTTGAAAACATTCCAAGATATTTTCCGTTTTTATCAAGTATAGGGAAGTCTCTATGTCTTACAGTCGCCATTACTTCCTTTATTTCATCCAGGTAATCTTCATTTTCAAATGTTATAAGATTTTCGGTTTTCATAAAGTAATTTATAGGCATGGACTGATTTATAAGTCTTGCTACGGTAAATGTATCATAGGCCGTTGTAATTATAGTTGTTCCATGATCCTTTGCAAGCTTCTTTATAGTCATGGATGCACCGGCACCCTCACATACTATAATGCATGCCGCACCCATCTCAATGGCGCAAAGTTGCATCTCATATCTGTTTCCCAGTATTACAAGATCATCCTTCTCTATATAGTATTCCATCATATCAGGATTTGCGGCTGCAACAACTACTTTACCTGAATTAAAATAGGCCTTGTCATCACCCACTACCAAAGTTCCTTCAATTGTTTCAATAATATTTGAATACCTTGTATTTGCTTTGGCAAGTATTCTGCTGTCATATATATTCATATATGAATTTGCAATATCACTGACCGATATTATTCCTTCAAGATCACCTTCACTGTTTACGGCAGGTAAAGTCACTACATCAAGTTCCTGCATAAGTCCCCAGGCTTTTTTAAATGATATATTCTTATCAACGCCCTTTGTATGCTTTATCTCAACATCTTTTACTTGAGTTTTTACACTTTCAGTAAGCTTAGGCGGTTTAACCTTGAAGTAATTAAGTACAAATTTGGTTTCCTCATTGATTTCGCCGGCACGCCTTGGTAAAAACTCCCCCTCTTCGGTTTTTGACTTTAGATCGGCATAACCTATAGCCGCACAGATTGAATCCGTATCCGGGTTCTTATGTCCCATTATCAATGTTCTAAGCTTTGTCATAAATTCCTCTTAATTAAAAATTTTATCAGGGTAAACTCCCTTATCTACTAAGGCTCTTATTGAATTAACAACAATCTCCTTATCTTCCTTATATGTTACTCCAAACCACTTGTCATGGCTCTTTAATACTTCCACACTTATTCTGTCAGCCTTGATAGCCTCATCTATTACTGACGGCAATAAGTACTCATTTTTCAACTCATTTGTCATGCTGCCAAGGAACTTCGGAAAACCTTCTTTCAAAATATCAAGAAATTCAGGTGTAAGTCCCCACATATTCATGGAAACGATATCATCAAGATTTACATCTCTTTTATTACCGTTTTCATCAACAGCATTTAATACCCCGTCTTTTACTTCAATCTCAAAAGTCTCGGTCACATCGGCGAGCTTATTGTTTGCATCGGCCTTACATACTCCTCTTGTAACTCCTCCATTGTCTGAAAGAGTATTCTTAAGTACAAAGCCTGCCATACACAGATCGAGCTTTTTGCTGTTTTTGTCCATCTTATTTGCCATATAGTCATATATTACTTTAAAGCCTTCTTTTCCGTAATAATCATCCGCATTTATTACTACAAACGGTTCATTTACAATGCCTTTTACAGAAAGCAAAGCCTGTCCTGTTCCCCACGGCTTGCTTCTTTCTTTCGGGCATTCAAATCCTTCCGGCAAATCGTTAAGATCCTGAAAAGCATAATCCACATCTATATATTTCTTTACTCTGTCCCCGATGATTTCTTTAAAATCCTTCTCCAAATCGTGACGGATTATAAATACAACTCTATTAAATCCGGCTTCCTTTGCATCATATATGGAATAATCCATAATAATCTCACCGTTTGGTCCTACCGGTGCCAATTGCTTTATGCCTCCGCCAAATCTTGAGCCGATACCGGCCGCCATAACTACTAATGTTGCATTCATCTTCTATCCCCCTTATGTTTATTTTTTAGTTATCTTCCGATGAATAGTTCGGTGCTTCTTTTGTTATATGTATGTCATGAGGATGACTCTCTTTTAAGGATGCGGCACTTATTTTTATAAATTCCGAAGTTTCCTGAAGAGTCTTTATATCCTTCGCACCACAATATCCCATACCCGATCTGAGTCCTCCAAGCAGCTGGAATACGGTGTCTTCCACCAGTCCCTTATATGCCACTCTTCCTTCTACTCCCTCAGGTACAAGTTTTTTTGCATCTGTCTGGAAATACCTGTCCTTGCTGCCTTTTTCCATAGCCGCAAGAGAACCCATACCACGGTATACTTTATATTTTCTACCTTGATATAATTCAAAGTCTCCCGGTGATTCATCACATCCTGCAAAGAGTGAGCCCATCATACATACATTTCCGCCTGCTGCCAATGCCTTTGTAATATCACCCGAAAATTTGATTCCTCCATCTGCAATTATAGGTATATTATACTCCTTTGCCACAGCATAGCAATTCATTATTGCACTGATTTGCGGTACACCTATACCTGCAACAACTCTGGTGGTACATATAGACCCCGGTCCTATGCCGACCTTTACACAGTCCGCTCCCGCTTCAATAAGTGTCTTTGTTGCCTCACCCGTTGCCACATTTCCGGCTATAACCGGAAGTTTCGGATATTTTTCCTTAATTGCCTTTATACAGTCAATTACATTTTTGGAATGTCCATGTGCGGAATCAAGCACCACAACATCAACCTTTGCATTTACAAGGGCTTCACATCTTTCAAGTACATTTCCTGTGATTCCGAGTGCCGCTCCGCAAAGCAGTCTCCCTTGAGAATCCTTGGCTGAATTAGGGTACTTTATCTGCTTTTCTATATCTTTTATTGTAATAAGCCCTTTAAGATTGCCGTCCTTATCCACTATAGGAAGCTTCTCTACACGGGCATGTGCCAATATCTTCTTGGCCTCATCCAAAGTAGTACCTTCAAGTGCCGTAACCAGATTCTCTCTTGTCATGCACTCTGATATTTTCTTTGTATAATCTTCTTCAAATTTCAAATCTCGATTTGTAATAATACCTACAAGTTTTTTTCCTTCCGTTATCGGAACTCCTGAGATTCTATACTTTGCCATCAGCTCATTGGCATCTGAGAGTGTATGCTCAGGCGAAAGATAAAAAGGATCCGTAATAACTCCGTTTTCCGATCTCTTTACCTTATCAACTTCCTGTGCCTGCTCCTCAATACTCATATTCTTATGAATAATTCCGATTCCGCCCTGTCTGGCCATAGCTATAGCCATTCTATGTTCTGTAACAGTATCCATTCCTGCACTCATCAAAGGAATATTTAATTTAATATTCTTTGTTAAATATGTAGAAATATCGATTTGATTTCCTATAACTTCTGAATATGCCGGTTGCAATAGTACATCATCAAATGTGATGCCTTCACCTATGATCCTTGCCATGGTTTTTCTCCTTTTTTGCCGGATACACATTGACCGCCCACACGGCTCAATGCATTTTCTATTACTTTTTTCTCATTAGTCTAACAAATACAAACTACTGTGTCAATCGTTGTCAAGTATACTTATACCGATATCATTTCTCATATACTTGTTTTCAAAATCCACAAGTTTTGTGGCTTCATAAGCCTTTTTTCTTGCATCTTTTAGTGTGGCGGCCTTGGCGGTAATTCCAAGAACTCTACCTCCGTTTGTAACTATATCATCACCGTCTCTTTTTGTACCTGCATGGAAGCAGTATAAATCATCTCTACCTTTAAATTTTTCAAATCCGGTTATCTTCTTTCCCTTTTCATATTCAAGCGGATAGCCTTCACTTGCAAGTACTACACATACTGCAGCATTGTTCTCAAATTTAAGCTCGATTTTATCCAAAGTTTTGTCAATACAGGCTTCAATAACATCTATAATATCATTTTCCATTCTTGGAAGTACTACCTGAGTTTCAGGATCTCCGAATCTTGCATTGTACTCAAGTACCTTTACCCCGTTATCTGTAAGCATCAGTCCATAGAAAATTATACCTATAAACTCTCTGCCCTCGGCTCTCATAGCATCCACGGTTTTTTGATAAATGTGCTCCTTACAATACTTATCTATTTCTTCGGTATAAAAAGGACTTGGACTGAAAGTTCCCATACCACCGGTATTTAAACCCTCATCACCGTCTTTGGCTCTTTTATGATCCTGTGCCGAAGTCATAAGTGCATAGTGCTTTCCGTCTACAAATGACAGTACACTGACTTCTCTTCCCTCTAAGAATTCCTCAATAACTATAGTATTTCCGGCATCTCCAAATGATTTTTTGGTCATCAGCTCTTCTATTCCGGATATTGCCTCACTCTTGTCCTTACAAATCAAAACACCCTTTCCAAGTGCCAACCCGTCAGCTTTAAGTACTACAGGGTATTTAACATTTTTAAGATACTTCATAGCCTCTTTCGGGTCACTGAAGTTTTCATATCCGGCTGTAGGTATATCATACTTTTTCATAAGGTCTTTTGAGAAAGCCTTTGAACCTTCCAGTATTGCGGCATTTTTCCTCGGCCCGAATACCCTGAGTCCCTCAGCTTCAAAGCAATCAACTATACCTTTTACAAGGGGATCATCCATTCCTACTATCGTTAAATCTATCTTTTCTTTCTTTGCAAAGTCTGTCAGAGCATTAAAATCCATAACAGATATTGCTACATTTGTTGCAATATCTTCAGTGCCTGCATTACCCGGAGCCACATAAATTTCGGGATTCCTTTTACTCTCGGATAATTTCTTTACTATGGCATGTTCTCTGCCACCTCCACCTATTACTAAAATTTTCATAAGCTCTCTCCATTTGCAATTTTTTCAATAGCCTTAGGTAAAATAATCCATTCAGCCTCTTCCATTACTCTTTTTTGCAAGGACTTTGCATCATCTTCCGGGTGAATATCCACAGCTTTTTGAAGTATTATCCTTCCGGTATCTATTCCGGCATCTACAAAATGTACTGTGGCTCCTGTTACCTTAACACCTCTTTTTAATGCAGCCTCATGAACTTTCAAACCATAGTAACCCTTACCGCAAAAGCTTGGAATCAAGGAAGGATGGATATTTATTATTTTATTTTCAAAAGCTTTTACTATATCCTCCGATATATTTACCAAAAAGCCTGCCAGTACTATCAAATCGGGATTAAGCCTTTTCAGTTCATAAAGTAATGCCTTATTAAACCCATCTCTGTTTGAAAAGTTTTTAGGTGATATACATTTTGCATCTATTCCTGCATTTTTCGCTCTTTCCAAGGCATATGCATCACTGTTATTTGATATAACGGCTTTTATTCTTACATTTTTTATCTGTTTTTCTTCTATTGCTTTTATAATTGCGGCAAGATTGGTGCCGCCTCCCGAAACCAGACATACAATATCAAACATTATCGCTCCTTTATATAAGCTCTATCCCCTTTGTTCCTTTTTCTATATATCCGATTTCATATGCCGACTCTCCCAAAGCCTTTAGAGCTTCAAGTGTTTTTGAAACATCAGACTTATCAACAGCTATCACCATTCCGAGTCCCATATTGAAGGTATTGTACATCATCTCTTCTTTAATATCACCTGCCTTTGCCATAAGTTTAAATATAGCCGGTATTTCATAGGAGTCTTTTCTTACCACTGCTTTAGTATCTTCAATAAGCATTCTGGGTATATTTTCATAGAATCCTCCACCTGTAATATGTGAGCAGGCTTTAATCTTTATATTTTTATCTCTAACAGCTTTAAGTGCCTTCACATATATTTTTGTAGGTACTAAAAGTGCTTCTCCCAAAGTTTTCCCAAGTTCATCATAGTAGGTGTCCAAGGCTTCCTTTGTCATATCAAAAACTTTTCTTACTAAAGAAAATCCGTTTGAATGTACACCGCTTGAAGCAATACCTATCAAAACATCTCCTGCCTTTAAATCTTTCCCGTCAATAAGATCGCATTTGTCGGCAACACCTACACAAAAGCCTGCCAAATCGTATTCATCTACAGGATAAAATCCCGGCATTTCTGCAGTTTCACCACCTATAAGCGCTGCTCCCGACTGTATACATCCGTCCGCTACACCTTTTACAATCGTTGCTATTTTTTCGGGATCGTTTTTTCCACAGGCTATATAATCAAGGAAAAACAGCGGTTCACCTCCCGCACAGGCTACATCATTAACACACATAGCAACACAGTCAATGCCTATACTGTCATGTTTATCCGTTAAAAAAGCCAGTTTCAGCTTTGTTCCGACTCCGTCAGTTCCGGATAAAAGAACAGGCTCTTTCATATTCTTTATCTTACTTAAAGAAAATGCACCTGAAAAACCTCCCAGTCCACCAAGAACTTCCGGTCTCATAGTAGCTTTTACATGTTGCTTCATCAGCTCAACGGCCTTATAACCTGCTTCAATATCCACGCCGGCACTCTTGTAATCCATATTACCTCCAATATACAAAACAAAAACAACTATACAAAGAAGAAAGAACTGAAATTATAGGAATCAGCCTTTCAAAAAAGTATCAACTCCCACATCTTTTAATCTTTTATCCTTGTCTTCCACCTCTTTTGCCATGCAGACGCTGAATTTTTCAAGTTTGTCGAAGAGTTCTTCATTACTTAAGGCAAGTATCTTTGTGGCAAGTATTCCCGCATTTTTTGCACCGTTTATAGCCACGGTCGCTACCGGAATTCCGCCCGGCATTTGAACTATAGAATATAAAGAATCCACACCTCCAAGATCTGAAGTCTTTATCGGTACTCCGATTACAGGGAGAGGTGTAAGTGCCGCACACATTCCCGGAAGATGTGCCGCCTTCCCTGCACCTGCTATTACCGTCTTTATTCCCCTTTTCTTTAAATCTCTTGCCCAGGCGAAGAAAATATCGGGCTCTCTGTGTGCTGAAATGATGTTATATTCATATTCAACACCCATCTCTCTCAGGAAATCTCCGGCGGCTCTCATAACATTTAAATCCGAATCGCTCCCCATAACTATAGCAACCTCAACCATACTTACCTCCATTGTGAAAAATAATATTATTGTATAACCAACCATAGGCTTTGTTTTACAAAATAATTTGTAAAACAAAGCCTATGTATTTCTTTATTCGTTCAATATTTCACTGCCTTCAAGCACAAATCTGCCATCTTTGATGATATAAGTATTTGTACCGTCAGGTTCATTTGTATAGATATCCCCAAGCTCAACCAAAGGGATTGTAATATCTGTGTGACAATTAAAATATGCGCTTTTAATATCTGTCTTTCTCTTTATAGAGCATTCATTATCTCTGGCGATAATAGCTTTACCGTCAGGATTGTAGGAAACATTTTCTTCATCATGTGAATAACATGTATCTCCGAACGCAAAATGAGGTCCCATTTTTTCAGCAATCAAAATAGGCATTTTCTCAAAAATGTCATACTTCTTAGCTACATTATAAGCCACCACATTTGTTCCTATGGCAAACTCTCCCATAGGTAGAGACTTATGTCCCTTTAAGATGGAATCTTCAACCATTCTTCTGTTATCTTCTCTTGTCTCAAAGTTCTCACAGATATAGTCCTCAATCATACCGTTCTTTACAGTTATGCAAAGATTCTTTAAATGATATCCTGCCAAAAAAACATCCTTAACAAAAAGTGTTCCATTGGTCCCTGCAAGCACCGGAGATGTAAACACCTCACCTACAGGAATATTTACATCAGCTCCACAGTTTTCAAAATTTGTTTCCTTAGAAGGCTCCTTTAACTCATGAAGCTTTATAGTAAGGTCTGTCTTATTATCCTTACCTCCGATAACTCTTACAGTATCAGCCTTATCAAGGGCATCTATAATCTTTTGCTGCGCTACTTTGTATTTGCCGGCATCCAAAGTATTTATTCTGATAATATCGTTAAATATATTTGAATAACCTTTAGGCTCCTTTGCAATACTTGGAAGTGGCCATGCAATAATACAGAATGCAGTACCGGAAGTATCTATATACTCATCCTGTAAAAGCATCATATCATTTCTGTAATTGTTCATCAAATTATTTTGCTTTTCAACAAAAGCATTGGCTGCAATTTTCTTTACAGGCAAAAATTCAGTGTCACCAAATGCGTCCATCAATGCAGGACCGCCGTAGCGAGCCATATTTTCCTTTATCTCTTCAAATGTCTGCTTACTTATCTCAAATTTTCTGTCAAGATATGCCTTCTTTGTAAAGATATTCATATCATACTTATGATCGTACTCAAACTGTCTGTTTACACTACCACTGCAAATACCTCGATTTCTGATATGTGACATATCGGCAAGTCTGTAGGGCTTTCTGTCAAGCACCACCTCAAATCCCATGTCTTCAAACAGAATAACAGCTTCTTTTACTATTCTCTCAAATCCGATGCGGTATATCAAAGATACAATACTTCTCTTTGAAATATCCTTTTGCATCGCAACAAAACCGTCTCTATATCCGTCTACAAAAGTTTTTGCACATAGTCTGACAGTCTCCATATCAAGTGAATTAAGGTATTTTGCAGTTTTTATCTCATTTTCACCGATGTATTCTCCGAATTTAAAAAGATATCTCAGATCGGACAGATCATCATTCATAATTATATTATAAAAAAATCTGTTGGAAGCAGTGAAGCTTTCTATTATCTTTTTTCTTGCTGTGATATCAAGGTAGTCGGAAGCGTACCAATAAATAGCCTCGGAGATTTCCTTGGCATCTCCTCCCTCACGGCATATACCGTATACCTGTAAAAACAGTTCCAAAATATTGACAAATCCTTCGAGGTCTCCCTCAAATACTGTTATAAGCGCAGCCCTCACCTCAAAAGAAAGACTTAAAAGTGGTGACACAAACTCCTTGTCACACAGCTTCTCCAATACATCAGGATTGTATACGGATTTATCATAGTTTTCTTCTTTTAAATCATAAAAAAGTTCATTTTGAGATATATTAAGTTCTTCAAAGCTTTGCTTTTCAAACTCTCCTGTATCTCTTTTTATTCTCAAATCATTTACTTGTTCCAAAAAGCGTGAGAGTTTCAAGAAAAAATCACCAAACATGATATCTTTCTCAGATTTTATCTGAGAAATCCTCTCCATTGCCAGATTTATTCTCTCTACTATCAGCCTGTTATCCCAAGAATAAATATCATACACCATAGTAAAAATAAAACTCCTCCAATTATTGTAGTAATCACCGAAAGTGATTTCCTTGCCGTACCCTGTTTAAAAGATTTTAGCGAATAATAAAATCCCGCCGCCGCAAATAGAAATGAGCAAAGTGCAAAAGCCGATACCTGAGTACTTGGTGCACCCTGATTTTCTATCACTTTTCTTACAGCAAAAACAAGCAACACCACGGCAACAATATCCATAAACAGTGCAAATTTTGCATCCTTTGCAAATGGTCGTCTCATATAGTCGACCATATCTTTTCTACTTGTAGCAAACTTGACCTTGTCCTCTGCCGATAAAAATCTGTCGGAGTCCAAAATATTTTCTTCTCTTCTAAAAGGAATTCCTATTCTCTTTTTTTTAAAAAAACTCATTCCCGTCTCCATATGATAAATTTAAACAGAATAAAAATAATATAGCCCAGAAAAACTCCCAATGTATTCAATATAATATCGTCTACATCAAAGCTTCCGACATTGGTCAAAAGCTGTATAACTTCCACCATAAGTGAAAACAAACAACCCTGAATCAAGGTCCTGAAAAATGCATTTTTTCTTCTGCCGATTATCGGTCTGAAAAATCCGAAGGGCATGAAAGCAAGTACATTACCCCCAAGATTCATCACCGTTATCATACCAAGTTTATCAAAATTATCAATATATCTTCTTATCTCAAAAAACGGTGTTGTATTGTAACCATGTGCTTCAAGAGATATTCCTCTTCCAAATGCCTCTGCAAAAAAGAGAAAATAACATAATACCAAAAGATATATTATAAATAAAACTATACCTGTGAATCTAAACTTAGTGCCAAGTTTATTCATACTAAAACTCTATATGTTTCTTTCCTGCCAGTAGTCTTGCTCCGTTTACAATTGACATAACACCTGTAGCAACTCCTACAACTGTCATTATCACACCTATAGCAATTCCTGCTACGCCACAGAATTTCATAAGTTTATATGTCTTTTCCATCTTTCCTCCGCCGGATTTTATTTTACTCCGTAAATCTTGTAGTAATCATCTATGGCGGACTTCAATTTATCGTCTATTATAATTCTTCCGCCCACTTCTTTATTATAAAGATACTCTACAACTTCATTCATTGTAACGATTGCTGTAGTCTTTATACCGTATTTTTCACTTATCTCCACAAGTGCCGACTTCTCACCTTGACCTCTTTCACATCTGTCCACACTTACTACAAGACCAAGTACATCTACATTTCCCTGTGCCTTAATAATAGGCAAAGTCTCCTCGATAGATGTTCCTGCTGTAGTAACATCCTCTATTATAACGATTTTATCTCCGTCTTTAATAGGTGAACCAAGTAAAATACCTGTATCTCCATGGTCTTTTACTTCTTTTCTGTTTGAACAGTATTTTACATCCACACCCTCTTCGCTGAGTGCCATTGATGTTGCAACGCTAAGAGGAATACCCTTGTAAGCAGGTCCGAAAAGAATATCAAAATTATCACCGAAAGCACCTCTTATAGCCTTTGCATAATACTTTCCGAGCTTACTAAGCTGTGCTCCGCTTCTGTAAAACCCTGTATTAACAAAAAAAGGAGTCTTTCTTCCGCTCTTTGTCACAAAGTCACCGAACTTTAAAACTTCACACTCTATCATAAAATCAATAAATTCTTTTTTATAATTTTCCATAAATTCTCCGTTCAAAGGTTTATTTTACCAAACCTATAATCTCATTTACATCTTTAAATCCGTTATTTTCAAGATATTTCTCAATACCTTTTGCTACATCTATACTTGCATCGGGATTTATAAAATTTGCGGTTCCGACACTTACCATTGTGGCACCTGCAAGCATAAATTCTACTGCATCCTCAAAAGTAGCTATACCTCCCATACCTATTATAGGTATCTTAACAGCATTTGCCACCTGATACACCATTCTTAAAGCAATCGGCTTAATGGCAGGTCCTGACATTCCGCCTGTCTTATTTGCTATTGCAAAACATCTCTTATTGATATCTATCTTCATACCGGTGATAGTATTTATAAGTGAAAGCGCATCGCTTCCTGCCGCCTCAGCAGCCCTTGCAATCTCTGTTATATCTGTAACATTCGGTGAAAGCTTCATGATAATAGGCTTCTTTGAATGAGCCTTCATCTGCTTTGTGATCTCACTTACACTCTCAACATTTGTACCGAAAGCAATTCCCCCATGTGATACATTAGGACAGGATATATTGATTTCAAACATATCCACCTCCTCATCCGAGAGTCTTTCAACGGTTTCAATATAGTCCTCAACACTTCTTCCGCAGACATTTACTATTATCTTTGTATCCTTTTCTTTAAGGAATTTTAAATCTCTTTCAATAAAGGTATCCACTCCGGGGTTTTGAAGGCCGATAGCATTTAACATACCGCCGTAGACTTCCGCAATTCTCGGTGTAGGATTTCCCTCCCATGGAATATTTGCAACACCCTTTGTAGTTACCGCACCGAGTCTGTTTATATCCACAAGGTCTGCAAACTCTTCGCCATGTCCGAAGGTTCCGCTGGCAACCGTCACAGGATTTTTAAACTCCACTCCTGCAATCTTTACTTTTGTATTTATCATAGTTCCACCTCCAAAGCATTAAATACCGGCCCTTCGGTACAAACTCTTTTATTTTTCACCTTGGAGTGGCTGTCAATATCACTTGACTTACATGTACAAGCTAAGCATGCACCTATTCCGCATGCCATCTTCTCTTCCAATGAAAGGAAACATTCTATATTATTTTCAACCGCATATTTTTTTACAGCTCTAAGCATCGGAGTAGGTCCGCAGGCAAGTATTCTTTTTGCACTTAACTTGTTTTCTCTTATTGCATCCAATACATTACCCTTTGTGCCTATGCTTCCGTCTTCAGCGGCAATATATACTTTTCCGTGGCTTTCAAGTTCATTTGCAAGGAAAGTATTACTGTCTCTAAATCCGAGCACTATGATCTTCTCACCATCTAATTGCTTTGCAGTTTCAAGCATTGGAGGTATTCCTATACCTCCTCCTATGAGGATAGTAGACTTGGAATCTGTAGGAAAGCCGTTTCCAAGAGGCCCCAAAACTTTGATATCATCTCCGGTTTTTAAGTTTGAAAATTCCTTTGTTCCGGCATTTTCACCTGTAACTCTGTACACAAGCCTTATAGAGTCTTTGCCCACCTCACAAATACTTATAGGTCTTGGTAAAAGCTTTGAAGGATCCTTTGTATACACATTTACAAATTGTCCCGGCTTTGTGGTTTTTGCTATATCTGTCTTTATCCAAATCGAATAAATATCTTTACTCAGTTCGTCCTGGGAAAGTACCTTCCCATTATCCATTATCTTTGTCATTTCACTTCTCTTTATAAAACTCTGTTTATATCTACTATCATATCCTTTACAGCCGCTCTTGCCGCATCTCCAAACTCAAGTGAAGAATACTTTTCCTGCTTATATGCAGCTATGATTCCTCTTGAAGAGTTTACTACGGCACCAAGTCCGTCTTTATTAAAGCATGGCTTTAAATCCTCGGCTGTTGCGCCCTGTGCACCGTAACC
>QWCT01001220.1_pt1 | contig 21352 bp, 22 predicted proteins | sample 1972681 | NCBI WGS metagenome assembly QWCT01 (sample SAMN09866701, study PRJNA288562) | Human oral metagenome isolate pre3_saliva, whole genome shotgun sequencing... | isolation source: mouth | host: Homo sapiens | place: USA: California | reverse complement strand
AATTTGCGCCGGAGATTCTCTTCAAACGTACGTGTGCCGTCGGATACTTCCTTATCCACATCCGAGCGAAAGTCTCGTACAAAAGCGTCCACCCCGTCCCGGGTCAGGCGCTCCACCGCGGCTTTCGCCTCATCCTCGGTCTCCATCTGTAACGCCATCAAGCGCGCCAGCATATTCAGACCGTCCTTCCGCACGCCTGGGAACTTTGCCACCAGTAGTGCGAGAATCATCTTCATCTTATCCATGTCAATCTGTTGGTTGTTTTGTTTCGCCGGCAAAAGTAGATGGGGCACTTCGTCGCGACCTGCAAACGGCGGGATAAAAGAAAAAAAGCGAGGGGGCGGCGCATATCTGGGGGATGCCGATTCGCCCGGCCGGTCTTTCGAAGCGAAACAGATTAGGCTATCTTTGCAGCAAAGATTTAATCAAAGCGACATTATGGGCATCATTCTTGAAATCATGCTCAATCACTGGCCCCAGGCGACTGCCGTCGTTGCTGCCATCGTGATTACTTGGATTGCCGCGCGGCTCTATACACGCATCCTGCAGACGGAGAAAACCTGCACATCGCATAGCGACGAGATCAAAGCGTTGCACGAAGACGATCATCAGCTCCGCGTTGATCACAGCCTCCTCACACGCTCCGTGGACGAGATTCGCGCCTTTATTGCGGCGGGCAGTGCCAAAGGCTCAGCCTTCTTTTCCGGCAAGCACAGTCCCCGCCGCCTGAACGCTTCCGGTGAACAGCTGATGCGGGATGCCGGCGGCGAATCCTTCCTACAAAAGCATAAGGATCTACTGTTCGCTCGCATGGACGATCGTAAGCCGCAAACGGCCTTCGACGTGGAGGCGTACGCCTACGAGATCCTTCTTACATACAGCCGCGATTCAGCCTTCAACGGAATAAAAAATTTCCTCTACAATTACCCAGATATGGCCGTCGTAAACGATGACGGAAAGACGGTCATGCACGCCGTCACGCTCGAGAACGTCTGCTTTGTGATGAGCCTCCGCCTGCGCGACATGTACCTCGAGGCGCACCCCGCGCTGCTTCCCCACTCGTTCCTGCTTGAAAGCCACCGGGCGGCTCTTGCTTTATTTGCGCGCAGAGTGATCGAAGAGACTTTCGGATGTTCTCAGGCACTCTTTTTCAGACGATTTCTTATTTGCAGACTAAATCATTTTCACAGCATAAGGGTGCTTGCATGGCGCTTCAATCCATCATTTGCACATCGAATCTTATTTGCAGACTAACTCCCGGGCTATCATTCCGAGGGAGTCCTCGAGATGATGTGCCCCAACCCGTGACGGATTGTCACGAGTTGAAGTAGATCCACTCCTTAAACGTACAATTCCAGTGAGTTTCACAAGGTGAGGTTGAAAAAACAGCAATGTGCAAAAATTGCACATTACCATAGGGGACTCGTTGCGCCATTATATCCAGTGCAGACGTATGGCTATCTTGACGAGGAGGATAGTAAGCGTGATCAGATTGAATGCCACGATTACAATACACTTCCAGTCCGTCGGCTCGTTCCATTGGCGACTTGGTACGCGCACGCCATCCAAGTAGAGACGTCCGTCACCACTCAGCTTAGCCACCACCACGTCACCACCTTCCTCTTCATGGCAAATAACCAGTCCTTTATGTTTGAGTTCCAAGGCTCCGAGCGAAAACTCCTCTCGATCCATGTCTGCCGGGCATTCCGTTACACCCTCGGCCAGCAAGCGGAGAACGCGTTTTGCCCGCTTGGATAATTTGATTCGTCCCATATCCGTATGTGATTTTGATTATTTGCAGCAAAGGTCTGCCGGGCAGCTCGTAGACGTCATTGGCTAAAGACTGCGGTAGATGACTATCTTTGTCAGCGCAGGATGGTCGCAAAGGTGTCGGGGCTCGGGCAGCAGTGCCTGTTTGCATATAGCGGGGTTCGAGTCCCCGCCCTGCATACAGGGAGCTTCGGAAGAGGCTCCCTATTTTATTTTCCGATACTGCTTTCCATCTTCCATATTCTTTTCCGATACCACGCCAAACGACTTCACAGCGTTAAATACAGCCTTTTTGAATCGATAATTCGGATGCACAACGACTTTCACCATCCTGCCTGGTTCGTAGGGATGCGTATAGACGTAAACCAGCGCCTTACTCTTCATGTCCTCGTAGATATGTGATGGAACGTTGATAGCCTTTACGATCTCGTTATATCGATCCGTGGAAACCGTTGCACCCTTACCCTCTTTCGGATGGTTCAGATACTTCACAATGGCCTGATCAGGAACTACAATATCATGGGTTTCAAGTAGCACCCCTTTCCCATGCAGATCTTTAACCACAACGTTATCAAGTAATCCAATCCACATCGTGCGTCCCTCACTGAATCCCTTTTTCCGCACCTCATCGGCAAACTGTTGGAAGCTGCCCTCAAAGCGAGGGAGCTCCTTCGGGCTCTTGAGCTCCGGCAGCACCTCCACCGGCCGCGGCTTCGGCCGTCCGTATTCGCCCACGATGTAGGCCGGATTGTCCGTGATGAAGCGCGGGAGGGTGCGCCAACCACGGGCACGCGCTCGATTCTTTTCCACCCAATCCGTAAATACCTGCGGCACCTCTTCCACCGCCCGCGGAGACCATGAGGCGTGCTCTTTGGCGTCTCCCTTGAAGATCCGGCGGTATAACTCTTTCCGATCTGATGGGCGGGCTATGATGGGCAGCATCTCGCAGCGGCAATGTGGATGCCAGCCGCGGAATCGGAAGGCCTTGGGGTACACGCCCTGCAACTCGTCGCACATGTCATGGAAGGGACACGGCTTACCGTTGCGCAGCGTCGTATGATTGTTGCTCAGGCGGATCTCCCAGCCCACAATGAGCGGGTTCGACTGCGCCGACTGCCACGCCGCCTCACATTGTGCCGCCTTCAGCTCCGTACGCGCCATTCGGAGCGCGTTTTTGTAGGAAGAGCGATACACACCCTGCCCCGGATGGTACGCCTTGGCCGCTGCGCTCAGCTCCAACGCGCCCGTCTCTTTGTTCCTCACCCGCCGGAAGAGCTTATTCGGCTCGATAAGGAAGCGGCGCAGATCCTTCGCGATCTCCGTCCCACGGCGGCCCTCTTTGATGGCGTTTTGAAGGATCACCTCAATCTCTTTTTTTGCGTTCCCAGCCAGATTCCACACGCGGCCGGAAAGATTCAGCCCGTCACGCTGCTTTTCGCGCACAAAGGCATCGGCAGACGCCAGCCGACTGCGCTGCGTGGCATCGATTCGGAGACGGTCGCGCAGCATCCGGTCTCGGGTGGACGGATCCAGCTGCGCCTCCACGCGCGCCTCGAGCACCTCCTTGCTGAACTCCCACTCCCGCCGGATGCCATTCAAGAGGAGCCCGTTCAAGCGGTCGGCCATCGCGCCCAACACGCGCTCCACTTGACGGTTGGCCGTGTGGTTGCTCTCGAAAAAGAAGTCGTCCTTCTTTTGCTCGATGGCACGGCGCACGGCAGGCAGGGAAAGCGCCTGTAGATAGGTCGTGTAGATCAGTTGCTCGATGGCGCGAAAGAGTTGCTCCCGGCGGCGCTCTTCCTCTTCCCGGCGGCGGTCTTCTTCCTTCATAGGGGACGGTTATAGAGGCAGTCGCCTCCGATATATCCGAAAGCCAAACTTTACGACAATGAAAACCAGTGCACCAATACATGCCCAAAAGGCTCCGGTGCCAAAGCCTTGAACAAACCGCTCCCAGCGGGTAGTCTTTCGCTCCACCTCTCGCACAACCTCACGCACCACATCTCGATTGATAAAGACGCTGTCAGCCTTTGCCCACACGGTGTCATGCCGGACGACGGTCTCGACCTGTAGCTCCCCGAGGCTATCCAACAGGAAAGCCAGTCGGGCGTTGCGGGTGGTCTCGATCGATAGGCGCTCCATCGCCACGCGCCCCTCTGCATTGCAACGCAGCAAGGCACGGAGGAGAGACGTATCCGACGGCACAGGGATAGGCACGAGCCGTTGCACGAAGACCGAATCCACGTGCGACTGCCGAGTGGGCTGCGTGTGTTTGAGCGGTAGGCAGGCCGTAAGTAGCAAGGCGGCGATGAGCGGCAGAATATGTCTGAGCATCTTCTGCTTGCCGCCGTAATAGGTGATCAGGAATTTCATTTGCGTTGCATGTGTATGAAAAGAAGAAAGGGCAGGCCGGATGACCTGCCCCTCTGGGAACCGTTTGGCAAAGTCGACGGCCGTCACGGTGACCTTTTGCCCATTCATCAGACGCGCCTCGGAGCGGCGGGTGAAGGCCAGCGCGTCGAACGCCTCCGCGGTGAGGGGGAGCGGCCCCTGCTTGATTTCCGGCTGGGGGGCTACGGGCCCCGGCGAAGTTTGGCCGGGTGCGACTGGGCGAATCGGAGGAACCACAGGCGGCTCGATCGGCGTGGGGTTCTGCGGCGGGATGGGGCGGGCCTTGCGCTCGAAGTCGGGCGTGTAGGTCACGTTCGGGTCGCCGCCGGCCATCATCTGGCCTACCTGCCGGCCGATGGCGGTCATCTTTTCGCAGTAATACTTCTTGCGGGCGCTATGGATGTCGGTGATGCCGAGCGCGCGGTAACGCTTCACGACGGCCTTCTCATAGTCGAGCTTCAAATCATCGATGCCCCGGCCCGTCTCCAGTGCACGCTGCGCGGCGGGGCTGAAAAGGGTGCCCCAAACAATGGGCGTGCCTTCGATCTTGTCGATCACCTCCGAGGGAGTGTCCGTCTTGAGGTTCACGCCCCAGCGGGGGTGCTGAATGAGCTGCAATTTGGCCCGGGCAAAGTCTACGTGGTTGGCGTAGTTGGCATACGGATCGAGGCTGCCCTCCACCTCGTCTTTTCCAAAGCGTCCGTCTTGCCCACGGCGGGCCTTGATGTTGCAGTAGTTGAAGTCGCCGACGGGCTTCATGCCTGCGCCGGTGTCCAGCACGTCCATCGAGATCATCAGCTGGCGTATCGCGTTGCTGAGCGTGTTGTCGGCCTCGAAGTAGGCGCGGTCGCTGGCCTTGACAAAGTCGGGGCGGGTGTTGGGCCCAAAGGCGCCCTTGACGGGTTGCCCCTTGTATGTGTAGGGGGCATAAGCCGGGGTAAACTCCGGCGGGATGGTGGTTTGGGTTGGGATGTTCATTGTTGTTGAATCGTTTATTTGTTGGGTTGTTGAGGGGGCGCTTGGTGGCCGTGCAAGGTGTCATCTACCTTCTTCCGTAGAATCTCGGCGAGGTTGTCATTCCCAAGGGCTTTAATCACGGCTTGCACGATGGCCTCAGAGCGGCGGCGAGTCTTTTCGTCTGCCGTTTCGCGCACGCTGAGAATCTCGATAATGCAGAGAAAGACACTCATCAGACAGGTAATGACGGGCAACCCTACGATGGGGTGCAGCTTCATCAATACAAACAGATGCGAGAAATGCAGCATGTAGTCGATCATGGTCGCAATGACCACGGCGCCCTCATAGATGACGAACTTCGTGACCGTCCGGCTGAGCGGTTTCGAACGGATCTCTTGCCTGCTCTCTTTGGCCTTCCGTATGCCGCTGATGAGGTCTACGATGATGGCGATTAAAACGAACAAGAAACACGCGGTGGCCACGGGAAACATGGCCCCGGTGCCTTCAAAGAGTACTTCCATTGTTTGTTGTTAGTTGGTTTGAAAAAGGCGGCGGGCGCATTTGAAGGGTGCGCCCCTACACGAGTGGCAATCGGGTCAATTGTCCACAATGCTCACTTGCCGGCTGATTACAAGGTTGCTACCCAGCACATAAATGCTTGCATCCCCCAGATACGACGCCTTCCCCGGAGATACTGCGAGGGGGCGTAATGAAAGCTGTATCCCCACAGGGAAGGGTTTCACATAGGAATAGACGGAAACCATCGGCCCAGGGGGTGGATCGGCTGGATATAATGTAGCCTCTGCAGCCCCCATTTGCTCTCCGGGCGGCGGTGTCCCTGTGTCTGCGGCAACATCCTGCGGCATCGCGGTCATATTGTCGACAAGGTATTCATACACGACCCCCGTAATCGGCTCCGCCTCCGCCGGTATGTCAAACGTCTGCTCGTCCCCTGTTGGCGTTTTGACCTCGCCCGCCTGCGATACGCTGGCCTGAACTGTCACTTTGCGGGTGCTTGGATCGTAATCGAATTTGGACACACGTGGCTTGCCGGCGTCTGGCAAGGTCGGTGCTGGGGGCGCTGGCGGCGTGGGCACGTGGATCGGGAACTCTTGCACCTCTCCGATGGGTTCTTTGACCTCACCGGCCTGTGCGACCTTAGCACGCACCTTCACCTTCTTCGTGTCCGGGTCGTACGTTACCCCCTCCACGAACGGTTTACCCGCGTCGGGTAGCGGTGTGGGCTCGGGAACATCGACCGGAAACTCCTGCCAATCTCCCAGCGGCGTTTTGACCTCACCCGCCCGGGCGTTCTGAGCACGCAGGCGCACCTTCTTGGCGTCTTTGTCATAGCTGACACTGTCGACATACGGCTTGCCAGCGTCTGGCAGCTGCGGCGTGGGCGTGTGCCCACCTTTGCCGCCTTTCCTCTTTCGTCCACCTCCGAGGTGGTACTGAATCAAATGCACGATTTTCATAGATCTATCTTCTTTCTTTGGTTATCCGATATACTTCGCACTGGCGAGCGCACCGGCCACGAGGCGCAATTGCTGTCCGGCTACGATGCCGTCCACGCCAAACTCTACGGCCTTCCCGTCGAAGCCGTACCCGGTCACGACGTCAGCCGTCACCCAGTCCTGCCCCGTGATGGAACGCTCAACGATCAAGGCATTGCCCGTCGCCCTTGCTTCAAACTCTACGCGCACGCTGATCGCGTCGCTCTCCGGCGCGAAGCTCTCGGAGATGTACTCCCCTTCGCGCACCTTGCTGAAATTGATTGTTTTCATTCTGTATAATTGTTTGTGGTGATTGTCGGTCTATTCCCAGCACAGATATTTATTCTCCTCGCAAATCTTCAGTGTGCGGAATGTCTTACCACCGACAAGTCTTAACGTATTTACGTGGGGAAGATTAGTCATCTTCACAAGTGTCCGGTTATTCCACTCTCCCGATCCGGGAACTGGCGTATTGACAGACACAGTGAAAGAAGCCGTGTTTCCAAGTATTTCCAATTTCTCTCCATAAAGATTCATTGTTCCGCTATTGCTGCCATTACCTCTGAATAATTGAATCCAGCCGTTGGGCTGGATTGCAGTAAATGCGAAGTCGTGACCATTAGATGAAGCCGATGTCAGCCCGTCATTATCGACATGAAATCCACCGATGCTCGCAGCATTCTTCACCACCAGCGCATTGGCATTGATCAGCGACGTGTTGATGTATCCACCTTCAATGACGGTCTTCCCGTTAAGGCGCGCGTTGTTGATGTCGAACAGGTCATACTTACCTTGCTTCTGATTGAGCTGGTTTTGCTGGTTGCTGAGGGTCGTTTCGGTGTTGGAGACACGCCGGTTGACGGCGGCCAGCTTTTGGGCGTTATCCTCTTTGTAGCTCTCGAATGTTACGGCGGCGTTAATGTTGATGTTCCGAGAGATCATATTAATCGCCTCCGGGCTTTGCGTGATGTAAGAGGCGATGGTCTTCCCATTAGCCAGCTGCGCAGAGGCGTAAAGGGCATTGCCCTCGGCCCTCGAGATGAAGCCCGCCGTCTGCAGCCGGTAGATCTTATCGTCGGCCGTGGCTTGGCGGCTCAGGAGGTTGTTCACGTTCTGCTGCGTCTGTTGCTGGAAGGCGTCCAGCTGAGCCTTCGTGCCGCCCAGCTGCGCGTTGAACTTGCCGACCTCGCCCTTGATCTGATCCGAAACGACCTGAAGCTCCGACTTCGTGGCGTAGTCCGAATTGCCCTTGATCTTGATGTTGCCGCTGATCACGCCCTCGTCCAGATCGAAGTACGTCAGGCCGTCGGCCGACTGGATGCGGCCGGTCTTGATGAACCGACCGTTGATCATCGTAAAGCCATACATAGGAGCAAAAGACCGCGCCTTCAGCTCCGAATCTACAGAGTTCAGGACGCCGATCCAGAAATGATAATAGGCCGGATCTTTCTCGACCGGGATCTGCTCCAGCGTGAAGAGGATCACACCGCCCGCGCCTGCGCGCTGACATTTGGCATAGACGTAGTACGGCTTGGAGGCATCGGAGAGCGTCGCCAGACCGTCGGCCAGCGTCCAGGAGCGCGCCTTGTCCTCGTCGATGGTGTAATGCGTCAGCACGCCGCCCTGCACACGGATGGCGTTCGGGTTGCCCTGATAGTTGGGCTCGAAGACGGTGTTCGTCAGCCCGAACTGCATGGACTTGGCGCCTACCGAGAGGGCAATCGTATCGATCGATTGTGGGCGAATCTTTTCCGTGTAATAGTTCCCCTCGGGGTCGAAGACGGCGGCCATCACCTCCCGCGAGCGGCGCCAGTTGGCCCGGGCCGTGGCGGGGTCTTTGATGTTGTTCATACGGATGATCTTGTCCGTCTCGATCTGGTCGGAGATGATGCGGTTGATGATCGAGGTGGTGACCGTGTCCGAGAGTGTCAGCTGGTAGTTGTACGGCTGCAGCAGGTCGCGGGTGAAGGATTGCACCCGGACGGACTTCTTGATGGCCAGGGCCTCGTCCTCGACCGGGATATAGTCCCCCACGGAGAAGACATGCGTCTCCACGCCGATGCCGGCGAGCGAGCGCAGGAAGTCGGGCGCCACCGTGAGGCCATATTGCACCTTGGGTTGGCTGTTCTGATCGTAATACTTATTGCCGGCCTCCTCCAGCTCCTTCTCCGCGGCGTCCACCACGGCCTGCGGGGGGGCGATATCCAAGAGGCTGTATTCGTCCCCCACGCCGATGCGGAAGGCGGCGGAGGTCTTCGATGGGAACGTCTCCCCGCGGTCGTCCTTGAAGGCCTTCAGGGTGAAGGTCTTTGTGGCGTGGTCATATTTGGCCACTTCGAACTCATAGCCCGAGAGGTTGCCGGAGTTGAAGTGCACCTTGGCCGATGTACCCGGCAGCAGGTAGGTGGTCTTCGTCTCCTCCTTGCCGTCCGCGCCTTTGGAGGTGACTTTCTCCGAGAGGTCGAAGGCCATAGCCGAATCGGTAAAGACGAGCTCCGAGGCGGCATCCACGGCCGTCACCCGGCCTTTTTGCTTGGGGTAGATGTCTTCGAAGTATTTCGTGGCCTCCCAGACGCCAAAGCGCCACGAGGCGTCCGTCTTTTCGATGCACGATTCGCCCTTCTTCTTGCCCGGCAGGCAGAGGCGCTGGGCGCGATAGCGGGCGGTGATGTTGCGCGTAGAGCCGTAGACCTTCAGGCGAGTGATGATGTTGGCCGACGAGACGTTCTGCCGCTCCAAGGCGTACAGGCCTTTGCCGCGGCCGTAGCGGAAGGTGAATGGGAACGTCTGCCCGACCTTGCCAAAGTGGATCGTGCGCAGGCCGCCGGTCTGGGTGATCTCGAACTCCGTCTCGAACTCTTTGCAGAGGCGTTGCAGCACGGCCAGACAGTTGTCCGTTTCGCCAAACGTCAGGGTGCGGTCGGCGGCCGTGTCGGGACATTCGCCCAGCGCCCACTGACCCGGGAAGACGCGGTTGGCATTCGAGATGAGCACCGTCGCAAAGCGGCGGAGGCCACCCGTGAGGGCGTCGCTCTGGACGTCTTGCAGCGTGTTGCTCGTCGTGTCGATGGTCAAATCATACGTGGCACGTAACAGGTCATACTGCACGCCCTCCATCTCTACCTCATACGTGTAGAGCCTTTCGCTTTGCTTCTGCACGGCAGGCAGGCGATTGAGGCGATAGGCGCGCCCGTAGACATTCATCACGTCGCCGATCTCGAAGGCGATCGGGCGGACACTCTCCACGGTGAGCGTCACCACATCCTCGCCCAGTAGGGTCACCTTCTGCGTGCCCCGCGTAACGGTCGAGAGCTGCCCTGGAGTGCGATTCATCAGATCAATGGGCAGGGCTGTGCCGTTTTCATTCAGGATAAAACTCATAGTTTCTTTTGCTTTTTATGGGGGTTGAGGTTGTTTCAAATAGGGAGGGGTGAGGTTACCCCTTTAGCCAGGCAAAGGGTCGGCGATAGGTGAGGTAGTCCAGCTCATCCTGATGGCCATAAGCCTCGCGCTCGAAGCGGATGGCGCGATAAGCGGCCGTGGCGTCCTTCAGTCGCGCCCACCGCCAGAGCCATTCGGCAAGGTAGAGGAGATAGAAGCCCACGTAGCCCGTCTCGCGCATCTGGGCCGTGTGGATAGCCTCGTGCCTGAGGATACGATCGGAGACCGGCTCAAACTCTCTGCGGGCAAAGACGCGCCCAAAGAGGTTAATCGCCGTAAAGCCTCGGAAAGGGATAAGGCCGTTGTAGATGACTTTCATCCGTTAGCCTCCACCTCTTTTGGCTTTTCCGATTGATCGGCGGCCTCGAGGTCGCGAATGACGGAATAGCGATAGCCGGAAGCTCTCATAGCGGCTGTGAGTATATCAAATTCGTTGTCGGCAAGCTCCGTAATCTTTCCGGCGGGGGCGTTGAAGATCTTACGCGCAAGTGTGTCTTGCTCGAGCGTAGCAGCGTGCTGAAAGACAATGTTCCCAAACTCAGAGCGCGTGTCGCGCGTCTGAAATACGCCGAGCTCCATTTCGATGTTTACGTTACTGAAATCGATTCTTTTCATCTGTCGTTTGTGGTTTATGTGTTGAACTGTTTATGCGTTGTGTGTGGTGGGCTTTACACCGTAGGCTCAGGCTCGATGATGGTCACCTTGAAGGTGCCCACATTGCGACCGTCGACAAACGTCTTTACCAGATCCGAGATGGCGGATGTGTAGACCTGCCCGGTGTAGACCTGCCCACCATCGATGGAAACCGTAAGCGGAACGGTCTGCGTAACGCCCAGCAGGGCTTTCGTGAAAGTGGTGTACTGCGTAATCAGGCCTGCGGCCGAATCGGTTACGATGAAACAGTCGAGCGAGATCGTGCGTGCCTCATAGACGGGCGCCTCGAGGTCGGGCAGATAGCCGTTGTAGTCGGGGTATTCGTACGTCTTTGGCTTCTTACGCGCAGGGGCTCCGAGGAAGCCGCCGCCGTTGGAAACATAGACGCCGTACGCCTCGAAAGGAGTACCGTTGTATTGATAGCTGACTTTCATGGCGGCAAAAGTATTTCCGAGGGTTCGTGAGGTCAGTCAGAAAAACTTCAGTATGTCTCTTTATGCTTCTCGATAATCTTTATCTGTCCCGTAGATCCGGGCGCAAGGATAACACGCGCACCGCCGTAACGGTTGACGCAGATCTTGGCCACATCGCTCGCCGAAACGGTCACCTCCGAGCGATCGAAGGTGTCTATCATCACAAAGGCATGATCGTCGGCCGTAACAGAGAGGCGGGCGTTATGTTTGGCAAATACCTCCGTGACGGCATATCCGCTCACATGAATGTTGCCGCGAGTCTCACCCAGTGCTACGCAGCGCTTGGGGTTGGTAAGATTTACACGATCGTCGAGGTAGATGCCATGCGTTTCCATCGTGCCCTTGAAGTGAGCGCGTATGAAGTCGTTATCCGGATAATCATTCGATAGACAGAAGTCAATACCGCGGACGTACATATCGAGCATAGCGTCTTTGTCATTGAGCGCCATCAGATCGCGATACCATTCATCGCAGATTCCTTTTCGGCGCGCCTCACGCGCGAGGGCTTTTGCAAGTGGATCCATATAAAGGGGTTTTGAGTGGTAAAACGTGAAATTTCAAAGTGTCCCGAGCTGCTGTTTGAGTCCGTCAGCGATAAGTCCCATCTCTTCCTGTAGGTCATCCGGAAAACCATACGTGCTGCCCGTGATCACATCATAGCCGCGTGCCTCCACATAGAGAGCATAACGCGCACCGGCTACGATAACCGCAATAACGGCCCGTTCGCCGGCCTCCGAGGCGACACGGCGAGCGTAAGCCAGTCCCTCGGATACGCCCTCGGAGCCTTTTTCGCCGCCCTCGCTCTCGAAGTAATTGTACACCTCTCGGCCGCGATGAAAGACCACACATCCGATCGAGGATCGCAGTTTGTGTGTCTGGTCTTTGTAGGTGTTTGTCTGCTTAGCGCGGCGCACCATTTTCAGGGCGGCTACTTTGTAGGCCTCTACGATGGCCTCTTCCACAGCATCGACTCTGGCATACACGGCGCGACGGATAGCATCCGGATCAAAAGAAGGGGTTACAGGCATAGCGAGTTAAAGTGTCGGTTCGAAGGCGGATGTGTAGACGCTTCGGGCGTCTTCGGCCTGTAGTTTCTCATAGGTAGCCTGCGGGTTCATCGAAACCCCGGCCTTTTCGATCGATTCTTCCTGCGAGACTACGGGCTTGTTGCCATTTGCCGTCAGCCAGTAGTTGAGTTCGTCTATTTCATTCGTCAGCATGTAGGGGGTGATCTCAGGGGTGATCTCCATCTCATCAGCCACGGCGGCCAATGGGGGAGAAAACAGGCCGATGTAAGCCTTGATGATGTTGGCGCGGCGTTGCAGATAGTCGTCGAAGATCTCCCGTTTGTCCTGCACCTTCAGATGTGCATCCATGAATAGCAGCTTCAGGGCGATGCCGGAAACGGCGCCGATACCCTTCACGGAATCGAAAGAGATGTCTGGCGTTTGCGTCAAGGTGTAGATCATTTTGAGGATTGTCTCGATCTCCAGACGCACCGATTCGGGGGCGTGCGCCCACGAGACGTAATTCATCGTCGACCCCTCATCGCCCTCAATGATGGCCCCGGCCTCGCCCTTCTTGCTAAAGCCTTGAATATGCCCCGTGATAAAGAGCTTCGGGGAGGCGTGGTAATCGTTCGTATCGGCGAAGTTCGACAGCAGCGTCTCGAGTCGCGCTATGAGAGAGTTCACGATCGCCGTCTCCGTCTCATCCTGCTGTGCGTACACCACGGGGATCTTCCCGATCGCCACAGCGCGGGGGTATCCCTCTGAGGGCGTCCACCCGTTGTCGCCACTCTGCCACATATAATGCGCATCGGCGGTGTAGGTCTCGAAGAAGTCCACCGTGTTCCCCGCGTCGTCTTTGCGGGCAAAGCTGCGAGAGAAAGCCACCATGTCGCCCGTCTCATCGAAGTAGGGGTAAAGCGTGTCCCCGGTCGCGGGGGAGAACACGGCGCAGCGCAGCTTGAATCGAGAGGGGAAGCCGTAACGGTTGGACTCCGCCTCGGTCTCCACCGGGTACCACAACTCGGCGCACTCCTTATATCCAAACACACTGCGCGCCACATTGCGGTTAATCGAGTTGCATTTCACGTCACGCAGGATGCGACCAAAGGCGCGCATGACGGCCTGCTGCTGCTCCGATTCGGTGTCTGTATTGTAGGCCGGATCGTTGCCGAAAAGGAACGACACGGCGCGCTTGATGATGAGCTGCTGTATGGCGAGACTAATGCGCGCCACAGGTTCGGGGCGTGTCGTCCCCTTGCTGCCCCCCGGCACATCGGAGGTCACCTGTAGGCCGTTCGACTCATCCGAATCAGAGACAGCCACACGTTTGTCGGGGCGCTTCGTCCGATCGTTCACGTCGTGTTTCTCGGGGTCGATGGCTTTGCGGGCGGCCTCCACATCAGGTAGCGGCGCGTTGCGCCCCTTCTTCAGGGCGTCGATCACATCAGAGGGGGTGTTCTGGCTGAAAATTTCTTTGAGGGTCATAGGGTTGAGCGTGTTTTGAGTTGAATGAAGTCTGTTGGGAGGATTAAGCGGCCGTCAGTAACCAAAGAGGCCAGCCACGGCGGAGGCAGAAGACGCTTTGCGGCGAAACTCCACCGTTCCCGTCAGGGCGTCCGGGGCATCGTCGTGCGCATTCGTCCCCATCTTGAGGTATCCCGTCAATGCGCCGGCAAACTCCGGAAAGCGGCGCAGCCATCCGAGCGGCATGTAGGTGAGGTTCTGCACGGCAGCCGAATGTGTGAAGATGCGCACGGCCTTGTTTTGCGATTGGTGGAACCACTTGAAGTGCGTGCGGTCGTTGCCCATGCGCCGGCATTGCTGCTCCACAGCGCGGGCATATCCGCGGCCGCCGTTGTTCGACTCCACGACGCACTCCAAGGCGGAATGCCGAGAGAGCATCTCAGCCAGCGCCGGCTCGGTGTACTCCATCGGGCGCTGCGTGTAAAGCACGTCCACGATGTAGTTGCCCGTCTCCGTCTCGTCGTAGACGATGGCGCAGAGGAAGTCGGCGCCCGTGTCGGCCGTGTCCACGTAGGCCTTGCGGGTGACGCGCTCCGCGGCGGGGCGGTATTCGTATTCCTGGAATCCGCGGTCGTACATCAGTCCCTCGCTGGGCTTCGGGTCTTGCTGGTAGAGCGAGTCGAACACGTGGGGATTACGGGCGCGTATGGTTTGCAGCTTTTCCAGCGAGTGACGCTCCGGCCAAAGAGCCTCCCCCTCCTGACGAGGGTCGGCCTCGGTGGGTGCGCCGATCTTGATCGCCGGATAAACCACCACCTCCCACCCGCGGGGATTCGTCACCGGATCATAGGCGCCTTGCTCTCGGAGCAACTTGCCGGCCAGATCATCCTCATGCCAGCGGGTAAAGACGATCAGCTGCCGGGAGTGGTTGTGTAGACGCGTCTCGGCAACGGTGTCGTACCAGTCGGAGATGTTTTCGCGCACCCGTGGCGACCAGGCCTCTTTGGCGTCTTTGTAGATGTCATCCATGATCAGCAGGTCGACCTGGTCGCCCGTCAGTGGACCGCCCACGCCCACAGTCTTGAAGCTGCCCGCCCGGCCTACGATCTCGCACTCATCGGCATTGCGCACCCATGCCCGCGCCACGGTGGTGACGTTGGTAGAGTTGAGGCTCGTCGCGGGGAAAATGCGGCGGTATTCCTCCGTGTCTATGATGCGCTGTATCTCACGGTTGAACTTTTGCGCCTTCGTAGCGCTGTACGACACGATGGCAATCTTCATGTCCGGATTCTGTCCCAGCACAAAGGCGGGCAGGCGACGGGTGGAGCCTTCGCTTTTACCATGTTGTGGGGGCACAAAGACCATCAGCCGATCAATGTCACCGCGAGCAAAGTCCGTCAGGCGGGCGTAGTAGCGGCGATGGAACTCAGCCGGGTCGAAGTTGGGCATCGTAGCCTCGGTGAAACTCAGCAGATCCGTGCGCGCTTTCCGCGTCAGGCTCTCGGAGAGCATCACGTAATACGCTTCACAGTCGGCGCGTGTCATTGCGGCTCACCCTCCCCCAGCTTCTTTTGCAGCATCCGGATGCGAGCGTTCAGCTCCTCGTCCGAAAGGCCGGCGAAGAGCTCGCGCCCGTCCTTGCCGGTCACCTCCGTATTCATGCGATTCTTCCAATGCTCGGGGTCGCGGTTGCAAAGCGTGAAAATGATGGCAGCGGCCGAGGGCGGTATGTGCTTCTTGATCTTCACGTGCTCTTTCACGCGAGTGATCGCTTTACCCTCCGCGTCACGCTTTCCGGTGTCGACGGACACGGTGCGCTCTTCGGTCACATCGTAGCCAGTCAGGAGGCGGTAAATGGATTGATTGGCCACCTCCCCAATACGATCGTAGGCCGCTTGCCGCGCTTTGTTGACAGAGTCGGCGAAGTCGGCCTTATGCTTAACCCACTCATAGAAAGTGTCTTTGTGTATGTGTACATTCCGGCAGACGCTTTGCACAGTCTCCCCTTCCTCGAGGCGTTGGCAGATCTGCTCGGCGATGTCTTTGTTATAGCGTGCCATACTTCAGAGGGCGTTTCATGTTTTCTTGAATTGTTCAGAGATGATCTTGGGAACGGCATTATTCCAGTTGATGCTGTGATGTAGGCGCCGGTGCTTCGTGCCCATCATGCGAATGCAGGTGCAGGCGGGGGCATACATGACGGTGTAGAACGACTTTACGTATGTGCCACTATCGAGATAGATGTCGGTCATACCACCTGATGACTGCTGCGTGCTAACCTGATTCAATGCCACATGTGGGACCTGAAGGAATAGCGAGCCACGGCTGCCCAGCACGACATACGTATTGACGTCCTCGTTAATCTTTCCGAAGAAGCTAAAGGGCTGCTCGGTGTCGCAGATGAAGGTGTTCATTGCCTTTCTCTTCATCACCTCGCCTTGCACAATGTTATTCTCTTTTCCTCCGACGAAGTCGCCGCGCTGCGCCATCGCGACGGTTAGGGCGCCTACGTTATTCTTGAAATCAATCAGTGCGTCGAATACCTTATCCAAGGAGCGGATACCACGCTGCATCAGTTCCCCATCACTGTCGTAGGTATAGGAAAACTCGAGATAGTCGTCATCCAGCTCAATGAAGTAGCGATAGCCACGCTCCCGGGCGATCTGAAAAGCTACGTTGCGGGCGTAAATGATGGCGCGGCGGTCTTGGAAGTTATCTCCCTCGTCAATCTGTGCTGCCACAGCCTTCTTGTCGAAGACGTAGACGTCTTGGAACTTCTTCTTGTATTCTTCCAGCGTAGCATCCTCATTGTCTACAACGATGATGATCGACCCCGTGTAGCCATGCTTTCGGAGTGCACTGTAGGTGATCACCTTATCCGGGCGGCCGTGCGTGAGGATCAATGCGACAAAGCTGTTATTCATCTGGTACGTCCTCCTCCCTGAGCGCGGCCAGCTCAGATTTAAGTTTCACATACCCCAACTCCACGGCGCGGTCAAAGTCTATAATCACCAGTGCAGAGTCTTCCATTAGGCGCTGCGTCTCTTTGTTCGCATGCGCATAAAACTCTGCGATTCGGCCGTAATCGAAGACGATATGACGAGCGGCGGCGATACGCAGGAAGGCTTTCGTTTCGATGTCTACACCCTCAGCAGCAGCGATGTCTTCCATCAGACGTTTGTAGGCGGTCGAATCATAGAGTTCCTGTGCCAAGGGGCATTCGCCTTTGGGAGTGTATATCGGAGATTCAATCTTTTTCGTGTAGGTGTTATCCCCGCCTGCTTCGCCTCCACCATCTCCGAAGGCCCGCCCACCGCCTCCGAATTGGTTTTCGGAAACCTCCACGGCAAACTCCCACGCGTCGAGCGTTTCGGGAGAAAAGTCCTCCACGACGATCTCGGTATCGAATACAGAGGTGTCCGAGGCGTGGTTGTCAGCAAAGGCAAGCAGGCGGCGACGTTCGTCCGCTGTGCCCAGATCGGTACGTTTGACGGCGATCAGCTCCCGCCCGTCTGTCTCTACGACGCGCACGGGAAGACCCAAAGCCTGCGCCTCTTCATAGACGCCATTGCCGGCGATAATGCAATCCTCTTTATCGATCACAATAGACCGCCCGGCACCGAGATCCTCGAGACTCTTACGGATCACTCGCTTGTTGGCGTCTGGATGTAGACGGTAATTGCGTGGGTTGGCCTTGATAGTTGCAGCTTTTTTCATCGAGATGTTTGTTTCCCTGTGTTGTTTTATGGGCGCAAAGGTAGAGTGGGCACCTCGTGAGGGTAATGTGTTCCACGCCGTCCGAGAAAAAAAACGCCGTCTCTGTTTGCTGGTCGTGACGATAAGGCCCACGTAGCTTTGCGGCGTCATAAAGTTTAATCGAGTTTTACTTGTTCGATCGAGATGTAGGAGGAGGCGCGTCATGGTATATTTTCTTGCTGTTTCACTCTGACAAACAAAACAGAGTCTCGCTCATACATTGCCCTGAAAAGGGCTCAAAGTCAGTGATTTAGCTGCTTTGAGGGGCTTTTTTATGGTCATGAACGAGGCGGTGCCGCGCCTCTCCGCAGAGCCGTTTTCGGGTATTATGGGGATATTGGAGAGTGCCGCAATCGAGTGTTTATCGATCAACATAGAACCGATAACTATTGAGAAGCTGTCATCAGAAAGTCTCTATTCGTGTGGGGGGGAAGGAGGCTGGATACTTCTATCCATTGCCGGTTTGCGGCAAAAGAGACGATGTTCCACGAGTAGGGTGTTTTCAGGTATTGCTTATCTCGGATGCGAGAGAATCGCGCGACATTACAGACGTCCGCAGAGGAACGAGAGAAGTGTGTTTCTCTTCATCAGGAAAACTCCCTCTTTTTGAGAGTCCAATCTTTTTCCGGGTCATGAAAGCGAGGAGGTAATAGAGCCATTTTCACTCGCCCTATTCCTTTGGATTCAATGGCAGTAGTTTGACGGAATAGAAATCCATAAAAAAATAAAGCAGTACGTTGGAACGAAATAATTTGATTCCCGTTGCGGCAAATTTTTGCCGACAAACATTCGGCTATCAAATGAACTACAGACATAAGACTAAAGTGAAGAATAAAAAGAGCTCCGATGTCAGATAAGGGGACTTCGGGGCAGATTCCAAATCAATAAAGTGTTACAAAATGAAGAAGAGAAGAATTTCTGGTAGGACGTTCGCTATGGCCCTTGCGGCCACGACGTTTTTTGCAGCACCATCCCACGACGCTTGGGCCTCCAGCCCGGAGGCCAGTGGCCGGAATGGAGAGACCAGCCTTCGGGCACCGCTATCCAACCCCGCAGTATCCGATGGTGATCTGCTTGGCACCTGGACCATCAACCGGGTGAAGGTCAAAAAGACCGTCGACGGTGTCTCCTCCGAGCGCACCTATTCGGCCGGTCAGAAGGTGGAGTCGTTCAACGAAAGCCCGAAGCGGGTGACTTTTTCGGCCGACGGAAACTCCGTATTTGAGTATGAGAATGGCAAGACTGACGGACCGTTTGAGTATACGGTCGAAGGCAACCAGATCAAGCGCATGATTATGGTAGCCGTGTACACCTATGACTATAAGGTGACGCCGTCAGGTGAACTCCAATTGGTGAATTCCATTAGCTACGCTCGTGATTCGCATTCCATTGTAGAGGAATACACGTATTACGGGACGAAGCGATAAGCAAAGCACAGCCTTGAGGGGCTGTTTGATGCCCTCCCATTGTGCGGGGCGTTCTCTCTCTTTCGAACAGCTTCAAGGCATATCAACTAATAGAAAATAGAATACAGTATGAAACAGTTATTACTCAGGTTCGTAGGCGCCTTAGCCCTACTCTTCCTGTTCAGCAACTAGCTTTTTTCGCAAGGCCAGTCGACCACGCAGGGAAGAGATTTCTGGTTGAGCTACGGTCAGAATGCTGGCATGGGGCCTCAAGCAAATATGTTGCAGCTTCGGATTGTTGCGATAAAGCCAACTAAGGTGACTCTTACATATACAATTGACAATACGACTGAAACTATCAATGTAGCAGCCGGTCAGGTGTATACGCGTATGTTTAATGCACAGGAGGCTGCTAAGATCTACAGTAATGCTACAGGAAAATCTAATAAATCGTTGCACATTGTTTCTGATGAATTGATTTCCGTATTTGCTATCAATATTTACAGGCATACCACGGATGCTACGAATGTGTTGCCTATTACCAACTATGGTAAGGCCTATCGTCATATAGCTTATAAAGCAGTTAGAGTGGGAGATGGTGATGGCTATACAGTTATTGCGGTCGAAAATGGTACAACTGTACGTGAAGGTACGAATGTGCTCGCTACATTGAATCGTGGTGAGGTATACACTGTATGTGGACGGAGGCGATATATCTGGTACTCTCATTACGTCGGATAAGCCAATTGCTTACTTTACAACGAATACATGTGTCTATGTACCTGGGAATATTGGCGCGTGTGACTGTCTGTTTCAGCAACAGGTGCCGGTTCACTCATGGGGAAATAGATTCTTGGTTCCAATTACTAAACGTGGCAAAGAAAGGATTCGAATTGTGGCCTCGCAAGATGGGACTACGATTACGCAGAGCGGGGCCACGGTTTTGTCAAGTCCTGGAGCCGGAGGCTTGGTCTTGAATGCCGGCCAGTTTGTTGAGTTGGAGGCTTCCATTTCGGATGGTGGTTGTTATATTCAATCAGATAAGCCTGTTGCTGTAGCTTCTTTTTTGATGGGGTTAGATAATCCAGGTCTTTATCACAAAGGTGACCCGGCTATGGCTTTCGTTCCGCCTATCGAGCAGACGGTAATGAATGTGGCGCTTGCTCCGTTCGTAGCTACGGGAACATCTGTATTGAAAGAACATCATGCGCTGATCATGACTCCGACGGCCACAAAGAGTGCCACGACGATGACCATTGGTGGAGGTGTTCCCAAGGCGCTTTCAGGCGGAACATGGACGGATAACGCCCCATCAGGCTTTTCGTTCTATTCGATGCCCTTAACTGAGGAGACTTCCACCTACTACTTTGAAAATGCAGCGGGTCTTTCCGTGTTGGGATATGGTTTGGGTAGTTACGAGTCTTACTACTATCTCGCTGCCTCTTCCGCACGTCAGTTGAATCCGGCTTTCTATCTCAATGACATCCATTTCGAGGACGCTAACGAGCAGACTTATTGCGCGGGTGAGTTCAAGGTGAGAGGTGTTGCACAGATGCAACTCCAATCTGGATCAGGAGCCATCACGTGGTTCATTGACGGTCAGGAGCAAACGGATGCGCGCGATAAATTGGAATGGACGATCCAATCACTTGAGTTGGATAAGCCGCATGAGATTACGATGATTGTCAAGGCCGCGTATAATGAAGTATTCACGCTGAAGACCAAGATCACGGTGGTCAATCCCCAGCCGCTCAAGATTACAGGTGAGCGCTTCATCTGTCCGCCGGCACAGTCGGTGACGCTGAAAGCTGGCGATGGTCCTGCACGTTATCAGTGGTATCTGAATGGCAATCCGATAACGGGTGCAACGCAAAAGGAGTGGACGGTTACCCGTCAGAATGCCGGTCAATACACCGTGATCGGTTTTTACGGCACATGTCAATCTCCGATGAGTGACACTGTGACTGTGGTGCAACGCTACGCTCAACGTGACCTACAACGGAAACGGCAGTAACAGTGGCACGGTGCCGACGGACGAGAAGAGTCCCTATGTCGATGATGCCGAAGTGACCGTAAAGGGCTTGGGCGACCTCAAGCGTACGGATGCCACGTTCATCGGTTGGAGCTTTACGCAGAAGCAAGGCGTCATCACCGCCAAGAGCGACGAGCCGACCGACCTGAAGAAGGAGAACGACAAGTTCACCATCAAAACCGATACGACGCTTTACGCCACATGGGCCGTCGATAAGAAAGGCCCCAATGGCAATGGTGACAATGTGCCCGACTACCTGCAAAACGGAGTCACCTACAACGGTAACGGTGGAACCGGTGCGGCTCCGACGGACAACAACCTCTACAACGCCAATACGCAGGTTGAGGTGAAAGATTCCGGTAGCCTCGTTCGTACGGGTGCAGCATTCGTCGGCTGGAGCTTTACGCAGAAAGAGCTGATCAAGAAGGCCAGCGATCTGCCAAGTGATCTGAAGACGAAAGGCCAGAACTTCACCATTACCCAGGACACGACACTCTTCGCC
>QWCT01001670.1_pt1 | contig 21470 bp, 16 predicted proteins | sample 1972681 | NCBI WGS metagenome assembly QWCT01 (sample SAMN09866701, study PRJNA288562) | Human oral metagenome isolate pre3_saliva, whole genome shotgun sequencing... | isolation source: mouth | host: Homo sapiens | place: USA: California | reverse complement strand
CTGGTAAAAAGCATGGATGACGACAAAAAAGTAAGATCCGAATTGATCGAAGATAATATATATATAGCAAGATATTGGGCAGGGCAAAAGGATAGAGGATACGGTGACAGACTTGAGAAATATTTGCTGCCGCTACCTATAGATCAACGATATTCCTTTGAAGAAATGGAATACATGGTCAATAAGATAAAAAAATTAATTTAATTTTATCGGAGAGTAATGTGATGTTAAAAAAAATAGGAGTTTTAATATTTCCCGCCGGAGAAATAAATTCGGTCGAATTGCATGATGCACTGGCTACCTGCGTAAATATAGATTTATACGGTGCTTCATCTGTGGATAAACACGGTGAATATGTATTTAAGAACTATATAGGCGGATTGCCCATGATAAGTGAAAAAGATTTCTTTGATGAATTTAATAAAGTTATTGAAGAAAATAATATAGATGTGGTATTCCCCACACATGATACGGTAGCGGATTTTTTTGCGGAAAATAAGGATAAAATAAAAGCCTGTATCATAGTGGCGGATAGACGGACTGCACAAGTATGCAGAGATAAAAAGATTACATATGAAGTTTTTGAAAATGAGAGTTTTTGTCCTGTGGTATATAAAGATATAGATACCTATCCGGTATTTATCAAACCGAGAAAAGGACAGGGTTCGGTAGGAGCGAAACTTATACGCAGTGCCGGTGATATGACAGATAATATAGATCTCGGTGATTATGTAATAACGGAATATTTACCAGGTAAAGAGATCACTGTGGATTGTCTTACAGACAGACATGGCGAGCTAAGAGCGGTATTACCCAGATCAAGAGACAGGCTGCTTGCGGGAATATCTGTATCAGCCAAAGATATAGAACTGACGGATGAAATAAAACATATAGCAAGTACAATAAATTCAAAGCTTAAATTCAGAGGTCTGTGGTGGTTTCAGCTTAAGGAAAGCAGTGATAAGAAGCTTAAACTTCTTGAAATATCCACAAGATGTGCCGGTACTATGTGTATGGCAAGAGCAAGGGGTGTGAATTTGGCACTTTTAAGCGTGTATGATGCTTTAGGATATGATGTGGAAGTTTTTATAAATCCTTATCATATCAAGCTGGATAGAAGTCTTATATCAAGGTACAAGATAGATTATGAATATGAAAATGTATACTTTGATTTTGATGATACATTAATAATCAATAAAAAGGTTCACCTACCTGCGATATCATTTTTATATCAATGCAAAAATAAGGGCAAGAAGATCTTTCTTATAACAAAACATGAAACAGATATATATGAAGATCTGAAGAAATACGATCTTCCTGAGAGTTTATTTGAAGAGATAATTTTGCTTAAACCAAAAGAAAATAAAGAGGATTATATTAAAAAAGAAAAGGCTATATTTATAGATAATATGTATGCCGAAAGAAAAAGTGTCATCACTAAGTTAGGTATACCTGTTTTTGATGTGGATGCCATAGAGGTACTTTTAGATTGGAGGATATAGAAGTGACATCATACTATGATTTAAATTTAGATAAAGAAGTTTATTACTATTATTGTTGTGCCAGTTTGGGAGATACTATGTTAACATTGGCTCTTAGAAAAGAGTTGGAAGAAAAAGTTGATTCTAAGATAATATTTATATTAAAAGAAACACATAAAATTATTGCTAAAATGTATGATATAGTAGATTGTATTATAATAAATAATAATGTAATAAAAGAGAAAATAGAAAAAAATTTATCTGAAAAGCCTAAAGCCGGTGCTATATATGCTGCACATCCATGTTTACATCCTGAATTGTCAGATTTTTTTAACCCGGTTAAATTCCAAATATCAACTGTAAAATTTTTGCCGTGGTTGTATGAATTTTTTGGATTGGAAATTAATAACAAAGTAAGAGGACCGTTATTTTATCCGGCATTAACAGATGATTTAAAAGAAAAACTGGAAATAATTGCACCTATAGATAAAATTGCCTTGATAAGTCCTGAAGCTGTTTCAATGATGCCTATAAGAGATGAATTTTGGGAATCATTAGTTGATAATATTAAGGAACGGGGACTGGTACCTGTCAGTAATGTAATTAATCCGGAGAGGGCAATAAAAGGTAGTCGATACATTGATTTAACAATAGAAGATGTATTAAAAATAGGGTTATATTGTAGAGAAGTTCATTCTTTACGTTCAGGACTTTGTGATTTATTGTATGATAGAGGAAAAGATTTGCATGTATATTATCCTACTCATAGGGGATACTTTTTATATTGTATGAATGATATGTTTGGTAGAGAGGATATTGATGAGCAAATAATACTGGATGAATTATAATTTTTTGGTTGAAGGGAAGAAAATACTAATGGATGAGAAGAATATATGTACGGTATTACTTATTACATATAATTATAGCAAGTATTTAAAAGAGGCTTTAGAGTCAGTTATTAATCAAAAAACGAAATATAAGTATAAAGTATCTATTTTTGATGATGCTTCAACAGATGGCACCCAAGAAATAATTAAGAAATATGAAAATAAATATCCTGATATTATAAAATCATATATAGCAGAGAATAATATGGGAGCTCAAGCTAATATATGGAGAGCTTTTAAGTCGGTAGATACCAAATATTTTTTGATTTTAGAGGGTGATGATTATTGGTGTGATGAAAGAAAGCTTGAGTTACAAATTAATGCTATGGAAAAACATTCCGGTTGCAGCTTTTGCGGTCATGATATGTATTATATTGCATATAATGATGATACAAGAGAGTATGAAGATAAAACAAGAATATGCACACAACCTATTTTGAGAAATAAAAGTATATTTTCATTTAGGGATTTTAGAAATATTAAAGATGGTGGATATATACCCTATGTATCGGCGAGGTTAATAAGGACAGATGTTTTGAATATGGATAAGATCAAATATAAAGAAAGCATTTTATTTGATTTTTCACAATTTTATTATCTGCTTACTAAAGGAAAATATTATTATATTGATTTACCAATGTCTGTGTATAGGAGAACCGGAGAAGGAGTTTGTTCAAGTCAGTCAGCATTAAGTTTTTTAAATACATTTTTACAAAGTGCAATAGATCTGAATTTGGAGACAAATAATATTATTGCGGATAAAATTTTTGAAGAATGTCAATTACAGATTGATTTTCAAAGAAAAAGGCAAAGAAACAGCGGGATAAGAATTCCTATTTTCAATAGAGATGGCACTGTTAAGGAAAAGATTAGTTCTGATAGCAGCTCAGTTAATTTACTTTTAAAAGAAGAAGATTTTTCTAAAGAATACTATTATTTCTTATGTAATGCAGGTTTAGGTTATACTATGATTATGTGTAGTTTGAAGGAATCATTGGAGAAGAAATTAGGTGCTAAAATAATTTTAATGGTTCAAAGTGCCCATGAGTTCATACTACATAACTATAATATAAAAGACTTTATAGTTATAGATACAAATGACATGGACTATGAAGCTTTAAGTTCACGATATCCTAATCCTACTAAAGGAAAAATCTTTGTTACACACCCATTTTCACATAAAGAGGCAACTCAATATTACCTTGGGATTTTAAATATGTATTCTTCACAAAGATATATTCCTTGGGTTTTGGAATTTTTTGGACTGGATAAGGATATAGAAATAAATTACCCAACAAAAAATACTGAACTTGATAAAAAAAGTATTGAAAAATTGAAAGTAATGGGTGATTTAGATAAGGTAGTTCTATTTTTACCTGATTCTTATTCTATGCCTAAGATTTCAAAAAAAAGATGGGTAAAAGAGGCGGACAAATTAAATAAAGCAGGATACAAAGTATATTCTGCACCCAAAAATATGAAAAACACTATACGTGGAACAAAATATATTAAACTAACTATTGAAGAAGTATTTTATGTTGGTATGAGATGTCATGGGGTATATTCATTAAGGAATGGATTCTGTGATTTACTAAAATCAAGAGGAGATAAATTGCATGTTTTTTATCCCTCACATGCTGCACAATATATATATACTTTAAATAAGGCAGGAAAAGTTGAGGAGGTTGATGAGCAGATCGAGTTAGAGTTGGATTTTGAACAGAATATAGATGAGCGAAATAGTCAGCTTCCTTTACTATTTGGAATAATACGAATACCGGACAGTGTATATAGATTTTATGACAGACACAGACATTTATTTAAGAATAAAAAACTTATCAAATTTTTGGTTAAATGGCGTTAAGACAGTAATTAAGGAGGAAATATGGCTAAGATATTGGTTACAAGATCTACGCTTCCATCAATAGAAGAATACGAAAAAGAGTTAAGAGAGCTGTGGGAGAGCAGATGGCTTACGAATGCAGGTCAAAAGCATAAAGAATTAACTGATAATTTAAGAGATTATTTAAAAGCAGGGGAAGTGGAGCTTTTTGCCAACGGACATTTGGCACTGGAGATAGCATTGCAGGCATTAGAATTAGAGGGCGAGGTTATTACAACACCATTTACTTTTATCTCTACGACCAATGCTATAGTCAGAAACGGTCTTGAGCCTGTTTTTTGCGACATAGACAGGGAAAGATGGACTATAGATACGGATAAGCTGAGAAAAATGATCACAAAGAAAACTTCAGCTATACTTGCCGTACATGTATACGGTATACCTTGTGATGTTGAGGCTATAGAAAGTATAGCAAAGGAGTACGGTCTTAAGGTGATATATGATTCCGCACATACATTTGCGGCTAATTATAAGGGAAGGTCGATTTCAAGTTACGGGGATATATCAATGTATTCATTCCATGCCACTAAGGTATTCCATACAGTAGAGGGCGGTGCATTGGTATTCAATGATAGCGGACTTTCTGAAAAAATAAGGCACATTAGAGACTTCGGTCTGTGTCTGGGCGGTGAAGAAGCTGATGAAATCGGAATGAATGCTAAACTCAGTGAGTTTCATGCCGCAATGGGCTTGTGTAATCTGAGACATATTGAGGATACGGTTGCTAAAAGAAAGACTGCATCCGAGAGATATGACAGTCATTTAAGAGGTATATCCGGAATAGAAATATTTCCGGAAATAGAAGGATTGAACAGGAATTATGCATATTACCCTGTTGTGTTTACAGGTAAGTATAATAGAGATACTGTTTTAGAAAAGTTAAGCAAGTATGATATTGCCGCAAGAAAATACTTTTATCCTTTAACAAATAAGTTCAGCAGTTTTAAAGGAAAATATGATCACTTTAATACTCCGGTAGCAGAGTTTGTTTCCAACAATGTCCTGTGTTTGCCACTGTATTCTGATTTGGATCTACAGGATGTAGATAGGATATGTGATATAATTCTAAATTGATATAAATACATATTGTCATAGTACTATTATATAGGTAATACAAGGTAAAGAATCAGTTATCTTAAGGTTAAAGGAGCAATGGTAATATAATGATATATGTTATTTATAGTATTATAACATTTATATGTTTAAATATTATTTTTAAAAAAGAAAAAAATAAATTATTATTTTCTTTTATTGTCAGCATACTGGTTTGTGCAATGTCTTATTCTTTTAATAACTATATTATGTATCCGTCAGATACTGTAGTTATTAATGCGTATAATAAATCAAATTCTAAAGCACAAGGTACGGCTATAGTATTTAACGGTGTTAGAAGAGAAGAAAAAAAGTTGAAATATAAGGTCGTAGACGGAACTTGGTTGGATTTATACAATACGCAAAGTTGGAGAGATGATGATAATCTTACAAACAGTATAAAGCTTAAAATAAAAAAAGGAACAGATAGGCATCTGGAGTTTAGAGCAAATAAGTGGACCGGGATTTTTGATGTAAGCCTTAACGGCGGGTATAATTCAGTAATAGATTCTTATGGTGATCATACAGATAATGATAATCATATAGATGTGAAGCTTCAGGATACGGATATTTTGCATGATATAAGTTTTGACAATATTATAATATTTGCATTGGAGTTTTTTATTTTAAGTGCAATAATAATATTATTACTTAGAAAAAAGTCGGATATACTGAAGTTTATAAAAAAATATAAGATAGATGTTATTTATGTTTTTTTAGCGTTACTGGGATTTATGTTGATGTTAATATATGCGGATGATAAATCTTTGTGGCTTGATGATACATCAACTATGAGCTATATGTATAAAGGTTCTTTGCTAAATGTCATTAAGTACATTATGACTGAAGATCATTCAACGGCACCTTTATACACAATACTATTTTATTTTTGGAGTAAGTTTATTCCTGTAGGAGCAACAAAACTTACACTTTGGATAAAATTACCCTCTATAATATTTGTAGCATTAGGGCATTATTTTATAGCTGTATTTGCAAGAAGGGCATGGAATAAATATGTAGGAATAATAGCTGAAGTTATTTCGGTTTGTTCATCCACATTAATTTTGTCAGCAGCATACCAAGCAAGACCATATGGTTTACTTGTTCCGTTTTCAGCAATATTGATGTACTTTTTAACAGTTCGACTGGAAGAGGAAAAGAAAAATAATCTAAAAACGACCATAAGTTATGCTCTTTCTATTTTAGCTATAGCATTTACCCATTATTTCGGAGCTTTGTTATGTTTTGCTTTGTTTATTTTTGAAACTGTATTGTTTTTTAAAAAACAATATACATGGAAATATCTACAGTCATATATAATAGCCGGAATAATATTTATACCATGGATTACATATATTGCAATTTCATGGTCTGCAATATATGGAGGTGTTTTCTGGACAGAGATTCCTACAATACATGATGTTCTGTTGTTATTTGTGTGGTTCTTGTCAGACTATTATATTTTATTTATATTGTTTGTTTTTGCAATAATAAGTATGTTATATAAATTGTTTACAGGGGTATATTACAAGAAAAAAATATTAAAAGACAGATACTTGGACTTAGCATTAAGTCTTGGAATTATTGTACCTATACTTATGATATACATATATTCCATAGGTAATGATGAAGAGTCTTCCATGTGGGTCAACCGATACTTTTTATATATAACTCCCATAGTTATATGTATAGTGGCACAAGTTATTTATATTATTAGTGAGTTTTCGGAAATCTTTCTATGTCCAAGGTTAGGGATGATAGTCATACTATATACCATCCATATAGAGAGGTTGCGGATTATCTATTAGATAAGGGTGATATATATAGGGACGATACATTAATAATTGCAACATATTATTTTTCTAACGGATGGGATTATTATTTAACACATAACGGGAAGTTTAAAAAGGTTTCTTATGTGCAGAACTTAGACAATATAGATATTAATAAGTATAATAAAGTTTATCTATTTGAGATATTGTTTCCGTTAAATGAAAAAGATAAAAATCTTATAGAAAGTAAGTTTAAGTCTGTTAAGTACAATGCGGATTTAAGTTTATTGGAATACACAAAAGAAGAAAAAAAATAAAGTATATATTGCGTTGTAAAGGAGGCTTAGCATGAAAGTTGTTATTTTAGCAGGTGGAGTGGGCAGTAGAATAGCGGAAGAATCAATATTTAAACCTAAACCAATGATCGAGATAGGAGACAGACCTATTCTTTGGCATATAATGAAAGAGTATTTATATTATGGATTTGATGAATTTATTATATGTGCAGGCTATAAGCAACATATGATTAAAGAATGGTTCTCAAATATGTTCTTATATAGCAGTGATGTGAGTTTTGATCATAGAAAAGGTGATAATGTCGTTGAAATACATGAATCCAGTTTAGAGCCTTGGAAGGTTACTGTTGTGGATACGGGGCTTAATACTATGACAGGAGGAAGAGTAAAAAGAATACAAAAATACATTGGAGATGAACCTTTTATGTTGACCTATGGTGATGGGGTCTGTGATGTTAATATAAGTAAACTTGTAGAGTTTCATAAGTCTCATGGGAAAATTGCAACTTTAACCGCAGTGTTACAGGAGCAGCAAAAGGGAGTCTTGGATATTACAGGTAATAACACCGTTAAGTCATTCAGAGAAAAGAATATTTCCGACAGAGCGGCTATAAATGCAGGCTATATGGTTTTGGAACCGGAGATATTTGATTTAATAAAAGACGATACTACTGTTTTTGAAAGAGAACCGCTTGAAAATTTAGCAAACAGAGGTGAATTAAAGTCATATATGCATAAGGGTTTTTGGCAGTGTATGGATAATGCTCGTGAAAAAGCCGTATTGGAAAAGTTGGTTGAAACGGGTTCAGCACCATGGAAGAAGTGGAGTTAGGTATTAATATTATGAAGAAAAAGGTAAGTATAGTTATACCGACATATAATGAAGAGGATAATATACGCCCTGTATCGGAAGCTGTGGTAGAGGAGATAAGGCTTAATCTAAGTGATTATGACTATGAAATATTGATTATTGATAATAACTCCCAAGATAATACTGCTAATATAATAAGAGAGCTTTGCAAGGAAAATAAAAAAATAAAAGCGATTTTTAATGAAAAGAATTTCGGTCCGGATAGCTCTCCTTATTATGGACTTCTGCAATCTGATGGAGACTGCACTATCCTTTTTTGTGCAGACTTTCAAGACCCGTTGGAAATGATACACAAGTTGGTTAGAGAATGGGAAAAGGGATATAATGTTGTAACAGCTATAAAATCAGAAAGCCAAGAAAATAAGTTAGTCCGTTATTTTAGAACTATTTATTATAGATTAATTAAAAAAATATCGGATACAGAGATTATAGAGCACTTTACCGGTTTTGGATGTTTTGATAGGAACTTTATTGATATTCTAAGAAACCTTGATGATTCGGTTCCGTTTTTAAGAGGTGTAGTTGCAGAATTTGCAGGAAATCGAAAATCTATAGAGTATGTGCAACAAAAAAGAAGAGCAGGAAAAAGTCATATTAGATTTTTCACATTGTATGATATGGCAATGAGAAGCTTTACTTCCTACACTAAGGTAGGTTTAAGAATGTGTACTTTTTTCGGTTTTGCAGTTGCTTTTATAAGTGTGATTATTGCAATAGTATATTTTGTAATGAAGCTTCTTAATTGGTATGAATTTGATTACGGAGTTCCTGTTATTTTGATAGGTATGTTTTTTCTTGGAGCTGTACAACTTATATTTATGGGATTTATGGGAGAATATATTCTCATGATAAATCGTAGGGTGATGAAAAGACCTTTAGTAGTAGAGAGAGAAAGGATAAACTTTGAAGTTATTGAAGACGAGGAGAAGTAATGTCAGGTGAAATATTTAGAGATAAAAATATTCTTATAACAGGTGCAACAGGTTTAATCGGCAGTCATTTAACCAAAAGATTCCTCTTAGAAGGTGCCAATGTCATAGCAATGGGCAGAAGTAAGACGAAAATAGAGGATATATTTGCAGATGAGCTGGGTAAAGACGGGTTTAAGTATGTAGTTGCAAATGTGGCTGAGGGATTGCCAAAAGATTTTAAAGAAAATGTTGATTATATTTTTCATACAGCCAGTCCGATTTCAGCAACTGAAATCATATCAAAGCCATTAGATACTATAGAAGCTAATCTAAAAGGTTTGGAGTCCTGCCTTGAATATTTGAAAAAACAAGGCAGGGGTAGGTTAGTGGTGTTCTCATCAGCAACAGTATATGGGAGTCATTTTAACGCTGAATTCACAGCTAAGGAGGAAGATACTTATAAAGCGGATGCGTTGCATACTCCCAATACGCCGTATTCAGAATCCAAGAGAATGGCTGAGGTTATGGCAGGAGCGTACCATGCTCAATATGGTGTAGATGTATTGATAGTAAGAATAGCTTATGTATACGGGTATGCAAAGCATAAACCCAATACTGCGTTTTATGAATTTATTAATAAAGCTTTAGAAGGTTCGGATATAGTTATTAATAATTCAGGTATGGGTAAGAGAGATAATATATATGTAGAAGATGTGGTAGATGCACTATTACTTCTTTTACAAAAAGGTATTTCAGGAGAAAGTTATAATATTTCATCTAATGGAGATAATGGAAATTTCAAAGCTATAGATGAGATTGCAGATATAATAGTGAGAGTAGCAAATAAGGAGTTAGCTGAAGATAAGATACAATTAAAAATAGCTGCTGAATATAAAGAAAGAAAACCCGGATTGAGATTAGATAACCAAAAGTTAAAATCTTTGGGATGGAGCCCTCAATTTGGTTTAGAAGCTGGTATAAGAGAAATTTTAATTAGATATATGCACTAGAAAGGGGAGAATGAAATATGAGTAACACATTGCAATTGCTTGATTGCACACTTAGAGATGGTGGGCAAGCTTTAGAAAATTTGAATAAAAACGGAATAAAAACAGAAATATTTACAGAAGAAAACAGAAGGGATATCGCAACTTTATCCAGTAAAGCCGGAATAGATATTATTGAAATAGGTTGTATGTCAGACAGTTATAATGGACTGGAGAAGTTTGCTATTTATAACAATATTGAAGAATTATCAAAGTATATGCCTAAAAAGACATTTGAAAATCAATTGTATACAGGATTGTATGTTGACCCTGATACTTCTTTAGATAAGATACCTGAATACTCACCGGAGTTAGTTGAAGGTATCAGAGTTATTTTGAGATATTCAGAATTAAAGAAATCAGTTGATTATTGTGCCGGATTGGCTAAAAAGGGGTATAAAGTATTTGTACAGCCTATGTTGACTATGAGATATACGGATGATGAAATAAAGTATTTGGTATATGAGGCAAATAATATGAATGCGTACGCATTATACATAGTTGACAGCTTCGGTTATATGAATGAACACGATGTAGATAGACTGTATAATGCTTATGCTAAAGAGTTGGATAAAAAAGTTAAAATAGGTTTCCATGCTCATAATAATATGGAGAATGCTCTCATAAATGTAAAGTATGTGATTGAAAATTTGAACAGTAGAGATACTATTATAGATGCTTGTGCAGTCGGCATGGGGCAAGGTGCAGGAAACATGCAAACGGAGGTAATTGTAGATTACCTTAATAGGCATTTGGGAACAAAATATGACTTTAACTGTATTTTGGAAATATGTGAAATATTGGATAAGTTCAGACCTCATGATATTGAAGCATGGGGATATTCACCTGTAAGATTGATACCGGCAGTACATAGTGTTGCGTATAAATATGCTATAGAGATGAGACTACATCATAATATGTCATTGGTAGAGATAAATAATGTACTCTCAAAAGTACCTGAGGAATTAAGACACAGATATACTCCTGAAAACTTAAAAAAGATTTTGAATGCCTAATATAATGATATTAAGAAAAGAGTGTATAAATGAGAGTTGCTGAATATATAGTCAAAAGGCTTTTAGATAAAGGGGTGAAAGATGCTTTTGGTATACCGGGAGGGGTTATACTTAGATTAATGTATACTATGCAAGAACAAGAAGATTTTAGTATACATTTAAATTATCATGAACAAATGGCAGGTTTTGCAGCCTGCGGATATGCTTGGGCTACTAACGGCTTGGGAGTTGCGTATGCAACGAGAGGTCCGGGGATATCAAATATGTTCACCTGTATTGCAGAAGCATATCAAGAGTCATTACCTGTTATATTTTTTACGGCACATGGTTTTAGAAAACACAAAAATATGCGCTCCCAGAATATACAAGAATTAAATATAGCAGAAGCGGTTACGGGTATTACGAAGTATGCAGCTAATGTGGATAATTTAGAGGAAGTGGTTTCTTCTTTAGAGATGGCATTTAGCTGTGCTACAGAAGGAAGAAAAGGACCGGTATTGTTGGATTTTTCCTCATCACTATTTAATATGGAAATAGATGTTGAAAATATAAGTAAAAATAACAAACTAACTGCTATGGAGCAAAGCGAAGAAGCTATAGAAAATATTAAATCGGCATTGAGCAAATCAAAGAGACCGATAATATTAATAGGTGACGGTCTGAGAAGCAGTACAACAAATGCCGATATTTCAGGACTTGCCGATAAAATTAAGATTCCTATTTTATCCAGTAGGGCATCTAAGGATTTAATTAATACTTCAGATTATTATTTTGGTTATGTAGGTAGTCATGGGATTAGATACAGTAATTTTATACTTTCCAAAGCAGATTTGATTATTGTAGTAGGGAATCAATTATCCTTTCCCAAAGAATCTCAAAGTTTCAAGCCGATACTTGACAATGTTAAAATAATCAGACTGGACATAGATTCTGAAGCATTCAATAGAAAAATCGAGGGAGCACAAGATTTTAATGTTGATACAGGTGTATTAATTAAGAATATTAATAAAGAAAATATAAAATCATACGAACATGTTGAATGGTTAAATATATGTAACGAACTTAAAAACAAACTTTATAATTGTGATGTAACAGAACCTGTTTTGAAATTGGAAAGTTTTATCAAAAAAATAGGTAATAACAAAACCTTTGTTTGTGATGTCGGAAACCATGAGTTTTGGTTTTGCAGAGCATATGAAAAAGTTAAGGTCAAGGGAAAGGTATACCACTCTAAAGCGTTTGGAACTTTAGGAACAGCCTTGGGTAGGGCGATAGGTGTTTATTATGCTACAAAACAGGAAGTGATATGTATTATAGGAGATCAGGGTCTTCAGTATAATATTCAAGAACTACAGTATATAGTTCAGTGGAAACTTCCTATAAAAATAGTATTGGTAAATAATAAAGCATCAAGGATGATAGCAGATCATGAAAGAGAGATATTTGGAGACAGATTGGTTCATGTAGATGCAGACAGTGAGTATTCCGTACCTGATTTTGCAAAAATAGCGACAGCATATGGTATAAAATACACCCAAGATGAAGATATTGCTGTGGATGATAAGAATAAGCAAATACTATACGAGATAATATGTGACACATCTATAAGTTTAACTCCAAGTTTACCTAAGGGAAATGCATGTCAAGATATGTATCCGTTGCTTGATAGAGAAGAGTATAACTATTGTGATAAGTTGTAATAGAGGTAAAAATGTATATAGAAAAGATTGACAGTCCGAAGGAGTTAAAAAAATTAAGTATTGCAGAGTGTGATAAATTAGCTGAAGAAATAAGAGAAGCCTTATTAAAAAAGGCTTCTCTTAAGGGAGGGCACTTAAGTTCCAATTTGGGTCTTGTTGAGGCTACTATCGCTTTGCATTATGTGTTTGATTCACCCAAGGATAAAATTATATTTGATGTTTCCCATCAATGTTATACACATAAGATACTGACAGGTAGAAGATTGGCATTTACTGATGAAAAAAGTTATGGTTTAGCTAACGGCTATACAAATCCCGATGAAAGCGAGCATGATTATTTTAGAGTAGGGCATACTGCCACCTCTATAAGTCTTGCGAGCGGTTTGGCTAAGGCAAGGGATCTTAAAGGCTCAGATGAGAATGTCATAGCAGTAATAGGTGACGGTTCTTTAAGTGGCGGCGAGGCATTTGAAGGATTGGATTTTGCGGCTACCGAAATAGAAGGAAATCTAACCGTTGTTTTTAATGACAATCAAATGTCTATAGCAGAGAACCATGGCGGGATATACAAGTCTCTAAGTGAACTTAGAGAGTCGAATGGAAAGTCAAATAATAATCTATTTAAATCATTAGGTTATGAATATTACTTTGTTAAGGATGGCAATAATGTTCAAGATGTTGTAAATGCCTTAAATGAAGTGAAAGGAAAAAGAAAGCGCTCACTTATTCATATATGTACGGTAAAAGGTAAAGGTTATCAATATGCAGAGGAGAATCAAGAGAGAACGCATTGGGTAAGACCTTTTGACATAAAGACGGGAATAGAAAAAGAACAGATAAATTCCGAGCGATATGATATAATAATAAGAGATTATTTGCTTGATAAAATGAAAAATGATCCTAAGGTTGTGACTATGATAGCTGCAGTACCTGATGCATTGTCTTTTAAAAAAGAGTATAGGGATATGGCAGGTAAGCAATTTATTGATGTAGGAATTGCTGAAGAACACGCTATTTCTATGTCTGCCGGTTTAGCAAAAAACGGTTGTAAGCCGGTTTTTGCAACAATGTCCACATTTTTCCAAAGAACATACGACCAAATATCACAGGAATTATGTATAAATAAGCTTTCAGCGACATTATTGGTAGTAAATGCCTCAGTATATGCAAGTAACGATGTGACACATATAGGTATTTTTGATATACCTATGATGTCAAATATGCCTAATCTTGTATATCTGGCGCCAACAAACAAACAGGAATTTATCGCAATGCTTGATTGGAGTATTGAGCAACAAACACATCCTGTAGCAGTGAGAGCACCGAGAAACGGGGTATTTAACAGTAAATATGAAGTTGACAAGGATTATGGAGAGCTGAACAAGTATAAACTCGTTGTAGATGGTGAAAAGATAGCGGTATTGGCTTTAGGTGATTTTTTTCAAATGGGAGAAGAGCTTTGTGAACTGATAAGAAAGGAGTTTAATTTTACACCAACGCTGATAAATCCAAGGTATATTACCGGATTGGATATAGAATTACTTACAGAACTAAAAAACAAGCATGGACTTATCATTAGTTTGGAAGACGGAGTCTTGGATGGCGGCTTTGGACAGAAGATAGCCGGCTTTTATGGAGATAAAAATGTTAATGTATTAAATTATGGATTGAAGAAAGAATTTTTGGATCGTTATGATGTAAATGAGGTGTTGGAGAGAAATCATTTAAAACCTGAGTTGATAATTGAAGATATAAAGAAATTACAACAATTTCAGATATAAGGGTGTATTATAAATAATGTATGGACAATTTTATAAAGAATATATTAAAAAAGAGCTTTGGTATTATTAGAATAGATATTGAGCCTAAAATTTTAGATGATATTTACCAGTTTATTAAATTTATAATTGTAGGTTTAAGTAATACTGTAGTGGGATATATAGCCAACATAGTAACCTTGATACTGTTAAAGGATTATAATGTGGGATGGGATTATTTTGCAGGTAATATATCATCTTTTATATTTGGTGTGCTGTGGTCATATTATTGGAACAGTAAATATGTTTTTAAAACTGCCAAAGGGGAAAAAAGAAATCATTTTGTTTCATTGATAAAAACCTATTTATCATATGCATTTACAGGGTTGGTGTTAAATAATGTATTTTCATATATTTTAGTGGATATATTGAATGTATCTAAATTAATAGCACCTCTTATTAATATGATACTGGGTATGCCTATAAACTTTTTAATAAATAAGCTATGGGCATTTAATTCTAAATAAATAGATACTGTTGTATGAAAGGTTTAATCATGTTGGATTTTTTTAAGAATAAAAAAGTATTTATAACAGGTCATACCGGATTTAAGGGAACTTGGCTTGCAAAGATACTTGTTATGGCAGGAGCGGATGTTATTGGTTATAGTTTGGAGGCTCCTACTAATCCCAATATTTTTCAATTAAGCTCTGTTGAAAAATATATAAAATCTTATATAGGGGATATAAGAGATAGGGAATATTTGATGCATGTAATTAAGGAAGTCAATCCGGAGATAGTTATACATATGGCTGCACAGCCTCTTGTAAGAGAGTCATATATAGATCCTGTGTATACATATGAGACTAATGTTATGGGAACGGTCAATATTTTAGAGTGTGTTAGAAATATTGACTCGGTAAGATCTGTATTAAATGTAACAACAGATAAGGTATATGAAAATAAAGAATGGGTATATGGATATAGAGAGGTTGACAATCTGGATGGTTATGATCCCTATTCAAATAGTAAGTCTTGCTCAGAATTAGTAACTCATAGTTATAAAAAAGCTTTTTTTGATGTTCATAAACTACCGCTATCAACTGCAAGAGCAGGAAATGTAATAGGTGGAGGAGACTTTTCTAAGGATAGAATAATACCGGATTGTGTAAGAGCAGCTTCCATGAATATGGAAATTGAGGTAAGAAATCCCAATTCGATAAGACCATACCAACATGTAATTGAACCTTTGTCTGCGTATTTACTTATAGTCAAGTCTCAGTACGAAGATTTTTCAAAGTCCGGTTTTTATAATGTTGGACCTGATGATGAAGATTGTGTAAGTACAGGGAAACTGGTAGATATATTTTGTGAAAAATGGGGAGAAGGTATATCTTGGAAAAATATTTCTGTTGACGGACCTCATGAGGCTAATTTTTTAAAGCTGGATTGTTCTAAAATAAAGGCAAAACTTCAATGGAAGCCCCAAATTCACATAGAAGATGCAGTAAGCAGGGTAGTCGAGTGGTCTAAGTCATATACACATAAAGAAGATTATAACTCAATTATGGAAAAGCAGATAAAAGAATATTTTTATAAGTAGTTGAGTGTTAAGGTGAAAAATATTTAAGATAAAAAATATATAAATAGGAGGGTTTGATATGATTAAATATTATGAGGAAAATTTTAGGATATTGGAAAGAGCAATAGCTTCTATTGATGAGCAGCAGTATGAGAAGCTGTTGTCACATTGTTACAAGGCTATAGAAAAAGGCGGAAAAATAATAGCATCAGGTCTTGGAAAGAATGTTCCTATATGTGAAAAGTTTGTGGGTACTATGAACTCATACGGCTTACCTGCAAGTTTTTTACATACCAATACTGCAGTGCATGGAGATTTAGGTATAGTAAAGGATGAAGATGTGGTCATTTTACTGTCTAAAAGCGGTAATACAGCAGAGACTTTAGTACTGTGCCATCATTTGCAGAAAAGAAATTGTGATACATGGTCTCTTTCATGCAATGAAAAAGCAAAGTCATATGATTTGACACATGAAAGTTTGTATATCAATCTTGAACACGAAGGAGATCAATGGGATATAGTTCCTAACAATTCAACCACTGTTTTCTTAATTATTTTACAGGGATTGGCGATTGAACTGGCTAATAGATTTAATATCAGCAGAGAGAGCTTTGCTCTTAACCATCCGGGTGGAAATATAGGTGAGAGATTGGGATCTGCCGATAAATAATTATGTGAAAAATAGATGAAGATTTGGATATAATAAGATCTGCGTGTAGGAGCTTATATTAAATATAAACATGTCGATGGAACAGAGTAGGTATTTTGACTGTCATTCTTAAAATAAAGTGCTGATAGGTCTTGATTTTGCGCATTTTATTAAAATGGCAGTCATATCTATTTTAAAAAGTTTTTATAATGTAATATAATAAGCAAGTAGTCGCTCAGATAAAAAGTCTGTGTTTAGGAGGAAGTCTATGGATAAATTATTTAAATCAATGGAAGAAATATTTGACTCTCTTTTTATAAGATACCCTGTATTGGAAGGCTGCAAAAGCAGTATATATAAAGCTCTTGAGCTTTTAAAAGAAACTGTTTTAAGACAGAATATTTTGTATCTGGCAGGTAACGGAGGAAGTGCTGCAGACAGTGAGCATATAGTCGGTGAACTTATGAAGTCATTTATGGCAAAAAGACCGATAGATGAAAAACTTGCCGATAAATTAAAATCCCTGTACGGTGAAGAGGGTGAAAAATTAAGCCTTGATCTTGAAGGTGGATTCAGGGCAGTTTCCCTACCTTCTTTAATATCTCTTTCAACCGCTATAATAAATGACGTTAACAGCGATATGATGTTCGCTCAGATGCTTAATTCCATAGGAGTCGAGGGTGATGTGTTCTGGGGTATAAGCACCTCGGGAAAATAATACATGTGCCGGAAACTGAGACCTACAAAGTTCAGGAGCTTCATTTACCTGTGTATCATGCACTCTGTGCTATGCTTGAGAGTGAATTTTACAATAAATAGTTGAAGATATGATCATAGATAGTTAGAAGAGGATATTATTTCTAATTAAATTATATATTTTTAGCCTTATTCGGGATGTGGGGTAAGACCGGTATAAATATTTTTATAATGATCAGCGGATATTTCATGTGCAAATCAAAGCTTACGGTCAAAAGATACTGCAAGGAGATGTGAAAAAACTCGATTGAGTTTTTCACATCTCCCTTTTATTCCATGCCTCCGAGAAGTCTTTTCATAATATACTGATAAATATCCTGACTGCATGAGCGCCAATTGTTTTTCATAATATTGGCCTGTTCTTCATCAGGGGAATTTATTTCTATATTTATAAGTGGGGTTTTACCTTCTAAAACTTCGCAGTGTACAATCAGGTCGTTTCCCGGAAGCTTATAATATTCTGCTGTAGTGGAAACTTCATTTCTCATACGGAATTTATTTGTCTGTATAAACTCGTTTATATCTGTAATTATAGCCGGAGAAATCTGTTTCTCAAAAAAAGAGAGGGCTTCCTTGCCTTCTTTTGTCATTTCATATCTGGAATTGTTGTTTATATTCTCGACACTCAGTAAGTTTGATTCCAAAAGCTCTGAAAGAGCCTGTTGGACTATAAAATATGTAGTATATTCTTTACTGACAAAAAAGTCGGATATATTTGAGTTTGTAAGTGGGAACTTAACTTGTTTTAACATATATAGTATCATTAACTTATATAAAGTCATCGGTTCTGAGAGCATCGTCGGACCTCCTGTGTAATATAAAGATTTTACAACAAATGGGATATTATGTAAAGTGTAATACATTACCGGATATTTTATTCGATTGCCTGCGGATTACTAACTGCCGATTAGATATAGAAATTCATTATTATTTATGATAAAATGTAGGTTATGGTTTATGGAAGAGGTGTATAAATGAGAGAGCGAATCAATCGTTTGGCAAAAGGGATTATTGAAGAAGAATTACCTATATTGGTCTGTGAGCCGGATAATATAGAACTGCCTATAAAGATGGATGAAGCCGTTCGCTTTGAAATAGAGGTACGAAGTGACAACAAAGTACCGCTTAGAGGAGTGGCATATTCCGACAATATAAGAGTAAGAGTGGTCGATGCAACTTTTGGCGGAATAAAGAATAAAGTTGTACTTGAGATCAACTCGAAGAATTTGAGCGGAGAAGAAAAGATAGAGGGTATTATAACTTTGGTAACAAATGCCGGAGAAAGAGATATACCCTATACTTTTTATATAAAAAATACCGATACTGTACTTGTGCTTGAGTCATTAAAGACAGTGGACGATTTTATGGTCATTGCAAAGGAAGACATAAATATTGCATTGGCTATTTTTATGTATAAAGACTTTTGTAAGTCGGGTTTTATGAAAGACCTGAGATATCAAAAGATTTATGAGGTACTTAATAAGGGTAATAACTTCAGATTAAACCTTGAAAATTTCCTGCAGGCTGTGGGAAATAAAGAAGCGGTGAATTTTTTGCTTGAATCGGATTCGCTTTATTTAAATACAGTAGAAGAAGATAAAGTTTATACCGTCAAAGTTCACAAAGAAAACTGGGGTTTGCTTGATATTGATGTATCAACAAATGCAGGTTTTATTAAATTAAATACGGATAAAATTAAAAACGAAAACTTTGAAGATAATACTTTTGAACTGGGATTTACTATAGATTCCGAACTCTTGCAAGACAGGAAAAATGTTGCGAGTATAAGGTTTGGTAACGGTTTAAATGAAAAATATCTTGAAGTTGTAATAAATAAAAATCTTGAAAAAGAATATCAAAGAGAAGCAAGAATATTTGAAAGAAAACAGTGGATCAGTTATGTAAAGCTTAGAGTTGAGCATGAACTTTGCAGCGATAAAATCGAAAAAAATGAGATTTTATTTAAGATGCTTGCGGTACTGGACAGATTACAGGCAAGTACATACAGGAGTTTTTTGGTAAAGCTTTTAAAGGCTGAAATATACCTGATGCAGGGAGATAAGGCTACGGCAAAGTCTATTATCAACAGTCTGGATTCAAAAATAAAAGAGAACAGGCACGAACTTAGAGATGAGTATCTGATTTTAGAATACCTGGATACATATATGTATCCGGATGCCGAAAAGATGAGAGATCTTACAAAGCTTATCAAGGATTTATATAAGAAATATCATTCAAACATTGAATTTATGCTTGTATTAAATCTTGATGAAAGTCTTGCAGACAACCAGGCGGAAAGACAGAAGTTTTTGAAGAGAGCTTTTGAGCTTGGTGACAGGTCAAAAATATTGATGATGGAATATGCTCTTTTACTTTGTAAGAATCCACATCTTTTGACAAGCTGTACAAGATTTGAAGTGTTGGCGCTTAGTTTCGGTATACGAAATAATCTTATATCGGTTAATCTTTCGGAGAAAATACTCTCCGTTGTAAGAGAGACAAAGAAAATTAACGGAGCTATATTAAATATTCTTCTTTCAATATACAATGCATTGCCAAGCAATGAACTTCTTATAGATATATGTGAGATTTTTATAAAAGGTAATGTAAGAAAAAAGTATGTAAATGCATGGTACGAAAGATGTATTGAAAAGGTATTGCCGGTGGAAGGCATATATGAGTATTTTGTTTACTCGCTTCCCGAAAAATATGATTTACCTATACCTGAATCTGTGCTGAAGCATTTTGAAAGAATAAACTCGATGGCTGATGACTTTAAGGTGAAGATATTTGAAAATATTGTAGAGTTTTATCCGCATAACAGTGAAATATACAGAGAGTTTATAAAGAGAATAAAGATTTTTACCATTGATAATGCAATGAAATTGAAAATGGATGATCATCTTATAAATATCTATTCCGGAATTCTTGAAGATGATGATATAGATGAAAGATTGGCAAAAATCATTCCGTTTTTAATGAACTCATATGATGTGAGAGTGCCTGAAGGTAAAGCGTGTTCTATAGTGGTTGTATATCCGGAACTGAACGGTGAAAAGAAATATGAACTTGTAAATAACAGGGCTTTTGTAGCACTGTATTCGGATAATGCAATTATCCTTGCAGAGGATTGTGAGGGCAACAGATATTATCCAAAAAATATGACAGTAGATAAGATATTCCATATGCAAAATCTTATAGACAGGTCTTATGAGTTGGATAAAAATCATGATATGCACAGGCTTGAGATGCTTGGAAAGATTGCAAAGAGCAGTGAAATCAGTGATGAAGATATAGTTTTAATAGAAGGTGTATTGGATGAAATAGACATTGATTCAAGATTTAAAAATATACTTTTATCAAAGCTTATTGAACATTTATGGAAAGCTTCAGAGAAGGAAGAAGAGATTAACTTTAAGCTTCTATATAAGACGGCAGAGATGAATTTGGATGAAGACAATATTTTTATGTATTGTGATACATTGATGAATATCGGAAATGTAAAAGAGGCAATAGATGTAGTCAAATTCTTCGGAGTCGATAATTTTAAAAAAGATGAATTACTTAAGCTCATTACTAAGGCAATTGACGATGAAGCATTTAATCAAAATAAAATACTTGCTTTGATGGCTTTTAATCTTTATAAGGATGAAAAGTACACAGATAAAACTTTGGAATTTATTGCAAAGGTATACAACGGAAAAACACAAAATATGTTGGATTGTCTGAAATTATGTGTTGAGAAAAATAT
>QWCT01000658.1_pt1 | contig 21500 bp, 15 predicted proteins | sample 1972681 | NCBI WGS metagenome assembly QWCT01 (sample SAMN09866701, study PRJNA288562) | Human oral metagenome isolate pre3_saliva, whole genome shotgun sequencing... | isolation source: mouth | host: Homo sapiens | place: USA: California | reverse complement strand
CGGCGTGATCTTATCGCAATTGCTGATGCAAATCATGGCGTCGGCTTTGTGCGCCTGCACCATGTATTCGACGCTGTCGGCGATGAGGTCGCGCGAGGGCAGGGAGTAGAGCATGCCGTCGTGCCCCATAGCGATGCCGTCGTCGATGGCTATTGTGTTGAACTCGGCCGCGAAGCAGCCCATTCGCTCAATTTCTTGCTTCACTAATTGCCCCACATCATGCAGATGTGTGTGTCCGGGCACAAACTGCGTGAACGAGTTGACCACGGCCACGATGGGCCGCCCCAATTGTTCGCGCTTCATGCCGTTGGCTGCCCAGAGCGCCCTCGCGCCCGCCATGCGGCGCCCCTGTGTACTCTTTGAACTACGTAAATCCATTCTTCTTATTTCTTCTGTTTGTTCCGTTGTTGTGCGGCTCTGGGTCTTCCTCATGCCTTCTAAAGGGGGGAAGGCTCTTGGCAACATGTCAAAAAAAAAGCCCTCCCCACGCTTGATGAGAAAGGCCCTTTTTCGCACAAAACGAATTGTCAAAAACCGAATCGTTTACACCCTTCCCGTAACGCCATTGGAATAATAATGACATTAATCGATAGGACGACGGAAAGTGTATATACGGACTTCATTTTTATCTTACATATGCCATGAAACGGCGGCAAAGATAGAGCCGTTTCTGTAACAGGCAAACAAAATCTCTACAATATCCCGCAAAAGGCCGAAAAATATTCCATTCTCTTGCGGCCCGTCCTCTATGCCTTCTTTTTCGCTTGTGGCAGTCGATTTCCTCAGGCTTTTGGCTGAAAAAGTTTTTTTCAAGCGATTTCCTCAGGCAATCATCTGCAATGCACATCCGCATCCGGCCAAATTTCCCCGGCCTCGGCAGCGGACTTTCGCTGCTCCAGGCGCGGATAGACGGATCTCTTCGCTCTCGTTTTAATGATTTTGAACAGCTGTGTACCTTTGCCTTAAAAGAAATAACAGCAAGAAGAGATAGCACACATGAAAAGGATCTTCATTCTATGGATGATCGCCGTCGGATTCGCCGCCTGTAGCACGACGAAGGAGACGCAGCTCGTCATCCTTTCGACGAACGATATGCACGCGCATATCGACGATTATGCGAAGGTGGCTGCCTTCGTTAGCCAAGAACAAAAGGCGCATCCGGGGCGCGTTGTCGTGCTCAGCGGTGGCGACCTATTCTCGGGCAACCCCGTAGTGGATCATTGCGATCGGCCGGGCAAGGGCTACCCCATCATTGACCTCATGAACCGCGTCGGATACCGCGCATCGGCCGTCGGAAACCACGAGTTCGACTATGGCCAACGCGTCCTCTCTGAGCGTATCCGTCAGGCCCGGTTCCCCTTCCTCTGCGCCAACCTGCACGTCGGCGAGGGCGCCGAGATCCGTCAACCGGAGCCGTCGACGGTGATCCGGGTCGGCCGCCTGCGCCTCGGCATCATCTCTGGCATACAGGTGGAAGCGATCAGCGGGCGGCTCATCCCGTCGTCGCATCCGGGGCGCCTCACCGGCCTGACGTTCACCGAACCGGTCGAGGAGCTTACGAAGCTGCGCGATATGCGGAAGCGCTGCGACGTCTTCCTCGCCCTCAATCACATGGGCGTGGAGGAGGATAAGAAGCTCGCCGAGCGCATGCCGGAGTTGGACCTGATCGTGGGCGGGCATTCGCATACGCGCCTCGACACGGGCGTAGTGGTCAACGGCGTACTCATCACCCAAGCGGGCGAATACCTGCAATATGTCGGGCGTACGGAGCTGACGCTGCGCGGACGGAAAGTCGTAGCGCGGCGCAATCGGTTGATTCCCGTGGCCAGCATGACGGCGGAGGACGCCGAGGTGAAGGCCGCCATCAAGAAGTTCTACGACGAGTCGCCGCTGAACGAAGTGATCGGCCGTGTCACGGCGCGGATCGAGGGTAAGGAAGGGCTGGGCAACCTCGTGACGGATGCCGAAGCGGCCATGAACGGTGCCGACTTCGCCTTCCAAAACGCCGGCGGCATACGCATCGGGGCGCTTGAGCCGGGCGACATGACGGCCAAGATGGTCTACGAGATGGATCCCTTTGGCAACGAGGTGAACGTGGTGGAGCTGACGCCGGCGGAGATGCGGGACCTGATCCGCGTGTCGCATCGTTACAACAAGCGCCGTCACGCCGTCGACCTGCTCGTTTCGGGCATGATCTACACCCTCTACACCAAGAATGGCGAGCCGGATCGGATCGAGATGTCGTTCCCCGACGGCCGACCGCTCGAGGAGGGCCGATACTATCGCGTGGCGCTGAACGACTACATCGTGTCGGCTTACAAATTTCCGCATGCGCGAGCTGCGAAGCCTACGGGCAAGACGTCCGAAGAGACCATCATAGAATACATCCGCAGTCGCAAAGAGATCGCTCCGCAAGCTCCGCGGACTAAGCTGATCGAAGAATAGAAATGCAAGGGGTGGCAACGAAGTGCATGAAGGCTTCGTCGCCGCTCCTTCTTTTATAAGCACACGGGCGGACGCCGAAAGGGCCGCCTACCAGACACTGGCTCTAACTATTTACTTATATGTCACACTAAACACGCATTGATCATGAAGAGAATCTATCTGCTATTGTTAGCAGTGATCTTGCCAGCCATTGCATCGGCACAGATCACAACGTCCGCCATCGGCGGAAAGATCGCAGACCAGGAGGGCGAAGCGCTCATCGGCGCCGCCATCGTGGCCGTGCATGAGCCTTCGGGCACGCAGTACGGCGCCGTCACGAACGCCGACGGTCGCTATTCGATCGAGGGTATGCGCCCCGGCGGGCCGTACAAGATCACCATGTCGTACGTCGGGCTGAAGTCCGTCGAGTATCGCGACGTGACGCTCCAATTGGGCGAAATGGCGACGCTGGACGCGGTGCTCCGCGACGACTTGACGCTGAACGAGGTGGTCGTCACCGCCGCCTCGTCGAAGTTTACGGGACTGAAGACGGGCGCCTCGACGAACGTCTCCAAGCAACAGCTGCAGCTCCTGCCCTCCATCAACCGCAGCTTGACGGACTTCACGCGTATGTCGCCTTACTCGGGCGGCGGCACCGTGATCGCCAGCCGTGACGGACGTACGAACACGTTCACCGTCGATGGGGCGAACCTGAACAACAACTTCGGCCTCTCGGGCACCCTGCCCGGCGGCGGTAACCCGATCTCACTCGACGCTATCGAGGAGCTTCAGGTGGTCGTAGCGCCCTTCGATGTGCGCCAAACGAACTTCATGGGCGGCGGCATCAACGCCATCACCAAGTCGGGTACGAACACCCTCAAGGGTACGGCTTACACCTACCACCGCAACGAGAGCCTGCGCGGTAACACCGTCGACGGTCACGACCTCGGCGACCGCGCTCGCGAACGCACCGAGACGTACGGCTTCACGCTCGGCGGACCGATCATCAAAAACAAGCTCTTCTTCTTCATCAACGGAGAGTATGAAAACTCGCCCAACCCGATCACGAAGTATCACGTCTCCACCGACGGCGTAGGCAACGGCGCCACGCAGACCTCTCGCGTCACGGCGGACGACATGGAGGCCTTCGCTAAGATCCTCCGCGACAAGTACGGCTACGAGCCCGGCTCCTACACCGACTTCAGCGACGGCGGCACGAAGAACTACAAGGCCCTAGCCCGTCTGGACTGGAACATCAACGACGCCCACAAGCTGAGCGTGCGCTTCAACTACACCACGAACTCGCACATCAATGAGCCCAACTGGACGTCGGGCATCAACCCGCGCGCCTCGTCGAGCCGCATCTCTGACAAGGCCTTCTCTTTCCGCAACTCCTGCTACGGGATGGAGAACAACGTCTGGTCCGTCACCGGCGAGCTCAACAGCCGTTTCAGCAACACGCTCCAGAACCGCATCCTCTTCACCTACTCCGACATCCACGACAAGCGTAACTCCACCTCCAAGCCCTTCCCCTTCATCGACATTTGGGACGGCGCGGGCGACGCCTTTATGTCGGCCGGTTACGAGCTCTTTACTTGGACCACCGGATCGCAGAATAACGTCCTCAACCTGCAGGACCATCTCACCTGGACCATCGGTTCGCACCGTCTCATCGGCGGTCTGAACGTGGAGTATCAGAAGGCCATCAACACCTACATGCGCTATGGTACGGGCTACTATAAGTATGCCTCGTTTGACGACTTCAAGGCTGGTAATGCGCCCATTGCCTTCGGTCTGACCTACGGCTATAACGGCGATAAGAATCCGGCTTCGGAAGTGGCCTTCATCCAGTCCGGCCTCTTCTTGCAAGACGAATGGAACGTCACCGACCGCTTCAAACTGACCTACGGCCTGCGTGCAGACATGACGAACTTCGTCACGCCCATCGAAACGAATCAGGCTTACCTGAAGCTCAACTGGCGCGACCATTTCGTGGCTAAGAACGACCCGAACTACGCATCCTTCCAGTCGCCGCGTGTCAACACCGGCAAGTGGCCCAAAACCTCCGTACTCCTCTCGCCGCGCGTAGGATTCAACTACGACGTCAACGGTGACCGCTCTCTGGTCGTGCGTGGTGGTACGGGCGTCTTCACCGGCCGCGTGCCCCTGGTCTTCTTAGTCAATATGCCGACCAACAGCGCGATGATCCAGAACACGATCACCGTGACCGACGCCAAGACACTCGAGAAGTTCAAGAACAACATGCTCACCAACGTGGACGACATGATCAAGCTCCTCGACGCCCCCACGACGCCGATCTATGGCGACCCGAACTCCACCGCCTCACGCGCCTCGATCGCGGGCATAGCGGATGACTTCAAAATGCCGCAGATCTGGAAGAACACGCTCGCCGTAGACTATCGCCTGCCCGTTTCTTTCCCGCTGACCCTGACCGTGGAAGGGATGTATAACAAGGACATCTACAACGTCGTGATGCGCAACTGGAACATCGTCAACAACGGCAACCTCAGTCGCTTCGCCGGCCCCGACAACCGTCTGGATTACTCCACTTCCACCACGGGCAACTACTTGGTGGATAAGAATGTGACCGGTGGCGCCGTCATCCTCGACAACGATACCCGCGGCTACAGCGCCTCTTTCAACACCATGGTGACCGCTGAGCCGATCAAGGATCTGAACCTCATGTTCTCCTACACCCACCAGTGGGCGAAAGAGATCACCGGCCTGCCCGGCAATCAAGCCTACTCCACCTGGCAAGGTCTCTACGCCGTCGACGGCCCCAACAACGCCGAGCTCCACAATGCGCAGTACCTCACGCCGGACAAGCTCATCGCCTCCTTGACCTATCGCAAGGATTACGGCAAGTACTTCGCGACCTCCGTCGGCCTCTACTACGCCGCCTATTCCTCGGGCATGTACAACTACTATTACAGCAACGACATGAATGGCGACAAGAACTCCTTCGACCTCATGTACATCCCCCGCACGAAAGACGAGCTGAAGTTTGTCGACAAGAACGGCTTCACCGCCGCCGAGCAGGCCGAAGCCTTCTGGCGCTTCGTGGAGCAAGACAAGTACCTGAGCGCCCACAAAGGCGAGTATGCCGAGGCTTACGGCGCAGCCCTGCCGTGGGTGCACCGCTTCGACCTGAAGGTGACGCAAGACTTCCGCCTGCGCGCGGGCAAAGCCATCCACACGCTGCAGCTCTCGTTCGACATCCTCAACGTCGGTAACCTGCTGAAAAGCTCCTGGGGCGTGACGCAGACCACCTCGCCCAGCAACTACGGCAAGATCCTCCGCTACGAGGGCAAGGACGCCAACGGCGTGCCCACCTACTCGATGGGTTACAACACCGTCAATAAGAAGAAGGAGCTTTACAGCCGCACCTACGAACCGTATCGCAACAGTTCCAACTGCTGGCAGATGCAGATCGGCTTGCGCTACATCTTCAACTAATCTTACCCGTAATCATGCCGTGGGGCCGCGTGCCTCCGGCCTGTAAACAGCGAGAGGGAGGCGATACGGCAATCGTCTCCCTCTCTTTTTGGGCCATAAAGTCGGCATTTGAAGGGGTAGATATTAACCCCCAACTTGTCGGCTTAATATTCACTCGCTTGATATTAACTCGCTACTTGTCTGCTTAATATTCACTCGCTTGATATTAACTCGCTACTTGTCGGCTTAATATCTACTTCGTGTGACGCCATCCGACGGCCGGGTATCTCTCTTCCTTGATCTGTCATCAACTCATCAGCTCAACACCTCAACGTCTCAACAAACAAACACCTCAACACCACTTTATTCTTTCCCAGACGCACTGCGGGATGAGGCGCCAGAGGAGGACGAGTGCGCGGTAGCGTCTGTCGATGGTGGCCACGCGACGCCTACGCTCCACAGCGTCGACGATCCGTCGGGCTACGGGCGCTGGCTCCATCAGCATCGGGTAACGCACCTCGGGATTGAGGAGGGCGGTGCGGACAAAGCCCGGGCGGATGTCCGTAATGCGCAGGCGGAGACCCTCACGGTGGGCCAGCTGGGCGAGGGCGTCGAGGTAGGTGCGCTGGAAACGCTTCGTGGCCGAGTAAGCCGCGGCGGTGCCCATGCCACGCGTACCGGCTACGGACGTGATGGCGGCGATATGTCCGTGGCCTTGGGTGCGGAAATAGCGGTAGGCGGCCGTCACCATACGCACGAAGCCTTCGCCGTTGGTGCGGACCGTGGACAGCTCAATGCTCGGATCTAAGTCCGAGTTCTGCCGACCGATGCCGGAGGAGTGGAAGTAGAGATCCATCCCACCGAGATCGTCGATGAGGGCGTGGAGACGGTCCGGGGCGTCGCTCTGGGTGACGTCGATGGCGCGGATCCGGACGCGATCCGGCGACACGGCCCGCAGCTGCTCCAACGCCTCGACGCGTCGGCCAGCCACCCCGATGCTCCAGCCTCGCTCCAATAACAAACGAGCCACCTCCAGGCCCAAGCCCGAGGTGGCTCCAACGATTACTGCTCGTTTCATAAGGGGGGACTATGTCCGTTGTTGTGCGGCAGTCATACGTTCATACGTGGCGGATCAGAGTGCAGCGCGAGCAGCCTCAAGCGCCTTAGCGTAATCCGGCTCGTGGGTTACTTCCTTCACATACTCCACATACACGACCTTGCCTTCGGGGTTCACGACCACTACGCCACGCGCCAGCAGCATATTCTCCTTCATCAGGAAGCCGTACTTCAGGCCGAACTCGGAGTGCTGATAGTCCGAGAGCGTGTGGATACGGTCGATGCCTTCGGCGGCGCAGAAGCGACCGAGCGCGAAGGGCAAGTCTTTAGAGAGGGTCAGCACGACCACGTTCTCCGACAGCTCCGAAGCCTCCTTGTTGAAGCGACGCGTCTGTGCGGCGCACACCTTCGTGTCGACCGACGGGAAGACGGACAGGATCACGGTCTTGCCCTTGAAGTCAGACAGGCGGACGGGTTTCAGGCCCTCGCCCGTAGCGGTAAATTCGGGCGCAGTGTCGCCCACTTTGATCAGTTCTCCGAGCAGCGTCACAGGGTTTCCTGCGAACGTTACTACACCTTGGTTCTCTTTCTCTTGTGCCATGACTAATTGAATGATGGATTGAATGAATAATAGGGTGATGGTTATGGTTGTTCTCATATATCAAGGGGTGTGTTCGCGGCAGCGGTGGGAACAGAAAAGGGGCGGAGGCCCGAGCGCCTCTGTAGCGCTGAACCACCGTCCCTCATCCACTTTCAATACATTACCATGAACACGCTATTTCTGTAATTCCTCGTGTGTCTAAACTCGCCGAATGTGTCCGGCTTATGCAATCTCGATACTCCGTCCGAAGCGATGCACTTCCTCGCGCGACACTTTGGGGAGACCGATAAGCAGCACGCCGTCTTCTACGCGGGCCGTGATACGATCCTTGTCCACATCGTCGGGCAGGATCATGGTCTGTTGGAACTTGGCGTAGGAAAATTCGCGGCGCAGGTAACGCGTCTCGCGGTTCTCCTCCTTGTGCTCGTCCTTCTTCTCCATAGAGATCGCCAGGTTGTTGTCGGCATCGATGTTGACGCTGAAATCTGATTTCGTCATGCCCGGTGCAGCCACCTCCACGGTGTAAGCGTCTTTCGACTCCTTCACGTTGATGGCCGGGGCCGTGGTGCCTTGTCTACTCATCCAGTCGTTCTCAAAGAAGTCGTTGAAGATCGACGGCAACCAATAGTTCTGATTCCTTCTTGCTAAAGTCATTTTCTAATCCTCCGTTTTTATGTTACTGTTTATGTTGTTGGGTTGTCTGAAGCGCCTTTCCCTCTTGCGGGGGATCGGCCGCTTCGCCCTCCCTTATTGCAAACCGTGTACCGAAATCGGAGGCAGACAATTCGTCCGGAGCGGGCTGTCAAATCTGTCAGTCGTGCGGGGTCACTTCTTCCCGCCAATCTTGAAGCTAACCGGGATGTAGAGCGGCGAGGTGATGGGCACACCGCCTACGTTGAACGTTGGGCGCAGCTGTACCGTGACGGTCGATTGGGTCTTCGATTCCCACCCGACGAGGTTCTGCAAGATCCGCATCATGGCGCCCCGCGACTCTCCGGAGAAGAGTCGTCCGACGTCCGTACCGATACCCACGCTGAGCGTCTTCGTTTGTCCTGCATTCACACTGAACGGTTCCATGAGCTTGCCCTCGGTAAAGTCGAGCGAGTCGATCGACACCTTGTACTCCATCGCCTGAAAGGCTGCAGCGGAGGCGTTCGGATTCTCCACGTTGAGGTTGAGCGTGAACTGTAGCGGTAGCGACGAGACGGATCCGCCGCTGCTGAGTTGGGCCAGCAGCTTGGCGCCGCTCACCAGTCCTAGCTCCTCGTTATTGACCCGGATATTCGAGATCGAGCGGTAGGAATACTTGCAATCCTTGAGGTTGTAAGCGTTCTCCAGATCCTTCGTCACACCACAGGCCGTGGCCAGCACGACCACGGCTACGGCGGCACAGAGCCACATCATCTTTTTCTTCTTCATACGCTGTGATACATTAATTATTTGGGGTTTATCGGCCGCAAAAGTAGGCCCCGCCTCCTCCTTCTACAAAGCCCCCTACTTTTGTCGCACATAGAAAATGGACGATATCATGCATCGACAGAAAGGAGTTTACAGAGACATCATGGCACAATCCAAGACACAGAACCACGCATCCATCCTGCAAGCCGCTCGGGCGGAGTTTCTCGAGCGAGGATTTCAGGATACCTCCATGCGCACCATAGCCCGCCTCTCGGGCGTGACGCTAAGCAATATCTACAACTACTTCCGCGACAAGGACACCCTCTTTCGGGCCGTCCTACAGCCCCTCCTCGACGCCTTCGGAGACCTCCTGGCCCGCCACAACAGCGACTATTACCTGACCACGGACGTGTACTCCATGAAGTCGTATCAGGAGCACATGCTGAACGAGTTCATGCGCCTCCCGCAGCACTTTCGCGCCGAGCTTCGCCTGCTGTTCTTCCACGCCGCAGGTTCGTCGTTGGAGCATTTCCGCGACGACTTCTGCGAGCGTCAGACTCGCGAGGGCATTCGCTACATCCGCCTGATGAAGGAGCGCTATCCGGACCGCGTCACGGGCGACGTATCGCCCTTCTTCCTCCGCACCGTCAGCTCGCTCTGGCTGACCGTCATGGGCGAGATTGTCCGCCACGACGAACTTTCGGAGGCCGACATCGAGCGTTTCCTTTCGGAATACCTGGCCTTCGGCACCGCCGGCTGGAAGGCGCTGCTGGGGCTGTGAGAAGAGGGGGGACGCATCGGACGATGCTTTGCGACCAGTATGACATGAATGGAAAATCAGACACATGAGTTACGGGGCATTCTTATGGAACACTATGACAAACGACCATTAAGCTATGACGAGCAAATCGATTTGTTAGCGTCAAAAGGCTTATTGATCCCAGACCGGCAGAGGACAGCGCGTCAGCTAAAAAACATCAGCTACTATCGCCTCAGTGCCTATATGCTGCCATATAAAGAGAAGATAGGCGATGCCATATCCAGTAAATTCAAAAAGGGAAGCACGTGGGATATTTTATTTTTGCGCCCGCATTCCCAAGAGGAAGGCATCTATATAGAGTAAAAGACAATAAGCCTCCCAGGCGAGCCGCAAGGCAGCATACTTGGGGGGCGTTCTTCATTTTATACGGTTCTCACTCCCGCACGTTTGTCCCCTGTCTGCTGTTGCAGATGGGGGCTTTTTGTTTTCGGTCGGACGGTCGGCGGTCGTCAATGGGCTGGAAAACGTGTTACAGTTGATTTTGTCTGCAGACAAAATGGTCGTTTATATCTAAAACATAGGATTGTCTATGGACAAAATGAGGCGTTACCTATTGTGTGTATGTTTGTCCGTAGACGATAGATGTGTATAGATATAATGCATACTTTTGTCTGCTGACAAAAGTATTTGAAGCGTGTAAATACGAGGTTTGTCTATAGACAATAGAGATTGAAACATGTTATACGCCGATTTGTCTGCAGACAATGAGTACTTATACGCCGGATTCACCCCCTTGTCAGAAGAAGTCAGAAGGAATAACGATATGAAGGAATTAATGGCTTGCAACACCACCCGTTTGCAGCAGATGGAGTTCATCACGCTGATGCGCGAGACGGTGGAACAGATCGAAATGAGAGGTGCGACGCTGATCGAGACGGACGCGCCGCTGAAGCGTTACACGATGGCTATCAAAGCCGCTATCGGACCCTTGGAGGGCGCCACGCGTGACCCACTGAGGAGGCCCGAGACGGCCGTGGCGCACACGAAAAACAGCGAGCGGCGGACGGCCATCAGCCGCTTCGGCCTCCGCTTCAAGGTCTATCGGCTATCCGAGGACGCGGACGAGCACCAAGCCTACGAGGCGCTGAACATCCTCTGGCGGAAGCATCGGCTGGTCTACCCCCTCAACGTCCAGAAGCTGACCGGCGCCACGGACAACTTCCTCAACGACCTCACGAAATCGCCCTACGCCGATGCCGTCCAGCGGCTCCACCTGCAGACGGACGTGGACGCCATCCGCGCCGCCAACGAGGCCTATCGCACCCACGCGGCCCAGCGCCGCGCCAATGAAGCTCAGCGCACCCCGGTCGACGTCGGGGTCATGCGCCGCGCCATCACGGAGGACTATACCCGGCTCAGCCTCTACCTGGCCGTCATGGCCGACGCCTACCCCGAGGTTGAGGCGTGGAGCCGGACGCTCTCCGGCCTCAACATCCTCCGTAAGCATTACGCCGAGCTCCTCGCCCGACGCGCCGGAGCCCGACGCGCCAAAAAGAACGCCGCCGCCCTCGCCGAGGCAGCGGCCGAGAGCACGGCACCGTCTACCTTTGCCACGAACCCCTAATAGAAAAGAGAATATGAAAGCGACCCTATTAATCACAGCAGGTATTTTGTTTATGAGCATGACAATGGATGCACTGGCCGGCGGCGGCCCCAAATCGGCACCGGCGAAACTGAACGAGGCGACCGTCTTTTATCGCGGCGCCGTACTGGAGCATACCGCTTCGGTGACACTGGATAAGGGCGACAACGAGGTGTGGATCGAAGGCCTCAGCTCAGGCATCGACGAGAGCAGCCTCCGGATCGGCATGAGCGGCGGCGCCCTGATCACGGCCTACGAATATGTGCCGCGCCACCAGACCGATAAGGCCGCCGATGCGGGCACGCAACGCATGCTGGACTCACTCCGAACGTACGAAAACAAGCTCCGCCAGATCGGCATCGAAACGAAGACGAACGAGCAAATGCTCAAACTCCTCGAGACTGGCATGACGCAGAAGATGGCCACCCCGTCCGAGCGCGGCGTGTCGCTCGATGAGCTTTCTCGGAGCATGGATTATTACAAGACGAAGATGATGGCCATCGAAAACGAGCTGATCCGCCTTCGTGAGGAGAAGAAGACGTGTGAGGCCACCGTCAAGCGACTCAGTCAGCAGCTCGCCGAGGCGGGTCACAACGCCGGAGCGCTGCGCCTGAACGTGACGGCACCCGTGGCCGGCGCCGTACGCGTGGCCGTGAGCTACTGCACCTTCGCCGCCAGCTGGACGCCTTACTACGGCATCAATGTGGAGTCGCCCGAGAAGCCGATCCGCATCGTGCAGAAAGCGAAAGTGAAGCAGACAACGGGCGTCGACTGGAAGCAGGTGAAGCTGACCCTCTCCACCGGATCGCCCAACAACGGACGCGTGGCGCCACTCTTCAACACCTGGTTCCTCCGCGAGAATCCCCCCATGATGTTGGCCGAAATGACCGTGCAGAACTCGTATAGCATGAAGACCCGATCTGTCGCCAAGGCAGAGGCCGATATGGCGGTCGAAGACATGGCAGAGGCCAAGCCGATGGAGATGTCGATTGATGATCACGTTATCGTGAGCGACAACTCGGCCGTGGCCACCATCTACGCCATCGACCTGCCCTACACCATCCCCGGCAATGGCAAGGAGCAAAACATCGACCTGCGCACCCAGGAGGCCGCCGCGGATTATTACTACTACGCCGCGCCAAAGCTGGACACGGAGACTTACCTCCTGGCCGAAATCAAGGAGAGCGACAAGCTGGATCTGCCCAGTGGATCGGCGCAGATCACCTACGACGGCGTCTACCTCGGCGAGACCTACATCGACAATGCTGAGGCGCTCAAGAAGCTCACCCTGACGCTCGGCACCGACAAGCGCATCACCATACGGCGTGAGAAGGTGAAGGACTTCAGCACGAAGAAGGTCTTCGGTTCAGACACACGGCAAGTGTTCGCCTACACGATCTCGGTGAAGAACAATCGCAAGCGTGACGTCCGCCTCACGCTCAAGGATCAGTATCCCATCTCGACGCAGAAAAACATCGAGGTGGAGCTGCTCAAGGACACCACCACGCCGACGACGAACAACACTGAGACGGGCGTCGTGACGTGGAACGTGACGCTCAAGGCCGGCGAGGCGCGCACCTTCACCTTCAGCTATAGCGTGAAGTATCCGAAGGGCATGGACCTCAATCTGTAACTCGTCACCGATCACTTGTAACAACAAAAGGGGGACGCACCGAGATTGGATTTTCAAGGTGCGTCCCCCTTTTTCTTGGCGCCGCGGTGGCGATGGGAGGGATTAATCTTCCGGATCTTCCGATACGATCGCGTCCGGCTTGTCGATGGCCTTGCGTAGGGCGTCGAGGTCGCGCCGACTGAGGCGGGGCTTGCCGGTAAATGTGTTGCGGGCCGGCCGCTCACTGCGCTCTGTGCGTTCGAACCGCTCCGTGCGCTCAGGTCGTTCGCCGCGGGGAGAACGTTCGGGACGATCGCTGCGCTTGAACCGTTCGCCTCGCTCCGTGCGCTCGCCACGAGCAAAACGCGCTGTGCGTTCACCGCGCTCCGGACGCTCACGGCGTTCGGGCCGTTCGCTGCGCTCAAATCGTTCATTGCGCTCCGGACGCTCGCTGCGCTCAAATCGTTCACTGCGTTCAGGACGCTCACGGCGTTCGAACCGTTCACTGCGTTCTGTGCGTTCGCTGCGGTCGAATCGGCGTGCGGGCGGAGCTTCACTTTGCGCCTTGCGATAGTCTTTATTCGTGCCGGCGAAGAGTTCGTAGCCGCGGTATTCGCACGTCAGCTCGCCGTTCATCAGCTGGAGCTTGGCGTTGGGGCGGAGGCCGATGTGGTCGAAACACTCGTCGCGGTAGCTCAAGATCCACGCCTGGCAGCCCATGAAGACGTGCTTCAGCCGTTCGCCGATCATGCCGTAAAGCTCGCCGATGTTGTCGGCCGCGATGCGCTCGCCGTAGGGCGGGTTGGTGACGAGGATGGCGGGCTGTGGAGCGCGCATGAACTGCTGGAAGGGCATGGTGCGGAGCGTGATGTAACGCGAGAGGCCGGCGCTGCGCACGTTGCGCTCGGTGCGGCGGATGGCGTCGGCGGAGATGTCGGTGCCGTGACAGAGAAACTCGAAGTCGCGCTCTCCAGAGTCGTCGTTGTAGATCGACTCAAAAAGCTCGCGGTCGAAGTCTGGCCAGCGCTCGAAGGCGAAGCCCTTGCGATAGACGCCGGGCGGGATGTTGAGGGCGATCATGGCGGCTTCGATGAGCAGGGTGCCCGAGCCACACATGGGGTCGACGAAGTGCGACTCGCCGCGCCATCCGGTCAGGAGGATCATGCCGGCGGCCAAGACCTCGTTCAGCGGCGCCTCGCCCTGCTCCACGCGGTATCCGCGGCGGTGCAGGCTCTCGCCCGAGCTGTCGAGGGCCAGCGTGCAATCGTTGTGCGAGATGTGGATATGGATCGCCATGTCCGGGTTGCTCAGGCGTACGGAGGGGCGCTGGCCGGTGCGCTCCTTGAAGCGGTCGGCTATGGCGTCCTTCGTGCGGTAAGCCACGAACTTGGAGTGGCGGAAATTCTCGGAATAGATCACCGCGTCCACGGCGAAGGTGCGTTCGGGCGAGAGGTATCGCTCCCACTCGACGGCCTTGACGGCCTCGTAGACCTCGTCCGCGTTTTCGGCACGGAAGCGAGCCACGGGCTTGAGGATGCGCAGGGCGGTTCGACAGTGGAAGTTGGCCTTGTAAAGCATGGCCTTATCGCCACGAAAGGCTACCATGCGTCGGCCCGTCTCGACGGCCTCGGCACCGAGCGCGCGAAGCTCGTCGGCCAGCACATCCTCCAGTCCGTAGAGCGTTTTGGCTACTAAATCAAATTGTTCGTCAGCCATTCCTATTAATAGAGTATGACGATGCGGAAGGTGCACGTCGGGGGGCGGTTGCCAGTTTTGAAGTCAGAGTAATAGGCATAGAAAGCGATCGAACCGGCTTGCAAGTCGAAGGTGTAGACTTCGTTCCAGAGGTTCTCTCGGTTGCCGCTGCGCTCCCCGCGAGGCAGGTTGTAGGGCATCGGGGTGTAGACCTTGCTGCCGTTGTCGAGCGTCAAGATCCGGTAGCCCACGATGGCGCCTTCGGTCATCTCTTTGGTCAGGAGGTTCTCTTTGAACTCAAAGATGTAGTGCGAATTGAGCGCATCCTTGCCGCCCACCAGCTCCCAATCGCGCTCCAGGACGGTGTATTCAAAGACTTTCCAACGGACATGATCCCCTGATCCGGATCCCGTTCCCGGAGGGCCTTGCGGTCCGACAGGTCCCGGAGGCCCCATGGGCCCCTCGCACGCGGTCAGCGCCATGATGACGGCTGCCAGTAAGATGAGATACTTCTTCATAATGGTCTGCTATTTTGATGATGATGGGACAAAGGTAGGGGCGTGGGGCACGAAAAACTAAAACCTACAAACGAAAAATAGCCTTCCTCTCCCCAAACAGGCACCCGTTCAGCCTTGTGCAAACTGCGTAGTGCCAAACAGGCGCCTGTTTACCCTTGCGCAAATTGTGTAGTGCCAAACAGGCGCCTGTTTACCCTCGCGCAGATTGCATGGCGCCAAACAGGCGCCTGTTTACCCTCGCGCAGATTGCATGGCGCCAAACAGGCGCCTGTTTACCCTTGCGCAAATTGTGTAGTGCCAAACAGGCGCCTGTTTACTCTCGCGCAGGCCTCTGCCGAGGCAGGGCAGTTTATTCTGGTACCCGGCCATGCTTCCCAGCCCCGGTAGGGGCCCTGTTTAGTGATACAAAAAGCAGAAGTATGGTGTTGGCCAAGTTTGAGGTACTACAACCCTAACGGCGACCGCAGCCGCCCCCATCGCAGCTTAATGAACCAACCGCCGTGTGGGGTAAGCCCAGCGGATGTCGTTGTGGGTGGCGTAGGCGGTCAGGAGGTCTTCCCAGATGGCGGATTCGGTGCTGCGGATGCGGCGTGGTTCGCAGAGATAGCGTCCGGTCAGGGTAATGCCGTCCTCCATGAGGGCGATGTAGACGATGGGCGTGAGGTGTTGGTAGTGCACGTAGTACATCTTGCTGGCCTCGTTCAGCCCCTGCTCGGCGTCGGGGACGACGTCGAAGCCGTAACGGTTAAGCACCTCGAGCAGGATCTCACGCGCACGTTGCCAATTGCTATCGAAGGTCAGGCGGAGGCTGACCTCGTTCCAGATATAGCGGAAGCCCTGATCATAGTTGGCCTGCGGGGTGGTGAAGACGCGGCTGTTGGGGATGTGGATGATACGGCCTGTGCTCTGCTCGGCGTCGATGCGGTTGCCGATCTCGAGGATGGTGAACTGGAAGAGGCGGATGTCGATGATGTCGCCGCGGTCGTCGCCAATCTGCACGCGGTCGCCCACGGCGAAGGGTTTGCGAATGACGATAAAGAGCCATCCGGCCATGTTCTCCAGGAGGTCTTTGAGGGCGATGGCGATGCCGGCCGAGAGGAGTCCGAGGTAGGTGCTGACGTGTCGGAAGGCGTTGATCCAGACCAGCGCCACGAAGAGGAAGAGGCAGGCCGGAGCGGCGTATGAGAGGGCGCGCTTCCAGCGATAGCGCACCTTATGGTTCGTCGTACTCCGCCACACCATGCGCAGGATGAGGACGCGAGCGAGCCAAACGCCCACAAGGACGATGACCGAGAGGATTACTTTGCTATGAAAGTCGGCGTCGAGGTTCAGGCCGAAGTCGGGGAGGGTGGCGGCGGTAAGCATAATAAAATAGGAATAGGGGGAGGTTTGATGTGTGGCAAAGGTAGGCGCGCGCCTTGTGCCAGTCGGTTAGGGTCGCTTCCCCGTGTCCGAATTTCTTTCCGCGAGGGGGTGATGAAAGGAAGCCGTTGCCGTAAGATGATTCTACAGATTGGGGGGAATCGATGGCTGATTTTCTGTTTTGTGGGGGGAGATTGGGGAGATGATCCTATTACAGATAGTTTTGCCGCCGCAAAAACAAACCGTTTTACTAATCAAACAAAGAGTATGCAGAAAAAAGTACTGTACATGTTAGCCTTCCTCCTCTTGGGGGTAGGCTGGGCTTCAGCCCAGGTGTCGAGTGTGACGGGGACCGTCACCTCGGCTGACGACGGAGAGCCGGTCATCGGTGCCTCCGTATTAGTGAAGGGTACGACGACGGGAACGGTGACGGACATCGATGGGAACTTCACCCTCTCGGTGCCCGCAGGTGCCAAGACGTTAGTCGTCTCTTACATCGGCTATAAGACGCAAGAGGTGGCCGTAGCGTCCCGTGTGACGGTCGTTCTCAAGGGTGACAACGAGTTGCTCGACGAGGTCGTAGTCACCGGTTACACCACTCAGCGCCGCGCCTCGTTTACCGGCGCCGCCGCCATTGTGGACAAGGAGGCCTTGAATAAGAAGACCGACGCCAGCTTTATGAAGTCGCTCGAGGGCGCTGTGCCTGGCGTGCAGATGAACAACGCCACGAGTATGCCCGGAACGTTCGGAAGCGTCTTCGTGCGCGGCCGTGGATCACTCAACTCGGGTACGGCCCCGTTGTACGTGATCGACGGTGTGCCGGTGAATGCCGAAAACGAGGGTAGCTCCTCCACGAGCAACAACAACGTGGACCCGATGTCTGCGCTGAACCCCTCTGACATCGAGAACATCACCATCCTCAAGGACGCTGCCGCAACGGCCATCTATGGCTCGCGCGCCGGTAACGGTGTGATCGTCATCACCACCAAGAAGGGCGCTGAGGGCGCTACGACGGTCAACTTCGAGATGAAGCAGGGCGCTGTCTCTGTGGGCAACCACAATATGGACTACGCCGACGCCAAGTCGTCCATGGATCTCTACGCCAAGGGATGGGTGGCTGCTGGTCGCGCTGCCGACTACGATGCGGCCTATAAGACCTTGACGAAGAACTATGGTTGGGACGGCACTTCGTCCACCGACTGGTTCGACCTCGTTACTCGTACGGGCCACTATCAGGACTACAACCTGAACGTCTCCGGTCGCACCGGTAAGACGGGCTACTACCTTGGTCTCGGATATATGGACGCAGAGGGTATCGTGATCAACTCCGACTTCTCTCGCTTTACCGGCCGACTGAACGTGGATAGCAAGTTCGACCGCCTCACTGTGGGCGCCAACACCTCGTTCACCTACTCCGTCAAGAACGGCTTCTCGCAGAGACTTTCTGGTACAATGAATAGCCCGCTGGTAGCTGCCGCTTCGCTCATGAAGCCTTTCTATACGCCGCGCGATGCGAACGGGAACTACACGCACATCGACGAGGTGAATCCGCTGGCCGTGAACGACCCCGAGTTGGGTAACATCAACCGCACGAAGACGCAGGTGGTCAATCTCAGCCCGTATTTGCAAGTTGACCTCGGCCGTGGCTTCTACGTGAAGACTACGCTGGGCGTGAACATCAACGACCTCAACGAATATGGCTACAACAGCGCCATCTATGATCCTGACGGACGGGAACGCAACGGTTCCGGATCGCAGTACATCTCGCGCACAACGGTCGTTACCTGGACCAACATCGGCGGATGGAACAAGACGCTGGGAGATCATAACCTCAACCTCCTGCTCGGTCAAGAGTCGCAGCGCAAGCATTACTCCTACACCTACCTGACGGGTACGGACTTCCCCTTCGCGGCTGTTGGCCAGCGCGAGCTGACCACAGCCGGACAATGGAAAGATGAGGAGGCTGAGCTGCGCGAAGCCCGACTGGCGTCTTACTTCATGGACGGACATTACTCCTATGCCGATAAATACTACGCTTCGCTGGCCTTCCGCCGCGACGGTTCGTCGGTCTTCGGATCGAACCATCGCTGGGGTAACTTCTGGTCTGTGGGCGGTAAGTGGCGCCTCACGGGCGAGGAGTTCCTGAAGGATAACCGCACTATCACGAACACCATGCTGCGCGTGTCTTATGGTACGGTGGGTAATCAGGACATCGACTGGTATGCCGCTCGCGGTTACTACGCTGCGAACCACAACTACAACTCTGTGGCTGGTATCGCACCGGAGCAGATCCCCAACCCGGAGCTGACGTGGGAAACGTCGAAGAAGTTTGACGTCGGTTTCGATCTCTCTTTCGTCAACCGCTACCACCTCTCTGTGGACTTCTACAACGAGAATACCTCCGACGCGCTCTATGAGACGCCTCTCTCTCGTTCTACAGGCTTCAAAACCCTGATCAAGAACATTGCCGCCATCCGTAACCAAGGCGTCGAAGTGGCCCTCAACGGTACGCTGGTTCGTAACAAAGACCTCAACTGGACGGCTTACGTCAACATGACTTACAACCAGAATAAGGTGGTCGAGCTGGCCAATCACCAAGCGATCAAGGGCAACTATACCATCATCGAAGAGGGACGCCCCTATCGCCAATTCTGGATGAAGGAATATGCCGGTGTGGATCGCGAGACGGGTAAGCCGCTCTGGTACCTCAAAGAGGAAGGCAACGAGACAACGAGCGACTACAGCAAGGCTGCCAAGCGCTACGTAGGATCGGCCGATCCGAAGGTGTACGGCGGTTTCGGTACCTCGCTTACATGGAAAGGCTTCGACGCTTCGCTGGCATTCAACTATCGCATGGGCAGCAAGGTGTTTGACTTCGGCGCCTCCTTCACCGGATGGGGCATGAACAACCGCCCGGCGCTCAAGCGTGTGGTGGAAGACTCTTGGACGCCTGAGAACAAGGACGCCAAGAATCCGCAATACATCTTCGGCGATCCGAACAATGCGTCGAAAAGCTCTACACGCTTCGTCTACAGTGGCGACTTCCTGCGCGTCAGCAACCTGACCCTGGGCTACACCCTGCCGGCCAACTTGACCAAGAAGGCGTTCATGAACCGCGTACGTATCTACGGCTCCGTAGACAACCTCTACACTTTCGCCGCCAAAGACTTCGTCGGGTATAACCCCGAGACTTATGATGATGGGTACATCGCTTGGCAGTATCCGGCTTCGCGTACACTCATCGGTGGCGTGCAAATCACATTCTAATTCATGACCCATTCAAGAAGAATAGCAATGAAGAAAATCCTCATCCATACATTGGTTGCTGCAACACTGACGGCCGGGCTGTCGGGCTGCGGCGACAGCTTCCTCGAGACGAAATTCTATAAGGGGCAAGACATTGAGAAGGGGCTGACCTCCGTCCCCATTGTCGACGCAGCGCTCAATGGCGCCTACGATCGTTTCTACAACGTTCGCTTTGCCGGTAACTACGCCCTCGCCATCGGCGACGTCTCTACCGACATCGCCTATTGGAACGGTGTCACCGGCCACTGGTCTAACATCTACGGCTACAGCTTTCTCGATACAGAGGGCTATCTCGCCGACATCTGGGAGTATGGCTACAAAGTCATTGACAACTCCACGCGCGTTATCGAGGATGCCAGCAAGCTCTACGCCTCGTCTACGGATGCAGAGAAGAAGAGCCTCGACCGTGACATCGCGGAAGCCTATGCCCTGCGTGGCTTCTCAAGGCTGATCTTGACAAACATCTTCGGCCATCAGATCAAGGTCAACGGTAAGGACTTCTCTGATCAGCCGGGCATTTTGATCTCCGATAAGATCGTTGGTCCCGAGGATCAGGTGAAGCGTGCTACGGTGGGCGAATCATACGCCGCCATCGTTAGCGACCTCAAGAATGCCCTGACGCGCTTCACGGCCGCTGGTGGCGATCGCGGGTCGAAGGTGTACTTGGGCGTAGCCGCCGTGCACGGCCTTCTGGCTCGCACCTATCTCTACATGGAGAACTGGGACGAAGCCGTCGCAAGCGCGCAGGCTGCACTCACTGCTGGCGGGGTCACCACGCTGGCTACGACGCCCGCCGCTTACCGCGCCCTCTATGCCACAGAGCTGAGCAACAACGAGTCGTTCTTCGCCCTGGCCATCAATTCGACAAAGAACTTCGGCGCCTCTTCGCTCGGCAACGTTTGGAGCGCCTACTGCTTCAGCCCGAGCCCCAAGCTGCAGAAGATGTACAAGTCGACCGACGTCCGTACCGCGATCATGCTTCGGGACACCACGAAGGGCAGCGAGACGGTGCCTTATTACCGAGGTGGCAAGTTTGACAACGCCGCTAAGTCGCCGGCTTACTCGTCGAACTACATGGTGAACGCCCCCGAGATGTACCTCATCCAGGCCGAGGCGCTCCTCCAGAAGGACGACCTGGACGGCTCACGCAAGGCACTGCTCGTTGTGGCTGGTCGTGACGTATCGATCAAGGCCGTAAGCGACCTGCCGCAGACGAAGGACGCCCTCTATAGCTTCATCAAGGATGAGCGCGCCCGCGAGCTCTTCCAAGAGGGCTTCCGCCTCTGGGATCTCCGCCGTTGGGACACCTCCGCTGAGGTCTATGCCATCAATGCGCCGAAGGTGGAGTACACCTACACGGGCTATAAGATCTCCAACCTTGTTTACCCCATCCCCGCAGACGAGATCAATACCGGTTCCGGTGCGACTCAGACGCCGGGCTGGTCAGACGCCCTGCCGAAGAAGTAGCGCCTCTGAATCCTTATGCACCGCGCCCCCGGATATGCCTTGCAGCATATTCGGGGGCGCTTGCTTTTACGGAGAAGGGCGAGAGAGATGTTAGCCCCCGATTTGGGCCAAACCAGGTGGTTTGAAGCTAAACCGACCCCCGATTGGGGCCAAACCAGGTGGTTTGATGCAAAACCCGACCCCGATTGGGGCCAAACCAGGTG
>QWCT01000637.1_pt1 | contig 21793 bp, 20 predicted proteins | sample 1972681 | NCBI WGS metagenome assembly QWCT01 (sample SAMN09866701, study PRJNA288562) | Human oral metagenome isolate pre3_saliva, whole genome shotgun sequencing... | isolation source: mouth | host: Homo sapiens | place: USA: California | reverse complement strand
CTGTCATAGTCAAATTTTCACTGTTCAAGAAAATATACCAGAAGTCTGTGCTTTGAAATTAGGTACAATAGATGAATGCGATCAGAATTTACAAACTGTGCCTAAACGTCATATTTTTCAGAATCCAGCCTTTTCTTGGTTGCTTGATAAATAAATCTAAGAAGATAGAGAAAATAAATTAGTTAAACAAAAGGAGAAAAAATATTATGTGTCAAGGATGTCAAAATAAAGTAGTAGAAAGAGCAGCATATAGAGTAGATCACGTGGGATCATTTTTAAGACCTAAGGAGTTAGTAGAAGCTCGTGAAAAATTCTCAAAAGGAGAATTATCACAAGAAGAATTAACTAAGGTAGAAGATAAAGTAATTACAGAATTAGTTGAAAAACAAATAGCAAATGGACTAAAAGGAGTAACAGATGGAGAGTTTCGTCGTGCATACTGGCACCTAGACTTCTTTTGGGGACTTAATGGTGTAGAACACGTTCAAGGTGAAAAAGGTTACCCATTCAAAGGTATCGAAACTAAACCAGATACAGCAAAAGTATCAGGAAAAATCAGTGGAGAAAATCATCCATTTGTAGCACACTATAAATTCTTAAGAGACTTAGTAGCTGATAAAGAAGGTGTAACTGTAAAATTAACAATTCCATCACCATCACAATTATACTTTGAGTTAATTCGTACAGAAGATCACATTAAAGGATATGAAAAATTCTATCCAACATTTGAAGAACTAAAAGATGCGATTGTAGCAGCTTATAAACAAGTTATCGCAGACCTTTACAACGAAGGACTACGTGTATTACAATTCGATGATTGTACTTGGGGAGCATTAGCTGATGATGGATTTGCGAATCGTTTCCGTGACGCACGTCCATTAGAAGAAGTTCGTAGAGAATATGCAGCACGTTGTCTAGCATTAAATAATGAAGTTATCGAAGAGAAACCAGGAGATTTAGCTATCAATACGCACGTTTGTCGTGGGAATTTCGCTTCTAAATGGATTTCTCAAGGTGGATATCAAAATGTTGAAGACGAGCTACTTGCGGGAGAAAACGTAGATGCATACTACTTAGAATACGATACAGATCGTGCAGGAGATTTCAAGCCACTAGCAAAAGTTGGAAAAGATAAAAAAGTTGTTTTGGGATTAATTACATCTAAATTTGCAGATTTAGAAGATAAAGAAGAAGTAATCGCAAGAATTAAAGAAGCTAGCGAATACGTACCATTAGAAAATATTTACTTAAGTACACAATGCGGTTTTGCTTCTACAGAAGAAGGAAACGTGATTACAGAAGAAGATCAATGGAAGAAAATCGCCCTAATAAAAGAAATCGTAGAAGAAGTTTGGGGCACAGAAAATTAATAATACTTTAGGTCTGAACCAAAAGTCCTAAAATTTAACAAAGTTCATATGCGAACTCATAGATGCAGTGGTTTATTGATATCTAAATTCGCTTTATAAAAGCTTTTTAGATATCTAATAAACTACTGCGGAAAGTGACTCTACAAAATCTTGTTTCTCCGAAATCACGATTTTTGAGTCACTCCCAACCAATAGAATTATATAATTAAAGTAAATGATAAAAGTAAGCACATAAATTGACATATTTATATATAATACAGTAAACTAAACTAGCATTGATTTCATTCGTTCAATGTTAAATAATATCTGGTTTTATTATTCTTATTATAAAATATAGTCTATTTAATTAATACATGAGTAGCAATGTAAGTCTCTCACTGTCGAATAGACAAATGTATTTAACCATTATTAAATAGGGGAAACCAAAATAATTTGTAGTTAGAAAAATAGGACTTAAAATCAAGGAGGAAAAAAGAATGAAAAAGAACAAATTGTTTATAGGAGCACTAGCGTTAGTAATGAGTGTTGTAACAGCATGTAGTTCAAAAACGCAAAACACAATTACCACTTCTCAAGATAAAGATACTTTCACGTATGCTATTAATGATGATCCATCATCAACTAACCCAATCAAGGTAAGTGACCGTTGGGGATTAACAATGACTAATATTATTTACTCACCATTAATCAAAGTTAATGGTGATGGTTCAAAAGAATATGCCTTAGCAGAATCTACTGAACTTGCAAAAGATGGTCTTAGCTTAAAAGTTAACTTAAGAAAAGACGTAAAATGGTCTGATGGACAAAAATTCACAGCTGATGATGTAGTCTTCACTTATCAAACAAAAGCTAAAAAAGAAAATGGAAACTTTAAAAACTTATGGATTGGAGACAAACCGATAACTATTGAGAAAGTAGATGACTACACTGTAGTATTTAAGTTCCCAGAACCAAGTGCAGCTGCGGCAAATAACATTGCGAATGAAACTTACATTATTCCAAAACACGTTTATGGAAATGTATCTGACTTCTCAGTTAAAGAATTAAAAGAAACACCAGTAGGAACTGGACCATACAAACTAGTAGAAAACAAACGTGGAGAATACATTAAATTTGAAGCGAATGAAAATTATTACAATGGTAAGCCAAAAGTTAAAAATGTAGTACTACGTATTATTAAAAGTGCTGATACTACAAAAGTAGCATTACAAAAAGGTGAGGTAGATGCAGCATATGTATTACCTGCTGCAATTAAAGATTTAGATTCTAAAAACATCGATACTTATCCTTACAGTGAAAACCGTATCGGATACTTAGGACTAAACACAAACACAGATGAATTAAAAGATGTTAAAGTTAGACAAGCTATTTTATACGCATTAAACAAAGAAGACATGAATAAAGCGGCTTACTTAGATAGCAAATACTACCAAAACCCTTATTCATTCTTACCACCGAAAAATCCATTCCATACTGATGATGTAGAGAAATATACTCAAAATGTTGAAAAAGCAAAATCACTATTAAAAGAAGCTGGAGTTTCTAACTTGAAACTTAACTTAGGATATGCAAGTAACGATGCTGCAAATACTATCCAAGCAACATTCATCCAACAACAATTACAAGCAGTAGGAATCAATGTAGAGCTTCGTGGTGGAGATGAAACAGCTATCTTTACAGAGTTAAGAAAACCTGGTTCTAAAGCTTACAACCTATTCTTAGGTGGATATATCATGGGTAACGATCCTGATTTATACTCTAAGCTATTTGGATCAAATGGTACTTCAAATTACTTCCAATACAGAAGTGAAAAAGTTGATGGATTATTCAAACAAGGTGCAGCTGAATTAGATGAAGCTAAACGTAAAGAAGTGTACAAAAACCTTCAACAAGAAATTGCTAACCAAGCATACCTATACCCAATCGTAGATAACCAAAAAATCTTAGCGGTTAACAAACGTGTTGGAAATGTTAACGATGCTAAGTTAGTTCCAATCTACACATTTGATGATTTATCAAAAATTACTCTTAAATAGTAATAGTAGTGGAAAATAAAATATAGTGTGAGGGGGAGTACGATAAAATCCTATTTATAATAAGATTTTATAGTATCTCCCTCGCTTTATTAGTTTTAAGGGGAATGTTCATTTATAATTTATATCGAAAAGATTTGTGATAAATTATAAATGAATTTTATAAAAATATAGTAGTTAAAATTTAAAGGAGATTGTATGATTCGATATATTTTGAAACGTATATTACAAGCAGTACCATTACTTTTAGTAATATCGTTTATAGTATTTACTTTAATACATTTAGCACCATATGATGCTATCGATGCACAGATAACGTCGAATATGTCACAAGAAGAAATTAATATTCTTCGTGAGCAAAGTGGACTTAATAAACCATTCTTAATTCAGTATGTGGATTGGTTAGGACAAATATTGAGTGGGAATTTCGGGCACTCATTAGTAACTCACAATAGTGTAGGAGAAGAAATCCTAGCGAAAATACCTAATACAATATCATTAGTATTACCAGCCTACATAACAGCACTAATAATCGCAATAGTACTAGGATTACTAGCGGCTGCAAATAAAGGTAAATGGCAAGATAAATTCATCGATGCAGTAGCTTCACTTGGAATAGCTACTCCATCATTTTGGATAGCAATGATATTCATCTATGTTTTAGGATACCAATTAAACTTATTCCCAATAATAGGAATGCACACAATTGGTAAAGAGGATGATTTTGGTGATTTCTTATCACACTTTATCATGCCTTATCTAACATTAACAATCGTATTCTTCGCAGAACTTACACGTTATGTAAGGTCTTCAGCTTTAAGTCAAACAAATGAAGAGTATGTAGTAGTTCAACAAGCTTTTCAAGCGACAAAAACTCAAATCTTCACAAGGCACATTATAAAAAATGTATTAATACCAGTAATAACTCAAGTGGGTATGTCACTGCCGATGTTAGTAACTGGAGCGATTATTACAGAAACAGTATTTAGTTGGCCAGGAATTGGACCATATATCACACAAGCAACTAGAGCGTTAGATTATCCTATAATAATGGCGGTAATGTTACTGTCAGCTACATTAGTAATAGTAGGTAACTTAATTTCAGACATACTTTACTCAATAGTAGATCCTAGAATCAGAAGAGGAGGTAAATAAGATGAAAAGATTTATTAAAATAGCTAAAAGTTCAAAAATCTATATTTTTTCACTTATTTTTATTGCGATATTAGTGTTTGTATCATTAATAGCACCGTTACTTCCTATAGATCCAGCGGCTACTGATGTAGCGAATCTATCTCAATCACCGAGTCTACAACATTTATTCGGGACTGATGAGGTAGGACGTGATTATTTCATTCGTGTAATCTATGGAGGGCGTATTTCTCTTATAGTAGGATTACTAGCGATGGTGACTGCCGTAACAATTGGAACGATAGTAGGACTTATCGCAGGTTATGTTGGTGGAGTTGTTGATACTTTACTTATGCGTTTAGTTGATGTATTATCTTCCATTCCATGGTTAGTGTTAGTAATCGTTCTAAGTGTGTTTTTAAAACCAGGAATTGGGTCAATAATTATAGTAATAGGATGTTTTTCTTGGATGCGTCTTGCGAGGTTAGTTCGTGCTGAAACTCTATCAGCAAAAGAATATGACTATGTAGTATATAGTAGATTTAGCGGGGTAAAAACTATCTCTATCCTAAAGAAACATATTATTCCAGCTATAATACCAACTTTAGTAGTAGCAGCAAGTGCTTCAATAGCAAATGCAATAATGACAGAAGCGGCACTTAGTTTCTTAGGTCTTGGTATTCAACAACCTATGACTTCTTGGGGAACATTGCTACAAAATGCACAACAAAGTCTACAACGTGCTCCTCATATGGCTATTATCCCTGGATTATTTGTAATGTTAACAATTTATTCATTTAATAATATTGGTAACTTACTTACAAAATATATTCAAAAGGAGGGAGAATAGTATGACAAACATAGTAGAATTAAAAAATCTAACGGTTAATTATAAACCAAATAAAGAAGTAGATAAACAGTTAATACATGGTATCGATATTAATTTTAGAAAAGGTCATATCACTGGTGTTGTTGGAGAATCAGGTAGTGGAAAAAGTATTCTGATGCGTAGCATAATGTCTATTCTTCCTAACAATATTTTTGATGAAAATGATAAGTTTAACTTTGATGGAAAGGAAGTTAAGAAGGGCGAAAAGTTACCAATCTCTATGATTTTCCAAAACCCTATGACTTCACTAGATCCAGTTAGAACGATTGGTTTTCACTTAATAGAAGTAATAGAAAGATTCCAAAATAAGTCTAAAGAAGAAGCAAAAAAATTAGCAATAGAGCAACTTGAAAAAGTAGGAATTCTTAATGCACCTCTTAGAATTGAGCAATATCCACATGAATTATCTGGAGGTATGCGTCAAAGAATATTAATAGCCATGGCATTACTTGCTAATCCTAAGTTATTGGTAGCAGATGAACCAACAACAGCTTTAGACGTTACGGTTCAAGCACAGATTCTATCTCTTATTAAAAAATTACAAAAAGAAACAGAACTTAGTGTTGCACTAGTCAGCCACGACTTCGGTGTAATAGCTGGAATGTGTGACTATGTGTATATTATGTATAGAGGTAGAGTTGTCGAAAAAGGAAATGTTGAAGAAATCTTCAGCAATGCACAACACCCATATACAAAACAACTTCTTGCAGCGGCAAGATTAGAAAATACTAATAAAGAACTTCTGACTGTTGATTATAAAGAAGATGATAAACACTATACTTGGCAAAAACTTAGCGATACTCATGAGTATCTGAAAGAGGTGGAGTAATGAGTAAAGAGTATTTAAAACTAAAAAATGTACGAAAAGTTTATAAGTCTAAAGGAATGGGTAAAGAAGTCAAAGAAACTATAGCTGTTAATGATATTAGTTTAGATATTTATAAAGCTGAGACGCTAGCTGTAGTAGGTGAATCTGGAAGTGGAAAGACTACCCTAGGTAAGGGGATATTAAATATTGATCCATTCATATCAGGTGATATTTTTGTAGAAGGTAATGAAAAATCTTTAACAAAAATGTCAAAAAAAGAGCTTGCAGAAGTATACAGCAAGATGCAAATTATATTCCAAGACCCTTATTCATCATTAAATCCGCGAATGAGTGCTTTAGATATAGTTATGGAAGCTTTACATAAAGAAGACAAAGAAACTGCGAAGAAAAAGGCGTTAGAAATTTTAGAGTTTGTTGGGATTTCTAATGAAGACGCGTTAAAATTATCAAATGCTTTTAGTGGAGGGCAACGTCAACGTATAGGTATTGCTCGAGCAGTTGTAACAAAACCAGATTTCATTCTATGTGATGAACCAACTTCTGCCCTAGATGCTTCAACACAAGCTCAGGTAATTAATTTATTAAAAGATTTACAAGAAAAATTCTCTCTAACATATTTATTCATCTCACATAACTTAGGTGTAGTAGAGTATATCGCAGATAGAATAGCGGTAATGTATAGAGGGAATCTAGTAGAACTAGGAACAACAGAACAGATTATGAAGAATCCGCAGCACGTTTATACAAAACGTCTTCTAAACTCTATGCCGATTATCGATCCAGTAAGAGCTAGAAAGATGTTCGAAGAATTCGAAGTAAGTGCAGAGGAAATAGTAATAACTGGTACAGAAAAATTCGAAGAAGTTGAAGAAGGACACTTTGTGTTAAAATAATAATTTGAATGCCAATCTCAAAAATTAGAAAATTTAACTTTTGAGGTTGGTATTTTTGCAAAAATATTTAAAACAGATTTTGACAGTAGGCAAACTTTGGAGTAAAATAAGGGAGTGACTCAAAAATCGTGATTTCGTAGAAATCGATTTTGTCGAGTCACCCCCGCAAAGTTTATTAGATATCTAAAAAGCTTTTATAAAGCGCATTTAGATATCAATAAACCACTGCGTCTATGAGTTTTCTTGTAAACTTTTTTAAAATCTAGGACTTTTAGGCTAGTCCTATGAAGAAATTAAATAATGAGGTACAAATATGAGTAAGAAAAAAGAATTAAAAACAAATGCTATGAGATTTTTAGACGAAAATGGTGTAGAATATAATCATTTTGAATTTGATGCAGAAAGTGATGCTGCGAAGACTGGTGTAGGAGTAGCTGATATTATCGGGCGCGATCATAATCAAGTATTTAAAACAATTATGACTACAGATGGAAAAGGTAACTACGTTGTTGGAGTACTTATGAGTGAAGACAGTATAAACTTTAAGAAACTTGCCAAAGCAGCAGGAGTGAAAAGTTTATCAATGTTACCACTTAAAGACCTAACAAAAATTACAGGATATGTAAAAGGTGGTTGCTCACCATTTGCGATGAAGAAACTATTTCCAACTTTTGTAGATGAAAAATGTCGTGAAGTTGAAACGATTATTATCTCTGCAGGTAAAGTAGGTCACCAAGTAGAAGTAAAACCAGAAGTTTTAGAGCAATTTATCGGTGCTCAAGTAGTAGACTTCAAAGCTGAATAATATAAGTAGAATGACTTTAGATAATGATGTGCTTTCCTGAAATTTAGGGCAGATTTATATTTAAAGTCATTTTTTATATAATCATCATAAAAAGGTTTGCATCGTTAAAAAAAAAGGAGTATAATAGTAGTAAAATAAGTAGTTAGGGAGGTCAATACTTATGAAAAAAAGTATTAAAATAGGAGCGATGAGTTTATTATTAGTGCTACTTCCAGGAAGCTTAGGAATTGGTACAGTCTATTCTTCATCGGGTGGAAATGCTAATGTGAATGAAGAAAATGCAACATACCAAGATAATAATGTTGTAGCTGATAAAAGTCTAAGTGTGAATAATTCTGTGAATACTGCAGAAAAGATTTCTAAAAGTATTCCTTATGACTATCCCGTAGGTTCAGCATATCCAACAAGTGTAAATTATAGTCAATTTTATGATGGGCGTGGTTGGGCTTCAGGTACATTATACTTTAGCGATATATATCCAATAGGAAATGGTAAAGTACGTGTTTGGTATCATGGAGAACTAAATTAAATATAATAAACTCATTTTATAGAGATGTCTTAGAGTGTTAAAATGCTCTAAGGCATCTTTTTTGTTAGCGCCTTAAATAATTATAAATTATTATTGAAAAAAGACAATAATTCTCCCTAAATATTGCTGAAAACGCATAAAGTAACAATATTTGCGTTAATTGAAAATGTATTGTAACATAATTGAAATACTTTAGATATTCTAATGAAACGTTGTTTTGATATAATCTTAAGAGTAAGGAGGCGTGGTATGTTATTTGATACACATGCGCATCTAAATGATGATGCTTATTTAGAAGACTTAGAAGAAACTATTTCTCGTGCAAAAGAAGCGGGAGTAAAATTAATAAACATAGTTGGTTTCGATGATAAAAGTATAGAAAAAGCACTGGAAATCACAGCTAAATATGACTTTTTATATTTAACAGTAGGTTGGCACCCAGTAGAAGCAATTGACTTTACAGAAGAAAAATATGAAATGATAAAAAAAATTGCTTTAACTAATGATAAAGTAGTAGCCATCGGAGAGATTGGTCTAGATTATCACTGGGATAAAAGTCCAAAGGATGTTCAAAAAGAAGTATTTAGAAGACAAATTCAACTAGCAAAAGAAGTAAACAAACCAATAGTAATTCACACACGTGATGCTATGGCAGATACAATACAAATACTTCAAGAAGAAAAAGCTAGTGAAATTGGTGGAATAATGCACAGTTTTTCTGGTTCTGTAGAAAGCATGAATATAATGCTAAAAGAGAACTTCTATATTTCATTAGGTGGACCAGTAACATTTAAAAATGCAAAAACACCTAAAGAAGTAGCAAAAGCTTGTCCATTAGATAAATTATTAATTGAAACGGATTGTCCGTACTTAACACCAACACCATATAGAGGAAAAAGAAATGAACCTGCATATGTGCATTATGTAGCACAAGAAATTGCAGACCTTAAAGAAATGTCGTATGAACAACTAACAAAACAAACATTCAATAATGCATGTACGTTGTTCGGATTAGAAGATAAAAAGGAGATTGATTAATACATGAAATTAGGTAGAATTATAGCCGCAGCGGCAACATCGGGATTATTATTATCAGGAGCTTTCGTAGTAGCGGAAGAATACACAGGACACAATGTTTTTGCCGTAAACCTAGATAATACTAACAAAATTGAGATAAAAACTAAAAAAGGAACAGTAAGAGAAGTTCTTATCGCTAACGATATTCCTTTTAGTGCAGATGATAGAGTAGAACCAGGATTAGACACTAGAGTGAACGGTGGAGAAACTATTAACATTTATAAAGCTCGTGAAATAACAATCGTTGATGGAAATACAACTACAGTAAGAAAAACTACTTACAAAAAAGTTGAAGATATCTTAAAAGAATTAAACATTACTCTTGGTGAAAAAGATGAAGTTACACCAGGATTAAAGAGTGAAGTAGCTACAGTTGATACAATTAAAATTGCTAGAACTGGAAAAACTACTGAAACGAAAAAAGAAGTAATTAAATTTGAAACAAAAGAAGAAAAAGACGATTCTAAATTTGTAGATGAAAAAGTTACAAAAGTTGAAGGTAAAAATGGTGAGAAAGAAGTTACTTATAACGTTGTAAGAGAAAAAGGTAAAGAAGTATCTAGAGAAGTTGCTTCTGAGAAAGTAATCACTGAAGCTACAGCAAAAGTTGTAGTGGTAGGAACTAAACAACGTCCAGCAGCTCAACAACAAGAAGTAGTAGCAGCGCAACAATCTTACGCAGCACCAGCTCAATCATATTCAGCACCAGGAGGTTCAGTAGTATTATCAAACGGTAACACTGCAGGAGCAGAAGGAGCAGCAGCAGCTCAAGAAATGGCTCGTCGTACTGGAGTACCAGCGTCAACTTGGGAACACATCATCGCTCGTGAATCAAATGGTCAAGTAGGAGCAAGAAACGCTTCAGGAGCTAGTGGATTATTCCAAACAATGCCAGGATGGGGATCTACAGCTACAGTTCAAGATCAAATTAATGCAGCAACTCGTGCATATCAAGCACAAGGATTATCTGCTTGGGGAATGTAATAAATAAGTAAAAGAAGACGATTAATCGTCTTCTTTATTTTTTTCTTTTTTATTCTTTTTTGTAAGATAATAACCCAGAGTTCCACCTATACCACCACATACCATACCAATTATTACTATTGTTGGAATATACATTTTTATGCCCCCTTACTTATTTATAATAACTCAACAAAATCGATTATTTGAAATCATGATTTTTGAGCTACTCCTTAAAACAGTTTCTATTACTTTTCACTTACAATTTATCATAAATAAAGGGATAAAACAAGTCTTATAATAACTAGAAATATATGATATAATAAAAATGATAATGCGTTAAAGTGGAAAAGAAAATCTAAGTCATAGAGGATGAACTCGTCTCTAAAGTAGAGGGGTCATCCTATTTTATAACTTAGATTTTTTATTTTATATTTTCTTTTCAACTAGTTTGAAAGTTATGAATGATATAGTTGAGCAAATTACTATTGCTATTGCACTAGAGTGGAAGATGTTTCCGATACCTACTAAAGGAGAAACTACACCACCTAAGAAAAATGGAACGAATCCAAAGAAAGCCGAGGCACTCCCAGCACGCTCACGCTCTAAACTCATAGCGATAGCAGAGCCAGCAGGTAAAATAAATCCTAATCCTAGTAAAAGAAGGAAGAATCCTACTTCGATAAATAGGAAAGGTAGTGTAAGAGTTAGTGCAACTGCAAGATAGATACTAAGTAATAACATAAGAGATAAACCTAGTTTGATACTAGCTTTCTCTTTGAAATTACCAGCACTCTTGCTTCCTAAAACTATAGCAAAACCGTTTAAACCAAAACATAAGCTATACATTAATGGACTTAAATTATAATGAGTTTGTAAAATAAATGGTGATGCTGCAATATAGGCGAACATAGCAGCTAAGGCAAATCCTTGAACAATAACAAGAGCAAAGAATAATCTATTTTTCACAACATATACAAGAGAATAATATGTCTTAGTTATTGGAACGTCTAAGCGTTTTTCAACGGCTAAAGATTCATGGAATTTAAAGCTTACGGCTAATAAAATTACACCGATTAGAGCAAGTGTAACGAAAATTCCTCTCCAATCTGTAAGACCTAGTAATAAACTTCCTAGGATGGGAGAAAGAATAGGTGCTAAGCCGTTAACAGCCATAAGTAGGGCAAAGAAAGCGGCTAATTCACGTCCGTGGTATAAATCTGTAGAAATAGCACGAGAAATAACTACAGCTCCTGCAGAAGATACACCTTGAATAAATCGTAATACTATCATTGCATATACATTAGGAAAAATTATAATAGCAATAGTACTTATTAAATAAACTATTAAGCTGACTATTAATGGATTTTTACGCCCGTATTTATCACTAATAGGTCCGATAAGTAGCTGTCCTAATGCAAGTCCGACCATACTACCTGTTAGAGTAAGTTGAATTGTTGATGTACTAGAATTGAAATACGAACTCATAGTAGGCAATGCTGGTAAATATAAATCTGTAACAAAAGGTCCAAAAGCCGATAACGTTCCTAGAAAGAGCACTAGAAACAATTTAGAGTTTCTTTTTAATGTCATGTTGACTCCTTTCAATTTTTAAAAAATATGAACAGATTATAGCATAAAAAAATTTTTTTCGTAAGTTTTTTTTTCGTTTTTTGAAAAAAGTTTATATGTAATTTTCAGTTTTCATTTTTATAAATATAAAGTTGTATTTCATAAACATTTTTTTAAAAAAGATGAAGTCTGAGATGTTTACAGAAAATAACAAAAGTACTTAAATAATCCTATATGATTAATTTAAGTACTTTTATTTTATATCGAAATCGACTGAGTCGATATTTGCGATTAATTTATTTTTTATAAACCAAATTAATGAGAATACATAAACTGTATATGTGAAAAATAAAAAGCTAGAAAAAAGAGTGACCTTAGAGTTTTTTAATAGTAAAAAATTTATTAAGATAATTACTATATAAGCAATAAAAGCAACTACTAATCTTCGAGTATTTTTTTTGATCCAGTTATTATATTTTGTTTGTAATTCGGCTCTTTTTATTTCTATATCCATAAAAAATCCTCCGAAAGGGGCAGATTCAAAAGATCTGAATTTTAATAAAGTGTATATGAGAACTCATAAACGCAGTGGTTTATTGATATCTAAATACGCTTTAGAAAAGCTTTTTATATATCTAATAAACTTTGCGGGGGTGACTCGACAAAATCTTGTTTATCCGAAATCACGATTTTTGAGTCACTCCCATTATAACAAAATAACAGTAAAGGTGCAATAAAATATATATACTGTAAAAAAGTGAATAATATTTGTATATATTGCTTAATTATGTTGATTGAATGCGAATAAATATGGTATAATTAAGTTGCCATATTATACACAAAATAGGAGGCATTATGTCTTATTCAAGAGATTATATATTTGAAAAAATAATAGAAAAACTACCTACTTTAAAAATTCATGAGAGGCGAGAAAAAGAAAACAGTGTTTTTATTTTAGAATATGAAAATCGCCGTGCTAAGATTGATATAGATAGTTTTGTAAGGAAGCTAGGAGATAAGAAAACTAACGAAAGTGACAAGAAGATAGAAGAATTTGTTTACTACATAGTAGGAAACTTCAATGCACAAAAAAAACTTTCTATAGATGATATAACTGAGGATGAATTATTGGAAAATATTTTTCCAGTGGTTAGAGCTAGTAGTTTTAACAAAGATAACGAGAAAAATCTTGTTAGCTTTGATCATACAAATGAAACTAGAATATATTTAGCTTATGATTTTAAAGATGGTTATAAATTATTAGACGGTAGTTTTTTAAGTAGATTTTCTAAAACAGAAGAAGAATTTTTAGATTTTGCTAAAGATAATTTAGAAAAACTACCACTTAAGTATAATGTGGATGAAGTTGCAGGGAATAAATTCTATTTCCTAAATGCAAAAGATGGCTATGATGGGGCGAGAATAATCGACAAGAATGTTTTGAATCATTTTTATGATAAAATAGGTGATTCATTTTATGTAGGTTTACCTCATCAAGATACATTGATAATTGCAGATGTACAGAATAAACAAGGACTAGAAGTTTTACAAAAAATGATGGTGCATTTTTTTACAGAAGGACTAGTACCAATAACAACAATAACGTTTAAATACGATGGAAAAGAACTAGAGAGTTATTTTATTTTTGTAGAATAACTTTAAAATTAAAATTAATTATAGGAGAGAGATTCATGTTATTTTTTTACAATAAGAAGATGTTAGGAGAAACATTATTAATTACTATTCAAAGTAAAGAAGAGGTAACATACGAAGATAAGAAGAATATTACACTAATTAAAGATGAAAATGGCGCTTTAGTAGGATTAAATATTTTCAATGTTGAGAACTTAAAATTAGATGGGGAAGGAAGTATCGATTTAACAGAAGATCAAAAAGAAATCCTTCAAAAACGATTAGAAAAAAATGGAATCAAAATTGACCTAGAAGGTAATAATGATGAATTCTTCGTAGTTGGGGAAGTTTTAAGTTGTGAAAAACACCCGGATGCAGATAAATTAAAAGTAACAGAAGTAAAAGTTAATGAAGAAGAAACACTACAAATCGTATGTGGGGCTCCAAACGTAGAAGCAGGACAAAAGGTAGTAGTAGCTCTAAGCGGAGCAATGATGCCAAGTGGTCTATTAATTAAAAAATCAAAACTACGTGGAGTAGAATCAAATGGTATGCTATGTTCAAAACGAGAGCTAGGTTTACCACAAGAAGAAGCAAGAGGTATTTTAGTATTAGATGCAGATACTAAAGTAGGAACTCTTGTGAAAGATTTAAATCTTAAATAAAATCTAATTAGGAGGTGTAAAATATGGTGAATTGGAAAAAGTGGTTTTTAGAAGACGATGAAGATGAGATATATGAAGAAAATACAGCTGAAAAAAAGAAAAAAGATGATTTAGTTGAACGTAGGGAAAAAAGAGCTGAAAATAGAAGAAAAGAGAGAGTTTATCTTGATGAAGATGAGGATTTTGAAATAGATTTCAGTTCCAATAAAACTAAAAAATCATTCGATGAGGACGAATTTAGTTCACAACGTAGTACTAGAAGACGTGATGAAAAAGAAGAAAAATTTGAAGCTTATGAAGAAGTTAATCTTGATGATTTCGAAGTAGATAACTACGATGACTTTGAAGATTACGAAGACGACTACGAAGAAGATTTCAAACAAGAGAAAAAATCTAAAAAAGAAAATGGCTTTATTTCTAAATTTAAAGGATTATTCAGTTCCAATAAAAAAGAAGATGAAGAATTCTTAGATGATGAATATCTAGATGAAGAAGACGATGAAGCTGAGGATTATAAAACATATCTAGAGCGTCAGAAACGTGAACAAAAAGAAAAATCTAAAATAGTTGAAAAAAAATATGATGAGTCTGATTACGAAGATGAAGAAGATTATGAAGATGACTACGAAGAAGAAAATGAGAAAAAAGTAGGATTCTTTTCAAGACTAAAAGACAAATTATTTAATGTAAGTGATGATGAGATTGATCAAGAAGAATTAGATGCAGTCTTAGATGATTTTGAAGAAGAATTAGAAGAAGAGAAAAAAACTGATAAGAGAAAAGTTCACTCTAAAGAAGAAAAAGTTTTAGAAAAAGCTGAAGATGAGCTTGAAATCGAATTTGTAGAAGAAAAAGAACAAAATGTTGTACCTGTATTTGAAGAAATTAATATTGCAGAATATGAAGAAAAAGAAGAAGTAGTATCGGCAAGGAAAGTAACAAATTTAGGTGATGCATTGAAAAAACTTGGAGTGGAGAATTCTGAAATTCGTGACGTTGATATCTTTGATGAAAACCCACCGAGAAGAACGCACCCAACACTTGCAGCTGTAAGAACTAAGAGATTGAAACAAGATCATAAAATTGATACTCTTGGAGATAGTGTAGTACTAGGTAAAGATAGTATAGAGTTGAAAGAAGAAGTAGCAAATAGACTTAAAGAGAAAGTTCAAGAAGAAACTATAGTTCAAGAAGAAAGAGTTACTAAGAATAGTGAGGCACGAAAAGAATTCGAAGAAAACTTCAATATTCTTGAGAGAAGAAGTGATAAAATTGAAAAAGATAATCCTCTATATACTAAGAAGAATGAAGAATTAGATGGTATTTTCGATGAAATTCGCGATAAAGAAAGAAAAACTCATGAAAAAGAAACACCTGAACTTGAGGTTAGAGAACTTGATGCAGAAGGAAGTCGTCGTGAAAAACTTAAATATACGTCTGTAAATGATGTATTAGAAGGTGCTGAAGATTTATTTGAAGATGATATCGATAGAGTTAGTAAAAAACTTGTAGGTGACAGATTCGAAGAAAATCAAGAGGTTACAGAGGATGTTGAAAACTTCAGAAAAGGACTATATGAAGGAAAAAAAGTAAATAATTCACAAGAGAAAACAGCTTTAGATGAACTTATTGAAACTGAGAACATAGATATTTCTCCGAAAAAAGAAGAGACTCTACCTGAAATTGAAGAATTGAATGAAAATCTAGAAGATTTAAGAAAAGATAAAAAAGAAGAGTCTTATGTTGATTTAGTTCAAGAAGCGGCTAAGATAGAAGATATTGAAGTTGAAGATTATGAAGAACTTAAAGATGTTAAAAAAGACAGACTATCTGGATATAGTGATTATCATTTAGATGAAGAGGAAATCGAAGAACTTGAAGAGCAAAATTACCTTGAAGAGTCAGTTGATTCGGTAAATATCGATAGCTTGTTAAGAGAAGTTTCACCAAATAATAAAGTTGTTAAAGTTACTAATGACGTAGATAAGTTCACTGATGAGAAAGTTGTTCCTAAGGAAGTTGCTCAGAAGAGAGTAGAAGATGTTAAAACTTATCAAGAAGATGAAGAAGACGAAGTAGAACGTGGAATTGATTATACAGAAAAATTATATACTAATGATGTTTCTGAATACTTCGATAAAGGTAATGGTACTAAACTAGGAGAATACAAAACAGTTGATCATGGTTATAGACCTGTGAGTAAAGAGAAAATAGAAAATAATCAAAAAATACTTGATGCTATTTTTGAAAAATACTCTTCATCAGGATTATCAGCATCAACTAAATCGGTAACGAGCCAAATGATGAGTTCAAATACTATTACACCGAAACCACGTAGTGTAGGTAAATTCAAACCATCACCAGTATACTCATCTATATATGGTTCAGTAACACGTAAAACTACTGAAAATTCAAATAAACCGGTAGGAATATCAACTACAGGACTATCTATTAATAAGCCTGTAAAAACTACTCAAGAAGTAAAAAAAACTGAAACACAATCAGTAGAAAAAAAAATGGTAGAACCTAAAAAAGTAGAAAATCCAGTGCAAAAAAATGCGAGTATCTATAAAGAAATAGCTTCACAAGAGGAGACTGTTTGGAATATAGGTTCATCAAAACGTGTGCCTAAAAATAAGGTAAAAAGTAAAAAATAATAGTTCAAAAAGGAGGTGAGATAAGTTCACCTCCTTTTTGGAATTTGTTGTTAAATTTGATGAATAGAAAATATAGGTTAAATAAAAAAGGGGTACATATCAAAATCACGATTTTTGAGTCACTCCCTTTTTTTAATCAATTACATATTCCCCGGGACTGATAGTGTTAACGATAGTTTCAAATAAAATTATACCAACTACGCTTAGCATTAGACGAGAACGAATTTTTTTTCTATTCTTTGGAGCATCGTAGACTTTAATCAAATGATCACTCATTTTTGCAAGAGGGCTATTTGCAAGGCTTGTGATTGCTAAAATAGTAGTACCATTTTGCTTAGCTTCTAAAACACAATCATTAATAACTGTAGTTTCTCCACTAAGAGAAAATACTAAAAGGACATCATCTTTTCTGCAGATATCTGGGATTCTTTTAATAGAATAGTGTTCAAAATAGTCGTTTGACCAAAGATTGATTAACTTAAGTTTCCTATTGAAATCACTCATAACCATGTAACTTGAGCCACTGCCTATGCAAAATATACGACGAGAATTTATTATTTTATTGGCAAAAATATCGAAATCATCTTGATTTAATATAGACATTGTTCGAGAAAATTCAACGCTAAGCTGCTCTTTTAAAGAAAGGAAGGTAGAGGTCGTTGAATTTTTATTATTTTTAGCTAGTTCTTTACTCATTTTTAAATCGTATTTTAAATCGATAAAGGTATTATAACCTAATTTTTTACAAGCACGAATTACAGTAGAAGATGAAATAAGAACAGCTTGCTTGATTTCTTTTAGGGTTGTGTGTTCAATATTATCTTGCTTCATTAGATAATCTATAGCTTGTTGTTCTGAAATGGATAGTTTATCATAGTTGTTTTTTAAATTATCAAAAAACATAAGTTGCCTCCAAGAGTAAAATTTACTAATTGATTTCCTTTTCGTTACTTAGTATTAAGTATCATAACATAAATATTTAGAAAATAAAAGCTATTTTTAAAGCGGTTTACATAGTCTAGTAAAATTTTACTGAAATAGTAATTAATTACAAATAAAGAAATTTTTAGGCAAAATAGAAAAAACCGTTTTCAAATCTGATATAATATGGCTATAAAAAATAATAAAAGGAGAAAAGGTAATGGCAAAGAAAAAAAATAAATTCGTCTCTGCTTTTGAGCAATTCGGACGTTCGTTCTTATTACCGGTATCTGTACTTCCGGGTGCAGGTATTATTAAAGGGATCGGGACAGCCTTCAGTAATTCAAACACACTAAAAATGTTCCCAATGTTAAAAAATGACATTATTCAATTTATTATGAAATTCCTAATTGTATTAGGGGATACAGCATTCAATAACTTACCGATTATTTTTGCGGTTGGGGTTGCTGTAGGTTTAGCAAAACGTGAAAAAGGTTCTGCTGCACTTTCTGGTTTACTAGGATTTATCGTATTACATTACGTACTTAACTTCCTATTAGTACAAAGCCACAAATTAGTAGACACTAGTAAATTATCAAGTAACGAAGCAAAATTAGCATTATCTAATGCCATGCAGACAAAAGTACTTGGTATCCAAACAATGGACCTTAGTGTATTTGGTGGTATTATCGTAGGTATAGTGGTATACTTCGTTCATAAGTGGGCTGTTAAAGTTCAATTACCAACAGTAATTGGATTCTTCAGTGGACCACGATTCGTACCTATCGCAACTATCGTAATTATGTCAGCAGTAGCTACTGGATTATTCTTCGTTTGGCCTCCAGTACAAAAAGGTATCAGTGTATTATCAATCTTTATCCTTAAATCAGGACCTATTGGAACGTTCCTGTATGGTTTAGTAGAAAGAGCATTATTACCATTTGGTCTTCACCACGGTTTAAACTGGCCGGTTCGTACAACAGAATTAGGTGGGGCTTGGGAAATTGGTGGACAACGTGTAGTTGGTACAATCAACGCTTACTTAGCTTCATTAGCTGATCCAAATGTTCAGCACGTAGATCCAAGTATTACAAGATTTAACGGTGGTAAATTCGTTTACTTCATGTTCGGTCTTTCTGGTGCAGCTTATGCAATGTACAAAACAGCTGATGAGAAAAAACGTAAAGTTGTAGGTTCATTATTATTCGCAGCTGCTGGTACTTCATTCTTAACAGGTATTACAGAACCAATCGAGTTCACATTCTTATTCGTAGCACCAATTCTTTATGTAGTACACGCATTCTTAGCTGGTTCAGCATTATTCGTAATGCACATGTTAGGCGCAGGGGTAGCAACTCCAACTGGACATGGATTCATTAACTGGGTAATCTATGGAGTACTTCAAGGTCCTAAAACAGCTTGGTGGTTAGTACCAATCGTAGGTGTAGTTTACTTCTTCATTTACTATATTGTATTCAGATTTATGATTGTTAAATTTGACCTTAAAACACCTGGCCGTGAAGATGGTGATGAAGTTAAATTATCTAATAAAAATGAGGCACGTGCTAAACTTGGTGTAGAAATCGCTACAATTGGTAAAGAAGAACCAAAAGCAACTGATATAACAGTTGATGGTGATGATGAAGTAATGGAAACAGTACAAAAAACACCAGAAGGAATTAGAAAACAAGCTATTGAGTTAATCAAAGCACATGGTGGTCCAGATAACATAGAAGCTGTAGATGCTTGTATAACTCGTTTAAGAATTAATGTAAAAGATAAGAGTGTGGTAGATCAAGAGCGTATTACAACGAAACTTGGAGCTATGGGATTTGCAGAAAGTGATATGCAAATGCAATCAATTTATGGATCTCATGCTAATGTATTAAAAATGGAAATCCAAGATATGCTTGGTATGGAGGAATAGTTTCATGAAGAATTTGTTTGTTACAGACTTAGACGGAACATTTGTAAAAAATTCAGTATTCGTCGAAAAAGAAGATTTAAAAGCGTATCATGATTCTAAAAATTACGGGGATTTCTCAGTTGCGACTGGGCGTTCTGTTGAAGAAATCAAATACATTGCTGAAGGTAATGATATGGATGTTACACACATGATAGGGTTTAACGGAGCGGTTGTAACAAGACAAGATGAAGTTCTTTTTGAAAAACACATTCCTACTAAAGATTTAACTGGAATATTCGAATATCTAAAAGAAAGCAAATTAATATTTGATGCTTTAGATGGGAAACAGCGTATTGGTAATTTTGATCATGAGAAGAAAGATAGATTGTGGAACATGGAGCTAATTTGTGTCGAAAATCCTTTTGAATTACTAAAAGGAAAAACAATCTATAAAATAAATGTAAGACCAACAAAAGAACAATTAGATTATCATTACGATGTAATGAAAGAGAAATTTCCAGAAGTAGAAATTTATAAATCTGGTTCAACACGTATGGAAATCACAGCAAAAAATATTTCTAAAGCTAGTGGTATTGAAACTATCAGTTCAGGGTATGATAGAGTAATAGCTTTAGGAGACTCAGGGAATGACGTGGATATGTTTAAAGTAGCAGATATTTCATACTGTATGAATCGTGCGCCACAAGAAGTAAAAGGACAAGCTACACACGTAGTAGAAGATTTTGCAGCGGCGATAAAACATTTTATAGAAAACTATGAATAGAAAAAAGAACCGGCAATGATGCTGGTTCTTTTTTATGTATTTTTGATTTTATAAAAGATAGAAATACCTATTAATAATATTAGAGAAAGTAGAAAATTAAAAGTAACGATATATTGAATAGAATATATGTTTAAAAAATAACTAGAAGATACTAAGACGAGTATTGCTGATATCCTTGAGAGGCTCGATTTCATTGAAGTTAATGAGCTAATATTTTGAGTTGTTACTTTATTTGCAAAACTATTAGTTAATATATATTCAATAACTGTGAAAACTAAGACACTATATGTATAAAGGAGTAGTACCACATAAATATTTGACACGTGCAAAAATAATGGTGGTACGATAGAAAATATTAGTAAGAATTTTAGGTGATTTTGTCCATTATTAAAATTTAGAATTGGAACAGAATAGGCTAATATTGCTAATATTTGAAATAATATATATAGAATATATAGTTTGCTACTATTCCAACCTTTTTCTAAGAACAATGCTTGCCATAATTGAAAGTGAGTTTGGAAAAACACTTGATTTACTATGCTTAGAATAAAAAGTAATTTTAATTCTCTAGATCTTTTAAGTTCATATATACTAACTTTTATCTGTTGTTTAAGAGAAGCGTTCCCCTTAAGTATTGGTGTACTATATTCTTCAAAAAAGATAGAGATTATTAATATGGATAAGAAACAAAGAGCAATCGATAGAAAATAAAATTTCAAACCATAATTAAAATATAAATATGATCCTAATAGACTACCAATAATCACCGCTACTAAGGAAAATTGGTTAGATAATTTTATAAACCTATTAATGTGTAACTTAGAATTATCTTCTTTTTTTATATCATTAATAATAGTTGCTTCTATTGTACCGCTATTAATCGACTCAGATACCCCATATAAGAACCATATAAAACAAATGAGATAATAATTATGACTGTAATAAATTAAAAGACACATTATCAATAACATGATATTTGATAGAATATATAGTTGTTTACGAGAATATAAGTCAGCCCACAATCCACTCGGGATTTCAAACAATAATATAGCTAAACTATATGCTTTATTTAACAATATAGATAAACAAAATGAATTAAAAGAAAAATTCTTAGCTGGTAATTTTGGTTATGGACATGCA
>QWCT01000991.1_pt1 | contig 21825 bp, 20 predicted proteins | sample 1972681 | NCBI WGS metagenome assembly QWCT01 (sample SAMN09866701, study PRJNA288562) | Human oral metagenome isolate pre3_saliva, whole genome shotgun sequencing... | isolation source: mouth | host: Homo sapiens | place: USA: California | reverse complement strand
ATACTACTTTCTTTTTTAATTCAAATGTATATTTTGACATAAAAATACCGACCTCCAAAAAGTTAGATTTTTGGTCTAACTTTTTGGGGTCGGTACAATATAACTGTTTGGTTTTTATCATTTCAATCTCAAAAAATTTTCCTATTAAAAATAGTTTGATATAATCATATGTATAGTTGATTGACAATTTTACATAAATAAATTATTATATTTATGTATAAAACATTTTGTATTATATAAATAAAAAATATGGAGGATTCTAATGAAGAAATCTTTAAGAAAAATTCTTTTAATAATTTCTACTGTTGTATTATCAGTTGTTTTAGCTGCATGTGGATCTAAAGGTGAATCTAATAATAATTCTAATAGTAACTCTAATAGTGAAAGCACTGCATCTAAACCTCTTACATCTCAAGAGATTATTGATAAATATGCAGAGGTAACAAAAAATATTAAAAGTACAAAATTTGATCTTAAAATCAATATGGATGTTAAATCTGGTGATGAAAGTATGAAACTTAGTTTAGCAATGGATGGTGCTGTATCAACTGATCCAATCGCTATGCTTATGAACTATAAAGAAACAGCAGACGATGAATCTCGTGAAGCATCTTTATACGTAAAAGACGAAAATACTTTCTATGCTAAAAATGGTTCATCAGGAAAATGGCAAAAACAAAGTACAACTGATTCAATGAAAAAACAACTTGAATCTATGAAACAAATTGCCGCTACTGATAAATCTGTAGACTTTTATAAAAATAATGCTTCAGACTTTAAAGTTGAAGAACAAGGTGATAAATATGTATTAACATACACAGGTAATGATTCAAAATTCACCGACTTAATCAAACAAAATAGTGGTACAACAGAAAATGCTAAAGGTTTTGACGATGTTGAATTCACTAAAATTTCTGTTAAGTTTTCAGTTAAAAAATCAAACTTTGAACCAGTTGATCTTTATATAACTGCTGATTTCCACCAAAAAGACAACAGCTCGAATACAGCAAAAATGGAAATGACAAATACATATTCTGAAATTAACACAGTGAAAATCACTGCTCCACAAGGAATTGAATAAAATTTTTAACTCCAAGTAAATTATTACTTGGAGTTTTTTTATTTTCCCTACTCTATACTTAAAAATTTTAGTAATTACTATTTATAAAAATTATCACTTTTTATGTACTCTTAACTAGAATAATATGTACTATTATAAAATTATCTTGAAAAAGTTTTCTTTCTTACCAATATAATACTTCAGATGTTGTATTCATTCTTTTTATATATTATAATATTTATATAAATATTAATATGGAGGTTTTATTATGTACAAATCACTTAGAAAAATTCTGTTAATAATATCCACAGTTATATTATCAGTAGTACTAGCTGCATGTGGTGCAAAATCAAAAACTGAGTCTCAACAAGAATCTCAACCTAAACCATTAACATCTCAAGAAGTTATTGAAAAATATTCTGAAGCTGTAAAAAATGTAAAAAGTTTTAAATATGTATCAAAATTCTCTTCTAATATGAATGACAAAGATCCAGAAAAAACAAAAGCAGTTTATCCTGGCGGTTTATCGTCTGAATCTTCAAAAGAAGGTGTTCTTTCAGTGGAGCCATTTTCAATACTAACTAGTAGAACGTTATCACTTATGGGTAATAGTTTAGTAATAACAAATTATATAAATGAATCAAATGAATTATACATCAAAGCTGGGAATGATCCATGGCAAAAGAAAACTACTACAAGTAGCCAAAGTGAAAAAGCTGATATTGTAAAAAAATTAATTTCCTACGATAAATATTTAGAAGCTTTAAAAAATGTTGCTGGTGATTTAAAACTAGAAGAACAAGGTGATAACTATATTTTATCTTATTCTGGAAATGATGAAAAATTTATGGATCTATTAAATGAATTTGATGATGATAAATCGATTAAACAAGTATATTCCCAAACTAAACTGAAAAATGTAGACTTTAAATTAATTATAAATAAATCTACTTTTATACCGAATGAATTATCATTTAATTCTGAATCTACTAAGCAATATAATGACGACTTTGTTATAAAAGTCGAGGCAAAACGTACATTCTCAGAAATTAACACTGCAAAAGTTACAAAACCAGAAGGTATTAAATAATATTATAAACTCCAAGTATATGTCTACTTGGAGTTTTTGTTATTTATATTTCAACACATTTACAACTAAACCGAAACAGCTTACAACCTTACCATATTAGCTTTCGTTTGCTTGAATTAATACTATATATAAATTATAATAATTATATAAATATTATTTGGGGTGTTTATTATGAATAAATTATTTAAAAAAAATCTGTTAATGATTTCCATAACTATTTTTATAGCTGCATCAGCCATATTTATTTGCTATAAAAAGGTTCAACATCAGTCTCAAACAGAATCTCAATCATCGTCTCAAACTAATCCTATAACCTCTCAATATGTGATAGAAAAATATTCTGAAACGGTAAAGAATGTAAAAAGTTTTAAATATAAAACAGAATATTCTACAACATTTTATAATATAGACCGAATAGCAGATACAAGAATAGAAGATAAGACTTTAGCAACGAAAAAAATACAAGATGGTACTCTGTCTATAGAACCATTTTCATTACAGACTAACATTTCTTGGACTGATTCTACAAAATCACAAAATTCATCAAATTATGTAAATGGAAATAATATTCTATATTACAAAAAAGACAATCAATCTTGGAAACGTAAAGAATCTAGTCAAAGTATTAGTGAAGCAATTGACAGTAATAAAAAATATATTGATAATGATAAATTTTTAGATACACTTAAAAATGTTGCTGATGATTTAATACTCGAAGAACAAGGTGATAACTATATTCTTACTCTTATAGGAAATGATACTAGATTTATCACATTATTAACTGAATTTGATAATGACTTACCTCTCGACTTAAAAAATTACGACCATAAATATCTTAATTTTAGATTAACTATTAATAAATCTACCTTCGAGCCAATTGAAATATCATTAAAAGCTAATATATATAGACATAGCCTAGAAGGTACAGGTAAAGAAACAGAAAGAAAAATAGAAGCAAAACGAACATTCTCAGAAATTAATACTGCAAAAGTTGAATTTCCAGAGGATATACAATATGAATCTCAGTCAGAATCGCAATCTAAGCTACCCTCACCACAGGACGCATTAGAGAAATTTAGTGAAGTTATCAATGATGTTGAGAGTTTTAAATATCTAACAGAATTTACTATAAAATCAACTAGAAAGAATTCAGCTACAGGGGAAATTGAGAAGCTTGATCGTATAAGGGAAGTCAATAGAGAAGAAGGTTCATTCTCTACAGAACCATTTGCAATACTTTCTAATCGAACTTCAGAATTTAGTAATTACACCATGAAAAGAATACAATATGAAAATAAATCGGATATTTTATACCAAAAAGATGATGATAAACCGTGGAGATTAAGAAATGGTGATAAAAATCTTGATAGTAAAGCTAATCGTATAAAATCTCTGATTGCCAACCCTTTGTTATTAGAATTTTTAAAGAGTATCTCTGACAACTTGAAGATTGAAGAGCAAGGAAATAACTATATTTTATCTTATTCAGGAAATGATAATAATATAATTAAGGCATTAAATGGATTTGATAAAAATTTATATATTTTTAATGTAAAAGAAATTAATTTAAAAAATGTTAATTTAAAAATAATTCTTAGAAAAAGTAGTTATGAACCTATTGAAATATCGTTTACTTCCGAATCATTTAATACTTCAAGCGCTGAAAAAATTACTAGAGTTGAGGCAAAACGTACATTCTCTGATATTAATAATACGAAAGTAGAAATACCAGAAGCTATTAAATAGAATTTTAAAACTCCAAGTATATGTCTACTTGGAGTTTTTGTTATAGCTTTTATTTTAAATATTTATTCTTGAAATTCTTATTTTAAATCTTGATTATTAATTATTTTCTCAATTACATAAGCAACCCCATCTTCAATATTAGATTTTGTAATAAAATCTGCATGTTCTTTTACTTTATCTGATGCATTCCCCATAACAATTGAATACCCTGCACTTTGTAACATTGAAATATCATTTTCTCCATCACCAAAAGCAACCGTATTATCCCTATCTATATTTTTTAGTTTCATAACATATTCAATTCCTAATGATTTTTTGGCATTCACATGTGTTATTTCCAGATAACTACTTAACGATTTTTGAATTGTTATTTTTTCGCCACTATAATTAACTTCTACATAATTAACCAGTTTTTTAAATACATCAATATCATCTTCTATAAAAGAAACTTTATAAACTTCTTTTAAATTCTCATTAAAATATTGATTAAAATCCACTAAATTATAGTTTACCTTAACTACTTTTTTCTCACGTTCTATAACCTTATTTACTAAGTCTACATTCCAATTATTTGTATCATATAGACTTATACCTACTTTTGGAAATTTACTTCTAATATCTAAAACTAATTTTCTAGCAAATTCTCTATCTAATATTTCCTTATTCAAAACTGTAAATTTAGCATTTTCTTTTTTAAATACCATAGCTCCATTAAAAGCAATGTGAATCCCACCTACTCCTAAATCATTTAAAATACTTTCCATTTTTTGCGGAGATCTCGCAGAAACTAAAGTTAACGGTATATTGCATTCTCCAATTATTTTTTTCGTATAGTCACTTAGTTTTCCATTATTATTTAATAATGTTCCATCAAGATCTGAAAATAAATGTTTTATCATAACATCACCTTTATAATATAATTTCCAATTTAATTCTATCATATTAATATAACTATTTCCATGTACATTATACTATTTTAAACTAAATATATTTATTCAATAACAATATTGACTTTTACCTTTATATATACTACTATTATTATATATAAACAACTTTTTTATCCCATAATTTTATAATAAACGGAGGTAAATTATGAATAATAGTTTTAAAAAATTCTTTTATTATTTTTTACATTTTCTTTTGCAATAGGGATTTCAGCTTGTGGAATTTCACATAACACTACTTCTTCAAAAGAAATACTTGAAAAATATTCTGAAGCAACAAAAAATATTAAAAATTTAAAATTTAATAGTATAAATAAAATAACAATAACTTCAAATGATAAAAAAATCAATACAAAAATCAATATGGACGGTACATTAGTATCTGAGCCCACTTCTATGATTGTTTATGTTAATCAACAAATTGATGATCTTTCTGAGAATACCTCTATTTACCTTAAAGATGATAGCACATTATATATAAAAGAAGGTGATTCATCAAAATGGATCAAAGAGAATATTACTGATGAAAATAAGGAGAGTATAAAGTCATTAAAAAATTTAGGTTTTACCGATAAAAATTTACAACTATATCGTGATATCTCAGATAAATTTAAAGTTGAAGAACAAGGCGACAATTATACTCTAACATATTCAGGTAATGATGAAAAAGTAATTGAATTCTTTAAAAAACAAAGCACCACTCCTGATAAGTTAGATAATTTTTCATATAAAAATATTACTATTAAACTAATAATAAAAAAATCAAATTATGAACCAGTTGAAATACATACTACAATTGAAAATCAAGATAAAACAGATACCTCAAATACAGTAGTAACCGAAATGAAAGTAACATTCTCAGAGATAAATAAATCAAAAATTACTCCTCCATTGAAACCGTTTGTTGACAATTACTGTAATATATATTATTATTAATATGTATATAACATTATGTTATCACATAAAATAATTAAATATGGAGGTTTTTTATGACTAAATCTATAAAAAAAGTTCTTTTAATGCTTACTACTGTAGTATTAACAGTTGTGCTAGCTGCTTGTGGTTCAGGTGGATCTGGTGGCGGAAGTAGTGCACCAAAAACACCAACATCTAAAGAAGTATTCGAAAAATATTCGGAAGTTGCAAAAAATATTAAAAGTGCTAAATTTATCGCAGATGTTCAAATGTCAGATTCAAAAGGTCAATTAACTATGAAAATGGATGGTACTTTTACTGCAGAACCACTTACAATGTTAGTTGACTATGATATTTCAAATGGAAAACAAAACCAAAAAATGTCTATGTATCTAAAAGACTCTAGCAATATTTACATAAATCAAGGTAGCTCAGGATGGAAAAAAATGCCAGTTAATGATGCTACTAAAAAACAACTTGATTCAGTAAAAGATGTTGCTGGTAACGATAAAGCCCTAAACTTCTACAAAAATAATGCGGATAGCTTCAAAGTTGAAGAAGAAGGAGATAACTACGTTTTAACTTATACAGGTAACGACGAAAAATTCAAAGAATTACTTAAAGAACTAGGTTCTTCATCTGGTACATCTGGTAACTATGATGAATTTAATTTCAAAAATACTACTGTTAAGTTAACAGTTAAAAAATCAAATTATGAACCAGTTGCTTCTGAAGTATCTACAGAACTAGAAAGTAAAAAAGATTCTAAAAATATTGCAAAACTTGTAACTAAACAAACTTTCTCTGAAATCAACTCAGCTAAAGTAACAGCTCCAGAAGGAGTTAAATAATATATTTTCTCTAAGCGATTAAATCGCTTAGAGATTTTTTTTATTTCTTTATTCTTTATTATTTTTAACTAATTTAACTTTAATTGACTTTTTATCATAAATAAACTATCATATTTATATAGTAATTATTATTTTTTGATAAAAAAATATTTAAAGGAGTGATTAAATGAAAAATACTATAAAAAAATTAGTTTTTATTATTACTACAGTTTTCTTATCTATAGCTTTAGCAGGTTGTTCAACTAAAACTCCTACTTCTCAAGAAACTATTGATAAATACACAGAAGCTTTAAAAAATATTAAAAGTGAAACTTACAATTCTGATGTCATGGTTAAAGATACATTAAGAAACAAAGAGAATACTTACAAATTTAATATTAATGGGACTATTGTTGATAACCCACTAGCAATGAATGTAAATATTAAAATAGATAATACAGCACTATCTCTATATATGAAAAATTCAAATTCATTATATGTAAAACAAAATTCTTTAAGTTGGAGAAAATATAAGTCATCTAGTGAAACATTAGAACGTTTTGATTCAGCAAACAAAATTAGTAGAGATAAAGAAAATATTGATTTTCTAAAAAGTAATGCTAATGATTTTAAGGTTGAAGAACAAGGTGATAATTACGTTCTTACCTACTCAGGAAGTGATACAAAATACAAAGACTTTTTAATTTCATCTTTTATTGGATTTGGAGAAATGAGTGAATTTGAGAGATATGATTTAAAAAATATTACTATAAAGCAAACTATAAAAAAATCTAGTTTTGAGCCTGTTGAATTAAATATTACCTCTGAACTTACTTATAAATATGATTCATTAGTTAAATCTTATATCGAAATAAAAACTACTACATCTAATATTAATTTAGCAAAAGTAGCACAACCTGACGACTTAAAAGTTACAAATAATCTCTAAGCGGTAATTCGCTTAGATTTTTTATAGATATCATTAATCTTTTCGTCTAATAAACTATTCTAGAATTAATTGACAATTTTTCTAAATTTCATTATTATATTTATATAATGTTAATTATTATTTATTTCTAAAATCTTGAAAAGGGGCATTTATATGAAAAGTACTCTAAAAAAATTAGTTCTTATAATTTCTACAGTTATTTTAACTATAGTTTTAACAGGTTGTTCGACAAAAACGCCGACATCACAGGAAGTAATTGATAAATATTCAGAAACTTTAAAAGGTATAAAGAGTTTAAGTTACAACTCAGATATTACAATGTTAATTAAAAGTAATAGTAAAGAAACAAATTTAAAGTATAACGTAAATGGTTTTGTTGAAACCAAGCCAATATCAACAATTACTAATATAACTAGCAATGGCAATACAGCATCTGCCTATATGAATGATTCAGAAACATTTTATTACAAACAAAATAATACCTCGAAATGGATAAAATTAAAAGCAAATAGTGAAAACGTAAATCGCGTTTATTCAAACAACAAAATTAGTATTGAAAACGAAAGAGTTAAGTTTTTAAAAGATAACGCAAATGATTTTAAAGTTGAACAGCAAGGAGATAATTTTATTTTATCTTATTCAGGAAATGGTGAAAAATATAAAGATTTCTTAATTAAATCATTTATTGCTACTGGTAATGCTAAGACCATAAACAAAGCTAATTTAGAAAGTATTACTATTAAACAAACTATTAAAAAAGACAGCTTTGAACCAGTAGAATTGTATATTAACTGTACAATTTCTAATAAAAGCTCTAGTTCTTTTACAGCGGATATAGAACTTAAAACAACAACCTCTAATATTAATTTAACAAAAGTAGTACAACCTGACGGCTTAAAAGTTACAAATAATCTCTAAGCGGTAAAAACGCTTAGGGATTTTTTATTATACCCCTACTTTATATATATAATCTTATATAATATTTATTATTCTTAAACAATTTGTTATAATAAAAGTATATTAAGAATATGGAGTAAAACATTATGATTATACTAAATAAAGAAGAAATTCAAAAATGCCTTCCTATGAAGGAAGCTATCAAAGTTTGTAAAGAGTCTTTAAAAGACTATTCAGAAAATAAAACTAATATACCACTTAGAATTAACTTACCAGTTGAAAAATACAATGGCCAAGCACTATTTATGCCAGGAAAAATTAGTTCAAACGAAGAAAAAGTTGGTATAAAAATAGTTTCGGTGTATCCAAATAATGTACAGTATAATTTACCTTCAGTTCCTTCAACAGTTCTTATGATAGATTCTAAAACAGGAATAGTAAATGGTTTACTAGATGGTACATACCTAACAGCACTTCGTACAGCAGCTTTACAAGGTGCAGCATCTGATTTATTAGCTAGAAAAGATAGCAAAGTAGCTACCCTTATAGGCACAGGTGGTCAAGCATTTGAACAAGCACGTGCACTTCTAACTGTCAGAAATCTTGAAGAACTTCGTGTAGTTGGTAGAAACTTTGAAAAAACTAAAAAATTTGTAGAAAAGCTAAAAAATGAATTAAGTGAATTTTCAACTAACATTTTAGCATATGAACACGCTAATGATGCTGTTATAGATTCTGATATTATCACAACAGTCACTACTTCTACAACACCTACATTTGATACTAAATACGTAAAAGATGGAACTCATATTAATGGTATTGGATCTTTCACACCAGATATGATAGAACTACCTACTGAATTAATAAACAAAAACAATAAAATTTATTTTGATACTATTGATGGAGTCCTTAGTGAGGCTGGAGATATATTACTTCCTCTTGACAAAGGATTAATAACTAAAAATGATTTTAAAGGTGAACTTGGAGACTTAGTTCTAAACCCAGCTATTGGAAGAGAAAATAATAACGAAATAACTATATTTAAGTCTGTTGGAACTGCTGTATTAGATATAGCATGTGGATATGAAATAATTTCAAAAGCACAAGAATTAAATCTTGGTACAAAAGTAGATATATAAAAATTTAGACTAGAAACCTAAAATTAAGTTTCTAGTCTTTTTTTATTCATGTATTTCTAGTGGTAATCCGTCCGGATCAAAGAAAAAAGCCATCTTTTTACCATCATAATCATCATATCTTAGACCTTCATGCACTATGTCTAATTTATCAAACTCCTCAAGAACATCTTCTACACTATCTACTTTAAAAGCAAGATGGCGAAGTCCTGTATATTCAGGAGAAGGCATAGGTGGTCTTAAAGGGGCATCTTTTTTTATAAAGATCTCAAGAACTATATCCCCTTTTTTTACATTTAACAAAATATCATTTTTTTCAGGTCTATTATACTCACTAATCTTTTCAAATTTCAATTTATTAATATAAAAATCAGTAGTTTTATTGTAGTCAGTTCCTATAATTGCTATATGATGTATTTTAGATAGTTTCATTATTTTCCTCTAGTTTATTTTCTATTTTTTCTAATTCATAGTTTCTAACTATAGCTACAACTTTATTTAATTCTAGTGGATCTACTTGTTCATAATCACCTTGTTCAGTATATGCAAATGATACTTCTTCCCCACGTGTTGTCGGATCATTTTCGTATTCTTTAAATGTTCCGTGAATTTGATTCACACTTGTTTTATCTAATAACCTTACTACATTTTTAGAGTCAATACCAGCTCCAGCAAGAATTTCTATATGTTTTCCATATTTTTCTTGGAATATTTTTAATAACTTACTACCACGAATTGCATTTTCACCCAATCCACTTGTTAGTATTCTTGTACAACCTAATCCTATTAATCGTTGTATATTATAATCTGGCTCCTTAGAACAATCAAAAGCTCTATGAAATACACTCTCTGCTCCAAATTTATCACATAATTCAATCATCTTCTCTGTAGCTTGCCAGTCTATTTTTCCATCTTCCGTTAAGAATCCAAAAACAATTCCGTTAGCCCCATGTTTTAAAAGCTCACGTGCTTCTCTAAACATTTGATTCTTTTCTATCTCACTATAACAAAATCCTCCCCCACGAGGACGTACCATCGCCATAATTGGTACTACTACTCCACTTTCTAATACCATATCTAATGATGTAGTTGTAGGTGTCAAACCTCCCAAATAACTTGCACTAACTAACTCAATTCTACTTGCGCCCTCACTTTGAGCTATTAAGCAATCTTTTACACTACTTGCACATACTTCTACTTTTATCATTTACCATTTCTCCTTTATTCAACTATAAATTTATTATATCACAAAATTATATCTTTTATATAAAAAAATCAGTAATACCTATGTGATATTACTGATTAATATTATATTTATTGCATCATACCAGCTTGTAATTGATACATTTTATAATATGTACCTTTACTTTCTAGTAGCTGTTCATGTGTTCCCGCTTCTATTATCTCACCTTTATCAAGAACATAAATACAGTTTGCATCTTGTATTGTTGATAATCGGTGTGCTATTGCAATTGTTGTTCGACCTTTACGCATTTTCTCTAATGAACGTTGAATAGTTTCTTCTGTCTCTGAATCGATATTTGCTGTAGCCTCATCTAAAATTAGTATCTTAGGTTCAGCTGCTATAGTTCTAGCAAATGTAATAAGCTGTCTTTGACCACTAGAGAAAGTAGAACCACGTTCAGTTACTTTACTTTGATACTTATCTGGAAGTTCTTGGATAAAATTATCCGCATCAACAAATCTTGCCGCTTCCTCTATATCATTTTCAGTCAAGTTATCTTTATACATCCTAATATTAGACTCTACTGTTCCATGATATAAAAATGGATCTTGAAGTACTAATCCAATCTTATCTCTAAGTTCTTTAGTACTATAATCTTTTATATCTACACCATCTATAAATATCTTACCACGCTCAAATTCATAAAATCTTAAGAAAAGATTTATAATTGAGGACTTACCTGAACCGGTAGAACCAACAAATGCTATTGTCTCTCCTTTATTTACATTGAACGAAATGTTTTTAAGTACATCTTGCTTACCATCATATGAGAAACTTACATTTTTAAACTCAATATTACCTTCTTCAATTTTATAATCACTATTACTTTGTTTCGGTTCATATTCAGTATTATCTATTAATTCAAATACCCTTCCGGCAGAAATCATTGACGTTTGAAGTACACTAAAGTTTTGCATAAGTTCTATCAATGGATTAAACAATTGGTTAGTATATTGGATAAATGCATATATTAATCCAGCTGTAAATCCAGCAGTTTGCCAACTAAGACCAAAGTAAGCTAGTATAACTCCATAAGCTAATATTTTAAATAATGCCATTGCTGGTCTAAGTAATAAACTATCTACAGCTAAAGACTTGCTCATATAACGTAGGTGCTCTTTATTAACACCTTCAAACTCATCTAATAATCTCTTCTCTTGATTAAAGGCTTGTACTATTCTCATACCCTCTATAGACTCAGATAACTTTGTATTTAAATCACTCAACTTAGCTCTTGTTATCTCTACTAATCTACTAGAAAGTCTTTGATATAAATATACAGAACCTAACATTATCGGTATAAATAAAATCATTAGTATAGTTAATTGCCAACTTAAAGATACCATTGCAGTTAGTGTTACTACAAACATTAATACCGAATTTAAGAAACTTGAAAATATTGTCCCAAACATATCTGCTACTGCTTGAGTATCATTAGTCAATCTAGATACTATTGAACCTACTGGTGTTTTATCAAAGTATGACATACCTAATTTTTGTAAGTTAGAAAAACTTTCTTCTCGTAGATCTCTTACTATACTATGTGCTACCTTAGAAAAATAATATTCACCTATAAAAGTAAAGACTACCCTTAATATAAATAATCCATAGTAACCGGCTAATATATATAGTCCTGCTGTTGCTATATTTTTTGTTATGTAGTTATCTATATAGTACCGTGCTAAAAGAGGAATTGCTGTCGCTACTAATGTAGTAAGTAAGATAAAAGATAAAGCTATAAAAGTTAATCCTTTATACTTAAACATATAGCGTAATAATCTGAAAAATGTATTACTCTTCTTCAAACTAATTTCCTCCTTTCATCTTCTCTTCTAATTGCTGAGTATTATATGTTTCTTTATACCAACCATCTTGAGCAATTAGTTGATCATGTGTACCACGTTCTATTATCTTCCCATTATCCATTACTATTATTAAATCTGCATGAACAATAGCTGATAATCTATGTGCAGTAATAATAGTTGTCTTACCGCTTCTTTCTTCTTTTAAGTTTTCTAAAATTAAATGCTCTGTTTTAGCATCAACTGCTGATAACGAATCATCTAAAATTAATATTTCTGGATTCATAATTAATGCACGACTCATAGCCATACGTTGTTTTTGTCCACCTGATAATGATACTCCGCGTTCTCCTATAATAGTATCAAAACCATCAGTCATATTTACTATATCATCATATATTCCACAAACTTTAGTAATATCCTCTACCTGTTTGTCCTTATACTTAGTATCAGCAAATCTAATATTTTCTTTTATAGACATTGCGAATAATACTTGGTCTTGTGGAACATATCCTATTAAGCTTCGAAGATCATTTAACTTATAATCTTTTATATTATGATTATTTAAGTAAATACTTCCATCTTCGACATCATATTCCCTAAGTAATAATTTTAATAAAGTAGTTTTACCTGAACCAGTTACTCCGACTATTCCTAATGTTTGTCCTTTATCAATAGCGAACTTAATATCAGATAATGTTTCCTCTCCTACATAAGAAAAACTATTAATGTTATACTCTAATCTACCATTATGTGCTGGTATCGTATTTTCTTTTTCTACGACATCATTCTCTTCTGCTAGTAGTTTCTCTATACGTGTATAAGATACATCACCACGTTGACCTATATTAAATAACCAACCAATTGCCTGAAGAGGCCATACTAACATATCAAGATATGTAACAAAAGTTACTAAATTACCAACACTTATTTCTCCTCTTGATATAAATATTCCACCAAAGATAAGTGTTAGTGTATAAGATAACCCTACAAATACAAGTACCATTGGATCAAATAGAGCATTGTATTTAGAAGCAATAATATTTTTACTAAATACCTTCTTATTAGTCTCTCCAAAACTATTAATCTCATCATTACCATAACCAAATGATTTAGTAACCCTAATACCAGATACACTCTCCTGTACTTTATTATTAAGGTCAGAAAATGATTCTTGCGCTTCTTTAAAACTTTGGTGATTTTTCTCACCTAGTTTATTAGTAGCATAAGCTAAAAATGGTAATGGAATAACAGCGATTAATGTTAGCTTAGCACTTATTAAAAATACCATAGTAAATAAAGTTACTAACGCTGTTATACTAGCGTCCACCGCTGACATTACTCCTCCACCTGCAACCATAACAACAGCATTTACATCATTAGTTGCGTGAGCCATTAAATCTCCTGTACGGTACTTTTGATAAAATGATGGAGACATTTTTGTGAAGTGTTGGAACAATCTAAAACGTAGAATTCGACCTAAATTGTACGCTGCACCAAAAATATAAACACGCCATACATATCTTAATCCATACATTATAAAAGCAGCTAATACTAAATAAATAATATTAATAAACAACTGACTATTAGTTAAATTACCCGCTTCTATTTTATCAACTATATTACCTATTACTTTAGGTGGTATTAAATTAAAGACACTTACTAAAGATAGAGCCAATATACCTATAATATATCTTCTCTTCTCTAATTTTAAAAACCAGCCTAGTTTTCTAATTAAATTCATTATATTTCCTTTCTATATATTTTATTTTTCACTTAATTGTTCATCAAGTTCTTTACATACTTTTCCTATACTATCATTAATGACTAAATCAGCCATATTGTCTTGAGGAGTTTTAGTTTTATTTATTACTACTAAATATTTTCCTCTAAAATATTGAATAAGGTTAGCTGCTGGATATACACTAAGTGAAGTACCTCCGATTATTAATACTTCCGCTTCTTGAATATACCTAATTGCAGAATTAAATGTAGTCATATCTAACTCCTCTTCATATAAAGTTACATATGGTTTTATAACACCAGAACATTTATCACAACGTGGAATTTCTTCTTTTTTATTTAAAAACTGTTCCAAATTATAATATGCTCCGCACTTAGTACAATAATTTGCATCTACAGTACCGTGTAATTTTAATACATTTTTACTACCTGCTTGTTCATGTAGAGTATCAATATTTTGTGTTATTACTGCTTTTAGTTTACCCATTTTTTCTAATTTAGCTAAATAATAATGAGCTGCATTTGGTTTAGCATCTGGATATATTAAGTTCTTTTTATAAAAATCAAAGAAATCCTCTGGATATCTTTCAAACATTGTTCTAGATACTAATTGTTCAGGACTAAAGCTTCTATTTAGCTTTATACTGAATATTCCATTAGCACTTCTAAAATCTGGTATATTAGATTCGGTTGAAACTCCAGCTCCACCGAAAAACACTATATTATTACTTTTATTTATATCACTAATTTTCATAATAAATCTCCTCCTAAATTCAGAAAACAATAAGTAAACTTTGTAATTTATAGCCTACTGTTTATTTTCTATAATTTCAATCCTATATTTTTCATTTAAGTACGATGACAAATCTTCCCAATCTTCGGTTTTAAACTTACAAAGATTAACATATAGTAGCACTCTTAGAATACTAGGGTCTATTATAATATTACTCTTTGAAATTTTGTTTAATCTAGTTATCTCTTTTAATTTTAATTCAATAAAGTAGCTTTTACTATTTGTATGATCTGGATCACTCACATCTACTACCTTATATTCTGCAGATAATAAATCCTCTTTTGGTATAAATGTCTCCTTTTGAATTATTATTCCAGAATATGCATAAATACCTTCATCAGTAAATTCAAAAGACACATTATTACCAAATAATCTTCTCACAGCTCAAATTGCAGCATAAACACCAGCAAGTAACATAATAATTTCTACTATTACTAAAAAGTTTATTTGCTCTAGATCAAAAATTCCATAATTACTAAGTATTAAAAAATAAATTAATACTACTATGGAAAACATTAAATATCCATACCCTACAATTTTTGCATAATATATTTTCATTAATATCTTACCTTTCTTAACAAGACTTATAACTCATGTTTTATTCTTAGTTATTAAATAACATCAATATTATAATTTTTCTCTAAATATATTGATATCTCTTTCCATTTTTTTAAATTAAAGTTACATTGATTTAAATGTAGTTTTATTACCAGTTTTTCTGTATCAAAAGTTATATTAGAGTTTGAAATTTTATTTAACCTAGTATCTTCTTTTACTTTAAATTCTATAAAGCAATCTGTATCATAATCAAGGTTAGGATCACTTTCTTTAACTTCTTTATATGTAGCCGAAATTAAGTTATCTTTTGATATAAATGTTTCTTTTTCTATAATTAAGCCACTATAAATATATACCCCTTCAGGTGTAACTTCAAAAAACTTTTTTCCTAACAGTTGTTTTATTATAACAAATAAAGAATAAAGTCCTAAAACTATTTGTATTATAAATGCTATATTTATATTAGCTATATTTAGTTTAGAATCATACGCAAACGTACTTAGAAATAAAAGTAATACAAAAAATATATACTTTATTCCAGCAAACCTACTATAATATATTTTCACAGTATCATACCTTTCATTACTAATTTATACTTCAACAACAATCCCATAATGTTCTTTTATATACTCTACTAACTTAAGTAGATCTTTTCTCTTAAAAACACATTGGTTAGTTGCTAAATCTATAGATTTATTTTTTTTATGATATCTTAAAAAATTTTTCTTTAATTCTTTTTGTTCTTTATTAATAAAAACTGATAATTCATAATCCATTTTTTTATTTATATAAACACTTATATTATTTATATCTTCTTTCTTAATTAAAAACGTATCATATTTAATTTTACCAGTTGAAATAACAATACCCTCTACAGTAAATTCAAACGCAACAGGATTAATAAATAATCTATTAATTCCTTCAAATATAAATCTACAAGTGAAAATTAATATTGGTAAAGGAAATACGATAAATATAAATAATCTTACTGATATTGCAAAATCAGCATCAACATAAAGAGCTTTTAAAATAGGAAGAAGAGCTAAAAACATTATAATACCTATTAATACTAAGAGTATTGATAAATATTTCTTAAAATAAATTTTCATAGTAATAATTTTCCTTTTAATCTCTTATAAATTTAAAGTCATATGTATTTGAACAATAATGTTCAAGTTTGTCTATAATACGTGGATTTATTTTACAATCTGATAGATGCATTCTTAAAGTTTTAAGTCTCATATTTTTATCAAAATTTGTAAAACTACCTATTTTTCGTAAAATATTATCATCTTTAAAAGTGAATCTAAATATTCCTTCTACAGGCATAGATGCTTCATTAGTACTCTTAGTTTCATGTTCAACTTTTATAATCTCTTCTTCAGTTATATATAATTTTTTTAAGTTAAATGCACCGTAGTAAATAGTTATACCCACATCCGTAAATTCTACAGCCGTATTTACTATAAATAACCTTCTTGTTGTCATAACAGAAAAACCTACACTAAAAATAAAAGCAAATAATATTAATAAACCAAGTAAAATTTTTGGTAAAGTCTCAATTTTAGGGATATTAAACATTAGCACATACAATGCGATAGATAGTGCTATTAGCATAATAATACTACAAACTAGCATTACCGTGTAAGCAAACTTACTATAATAAATTTTCATATAATATCATTCCCTTACTATCTTTCAAATTTTATTTTATAAACAGTTTTAAAATAGTATTCGACACTATCAATTATATTCCAAGGAACAATACAATCATTCAATCTTATACCTAATGTTTTAAAATTCATATCTTTTGTAAAATTTGTAAATTTACCTAAGCTTTTTAAAATATCATCATTTTTTAAATAAAAAACAAATGATCCTTTGTCCCATCTAGCTCTACTAGTAGTAGTATAAGTATATGTATTATAACGTACAAGTTTTATTATTTCATCTTTAGAAATAAACAATCTTTTAAATCTAAATGCTCCGTAGTTGATATATACACCCTCTTCACAAAGCTCTAATACAGCCCTATTAATAAACAGTCTCCTTACTGCCATCATTGTAAATCCTATACCAGAAATAAGGATAAATACAAAGAACATATCACAAAAAATCATAGTCCAAATATCTATATCTATTTTAAACATAAGAAAAATAAGAACTGGGGAACATATTGTCATAACAATACCAGCTATAAGTACAACCGTATAAGCAAACCAACTATAATAAACTTTCATTTATTAATCTCCTTTATTTTGTTTTTAATATATCAAAGAGGAAACTTATATAAGTCTCCTCTTCATAATATATTCTTTCTCTACCAAATTATTTGTTAGCTTCGCGTTCTTTTTGAGCTTTTAATTCTTTAATTCTTTGTTTACGCTCTTCCATACGAGCTTTTTTCGCTTCACGAGCTGAGCTTCTTATTGGACCACGTGCTATATGTTCTTTACTATCGTTAGTAGTTAGTTTAGTATTTTCTTCTTTGATTTCAATATCTTCATGACGTTCTACTCTAATACGTAATAAGTTAGAAACTACTTCTACTTGAATATCATCAATCATATATTCGAACATTTCATGACCTTCATTTTTATATTCACGAAGTGGATCGATTTGGCCGTAAGAACGTAAAAAGATACCTTTTCTTAATTGGTCCATTTGGTCAATATGATCAGTCCATCTATCATCTATTGCATTAAGAAGAATATATTTTTCGAATGAATTCATAGTATCATCGCCAAGTAAATCACGTTTTTCTTGTAATTCCGCTTTAATTTTAGCAATAGTAAGTTCTTTAATCTCTTCATCAGACATTACATCACCGTACTCTAATTCAGTGATAGGGTTTTGTCCTAAGAATTTCTCATTGATAGATTTGATAATCTCTTCTGTTTCTTCTCTTTCGCTATGTACTTCTCCCATAGTTTGACTAGCGTATTGAATAGTTTTTTCAACTGCTTCATCAATCATATCATAAACGATGTCAGTAACTACTTCGTTTTCTAATACTTCATTTCTTTCAGCATACATAATTTCACGTTGTTTACGTAATACATCATCGTATTGAAGTACTTGTTTACGTGCATCATAGTTATTACCTTCAACACGTTTTTGGGCACTTTCTACTGAACGGCTGACCATTCTACTTTCGATTGGAGCATCTTCAGTTGCACCCATAATTTTTTGTAATCTATCAGCACCAAAACGAACCATAAGTTCATCTTCTAATGATAGATAGAATCTACTGTAACCTGGGTCTCCTTGACGACCAGAACGTCCACGTAACTGGTTATCTATACGACGTGATTCGTGACGTTCAGTACCAATAACAGCTAATCCACCAAGTTCACGAACACCTTCACCAAGTTTAATATCCGTACCACGACCAGCCATGTTTGTCGCGATAGTTACAGAACCTTTTTGTCCTGCTTGTTTAATTATTTCTGCTTCACTTTCATTTTGTTTAGCATTAAGTACTTTATGTGGTACTCCGTATTTATATAGAAGTTGTGAAACTAATTCACTCGTTTCAATAGAAACAGTACCTAATAGAATTGGTTGTCCTTTTTCATGACGTTGTTTTACTTCACGAGCAACTGCATTAAACTTAGCTGTCATATTTGAGTAAATAAAGTCAGGAGCATCGTCCCTTAATATTGGTCTGTTTGTAGGAATTGTAGTAACAAACATGTTATAAATATTTCTAAATTCCTCTTCTTCTGTTTTACCAGTACCTGTCATACCACTAAGTTTTTTATACATTCTAAAGTAGTTTTGGAATGTAATTGTCGCCATAGTTTTACTTTCATTTTGAATAGGTACACCTTCTTTAGCCTCGATAGCTTGGTGTAATCCTTCAGAAAAACGACGACCAGGCATTGTACGACCAGTAAATTGGTCAACGATTAAAATCTCACCATCTTCAGCAACTACGTAGTCAACGTCTAAGAACATTGTATAGTTAGCTTTTAGCGCTTGGTTAATGTGGTGTGTTAAATCAACATTTTTTAAATCATATAGATTTTTTAATCCAAAGTAACTTTCAGCTTTATCTATACCAATTTCTGATAATTGAATACTTTTAGTTTTAATATCAAGAGTATAATCTCCGTCACTTCCATCTTCTTCAGTAGCTCTCTTAAGTGTTTTAACAAAAGCATTTGCTACTTGATATAATGAAGTTGATGCTTGCCCTTCACCAGATATAATAAGCGGTGTACGTGCTTCGTCGATAAGTACTGAGTCAACCTCATCGATTACGGCATAGTTTAACGGACGTTGAACACGAGCGTCAACTGTTTTAACCATGTTATCTCTTAAGTAGTCAAACCCTAATTCATTGTTTGTAGAGTATGTAATATCTGCATTATATGCTTCTCTTTTCTCTTCTGGATTTAATGAGTTTAAGTTAAGTCCTACTGAAAGACCTAGATAGTTATATAATACTCCCATCTCTTGAGCATCACGTTGTGATAAGTATTCGTTTACTGTTACTACGTGTACCCCTTCTCCACTTAAAGCATTTAGATAAACAGGCATTGTCGCAGTAAGAGTTTTACCTTCCCCTGTTTTCATCTCAGCGATATCCCCACGGTGAAGTGCGATACCACCCATAATTTGTACTTTATATGGTTTCATTCCTAATGCACGAAATGCTCCTTCACGAGCAGTCGCAAATGCATCAACTAAAATTTTATCTAATATGTCAGCTGTAGATTTACCTTTTTCTTTTTGTTCAGCAACATATTGTTTAAATTCTTCAGTTTTATTTTTTAATTGTTCATCACTAAGACTAGAGTATTCTTCATCTTTAGCTAATACTTTATCAGCTAGTTTTGATAAGCTTTTTACTTCTCTTCTGTTAGCGTCAAATAATTTTCCTAAAATTGCCATTAACATTTTCCTTCCAAAATATTTTTTGAAAATAATTAAAAATAATATTTAATTATTTCATTTAATCAATATTGAAAATTCAACTCTTTGAACTCTCAACAAAATATTTTATTCAAATTTAGTAATAATTTAAAAGAAATACACACTATCTTTAAAGTTAGTATTTCTTTACATCATATTATTATAACACTCATTGACCTTTAAAGCAACAACAATAACACGAATTGTGAACTTATTAGATAAGGCTAAACTCTGTATTTTTCTATAAATATTTTTCTATATTCTAACCTTAAATAAAAAGAACTTGAATTCAATCAGAATCCAAGTTCATTTATTAACTTACTATTTATTTAAGATACTAGCACAACGTGGACATAAACCTTCTTCGTTTACTTCTTCAACGATGTTCCAGCAACGTTCACAACGGTGTCCTTCAGCTTTTGTTACCTTAACAGTTGCTAAATCATAAGCAACACCATCGTTTTCTTTAACTTCAACACTACTTACGATAAATAGTTGATGTAAGTTATCTACTGAGTTTAGTAATTCTACTACTTCACTGTCGTTACTGTAGATTTCAACAGCAGCTTCTAGAGATTTACCGATAACTTTTTCGTTACGGCTTTCTTCTAAAGCTTTGTTTACATCGTCACGTACTTCAAGAAGTTTATCCCATTTTGCTTCTAATGCTGCATCATCGATTAAGTTCTTAGCTGGGAAGTCAGTTAAGTGAACAGATTCAGCATCTTCATATGGCATATTGTCATATACTTCTTCTGCAGTGAATGATAAGATTGGAGCTAATAATCTAACTGATTTACTTAATACAGTGTAAAGTACTGTTAACATACTTAAACGTTTGTGAGATTTTTCAGCTTCGATATAAAGAATATCTTTACCATAATCTAGGTAGAATGAAGATAATTCTACATTGAAGAAGTTGATTAACTCTGTAGTAATACTGTTGAACTGATAGTTTTCATAGTAATCTAATACTTTAGCTACAACTTTTTCAAATTTAAGAACCATATATTTGTCTAATTCTTCTAATTCATCATATGATAATAAGTCTGTTCTATTATCAAAGTTACCATTGAATAAGTTTCCTAGTAAGAAACGGAATGTATTTCTAATTTTTCTATAAGTTTCAGATACTTGTTTTAGGATATCGTTAGAAATACGCACGTCTTGAGTATAGTCAACACTTGCTGACCATA